>Ga0105094_10001579_pt1 | contig 11915 bp, 10 predicted proteins | sample PPLLak1March2015_2_FD_87023 | JGI IMG/M metagenome (GOLD analysis project Ga0105094, IMG submission 87023) | Freshwater sediment microbial communities from Prairie Pothole Lake near Jamestown, North Dakota, USA - PPLs Lake P8 Core (3) Depth... | ecosystem: Environmental > Aquatic > Freshwater >...
TAATGGCTGCTGGTGTCGCCAAAGCGCGTTTACTCCAGCCTTTAGAGCCAATCCGGTTGAGCGCTGAACGCCACACGCTGGTCATCGGCGGCGGGGTGGCTGGTTTGCGCTCCGCTTTGGACGTCGCCCGCCAGGGTCTGCGCGTCACACTGGTGGAGAAATCGCCCTTCCTGGGCGGACGTATGGCGCAACTGGAAGGAATCTTCCCCACCTGCGAAGAAGCTCGACCTCTCTTGCATCGACTCATCGAACAGGTTGCGGCGCATCCCAATATTACCATTTTCACGAATTCCGAACTGATTGGCTGTTCGGGGTATGTCGGCAATTTCAACATCCGGGTACGCCAGCATTCCCGCGGCGTAGACTCAACCAACGCTGACAGTTTGAGAGCCGCCTGCACCCAGGAAACTCCTGACGAGTTTAATTACGGTCTGACCAAGCGCAAAGTAATTTACCAGTCCTATCCGGGTTGTTATCCTTCAGCTCAAGCCGTAGACTGGGAGGGCTACAACGGTGAGCCTATCCAGCTTAACGGTAAAGCCATTGTTTTGAAGGATGAGCCCCAAATCTTCGACCTTACCGTTGGAGCCATCGTCATGGCTACCGGCTTTGACCCGTATGTACCCCACCCGGGCGAATACGGATATGGGGAGGTGGCTGAAGTCATCACCCTACCCCAATTGGTCCGGCACCTGGCAAGCATGCAGGCGGGGGATCCCTTGACCTGGAACGGTCACCGGGTGCAGGATATCGCTCTGATTCACTGCGTGGGCAGTCGCCAGATCGAAGGCATCGATGAGCCCCAAGAGGACGGGGAAATCAACCCCTATTGTTCGCGGGTGTGCTGTACAGCTACACTCCACACAGCCATAGAGCTGCGAGAGCGCTTCCCAGACACGCACATTTACGAACTCTATCAGGATATCCGCACCTACGGGCGCGGTCACGAGGAATATTACCGCCGCGCTCAAGAAGCCATGGTGCATTTCATCCGTTTCACCGGCGACGAACGCCCTGTAGTGTCCCTAGCGCCTGCTGGCGACGTTCATCCGGCTCTGGTACGCGTCAAGGATACCCTGACCTACGGCGAAGAGATTGAGGTCCCGGTGGATTTGATTGTATTAGCAGTGGGGATGATGCCGCGCCCGATAGACGACCTGGTGAAAATGCTCAAGATCTCACGCGGAAACGACCGCTTCTTGCTGGAGGTACATCCCAAGCTACGCCCAGTCGAGATGGCGGTCAACGGCATCCTGCTGTCTGGCACAGCGCAAGGCCCCATGAACATCCAGGAAAGTCTGGCGGCGGCTTCAGCTGCAGCCGCTAAAGCGGCTGCCTTGCTTGGTCGGGGTCAGGTGGAGCTCCCGCCTTTCGTCGCCCGAGTGGACCCAGAAAAATGCGAGGGGAGCGGCGCGTGTGTGGAGGCGTGTCTCTACGAGGGCGCGATACGCATGCAAACCATCCATGAAAATGGGCGCCAGGTCAGGCAGGCAGTCATTGAGCCTGCCAATTGCTCCGGTTGCGGCGCCTGCGTTAGCGCCTGCCCCAATCACGCTATAGATGTGCAAGGCTGGAGCCTGGCCCAATACGAGGCAATGGTAGAAGCCATAGCCATGGAATTTCCCGAGTTGGAGGAGGTCGAAGCATGAGCAATTCAACCGAGGCCCGGATGCGCAGCGAAACCCTCAAACGATTGCGTGAAGACCACGCCGCTACCGTCGAACACACCCAAGTCCTGCTGCGCGAACAGAAGCAGATCCAGCGGGAAATCTGCCAGGCCATTCGCGAAAACCCCAAAACTGTGCCTGAGGTTTCTGCTGCCATCAGCAGGCCGGCGCACGAGGTGCTATGGTATCTGGCCGCCTTAAAAAAGTACGGCATCGTCGTTGAGGCAGGTATGTGCGGCGATTATGTGCTATACCAGGGCGTAAAGGAGGCATGAGCATGGCAACGCGCGTTGATCCTACTCTGATGGATGAATTGAAGGCTTACGGCGCGGTAGGCATCGAAAAATGCTTCAACTGCGGGAATTGTACTGCCTCCTGTCCGCTGGCAAATGATGAGCACCCCTTCCCGCGCAACCTGATCCGTTTTGCGCAAATGGGTCTAAAAGATAAGATGCTGGAAAGTACAGATGCCTGGCAGTGTTATTACTGTGGCGATTGTTCGGTCACCTGCCCCAAAGCCGCAGAGCCAGGCGAGACTATGATGGCCGTACGCCGCTGGCTCACCGCTCAATATGACCTCTCCGGTCACGCCGCAAAATTATACACATCAGAAAAAGCATTGGTCATTACAATCCTCCGGGTTGTCGTGACGACGCTTCTGCTTTTTATCTTATTGCATGTATTCGGGATCGCCAGGGTTGAGACTGACCGGGTGGCGGTGAATACGTTTGCGCCGGTGATATGGGTGTGGTTGTTTGTCATGGCTCACTTTATCTACCTGGGATGGCGGCTGGTTAAGAACTCGCTCTTCATGTCGCGCAGCATCTTGCGTTCGACCTTGGGGCAAAAGAAAATCCCCTTATCCGTCTATATCAGCGAGCTCAAGACATTCCTCATCCACTATTTTTCGCAAAAACGCTGGCGAGATTGCAACGATGAACAAGCTTATAAATTCTGGTTGAAACACTTGTTGTTTACAACCGGGTATGTAACCATGCTGGCATTGATTGTCGCTTTCCTATGGTGGTTCCAGACAGATAACATTTACCCCATTTACCACCCACAGCGCTGGCTGGGCTACTATGCGACGATTGTGCTGGTTGTATTTTCAATCGACTTCTTACTCGGTCGCAGGAAAAAACAAGATCAATTCCATCGTTTCTCGCAGCCGAGTGATTGGCTGTTTCCAGCCTTTGTCTTAGCCGGCGCAGTTACAGGCATCCTGGTGCACATTTTCCGTTATCTGGGTGCAGACAATCCAGGATGGGCCTGGCCTACCTACATCATGTATGTCATCCACGTCGTGGCAATGATTGTGATGTTGGATTCCGAAGTTGGTATAGGAAAATGGACTCATATGATTTACCGTCCATTGGCGCTTTACCTGGAGTCGGTCAAAAAACGAGCAATTGAAGTCAGCCCTCCGCTCGAATCGCTTGCACCAGCCGATTAATTAAATCACCACTGGCGCTCTCGCGCGGGTATCAAAGAAAATTTTCAATATAAAGGAGATACACAATGGTTCAAAAAATGGTTGTTGTCTGCAATGGCGATGAAGCCAAAAACATCATGCCGACTTTAATCTTTGCCTCGTCTGGCTTGGCTCTCGACTACGAGGTGCATATCTTCTTCTGCCCTGCTGGCACCAAGTGGACGCTCAAAGACGAGCTGGAAAAACTCGGCACTCCCAAGGGCATGCCCAACCCGCTCAAACTCTTCAATGACATCCTCGACCTGGGCGGCAGAGTAGTGTTGTGCGAACTGGCGCTGGAGAACAAAGGGGTTGACCCGAAGGATCTGCGCGATAGCCGCATCTTAATCGAGAAAGCGCCCCCCTTCTTGATGGCGGCTGAAGGCGCCACGATGACCTTCACTTTCTGATCTCTTAACGGCCCGTCACAGATATTAAGCAGTTTGCTGAACTGGCTCAACCTTAGAATTGGTTGAGCCAGTTTTTATCGCATCCTTCAGCCTCCCGCCATGCGGAGCAAGTCTGCATTTGATGGATCGTGAATGAATCCCCAAAATACCTCCTGAGGGCGGTTGGGGGCCTCCATGGCGCGCCGCACCATATAAATCTTGCGCTCTAGATCCAAACCAACGACCGGAATCTCAATGGCGCGCTTGGCTTGAAGTGCATACGCGGCTGACAGCCGCGACACAAAGGCAACCCCAAAGCCAGCCGCGACCGTCTCCACAATCGCCTCGGCGTTCCCTACCTCCAGGAAAATGTTCAAATTTTCCAGATGGATATCGTGCTGTCCCAATTCCGTAAGTGTCACGCGCCTGGTCCCTGAGGTGGGCTCCCGTACGATCAGAGGCTCTCCAACGAGGTCCGCAGGCTCAATCGATTGCCACAAAGACCATTTATGACCGCCAGGTGCAATCAGAATAATATGGTCAGTAAAAAACTCTTGCGATTCAAGGCCTTCTTCAAAAGCTTCCCGGCTGAGCACGCCAATGTTGGCCTCTTCCTCGAGTAAACGCGGTACCACATGCTCCTGAGTGCAGGACAGGATCGTAACTTTTACCCAAGGATAACGGTTGTGGAAACGAGCAGCCAGTTGTGGGAGGATATATTTCCCGGAGGTAGTGCTGCAAGCGATTCTCAGGTGACCGACGATCTTATCTTGCAAAGAACCCATCATCTCCTGCATATCAATCGATTCCCGGATCAACTTACGCGCCCATGGTAAGAGCAGGTGCCCAGCCTCCGTCAAATGCAGCCCAGGGCCTGCCCGGTCAAATAGCTCAACCCCGAATTCGTGCTCCAGCATTTTCACGTGGTGGCTGATGGTCGGCTGGCTGAGATGCATTTGCCTGGCTGCCTCTGAAAAGCTGAGGTTTTCAGCGGTATGCAGAAACGCTTCGATTTTCAAGAGATCGATCATAAAATACAATCCTCCATCAATGCCTGGCTTGTTGTATCGCCCGGTTAACGCGCTCCGGAGTGGCAGGAAGCTCCCGGATCCATACTCCAATAGCATCATGGATGGCGCTGACCAGGGCAGGCGCCACACCATCGATCGAAATTTCAGCCACCGATTTAGCGCCAAAAGGCCCACTGGGTTCGTCTGTCTGCACAAAGATCACATCCATTACCGGCATCTCGTTGGCTTTCAAAACGTGATAGGGGCCAAAACGGGCATTCAACAGGTGACCTTCCTGGTCGAAAATCATATCTTCACAAAGCGCAAAGCCCAATGCCTGGGCCATGCCTCCCTCGACCTGTCCGGTTGCCGTAAGGGGATTGATGACTCGACCACAATCGACCACCATGAGCAATCTTTCAACTTTCACCTCTCCCGTTTCTGTATCGACAATTACCTCGGCAAACTGCGCCGCAGTTGGAGGAGGGCTCTTGTAACTTACGTGTGAGGCTGTCGCCATGATCTGGTGCTGATCAAGTTGGTGAAGACTGCTAAGCGCTACATCCCCCAGGTTAATCGAACGGGCATCTGGAGCCAGTACTTTTCCACCTTGGAGAACGAGTTGTTCTGGTTGATCGATCCCGAGCATCCGGGCAGCATGCTTCTTGATCTGATCGCTGATTTGAAGCGCTGATTTTCTCACAGCTTCCCCGCTAATATAGGTTGTACTGCTAGCGTAAGCGCCCTTATCGAAGGGTGTGACGTCTGTATCCGAAGAATAAACAATCAAGTCATGGACGGGGATCCCCAGCACCTCAGCCGCGATTTGAGCCAGGATCGTATCGGAACCAGTACCCAGATCGGTTGCTCCCACCAGTAAATTGAAGGATCCATCGTCGTTCATCTTCAATGTTGCTGCAGCCATATCCAGACCAGCGATGCCACTCCCGTGCATAACGACCGCCATTCCAATTCCCCGTTTAAATCGGCCGCTCTGCCCTCGATATTGCTCGCGTTTATTATAAAAATCTGTCGCTGCCAGGCCTATCTCCACAGATGATTCCAGACCACTGGACTCCAGCCGCTGTTCAAAACCCTCTCGACCTTCTCCCAAGACTTTCGCCATATACATCGGCTCACCTAATTTGAGCCAGTTCGCTCGCTTGAATGCTACCACATCCAGCCAAAGTTGTTCAGCTATCTCCTCCATGAGCACTTCGATCCCAAACTCGCATTGCATGGCGCCATACCCGCGGAAAGCCCCTGCTGGCGGCTTGTTAGTATAGACAACATCACACAGAAAACGCGAGTTCGGCGCGTTGTATAGAGTCAGTCCCTTAAATCCGCCCACCATTTGCACCGTCAAGGCGTGGCTGCCGTATGCACCGGTATCTCCAATAAGGTATAGTTCCGTTGCAAGCACCTGACCATTCGTTACCCCGATCTTATAGCGCAGAATATTGGGGTGGCGGCTGCGCGAGCTGGTAAATTCCTGGATACGAGTGTATTCCATAAACACCGGCCGTCCGGTTTTGATCGTCAAGAGCGAGCAAAGATCCTCTAAGATAATTTCCTGTTTATTGCCAAAGCCTCCCCCAATGCGCGGCTTGATCACCCTGATTTTCTTTACCGGCAGGCCAACCAGCGGGGCGACGATCCGGCGGATATGGAAAGGAACCTGGGTGCTGGTGCGGATAATCAAGCGCTCATCCTCATCGAGATAGGTAATACAAACGTGGGGCTCCAGATGAGCATGCTGCTGTTTGGGCGTGCGGTATTCCCCCTCGAACACCTGCTCCGCTGAGGCGAAAGCTGCCTGCACATCCCCTACTTCTGCCTCAATGTGGTGGACGATATTATGGTTGGCGGCATAGATGCCTTTGGTATCCTCTTCATCATGGATGATCGGAGCGCCATCCAGCATGGCTTGCTCGGGGTCCAGCACGGCAGGAAGCACTTCATACTCAACGTCAATCAAGCCCAAGGCTTTCTCGGCGATCTCGAGAGTCTCTGCAGCCGCTACTGCTACCCGGTCGCCTACATGACGTACTTTGTGATCCAAACATACCTGATCATAAGGCAAAGGCTGCGGGTAGCTCTGCCCGCCAGATGCGTATTTGATGCGGGGAAGATCTTCGTGGGTGAGGACAGCGTGTACACCTGGAAGAGCACGCGCCCGGCTGGCATCGATGCGTGTAATCCGTGCATGAGCGTGAGGGCTGGTCAGGAGCGCGCCGTACAGCATCCCTTCCATGTGGATATCGGCGGTGAAGACCGGCTTTCCCTGGACCAATTTTCGAGCGTCCACCTTTTCTTCCGCTTTCCCAATCACCCGGGTGCTTTCCATATCATGCGGCGAAAGCACCAGTGGCGGCAGCACGTTGCGATCATCATCTCGCCGGTAGTAGGCGCTGGGCAATTGGATCTCCCGGATGTTTTCTGGCAACGTTCCTTGCGGAATCGAAATCGGTACAACGGTTTCGCCTCGCAGGACTGCTGCCGCTCGTTGGACTGCTTCAACAGGCCTGACATAGCCTGTGCAGCGGCACAACACCTCGCCCAGGGCTGCTCGGATCTCAGCTTCAGATGGTGCCGGGTTCTTATCCAGGAGCGCCTTGGCGACCAGGATTTGCGATGGTGTGCAATACCCGCATTGGATAGCCCCGGTTTCGACGAAAGCCTGCTGAATGGGGTGTAATTGCCCCGCCTGGCTCAATCCTTCCACTGTGGTAATTGCTTTCCCGTTTGCAGTCACCGCCAGGGTTCTGCAACTTTTCGCAGGGCGTCCATCCAGCAGGATGGTACATACCCCGCAGTCACCTGTATCACAGCCGCGCTTTACGCTGAAAATGGAAGCGCTACGCAATGCATCCAATAAGCTATCCTCTGTGTTGACGAGTAAAATCCTCTCATCGCCATTGAGAATCACCTTGATTTCAGTTTTATTTTCGTCCATTTCAGTGATTTCCTTGTTTTTTGTCTTTATGGTGACTAGGGGGGAATAAATAATTTTAGTTTGATGGCCTTTTTTCACCCCAAAATCCTGCAACCGGGGTGCCGCAGGTGGGACAGGCTCCTTGACAAATGTGATTTTCAGCGATCCAATATCCTTGCCTGCGGATCAACGTTCGCCCACAGTGATGGCAGGTAGTATTCGACTCATCAGCCACATTGCCCAGATAAACATAATATAGCCCCTCTTCCAGGCCAATTTCTCGAGCTTTCCATAGTGTCTCAATAGGTGTCGGCGGTCGATCGGTCATCTTATATCCAGGGAAAAACCGGCTGATGTGCCAGGGCGTGTTCGCACCCAGTTCTCGGGCGATAAAATTGGCGATATCATGCAACTCGGCGGGATCGTCGTTCAGGTTCGGAATCACCAATGTGGTTATCTCAATCCAGATGCCCAGCCTCCTCATAAGCTTCAAATTGTCCAATACCGGTTGCAACCTCGCCCCAATGTAGCGGCGATAGGTCTCTTTACGGAAGGCTTTCAAATCCACGTTGGCTGCATCCAAAGATGGAAAGAGCATCTCCAACATATTCGGATCCATATAACCATTGGTTATAAAGAGATTAGCCAGACCCTCCTTCCGGGCAAGGAGAGCCGTATCATAGGCATACTCGAAGAAAACCGTTGGTTCGGTATAAGTGTATGCAATGCTACAGCTTCTGGTTGCTATTGCACTGGCAACGATCTGTTCGGGGCTCGCTTCCCAGCCGGTGGTCAGCTCGCGCTCGCGCGGCATCTGCGAAATTTGCCAGTTCTGGCACCAAACGCAGCGGAAGTTACATCCGGGTGTGGCTACAGAATAAGCCAGTGAACCCGGGTAGAAATGGTAAAGGGGTTTCTTCTCCACCGGGTCTACATTCTGGCTGATCGTACTGCCATACACCAACGTGTAAAGCACACCGGCTCGATTCTCGCGCACGTGGCAAACGCCTCTCCTGCCATCCGCAATCACACAATGATGCGCGCAAAGATTGCAACGAACGCGATTTCCGTCTATCTTTTCGTATAGCAACGCCTCTTTTACATCCATAAGCATGCTATGCCGAACATAATTGGGCAACTTCAGCCAGCCGGCCGCCGGTTAAGTGCTCGAACAGCGAAAGCGCTCGTAATACCATCACCTCGTCGCTCATTATCGTTCTCCATCTCAGGGTTCCCAAGTTTTATAAAATGCTCTGTATCAACATCCGACTTTCAAGACAAACGCTTCCCCGTAGCCAACCCAAACTGAAAGGTCTCCTCTTAGCATCTCGTCTAGCTCAAATTCGCCCGTATCCACACGCAAGCAATCCAACTGCTTTAGCTTATCCAGGGTCCCCACCACCAGAATGTTCTCGCGGCCTACCTGTTTGATGACCTGTGGGGTGAACTGTTTACTACCCCGGCCGAAAATGAACCCGTTGCCACCGATAGGGGTCACAATAATCTTTCTTTTCGCATAAAGTTCGAACAACCGAAGGATACCCCTCTCATTAAGGTCCATTTCAACCATTTGCCCGGCATAAACTGCATCTACCCCAAGGAGAGTCTTTGACAGGCCCATTTCGTCAGTAATAGCCCTCACTGTTGTACCAGGTCCAAGCAAGTACAGAGTCTTTGGGTCCATCTCTTCAACAATGTAAGCAGCGATCTCTTTCTTGCTCAACCTGGAAGACTGAGCCATGCTCGAGGCTGCCTTTCCGGGCTGCAGAAATCCCCGCGCCTCAGGGACTACCAGATAGCCATACAGCTGGGAAGCCAGGCGGTCCTCTCTGAAGGCTTTCTCATCAATGTCGAGCACTTCCTCTTCGATAAGATCAGCACCTTCCACAAATGCATCCACCATCTCGGCGGCGGCTCTTGTGCTGACCGCAAACACCGAGCTGAAGATTTTAACACCGGCGGGCACCGCAACAACGGGTAACCTGGAGCGAATGGCGTCATAAATATCTCTGGCAGTGCCATCCCCGCCCACAAAGACCAGGAGTTCCGCGCCTCGTTCAATCATCTGGCGGGCGATCCGCTTGGTGTCAACCGCCGAGGTGTCCTCATCCATCTCGCCGATCACTTCAATCGGAAAGTTGAATCCAACAACATATTTCTCCCCCATCACACCGGGAGCGACCAGCAGCTTGATTCTGTCCTTATGCTTGATATGGGACAGGAGTTCTTTCGTCTTTTGGGGTGTGACTGGCTCGGCGCCTAACTCCAATGCTTTCTCGTACATCATTTTCCCATCCGTCCCCTTAAGGCCAACGCTACCCCCCATCCCCGCCACAGGATTCACGATCAGTCCAATAATTTTCCCCAGCATGTTAGTTCTCCTTTCAGCAGGTTAGAAGCTATCTCAAAAATAGGAGGGGATCGAGGTTTGCGGTAGCTTTGCCGCCACATACACCCCAAATTACCATATTTGAGATGTGTTCTAGTCTTGTACCCGATCCATGCTGTCCTGTTATTCCTTAAACTGGTTTCATATCCAGTATGGGAGTGCCATTAATGGCATCCAGGCCACGAACTGTCAGGACATTGCCTTTAATATCTATTAATTCGACCATGGTCACCCCGATCGGATTGGGTCGCCTTGGGCTGCGCAGGGAGAATACGCCGCGTTGAGGGCGGCTCCGGTCACCGCGAGGATACTGAAGCAAATCAAAACCCTCAGAACGATGAAAATAAAACACGACCATGATCTGCTGCCCTGGCTCGAGACCTTTCAAACCATTAACCAAGGAGGGGTCAAGGATGATGCGCGATTCAGCTGAAATAGCATCGTCTGGCATGCTGGGTCCGTTAAAATCGTTTTCTACGTGGCCAATTGCCCGAACATGGAATCCCTGTGTGCCGGTTCCAGTATCTTCGCCAGCTACGCCGGACTTTTTAAGCTCTGAGCTAAGCATATCTTCTAGCTCATCCAATTGTTCCATCATCGCGGGTGGAACAGAATGAGCGGGCCAACGCTGCTTGAGGTCCGCGATTTGTTTCTTGAGCTCTTCAACCCTATCACTATCCATTTTCTTCGCCTCAAGGCAACTTTATATTTTTAATCCGGTCTCGAAACCCTCCCAGATTGCTTCCAATGCTTTTCGAGGCTGGAAAGCATCACCTATCACGTACATCCTCAATCCACTGCACTCTAATACACCAGCCAGTTCGCGATTAGGGCGTATGCCCATGGCCAAAATCACTGTTTCGATAGGAAAATAAATCGAATTACCCTCCTGTTCGGCTATGGCTTGATTCTTTGTCAGTTCGGTGACCTTTGTGGAGGTCTGAATCATCACACCTTGTTTCTTGAGCCGTCCAAGAAGCATGGATCTTGCCAGGGTATCCATATCCGCTCCCACTTCAGGGAGCATCTCAACAACGGTGACCCTCTTTCCCTGGCTGGCGAGTAGATCAGCCACCTCCAGACCAACCAACCCGCCGCCGATCACAAACGCGCTTGCGGTTTCTACCCGATCTACGCTCTCGAGTACATCAGACGCCAGCAGCCAACCAGTGTCAAATAACCCGGGGAAAGGAATGGTCAATGCTTCTCCACCGGTAGCAATAATGACGACCTCAGGATGAGCGCTCAGGATCATTTGCGGTGTGACTTGAGTTTCCCGGTGAATATCAACACCGGCGCGCTTGACCATCAAGGAAAGATAACGGATCACATCCAGGAATTCCTGCTTGAAGGGAGCCCGTGCGGCAAGGAGGAATTGCCCACCCAACTGGCTTTCCCGTTCGTAAAGAGAAACATGGTGTCCCCGCAAAGCAGCTATGTAAGCACACTCCAGTCCGGCAGGTCCGCCTCCGACGACCATTACCCGGCGAGGTCTCTCAGCTAAGGTTAGCTCAATCTCGGATTCACGGCCTGTAAAAGGATTGAACATACAATGAGTGCCGTGCCCGATACGCAACTGGGCCAGGCAACCTTGGTGACAAGCCGCGCACAATAAGATCGAGTCTTCATCTCCGATTTCGATCTTCCTTACCCAGTCGGGATCAGCCAGAAACGGGCGACCCAATCCGATCAAATCGGTTTGTCCAGCGTCCAGCGCCTCCCGCGCTACCGCAGGCGAGCGGATACGCCCAGCCACGATCACGGGTATTGAGATCATCTCTTTGATGCGACCTGCCATTGGGAGTAAATTCGCCTGAGGCGTGCCATTGGGATACAGACAGTAAGGCACAGACTCGCACATCGTACCCGAGGTGAGGCTGATAGCGTTCACCCCAAGCGTTTCCAGGTTCCGTGCGATGTTTACGGCATCTTCGAATGTCAGGCCTCCCTAACATAATCATTGGCATTCAGACGGATAACGATGGGGAAATCACTCTCAACCTGGTTGCGCACAGCGGCAATCACCTGCCTCCCAAAACGGAGACGATTCTCGA
>Ga0105094_10001586_pt1 | contig 11895 bp, 9 predicted proteins | sample PPLLak1March2015_2_FD_87023 | JGI IMG/M metagenome (GOLD analysis project Ga0105094, IMG submission 87023) | Freshwater sediment microbial communities from Prairie Pothole Lake near Jamestown, North Dakota, USA - PPLs Lake P8 Core (3) Depth... | ecosystem: Environmental > Aquatic > Freshwater >...
GCCATGGAGGCAGCCAATACCTGGAAGCGTTCGCCGCCTGATAGCGTCATGGTATCGAGTACATTGACGACAGCATTTTTGACCTGTTCTGCGCCCAGGCGAGCCGAGTTGAACGTACCGCTCAAACCGGATGAAATGTGTAGAGACATAATGTTCTTGCTAGATTCGGCCAGTTTCTGATCCAAATCGGCCAACGCGCCGCTGGATGGTTGCGCCGTAGTTGGGCTTTGAGGTCGCATGGCCTCCAACCGGTTATAGAACTCATCGGGGGTCAGGTCAGCGGAATTGACTTCGCCCTCAGGGAACTGGATGAACAGTGGGGCCTCGACGATTCCCAGGCTCTCGCGCTCATCGGCGGGCAGGTCCGCCGCGCAGTCGGTTACGATTTTCATGAATTTTCTCTCTTTCGGATTTGTTATTTCGGTGATTATACTTGTAGAACGGAGATTTTCTGTGATAAATTTATCAATTCGTCCATACAAATCTGATGACTTTGCAGTGGTCACAAGCCTGTGGCGGCGCGCCAGGGAGCAGGCCTTCCCTGAATTCCAGCACAGGAAGGGTCATACCTTCGAAGAAGACCAGGCTTATTTTCGCGATGTGATCCTGGTCAACAACGATGTCTGGGTAGCAGAAGTGGATGGGGAACCAGTTGCCTTTATGGCAATCGCAGGTGATTTCATTGATCAATTGTATGTCGATCCTGAGCATCAGCGTCGTGGACTTGGCAAAGCGTTACTCGACTACGCCAGGTCTTTATCCCCTGAACATCTCTGGTTGTATACGCTCCAGATCAATACCAATGGTCGGGCTTTCTACGAGAAGAATGACTTTTGCGCTGTCAAACTCGGTATCAGCCCGCCGCCCGAATCCGAACCGGATGTGGAATACCACTGGAACGCGATGGAGTAAAATACCGACATGACCATCAATCATCCGACCATCGCCACCAACTTCGGGGTACGTTCAACATTCGTAGAAGTAAACCTATCACAGTTGAGCTACAACCTGCAGGCCATTAGGGAAAAGGTCTCTCCTGCGAAGATCATGATTGTGGTGAAAGCCAACGCCTACGGACATGGCCTGACGGAGGTAGCCAAATATCTCGACTCTCAGGTGGATTACATTGGTGTCGCGGTGTTGGAAGAAGGCATCCTGTTGCGTGAAATTGGCGTGAAAGCTCCCATCCTGGTGTTGGGCGGTATCTGGGGCAACCAGATACCGGCTTACATCGAAAACGACCTGACGCTCACCGCCCCCTCAGTGGAGCGTTTGGAACAAATCGATCAGGCTGCCGAAACCCTGGGCAAAAAGGCCAAAGTTCATCTCAAGGTGGATACAGGTATGGAGCGTATCGGCGTGCATTATTACAATGCCCAAACGTTACAAGAAGCGGCGCTCAATTGTAAGCACGTCGAGGTAGAAGGCATCTTCTCGCACTTCGCTAATGCGGATGCAGCCGATTTATCTCATGCGCAACTGCAACTCGAACGTTTCAACGAAGTGCTGCGCTTCTATGAAAAATATGGCCTGCGGATGCCCATCCGTCATATGGCGAATTCGGGCGGCATCCTGCAATTGCCTGATTCTTACTTCGATATGGTGCGACCAGGCATTCTGTTCTACGGCGTCTACCCCTCGCCAGAAGTTGAGCGCTCCATTGAAGTGCAACCTGCACTGGCCTGGAAATCGCGCGTGGTTTATTTCAAAGTCACGCAACCGGGACACCCTGTCAGCTATGGTTCCGCCTGGCAATCCGACCATAACGTGCGCATCGTCACGGTCCCGGTCGGGTATGGAGACGGTTACTTCCGCAGCATGTCCAATAAAGCGCAGGTGGTCATTCATGGTAAAAAGTATCCGCAAGTTGGACGTGTATGTATGGACCAGATCATGGTCAATATCGAGCGGGATTCGGCCTTCAACGGTGATGAGGTCATCCTGATTGGCGAAGCGCAGAACGGCGAACGTGTCACCGTAGAGGAACTGGCCGAATGGGCCGGCACAATTCCCTATGAGATCCTGACCAACATTAATACGCGCGTACCGCGTATCTACATCACCGAGTAATCCCGCTACATTGATAGAAGGACTGTGACGGGATAATCCCGCTTCATTGAAAGAATTAATGTGGCGGGATAATCTGGTAAAATCGCATCGAAACGTCAGCCAGGCGTCGGCCTGGTTTTTGTTTGCCTCGAATGGACTTATCAACGCAAAGTACTGTCCTTATTTCTGCCGCGGTCTTTACTGCGGCGTTGTTGTTCGCCATAGCCGGACATTCAGGAGCGTCCGCTTATCTGGCCATCTTTGGCCTGCTGGGCATGGCGCCCGGCGTTATAAAGCCCTCTGTCCTGGCGCTCAATGTCGTGGTGGCCTCGATTGCCACCTACAAATTCACCCGCGCGGGGCATTTTTCCTGGCGGCTTATCTGGCCTTTCATCCTGACGTCCATCCCCTTCTCGTTTCTGGGCGGGTTGATCAGCCTGCCCACGCCCGTTTACCGCATCCTGGTTGTGATGCTGCTGGTCTATGCCTCCTTGCGCATGCTTTTTGACGTGCCCAATAAAAATGGGACTCAGCCAGACTTCCCACCCATCTGGCTTTCACTGCTGCTCGGGGCCGGGATCGGTTTTGCAGGTGGACTGATCGGGATAGGCGGCGGCGTCTTGCTCAGCCCGATCCTGCTTCTGACCAACTGGGCCGGCCCGCAACTGACGGCGGGCACCATCGCTGTCTTTGTGTTGGTGAACTCCATCTCGGGCCTGCTCGGACATTGGTCTGCTTCGATGTACTTGCCATCGCAACTGCCGGTGTGGGGTGTGGTAGCCTTGTTCGGTGGCTGGATTGGGGCTGAGATTGGCAGCCGCAGGTTGTCTGCGACTACCATTCGGCGCATGTTGGGCGTGATTTTGTTGATAGCCGGTTTGCGGATGTTTTTCTAATATCGAGTAGAATTCTCGACATGAGGTGATTGTGAAAAAGAATATTTCTATGTACTTTAATCTTTTAGGGATCGCCGGGGTTGTGGTTGCCCTGGACCAGTGGACGAAATGGCTGGTACGTGAGAATATCCCGTTTGCAACGCAATGGCTGCCAGAAAGCATGCAATGGCTGCTGCCTTACGCGCGACTGGTGCACTGGCAGAACAGCGGGGCAGCCTTTGGTATGTTCCAGGGCGGCGCTGCAGTGTTCACCGTGCTGGCGTTTGTCGTTATCGGGGCGATCCTGTTTTATTACCCTCAGATCGAGTCGGAAGGCTGGATGTTCCGGCTGGCGTTGGGGTTGCAGTTGTCAGGCGCATTGGGTAACCTGATCTCCCGCCTGACACATGCTGGAAAGGTCACAGATTTCATATCGCTTGGCACATTTCCTGTTTTCAATATTGCCGATTCAGCCATCACTGTTGGGACGGCAATACTAATTCTGGGGGTGTGGCTCAAAGAACGGGCAGAGAGGCAAGCCCGGGCTGAGTCTGAGGCGCAGGGGAACAGGGAGCATACGGTCCTGTCCGAAGAATAAGTCTAGATGACCGACCGGCGTGAAGTCTTTGAGTTCCAGAAGGAGCAGGATGAACGGCTCGATCATTTTTTGGTCGAGCGTTTGCCAGAGTTTTCGCGTTCGCGTTTACAGGGGTTGATCAAGGACGGTTTTGTCACTGTTGATGATATGCCGGCGAAAAAAGGCGGGCAGAAATTGGAGCCGGGTTCACAGGTAGAAGTGCGCATTCCGCCGCCCGTGCCGACGGGGTTGGTGGGGGAGGATATTCCGCTCGATATTATTTTCGAAAACGACGACCTGCTGGTGGTGAATAAACCGGCTGGGATGGTAGTGCATCCCGCTGCCGGGCACGATACCGGGACGCTGGTGCATGCCGTGCTGGGCTATGACCCGGATATCGAGGGGATCGGCGGAGAGGAGCGACCAGGTGTGGTGCATCGCCTCGATAAAGAGACCTCGGGCTTGATCCTGCTGGCGAAAAATGACCGCGCTCACCGCTGGCTGCAAGACCAGTTCCGCCTGCGCCAAGTGGAGAAGACCTATCTGGCGCTTGTCGATGGCGCTCCGCCGACGCCCAGCGGCCGGGTGGAAGCGCCTGTCGGCCGCGACCCCAGCCACCGCAAGAAAATGGCGGTCATGCCGCTGGGCAAGGGACGTGAGGCGGTGTCAGAGTATGTGACGCTTGAGACATTCGAAAAGTACACCTTGCTGGAATACCATCCGCTAACCGGACGCACGCACCAGATCAGGCTGCATTGCATGTTTTTGGGCTGCCCGATTGTGGGGGATAAGATTTATGGGCATCGCAAGTCGTCCATTGATATAGACCGGCATTTTTTGCACGCGGCGCGCTTGAAAATCATCCTGCCGGGCGAGAAGCAGGCCAGGGCGTTCGAAGCGCCATTGCCGGATGAGTTGCAGACAATTCTAGATTCTCTTCGCTGATGGAGGAAACATGGAATATATAGACCTTCGCTCCGACACTGTCACAAAGCCCACACCTGAGATGCGTGAAGCCATGGCAAAGGCTGAAGTGGGTGATGATGTGTATGGGGATGACCCGACCGTCAACCGCTTGCAGGAGATGTCGGCAGAAATGACCGGGCACGAGGCTGGATTGTTCGTCGCTTCGGGCACGATGGGGAATCTGGCGGCGGTGCTGGCGCATTGCCAGCGCGGGGATGAGGTGATTCTAGGGAAAGAAGCGCATACCTATCGATACGAGGCGGGCGGGATTTCTGTATTGGGCGGGGTGCATTCCTGTCAATTGCCGAACCAGCCGGATGGTTCGATTGCGTTGGATGATATTGAAGGCGCAATCCGTGCGGATGACCCACACCAGCCCATCACGCGCCTGATCGCGTTGGAAAATACGCATAACCGCTGCGGCGGGACGTATCAGTCGGTGGAATATACCCTTCGGGTGGCGGGGTTTGCGCATGCGCGCGGGCTGAAAGTCCATTTGGATGGTGCGCGTGTGTTTAACGCGGCGGCGGCGTTGGGTGCGCCAGTCAAAGATTTGACCGCGCCAGTTGATTCGGTCACGTTTTGCTTGAGCAAAGGGCTTTCAGCTCCGGTTGGATCGGTGCTGTGTGGATCAATAGAATTTATTAAAAAGGCGCATCGTGCGCGCAAATTGTTGGGTGGGGGGATGCGTCAGGCCGGAGTTCTGGCAGCGGCAGGGATTGTGGCGCTGGAGAAGATGGCGCCCCGCTTGGGTGAGGACCATGCTCGGGCGCGCACGCTGGCCGAGGGTCTGAGCGAGAACCGTGGTTTAGTCCTGGATGCGGGTACGCCTGCAACGAATATGATCTTTATGAACCTGGCGGAGGGTGTCCCTATTCCCGCACCAGAAGTAGCGGAAAGGATGAAGGAGCGTGGTGTTTTGGTCGGTGTTGCAGGTGTACGGCGCTTTCGTCTGGTGATGCATTGCTGGATTGATGACGAGAGTGCAGAGAGGGCAGTAGCTGCTTTCAGCGATGTGCTGATCCATTAAACTTTGTCGACAGAGAAATGCACAGCGCTATTTTCAAGCGCCGTGCATTTTTTTGATAGATCGGATGTCATCCCAATGGAACGGATCTGGCTCGATCTGATTGCGGCCTCGGTTTTTTGCTTTGTATAGGCGTTGATCGGCAAGGTATATGAACCTGTCGATTTCATCCGCTTCATCAGGGAAAACGGAAATGCCCTGGCTTACGGTCGGGGCCGGGATTTTTTTATGCTTGGGGTGACTGAGAACAAGTTCTTGCATGGTTTTTTGTATGCGCTTGGCAACTTGATGCGCTTCGTCCCCTCTAGCGCCAGGTAGTGCAATTGCAAATTCTTCTCCACCCCAGCGACCCACAATATCACCTTTTTTGATATTTTGCTGGATGGTTTCGCATAGTTTTATTAACACCAGGTCGCCAACCTGATGACCAAAAGAGTCGTTATAGCGTTTAAAGTAATCAATATCGAGCATGATCAGGCTGACAACCTTTTTTCCAAGTTGAGCATCATCGATAAGTTCTTGCAATGCTTGGAGAAAAGACCTGTGGTTGTATGTGCCCGTCAGGCTGTCCAGGCGGGACTGCCTTTCCACTTGCTTGTGGTGGAATGTGTTGTCCAGCGCAAGGGCAGCGTGCTGAGTTAAGTTCGAAAGCAGCTCCATATCGGTGTGACCGAACGTGTTGGCTTTGTATGAAGCTACGGCAAGTAAGCCATTGATATGTACTGTTCTCATGGGGACACCAATCCAGGACAGGCTGGATCTGTTTTTTCCAATGATATTTCTCTGGATACCTGCTATCTGGATCTCATCTCTTAGGTCAGGTAAAAATAAAGTTGTCTGGTTTTTAATGACCCAACCGGCAAGTGTGTTGTCAATTGGAACCTCAACATCGGTGAAGTACTCGCCGTCATCGTAAAATAAATCTAACCGGATCGCACCGTTATCCACAAGACCAACATAATAAGAATCTGCCGCAAGCGCTTTCTGGAGGGCGGCGTTCAGTAAGGACAGGACTTGATCGGTTTCAAGCGATGAGTTGATTTGTTGGCTAAATGTGTTTATGGTTTCAAGCCTGCGTATATGGTCTTGTGTTGTCTGGCGCAAGCGCAAAATGGTTTCTGTGATGACGATTGATGCAGCCAAGGGGATAAAATGGATCGTCCAGTCCAAGAAGCTTGTTAACTCGTTTAGATATATTATGGTGTTTGAGGTTTCACTAATTATGATTAAAATATACGTTGGCCCACGCCCTGAAAGGATGGATATGGAAGTTACAGCCAAAATTAATAGAATATCGAAGAAAATATGGCGAGTTTCATCCAGCGCAATGGCCACTAGGCTCAAGCCAAGCCCGCTGATAGCAGCATTTGCCCAGATATAAAGCGTCCGATATTTTTTGATGCGTGGAGCAATCAGTAAGGTTTGTAAGAGGACATAAATACTGCCCCCAATCCCAGTGCTGATCATGACAAATTCTTTTTTCTGCTCGGGATAATTGCCAAAAATCACATCGAGGATAATTACTAAAAATATGATTGATGCTGCTATTGAGGATGGCAAAACATAACCGGTAAATTCCTGGTATTTAATATTCTTAAGAATATCCGATAATTTCATATTTCACAATCCTCTAGTTCGTTCTTTTCCCACACACGTTTGAACGCAGCCACAATTTCCGGGTCAAACAGGATGCCGGCTTGTTCCCTCAAGTATTGCAAAGCCTCTCTGTCAGGAATATGCTTACGATACGGACGATCACTGGTCAGTGCGTCAAATGCGTCTGTAACTGCAAATATGCGCGCTTGAAATGGAATATCTTTGCCAGTGAGCCCAACCGGATATCCGCTACCGTCCCATCGCTCATGATGATAGCGAATGATAGGTAAGGTCTCTTGCAAGAAGGGTATACCCTCAACCATACGTGCTCCGATATCAGGGTGTGTGTGCATGATATTCCATTCATCCTTGGTCAAGGGTGCTGGTTTGTGCAAGATGGCATCGTTGATACCGATTTTTCCAATATCATGAAGCAGCGAACCTCGCTCAAGTGTCTTTAGAGAAGTCGAATTCAAACCAAGTTCAATTCCCAGCAGGTAAGCCAACCTGCTTACCCTTGAACTGTGTCCTTCCGTTTCGCGGTCGCGAGCATCTAATGCGGAAATCAATGCGGCGAGTGTGTTGTCATAGGCAAGCTCCAGTTCCTCGTATGCCAATTCAATCGTTTTCGCTTGTTGTTGAGATTCAACCTGCAAGATTGACCGTTCCAGAGCAAGGATGGCTTGATTGGCCAGTGTTTGCATGTTAGAAGCGTGACGGGAGAAGTACTCTTGAATTTTAGGAACATTTAGCCAGAGTGCACCGTATTTTCGGAGGGGAGTTTGCAAAGGAAAGCAGATAATAGCAGAAACCTGATCGGGCGTTACATGGACGGTCTGACCGGATTGGAGCGTCTGTTGGATAAGATCCATTGGATGTCGGCTACCTGGGTGCGTTCCACTTTCGTCAATTTCAACTTCCACCTCAATTTGTTGTTCTTTCGTGAAAAGTACAATACCGGCCACAAATGCACCGGTGATTTTTGTGGCAGTTTCAGCGATATGTCGTGCTGCTTGCCCCAGTTCCTCTGCTTTTATAATGTTCACACTCAAGTTATAAAGTTGTGTAGTTGTGCTAAGCGTATTACGCAACTCTTGATAAAGCCAAGCGGATTCGACGGCATTTGCAGCTTGAGACGAAAGCAAATTAGCCAGTGATTCGTCGTTCTCGCTGAAAAAGATTTCTCCCTGTTTTCCAAAAGCTAAAATAGCTCCGATACTCAAGCGGTGAAGGCGAACTGGGATCGCAAGTAGACTTCGTAAGCCATTATGATCGATTTCAATATGGGCGGCTTTGCTGTATTTTCGTACATCCCGAACTCGAAATGCTTCATAAGCATTTAAAGCTGCTTGAACAGTAGTGTCGTGTACCGGATTCTTATCCAAGGATTTTAGCAGGCGCGGCGCATGGCCGGAAAAGGCTGTTCGTGAAAAATTTCCGTCCTGATCCAGAAGGATGATGTATGTAAAACGAGCCAACAAGGTTTCGCGAGCGATGGAGGCAATTTCCGTAATGGTCGTCCGCGGTTCCAGCAAGGGGGATAAGGAGATCCCTGCTTTAATTAAATTGGTAAGCCTTTGATGATAGCTTGATCGTTCCCAGGCTCTAGTTAATTCAGTGGCGATCATTTCTGCAAGATAAACATCATGATTGCTAAAGGCGTTGGTCTTGTCATCGCCTACTTCGAGGATGGCTTTAACGTGGCCATGATAGATCAAAGGAACAGTGAAAACAGATTGAGCTTCAGAGTTATCGATCGCTATAAAGGCTGGGTCTTGGGATGAGTCATTTATGACTTGTGTTTTCCGAAGACGCAAGGTGCGTCCCAAGATGCCTTGCGTGGTATTCTGACGATAACTGGGTGGTAAATATTTACCCGCCGAAGCTATTACAGCAAATTCGCGTCTTTCAAGTTCATTTTCATAGATTGTGACTTGTGTGCAATTCAATGCACGTTGCAATGTATTTATAGCCAATTGCGCTGCAACAGGCTGATCAAGTTGGGCTTCGAGCTGGTGAGTGAGTTCAGCTAGAAGATTCAATTGTGCATTGCGTTTCTTTTCATTATTTAGTTGATGGCTGAGCGCAGCAATTTGTTCTGCTTGGACATCAACTTTGGTGCGCAGGCTCTGCGTTGGCGATGTAAACGATCTAAGCGAGCGGGCGATCCATTGGCTCCACCCACTAGAAGAACCATCGTGATTATATTCTTCGCGAACAGGATTTGACAATTCGATAGTTAATCGGTTAATAGTTGGCACAAGAATAATGAGGCCATAGAAGACAATAACTTTCAAGATGAGCATGGCAATGAAGAGAAACTCTTGATTGGTCTTCGAAAAAACATTTTCTATATAAATTAAATTTGTAGGGGGTGAAAATTGCCAGTTGTAGCCAATTGCAACCAGGGAGATTAGTACTAGAAATTCTGTCGCGCTTGAAATGCGAACAATTCTTCGGCCTATGAGATTGTCGTTGGGTGATTGAAGTCCGTTCCATGGAATTATATCGGCAACCAATGGTAACGTAGCTACACCAAAGGCAACGAGAACGGCATTGACTTGTGAAGCAAATAAGAAGACCAGCACCCAGATCAGCCAGGGAACAGCTGTAAATTTATATAAAAAGTTTGATACCTTCTTAGGGTGCAAAAAGTAAGAAGCTGCTCCTGCAATACTGCCAAGAACAAATAGGGATCCAAGATAGTAACGAAGGGACCATAAATTCTCGTGGTTGGAAAAATCAACCAACCCTAGCAAAACGATGCAACCGATTATCAAATTCAGGATAGCATAGCCCGGTGAGAAAATGTTCTTTTTTGTTTCATCCTCGTCGGCATAAAAAAACAACTTGTAGAGGTGCCCGCAAACCAGAGCAACCAGTACAATGCCATCAATAACGAGGTTTGCTTGGAAATATAAGTACCCCAGAATTCCCAAGCAAAGCGCAATCACCAGGTCTAAGAATCTTTGAGTAAGTTCATTGCGAGCAATGAAAATGAATGTTTGATTGATGATGCCTGTAATATAAAATGTTATCCCAAGTGCAATGTAAGCTATTTTGGACAAGCTGCTTGTTACAATACCCAGGTGACCAGGGATGAGAATTATCCCTAACGCGCAAAGAGTTAAAACTAGCGTAGTCAGAAGTCTGAAAGTGTTTTCGAATTGGCGCATAGGGCTAGGCATGGCTTGTTTCAAATTTACTACAACTTCTTGTCGTGGGTCAAAGTTCATTCGTTCAGCTTGAGGGGAAGTGTTAAAAAATCTCTGATATAATTTCCCAGGGACAGGTGCGTGGCGGGGATGATCGAGAAACCGTTGCGTGTTTGTTTCTAATAGAAAATTCCATAACCAGGTGGTTTATGCAACCCTATTTTACACTTGAACAGATTGACCAAGTAGCCAATGCCGTCCGTTCTAAGCTAACTGTAAGCCCTCGTGTCGGACTTATTCTCGGTTCGGGACTGAACGATCTGGCTGCTTCCGTGCAAAATGCAGTAACAATTCCCTATCGCGACCTGCCAAATTGGCCTGTTTCCACAGTCGAAGGACACGTTGGCCGACTTGTCGTCGGTGAAGTGGAAGGCCAATATGTCTTTGTCATGCAGGGACGTGTCCATTTTTACGAAGGCTACAGCATGGGACAAGTGACATTGCCTGTGCGTGTTATGCAGCGTTTGGGATTGGAGATCATGATCGTCACCAATGCCGCTGGTGGCGTGAATCCGGATTTTATTCCGGGTGATGTCATGCTCATAACTGATAATCTAAATCTGATGGGTATGAGCGGCTTAAATCCCTTGATGGGACCCAATTTGGATGAACTGGGGCCTCGCTTTCCCGATATGAGTCAGGCTTATGATAAAGAATTGAGTGCTGTTGCGCGCAAAACTTCCAAAGAACACGGTATTACTTTGCGGGAAGGTGTTTATTGTGGATTGAGTGGTCCTTCCTTTGAATCCCCGGCCGATCTGCGCTTTTTGCGCTTGGCCGGTTCTGATGCGGTTGGTATGTCCACTGTTCCAGAGGTGATCGTTGCGCGTCACGGCGGGTTGCGCGTTCTGGGGCTTTCGGGTATCAGCAACAAAGCCAATCTCGATGGTTCGACCATAACGACACATCAAGAAGTAATTGAGGCAGGCAAGGTGATCACGCCTAAAATGGAAATGATCATTCGTGGCGTATTGAAATCACTTTAATAACAAAAACAGTTGGGATGGAAACTGTATATCGCTTTTTAGCAACCTACGAAGGGCTGATTTATATCCTGCTGGCATTGGGCGGTTTGTTTGCATTTCGCTGGTTATGGAAATCCTGGCAAGAGTTGCACGAATCAGTATTTGGGCTTGAGCGGGAATTTGCCATGCGTCGTCTCAGCCAGGCGCTCGCGGTTTCCCTGCTTATACTTGTGATGTTTTTTGGTGAGTTGTTTCTAGCTTCTTTTGTAGTTCCATCTTTACCATCTACAGATTTGCTGGCAACTCCTACGATGGATATCCTGAGTCAAACAGACGGCGCTCTTTCCAGTAGTCCTGCTACTTTGTTGACCGCATTGCCCCCTGCCTCCGACACTTCGTCGACCAGTGGTTGTGTTCCTGATCAACTTTTCATCACATCTCCCGAACCGGGACAGGAAGTAAGTGGTACGGTTACTCTGGTTGGCACAGTGGATATTGCCAACTTCGGGTTTTACAAATATGAAGTATCACCGCAGGGGGCCGAAACATGGGCTACCATTTCGGCAGGGAGAGAAATCATACAGAATGGCGATGTGGGTTTTTGGGATACATCGACGTTGACCCC
>Ga0105094_10001587_pt1 | contig 11895 bp, 11 predicted proteins | sample PPLLak1March2015_2_FD_87023 | JGI IMG/M metagenome (GOLD analysis project Ga0105094, IMG submission 87023) | Freshwater sediment microbial communities from Prairie Pothole Lake near Jamestown, North Dakota, USA - PPLs Lake P8 Core (3) Depth... | ecosystem: Environmental > Aquatic > Freshwater >...
ACCGATGACGATTTCATATCCTTCGTCAATTTTCTTGAGCATGAATTCAACAGTCTTCAGATTATGAGTGTTGTCTGCGTCCAGGGTAATAATAATATCATCGTCCCCGACCATCTTCTGGAGCTCCCTAAGACCGTTCAAGAAGGCGATACCGATTCCCTGGTTCGTCGGATGGTGAATCACATGAACTGGAATCTCTTTCGAGACTTCTTCAAGAATCTTGGCGGTCTGATCATTACTTCCGTCGTTGACCACCCAGATTTCAAACGGAAACCCTTTCTGTTTCATCAATCCTGCAATACTTCGTAACCGGGGGCCAATCTCGGTCTCTTCATTGTAAGCAGGCATTAAGAAATAGATCATTTTGAAACCTCTGATTCCCGCAAAACACCCTTGACCAGATACCTCCAACAGATCATTTTTTCAACCCCGAGATGATGAGTAAGAAACCGAAGTATTTTATCCAACCTCAAAATGAAGGGATAGACTTTCTTGACGGGAGGAACCCATTCCCGTCCTACAAACCCCCCACTCAAGGGAAAAGCAATCAAATCTCTGAAATGGAATCCTTGAATGGTTACACCATGATCCTCCAGCAAGCGGAGCAATGGTTTCACGGGGACCTCCTGATCTTCATGGGAGATGATTCTTCGAGCCAATCTCAAAACCCAATTTGGGTTGGGTTCAAAGATAATAATTTCTGTTTGACAAACCCGAAGGATCTCCGGGAAAATCTTCTCCCAGCCCACATGATGAAGCGATTCTCTTAAGATCACCGTATGAAACGACTTTCTCTTAAACGGGAGGTGGTCCATGTTTCCTTGAATGAGCCTCCCCCGTAGAAATGGGTGGATTTTTTTCCCTATTTCGAGAGTTTCAAAGTCAATATCCAACCCGAAAGCTTCTTTTCCTCTCTTTCCGGCTTGCTCCACAAAAGTTCCATAGCCGCATCCCAATTCAAGGACCGTCACTCCGGTCACCCACTGCAGGATGGCACGATTTTGGTCATAAGCGACTGCACCATAAAATCCCCGGAGTCGCCTTAAATCTCTCTTCGGATTCACCTTTGGCCTTTGCTCCGAAACCAATCAACTGTCCTTTTTAACCCCTCCCCAATCCCGATCTCGGGGGTATAACCCAATAAATACCTTGCTTTGGTAAGATCCAAATCCCTTACCCTCACATCCTCATAATTCTGGCACAGGTCTGGATAGGCAATGAATTCGATCTCAGGCTTCCCTGAATTTACAACCAATGACCATATCTGGTATGCGAGGTCAAGAATGCGTATGTGATCCGATGACCCAATGTTAAACACCTCGCCTTGAACTCCTTCTTTCTCAATCACTTTCAATACCCCTTCCACGGCATCCGAGATATAAACAAAATTTCGAATCTGTAACCCATCTCCGTGAATGGGAATCGGTTCTCTCCTCATGGCTCTTTCGATGAAGACCCCCTGGGGCCCACCCCACCAATCCTTCCGTTGCCTCGGACCGTAAATGATGGAGAACCTTATGATATTGACCGGGACGTGATAGGCATTCCAATAAGCCATGCATAACTGCTCAGAATAGATTTTCGAAATGGCGTCGCTCCAGCGAATGGAATTGGAGTTTCCGATCACCAAGGCACTCTCTTCCGAAAAGGGGAGCTCTGGATTCTTCCCATAGACATCGTCAGTCGACCCGAGAATCACAGGGATTTTTCTCTCCTTAGCCACTTCTAATATGACTTCTGTCCCCTTCGTATTGACTTCGACCGTCTTCAGAGAGCTTCCTTCTCTCGGAATTTTATAGGTGGCAAAGTGGACGAGGATATCAACATCCTTCGAAATTTCCCTCAAAAAGTCACTGTCCAAGACGTCTCTCTGATAAAATGTAAATTGAGGGGAGGAGATAGAATCGGATATATTTTCAAGATTTCCGTGACTGAGGTCGTCGACGCTAATCACTCGGAAACCTTTCTTGAGGAGGCCACAAGATAAATGGGAGCCCAAAAAGCCAGCTCCCCCTGTAATTAAGACTGTTTTCATCTTCTTGCTGGTCTTTAACTCTTTGTCACGCTTCTTTGCCATTCGATGGTAGGGATTAACCCTTCATCGATGGAAGTCTTCGGGATAAAACCAAGAATCTCCTTGGCCAAGCGAATCTCCGGGACTCTCCGCCTGACATCTTCATATCGTCCCGGAAATTGCCGATAGGGGATAAACTCGATCTGCGGTTCTTCGCGTCCACGGATAAGGTTCCAGATCTTCTTTCCTAATTCGAGGATAGTAATCTCCTCAACGTTCCCAATGTTAATCACCTTGCCGATCGCTTCCCTCTTTTCCAAAGCCTGGTAGGAGCCTTCAATGGTATCTTGAATGTAAGTGAAACTTCGAGTCTGAAGTCCGTCACCATGAATCGGCATGGGTCTATTCCTCAAGGCGCAGTCAATAAAAATGGATTGGGGGCCTCCCCACCATGTGAGGTTCTGTCTCGGACCATAGCTCCCAAAATAACGGAGGATCGTCATTTGAACATGATGTTCCTTACTATAAATAAAGCAGAGGTGCTCCCCCAACATTTTCGAAATAGCATAACTCCATCTCTGTATTGGGGGGGCCCCCATATAAAAATCACTGTTTTCAGAATAGGGTAAGTTTGGATTTTTCCCGTACACATCTGAAGTGGAAGCGAAAACAACCCGACAACCCACTTTTTGAGAAACCTTCAATACGTTTTCGATCCCCTTCACATTCACCTCTAAGGTTGCAAGAGCATTCCCATACCTCGGGATTTTATAGGCGGCCAGATGGATAATGGCATCGACTTGGCTACCGAGTCCGAGTAAGAGTTCGAAATCTCGGACATCCCCTTGAATGAATTCAAATTCAGAATGCCCAAGCATAGAGGAAAGATTCTGAAGGGTGCCATAAGAAAGGTTGTCCAGCCCGATCACTCTATTCCCCTTTTGAATTATAAACTCGGTTAGATGGGACCCGATAAACCCCGCCGCCCCCGTCACCAGGATATTCCTCATCGTCCCTTCCTCAACACAAAAAGAAAATCTTTATAATAGCGAACAAGGCCTTTTTCTCTTCTCCTTTTTTCTAACTCATAATGAGCGATTTGGCTAAACCATCTCCTAGGGATCACCCCATAGCGGATAAGATAGAGGACCCACCATCGACCGCCTCGGATCGGGTAATACTGAAGGCATTCCAAATTGGAAGAGCTGAAGGCATCAAGATATTCTTTCAGACCGGGTCTGTCCACCTTGGGACTGTCTGATACCTGCTCAATCAGGTAAACCATCCCATCTTCCTTCAAATACTGGGCCAAATTGGAAAGGGTGCTTTTCAACAGTTCCCCTCTCATAATCTGCAGGACCCCCACGGAAAGGATCAGGTCAAAGGGATAGGGGAAAAGGGGAAAATGAAAACCGTCGTAGACCAAAAATTCCGCATTATCTGCCGTTCGATTTTTCTCGGCGAGATCGATCATCTCTTGGGTAATTTCTAAACCCACCACTTTCTTCACTTTTGGTGCAATCCAATAAGAAGATCTCCCGCTTCCACATCCAAAATCCAAAACAACTTCATCTCCCTTTAGCTTTAGCACTTCCTCCAAGGCTATCTTCTGGACTGTATCAATATATAGATTCTTGTGACCTTTTCGGTCTCCAGGATCAATCCCGGAGGCTAAGAATCCAGCTTTGGCCCGTTTCCCCCAATCCACTCCTTCGAACTGGTTCGTTTCATTCACCGAATCCATTTCAACGCCTTTGCTCCCCACTTTGAAGCAAACGTACTTCTCCCGAGTTCCCAAATCTTGCTCTTGAAAGGATGAACATCCTTTATGTAAGTGTAAATATCCCTTGACTGACTCCCCCATTTCTCTTTAAATCGGACCAAAGAAAGGTCATTCGGATCCGAACCCATGAAATCGAAAAAGGAACTCCCTCTCTCAGTTGCATTCTCTATCGACGAATGAACCAACAGCTCATTGGGACAGAACTTTAAGAATTCATATTGCGAGCCATTGTGGAAATAATGTGTTGAAGAAACCGAATAAATGAGAACGACCCCGGCAATCGCCACATCGTTCAGTTCAGCCACGTAGATATCACTCAACTCTTTTTTTGTTAGAATTTCATAAAGGGTCTCAAACCAGCGTAATGGATACTTGGCCATAGCCCTATTCCGTTCCATGGAGGCTAGATAGAGTTTATAGAATATATCGGCATCTTTTCTGGAATCCCCGCGACGAATTGTCATTCCACTCTTTTGGGCTTTTCTAACATCTCTACGAATATTTTTCTTGTAACCTTCCCAGATCTTCTCTTGATTCAAACCTCTCAGGTCTAACAAGGTGCACTTAGCAGGGATGGACTTAAATGAGCCAGGGAGCTGGAATTTTGAGAAAGGGGACTCCGTAATTCTGACCTGATCGATCTTCCTTTTACGGAACTCGTCTTCCAGAATTTCCATAAAGGGACCGAAATATTCTCGCTCTCCAATCAAGTTTCCATACGGTATAGAGGCATACAGAATTTTGAGAATTTTAAAGTTTAACAACACGCCCGGTAACCCTGCAATAATTGTCCCACCTTCCCTAAGGTAAAAATAAAGGGGTTGCCCTCCCAACCCCTCTTTGAGCACTTGGCTCCAGACCGACTGATAAAAGATCAGATCGGTGTATCGAGAGGCGAATTCATCCCACTCTTTTCCAGGCGATTCAAAAACCTTCAGCTCCATAACGCCTCGCGTCGGTGATTCGTGTGGGTGATGGGTGATGAGTTCATCCGATTCACGCGTCACGATTCACGCCTGCGTGCCGAAACGCTGATCACTTCGGCGTGCAGGCACGAATCACAATCTTTACTTTCTTTGCAATCCACTTCACATCTCCCGTATCTAATCGTGGATGAAGCGGAAGAGTGATTTCTCTTTGGCTCATCTCTTCCGTTATTGGAAGGTCCCCTGTTTTGCAACCCAATTGGTTTCGATAAAGCGAAAAAAGGTGAATCGGGGGGTAGTGGATGCTTGATTGAATTCCGAAATCTTTCAGCCCTTCCATCACTCTATTTCGATCAACGAGCGGAGCTACCAAGATCGGGAAAAGGTGGTAGGAAGGAGGTCCTTTAAAATGCGAAAAAGGGATGGAGATCTCTTTCGTTCCTTGAAGTTCATCTCGATAGATATCAACCAGTTTCTTCCTCCTCTTATTATTCCGGTCCAACTTCTTCAACTGCACCAACCCCAGAGCAGATTGAATTTCCGTGGTTCGATAGTTATAACCGAGTCCTCTTATATCATAGGACGAAAGGTGCCCTCGATATTTATCCCATGAGAGCGCTTCCATCCCGTGGGACCTCCTCTTTCGGATCTTCTCCGCCCATTCTTTGCTCCGGGTGACCACCATTCCCCCTTCTCCGGTCACCAAATTCTTGTTAGAAAAGAAACTGAAACACCCTACATCACCGAGGACCCCACATTTTTCCCCTTGATATTCTGCTCCGGGAGCATGGGCCGCATCTTCAACGACATAAAGACCTCGTCTTTTGGCTATCCTCAGGATTGATTGCATATCACATGGGTATCCTCCGTAATGCATGACAAGAATTGCCTTTGTCTTTTTTGTGATCTTCTTTTCAATCTCCCGAGGCGAAATATTGAGGTCATCCGCGCCTACGATATCCGCAAAGACAGGTTTTGCTCCGGCATAAAGGACTGAATTGGCCGTAGCCACGAAGGTCAGTGAGGGGAGGATAACCTCATCCCCGCCTCGCATGCCAAGACTTGCCAGGGCCAAATGAAGAGCAGCCGTACCGTTCGAAACAGCAATTGCCTGTCCTCCTCCCAGATAATCGGAAAAGGCCTTTTCAAACCTTTCGGTCACCGGTCCCATGGAAAGCCATTTCGAACGAAGAACCCTGAGAACTTCTCGTTCCTCCTCTTTCCCGAGATCAATATCTGAAAGTGGATAGCGCCATTGAATCATCGTGTCTGTGTCCCTCACCCGTGATTCGTGTTGGTGATTCGTGAATTGTGACCTTCTAAAGTGTAAATAGTAACGTATACCACAACCATCTCAGCGTTTTAAGGTCTTGATAAGGCCAGTTAACATCCTTGCAACACGATCATATCTTTCCTTTAATGATGTATAACCTTGTTCCAAAATGTAGCCTAAGTCTCTTGATAAGAGCAGTTGATAGCTTATTTCTCCTGACGATCCCCTTGCAATACCTACAAACTGTCGATATTCCTTCGTACCCAGCCGAGCCGCTCCTTCTACTATATTTACGGGTATGGAATATGCAGACCGTCGCATTTGTGAAGAAAGGCCAAATTTTTCTTCAGGAGGGAATTTTTCTGTCAATTTGTAAATTTCAATCGTGAGAGAGTGAGACAACTTGAACACATCCATATCTTGTGCACGATTTATCATAAATTGCCTCCTTTGACGAATCACTAATCACGAGTCACCGACACGCAATTATAGCGGATAACTTCCTACCCTGAATCGGGACAAATTTTTCTCATACCACTCAATGGTCTCTCTCAATCCATCCTCCAGGGTAAACCGAGGGGTCCATTTAAAAAGCTTCTTGGCTAACCGGGTATCCGCGATGAGCTGCATCACCTCACTCCTCTCCGGGCGAATCCTCCGGCCTTCCACTTTGATCTCTCCACCTTGTCTCATCTGACCAAGAATCCTCTCAACCAATTCTTTAATGGAAATATCTCTTCCCGTGCCGATGTTCACCACTTTCCCAACGGCCTTGGAACATTTTGCCAATTCAATAAACCCTCGAACCGTATCCTTGACAAAGAGGAAATCCCTGCGGGGCTCGACATTGCCCAAACGGATCTTCTTCCCATGAATGGCCTGGGAGATGATGGTCGGGATGATCGCCCGGAGGGATTGACGGGGGCCAAAAGTATTAAAGGGTCGAATCGTTGCGATGGGAAGGTCGAATGAAAGATTGTAACTCTCGACCAACTTATCTGCTGCAATCTTACTGGCAGCGTAGGGAGATTGGGCTTGAAGAGGATGCTTTTCATCAATGGGAATATACCGAGCTGTCCCGTAGACTTCACTCGTAGAGGTATGGATGATTTTTTCTACGCCGCCATTCTCAAGGCAGGCATTGAGAAGATGGGCAGTCCCGATGACATTGGTCTGAACGAAATCAAACGGGTGAACATAAGAATAAGGAATGGCAATAAGGGCACCTAAATGGAAAATTTTCGTACATCCCTTGATTGCCTTCTTGACCCCATCAGGGTCCTTGAGATCCCCAGGAACGATCTCAATCTGACTCTGAATTTCTTTCGGTAAATCTTCTAAGAGACCCCATTCATCCCTTGAATTATACCGGACAAAGGCTTTGATCTCCTCGCCCTGTCTCACCAGTTCCTCTGCAAGATGGCTCCCGATAAATCCCCCTGCTCCTGTCACAAGCACCTTACCCATAAAGACCTCACTGGAGAATCAACAAATCAAATCATTGCGCCCGTTGGATAAGAAAGCTGCAAGCGCTGGTAAAAATCTCGATACACGCCTCACCCCCAAAATCCGCGCAACATCAGGGTCACATCATTGAAAGAAAGGATCCGAGAATTCTATGGACTCCCCTGCGGGGATCCTTCGATCCTTCGTATAAGAGTTAGGATTTCTCCACGATCAGTGAAAAATGGATCCAAGTTCAAACCGGTCTTCAAATAATAAAGAGCTTTCTCTCTATTCTGAAAGATATTCCAGTAAATTTGCCCCAAATTCAGATGGGCAAAGAGATGCCTAGGGTCGTTTTGAATCACCCTTTCGAATTCAACCTTAGCTTTCTCATACTGCTTTTGGCAAAGATAAGTGATTCCGAGATAATTGTGAACGTCGGATGAGTTGTCATAGGTGATCGAGCATTTCCGGAAGGCCTCCTCCGCCCTTTCGCATCGGCCTATTCTAAGATAGATCTTTCCAAGAGCGTAATGGGCTCTGTAAAGTTGGGGCTCAATCTCCAAGGCCCTCTCCCCCATCGCAAGAGCCTGATTCAGATCTCCCATCTTTTCGAAAATGATAGAGAGGTTATAGTAGGCGATTGAATATTTTGGATCCAGGTCTATGGCTTTCTGAGTCCAAGCCAATGCCTTTCCGTAATCCCCTTGATTGAGATAAGTATATCCCACATTAACATAAGGCCTGGCCTTTTGGGGAGATTTCTTCACACAATCGGTCCAAAAGTCTATATCCTGGGTCCAGAGTGTATTCCGCAAGTAACTCCCGGCAGCCAGGAGAACGATCACCACTCCAAGGACTGTAACTTCGGCAAAGAAAAACTTCTTTCCCAGAACCTTCTTTTCCCTTATTCTCCTCATTCCTTCGGTCACCAGCACGCTAAACAACAGGAAAGCCCCTACCGAGGGTATATACAGCCTGTGTTCATAAACCATCTCTAAGGGGAAAATAGACGACTCGATGGCGAGATTGATGAAAAACCATAAAATGCAGAACGAAAGCACGGGTCTCTTCTTAGCCATCCAGACGCCATAAACAATCAGTCCAGCGATGATCAGGATAGAGATGAGGGTTGTGACAGGATCAAAAATAGTTTTGGACAGAGAAAAATCATAATCCAAATTCAGTCGGGAAGGGTGTGGATAGACCAGAAGTGTTAGATAGTAAAGGACCACTCGGAACTGTGTGAGAATTCTTTCCGACATGGTGAAAGTCCGATAGGCATAACCCTCCTGGATGACACGGAGATATCTCTCCCCCAAAATCGCGAAGATCAGGACTCCAAGAACGAAGAGAACCCCGACGAGAATAGAGAGAACCTTTTTCCCTTTAGGACTCAAGTCTCGATTCTGGAAGAAATAAAATTCATAAAGGGCGATCACCACAGGGAGAATGGCCACGTTTTCCTTGGAGAAAACACCCAACAGATAACTCAGTCCCATCCCTCCCCAATAGGCATATCGCACCCATCCTGCAGACAGTCTTCCCTTCACGTAAAGGACCAGGGAAAGAAGGTAAAACATGCCCGCCATGGAAGTCATCCGCTGCACGACATAGGTAACGGATTGGGTCTGGATAGGGTGGGAGATGAAGATGAGACTTGTGAAAAGGGCTATCTTATTCGAGATGGGTCCATATCTCTCCCTGAGGGAGGGCAAATTCAATGTCAGGATGAGAAACCAATACAAGAGGATTCCAGAGGTAATATGGATGAGGAGATTCACCAGATGATACCCCCGGACATCAAACTCCCCCAAATAGTAGTTCAGGGCAAATGTGAAATAGGAGAAAACCCGAATCGTATTTCTATAGGTATCCTTGAACAATCCTTCAAGGTGGTCCAATGACAGCGCTCTCATTTGAACGCTGGGGTTATCAAGAATATTGGGAATGTCATCAAATCGAAAGGAAACGCCATACGTATTAGAGTATACTACCAAAGCGGTTGCCGCAATCAGTGCTCCGGCTAGCAGATGTAAAGAGGGGGCGGAATGCCATTTGCGCTGGGTTTCCAATGGACTCAGTTTTGCTACTTTGTCGGGTTTTTGGTTCCTCTTAATTTTACGCATCCCTATTTTTTTACTCGCCTACGGCATGAGAAACAATCTGAAAGGCGGCTCAACATCTGCTCTTATAACTTCGACCCGAAAAACAGTTCTTGCGTTGAGTGAAAAAAATGCTAGCCCATTCACTTTTCATAAAGCAACTTCTCCCTCATCTCCTGGAATTTCTTCTGTGCCTCTTCATAATCCTCATGGCGGCCGATATCCAGCCAGAAATCGTTCGAAGGATAACAGACCACTTTTACCCTTTGTTTAATCAGTTTCTGGATCAATTCTGGAAAATCCAGGTATCTCCCGGAGGGAATCCATTCTAAAATTTTCTTTTCAAATACATAAATCCCCATGCTGACAGAGTAGGAGAGTGTTGGTTTTTCAATATATCGAGTCAGCTGATGGGCACGATTCAATTCCATGACCCCGAATTCCAGCGGGACTTTCTTCTGAGTCATGGCGATGGTGACCATGCCTCGATGCCGGTGATGATATTTGATCAGCTTTTGATAATTGAGAGTGGTCAGGATATCTCCATTCATCACCAGAAAGGTCTCTGGAAGATCTGGGACGATGGAAAGGGGACCGGCCGTTCCAAGAGTCTTCTCTTCTTTCGAATAACGAATACCGACTCCGTATTGGCTTCCATTTCTAAAATAAGCCGAGAGAAGGGGTTCTGATTGTTGACTCACGGTGAAGACGATCTCTTCAATCCGAAAATGGGCTAACTGCCTGATGATGATTTCAAGAATGGGCATCCCATCAATGGGCATCAAAGGTTTAGGGAATACGGTGGTATAGGGTGCGAGCCTGGTTCCCTTCCCTCCAGCCAGTATGATTGCTTCCATCTTAACCCCTTTTCGTCTCCGTGATCCGCGTCCGAACGTGCAATTCGTGTCGGTGATGGGTGAGTGGTGACTCGTGATTCGAAAAAGAATCTTTTGATTCTGTCAAGATTGTCGAATCACGATCCACCACTCACCTTATTTCTTGAATAGTCTGCCAAAAATCTCTCCGCAGAAGTCCCAATATCGAATAATTGCTTCAATTCTTCCCTTCTGGCTTCATTTCTTGCTCGATTCCCGTTATCCTTCAGGTCAGCTCTCTCCTTCATGACCTCCTTCAGGGCCCTGACGTTTGTCGGAGGAATCACCCGTGCGACTTCATATCGGCGCCCCAGCATTCCCATATCACCCACATCGGTGACGATCAGTTCTTTATTGAACCTTAATGCTTCTGAAAACACCAGTGGGATTGACTCGGAACGGGATGGGATCACCACACAATCGGATGATTCATAGAGGGAAGCCAACGTCTCGTCCGATATGTTTCCCATCCATGTCACATCCCCCACCAAACCTTTCTCTTGAATAAAACTTCTTGCCCATCCCTCCATTCCTCCTCTGCCCACCACGGTGAGATGGACGTTCAGTGCTTCCTCCTTCAGACATGCCATGGATTCAAGCAGGAGATCGATCCCCTTCACTTTTTCAATTCGCCCCACAAACAGAAAACGGTAGGGTTTGCCTGTTGATCGCTTCCCTCCCTCTAACAATCCCCCCTCTCCCTCCCTTGATAAAGGGGAGCTGGGGGGAATGAACAAGGGGGGGGAAGACGGAAGGGTTCGAGTGGTGGCTAAAAAAAAACACTTCCTTCCAAACCGTTCTTCTATCCTTTTCGAAAGATCAAAGCCATCAGCAAAAACACCTTTCGCTTCCTGAATAATTCTCCTCATCATTGGGTAGAGAAAAGGATTTTTTCCATATCGATAAATATCTGAACCGAGGGACCAAATGGAATAAGGGATCTTAGTCTGCCGGAAGGCCTGATTTGCAAAATAACCGCTGGGAAGAACCCAGAGGGCAAGGCAGACCTCGATGCGCTTCTCTCTTATAAAGGCCGGGAGTGTCGTCTTTCCCCGATAAAACAGATTCGCAATCCGAAATAAATCCAGAGGCCTGAAAAGATTGAGCTGGACAAGGGGCGTTTTCGATTTGATCCAGGGGAACCATTTGATTTTGACGCCCTCCAAAAATTCCTCCTTGTCTCCTTCGCGGTCTTGGGTAAAGACAAAGATGCGATGTCCCCTTTTTTTAAGCTCCCCGATAAAATCGATAAGAAAAGGGGCTTGGACAGTATCATCAGGACGGGATGGAAAGGAAGAAGTAACGATACAGATGTTCATAGATTCGTGATGACGGTTCGCTTTTTGGGTTATCTATTGACAAGCACCCCTCACCAATCACCCACTTTACTTTAGTCCTTTATTATACTCCATATCGAACCACATGGCGAAGAAGAGAGATTGAAGCCCTGATATCGCAAAGAAAGCAGCAAAT
>Ga0105094_10001588_pt1 | contig 11893 bp, 8 predicted proteins | sample PPLLak1March2015_2_FD_87023 | JGI IMG/M metagenome (GOLD analysis project Ga0105094, IMG submission 87023) | Freshwater sediment microbial communities from Prairie Pothole Lake near Jamestown, North Dakota, USA - PPLs Lake P8 Core (3) Depth... | ecosystem: Environmental > Aquatic > Freshwater >...
GGTGCGGTTCCCCGCGGCGAGGCCGAGCGCGGTGACCGGCACGACGACGTTGCCGTGCAGCGCGACGAGGCGGTGCGCCGGGCGCACGAAGGCGATGTCGTTGAAGTAACCGTCGCGCCGCGGGTATCGCATGACCTTCGGGATCGGCAGCTTCTCGAGCAGGGTGTCGAGCGCCTCCTGCAGCCCTCTCGCGAGTGGCGCGCCCTTCGCGAGCGTGCGCAGGTACACGTAGTCGGCCTTGCCGTCCGACTGCACGAACACCCGGTCGGGGCCGTCCGCGGCGTCGAGCGACGCCGTGACGAGGTGGGGGCGGGAGAGGCCTGCCATCTTCTTCGCGAACGCCTGCGAGGGCTGGCCGTCGGCGCCGAGCGCCACCTTGGCCGGCATCAGCTTCTCGGTGACCTCGGCATCGGGCGCGACTGCGCGCACGTGCGTGATCGTCGCCGCGAGCCGCCGCGGCGTCGCGAAACGCGTGGTCGCGGCGCCCTCGCCGAGGAAGCCGCGCGCGGCGAGCCCCGCGGCGAGGCCCTCGGCGAAGGCCTCGCCCAACGCCTTCAGCGCCTTCGGCGGCAGCTCCTCGGTGAGGAGCTCGACGGTCAGGGTGGCGCCACCCATGGTCACGCCACCTCCGTGCGGTACTCGTCCGCGAGCATCGGGAAGCCCAGCGCCTCGCGCGACTCGACGTAGGCGGTCGCGACCAGCCGCGACAGGTTGCGGATGCGGCCGATGTAGCCGGCGCGCTCGGTCACCGAGATCGCCCCGCGCGCGTCGAGCAGATTGAACGTGTGAGCGGCCTTGAGGATCATCTCGTAGCCCGGCAGCGGCAGCTTCGCCTCGAGCAGCCGCTGCGCCTCGGCCTCGAAGAGCGCGAAGAGCTCGAAGAGCCTCGGCACGTTCGACTGCTCGAAGTTGTAGGTCGACTGCTCGACCTCGTTCTGGTGGAACACGTCGCGGTAGGTCAGCTGCCGCCGGCGCGTTCCCGTCCGACCCTCCTCCTCCCACGTGGTCCACACCAGGTCGAACACGTTCTCCACACCCTGCAGGTACATCGCGAGGCGCTCCAGCCCGTAGGTGATCTCGCCGGTGATCGGGTTGCAGTCGATGCCGCCGACCTGCTGGAAGTAGGTGAACTGCGTGACCTCCATGCCGTTCAGCCACACCTCCCAGCCGAGCCCCCACGCGCCGAGCGTCGGGTTCTCCCAGTCGTCCTCGACGAAGCGCACGTCGTTGGCGCGGAGGTCGAAGCCGAGGGCGGCGAGGGAGCCGAGGTACAGGTCGAGGATGTTCGCGGGCGAGGGCTTCAGCACCACCTGGTACTGGTAGTAGTGCTGCATCCGGTTCGGGTTCTCGCCGTAGCGGCCGTCCTTCGGGCGCCGCGACGGCTGCACGTAGGCGGCGCGCCACGGCTCCGGACCGAGCGCGCGCAGGAACGTCGCCGTGTGCGACGTGCCGGCACCCACCTCCATGTCGTAGGGCTGCAGCAGCGCGCAGCCCTGGCGGTCCCAATACTCCTGCAGGCGCAGGATCACTTGCTGGAAGGTGAGCATCGATCGGCGGGGCGTGAGCCTAAAGGCTTCAAAAGCTTGAGATTTTAGCTGCTTTCGAGGCGTGGCGACGGCGCCGCGCGCGGTGGCGCCCCGCGCACACCGCGACAGCGAGCACCAGTGCCGCAACGGCGAGCGGAAGCCCATCCCCGAAGCGCAGGTAGGGCGTCGTGCCGGTGCGTCCCGTCACCTCGACCTCGAGAATGCCCTCGGTGAACCAGGGCAACGAGGCAGCAATTCGCCCGTCGTGGCCGATCGCCGACGTGATGCCGGTATTGGTCGCGCGCAGCATCGGCCGCCCGAGCTCCAGTGCGCGCATCGCCGCGATCTGGTTGTGCTGGCGCGCCGCGATCGAGCGCCCGTACCAGGCATCGTTGGTGACGTTGACGAGCAGCGTCGCCTCGCGCGCGCCGGCGCGCAGCTCGTGGCCGAATGCGTCCTCGTAGCAGATGTTGACCGCGATCCGCACCCCGCCGACCTCGAACGGTGCCTGGTCGTCCGGCCCCGGCGTCTGGTCGGACAACGGGATCGCGAGCACGCGGTTGATGAACCAGCCGACGACCGGCTTGGCGGGAATCGTCTCGCCGAACGGGACGAGGTGCCGCTTGCGGTAGACCTGCGTACGCGCCGAGCCGACCGAGACGACGCTGTTGTGGATGCGGGGCTCGTCGCTCCCCGGCGCGGGCGGCTCGATCAGGAACACGCCGAACAGCACGTCGCCACCGCGCGATTGTGCGATGTCGGCAAGGCGCCGCGGCACGTCCGGCCGCAGCCTGTCGGCCGGCACCGGGAACGCGCTCTCCGGCAGCACGACGATGCGCCCGCGGCTCTTTTCCGCGAGCGCGAGATGGAGGTCATCGGAACGATCGCGGAACGCCGCGTCGAACTTGAGCGACTGCTGCACGTTGCCCTGCACGAGCGATATCGCTACCGGGTCGCCGGCGGGTGTCGTCCACTCGATCCTCGCGAGCAGCGCGCCGCCGGCGCCGAGCACGAGCACGCCGGCCGTGGCGAGCACGCCCGCGCGGCTGCGCCCGTCCACGAACGCGTCGACCGCGAGCACGACGAGCGCCGCCACCAGTGCCACGGCAAGCGATGCGAGCCACACGCCACCGACGGGGGCGTAACCCGCGAGCGGGCTCCCCGGTAGTTGCGAGTAGCCGACCGCAAGCCATGGGAAGCCGGTGAAGAGGAAGCCGCGCAGCCATTCCGCCAGCACGAAGGCGGCCGCAGCGGCGATCGCACGGCTCGTGGTCCCCGCCGGCGTCAGCCACACTGCGACGAAGCCTGCGAGCGCAGGGAAGAGCGACAGCAAGAGGACAAAACCCCCCGTCGCGAGCGCGGCGAGCGGCGCCGCCATGCCGCCGAACGTCTCGAGCGCGATGTACACCCACGAGACCCCCGCGCCGAACAGCCCGATGCCGAACGCAAAGCCCGTGCGCGCCGCGGCGCGCGGCGTCCTGTCGGAGAACCAGAGGCCGAAGAGGAGCGCCAGCGTGACGACGGCGAGGCCCGGCGCGCCGAACGGCGCGTAGGCGGCGACGGTGAGCACGCCTGCGGCGATCGCCAGCAGGGACGACAGTGCGGTCGCGAGCCGTCGCTCCGCGGCGGCCGCGGTCACTGGACTACCCTTCGCGCAGCGCGCTTCGGGCCTGATTCGCCCTCGGGACGGCCCTTCGGGCTCATGTCGCGGCGGGCGCCTCGCCCACCGGTGCCTCGACGCGCTCGACCTGCAGCGTATGCACGCGGCGGCTGTCTGCGCGGATCACCCGGAAGCGCAAGCCGTCGATCAGCGTCGACTCGCCGCGCTTGGGCAGCCGGCCGAACGCGCGCACGACGAGGCCGCCGACGGTGTCGAGCTCGTCGTCCTCGAACGACGTGCCGAAGTGTCCGTTGAAGTCCGCGATCTCGGTCTGCGCCTTGACCCGCCAGCGCCCGTTGCCCTCGGCGATCACGTTGTCCTCGCTCTCGTCGAAGTCGTACTCGTCCTCGATGTCGCCGACGATCTGCTCGAGCACGTCCTCGATCGTGACCAGCCCGGAGACGCCGCCGTACTCGTCCACGACGATGGCGATGTGGTTGCGGTTGGCGCGGAACTCACGCAACAGCACGTTGAGCCGCTTCGACTCGGGCACGAACACCGCCGGTCGCAGCGTATCGCGAAGGTCGAAGGACGCCGGGTTGGCGTAGTAGTTGAGGAGCTCCTTCGCGAGCAGGATGCCGACAATGTCGTCCTTGCTCTCCCCCACCACGGGAAAGCGCGAGTGCTTGGTCTCGAGGACGAAGGGGATGAAGGCCTCGGGCGGGTCGTCGCTCGACACGCAGTCCATCTGCGCGCGCGGGATCATGATTTCGCGCACGGTCATCTCGGACACCGAGAGCACGCCCTCGATCATCGACAGCCCGTCGGCGTCGAGCAGGCGCCGCTCGAACGCGCCGCGCAGCAGGTCCTTGAGCTCCTCGCGGTCCTCGGGCTCGCGCGTGAGGAAGGCGGTGAACCGCTCGAGGAGCGTCGGCTTCGCGTCGGGCTTGTCGTCGTCGGTGTCCATCGCTCAGGACTCGGCGTACGGGTCTGCGTAGCGCAGGCGGCGCAGGATCTCCGTCTCGCGCGACTCCATCGCCGCGGCGTCGGCGTCGCGTTGGTGGTCGTAGCCCTGCAGGTGCAGCATGCCGTGGACGACGAGATGTGCAAGGTGCGCGCGCAGCGTCTTGCGCTGCGCGTGCGCCTCGCGGCGCACCACCGGCAGGCAGACGACGATGTCCCCTGCGAGCGGCACACCGGAATCGTACACGAACGTCAGCACGTTCGTGGCGTAGTCCCGACCACGGTAGGTGCGGTTGAGCGCGCGGCCCTCCGCCGCGCCGACCAAGCGCAGCGTCACGTGCGCGTCGCACGCGAGCGCGGCGCGCGCCCAGCGGCGCAGCGTCGCGCGCACCGGCAGCCCCGGGGCGGACACCGCCCGCTGCACCACGAGATCGAGCACGGGCAGCTTCCGCGAAAGTAGGGTCAGACTCGACTTTCCGCCGCCGCTCGGCCGCTCGCTTGCGCTCGCTTGCGCCAGGTTCCTGGTTGCCGCCATCGGGTGCCCGGAAAAGTCGAGTCTGACCCTACTTTGCGGCGGCGGCGGAGTCGCGCTCGTAGGCGTCGATGATCTTCTGCACGAGCGGGTGGCGCACGACGTCGGCGCTGGTGAAGCGCGTGAACGCGATGCCGCGCACGCCCGCGAGGATGCGCGAGGACTCGACCAGCCCGGACTTCTGTCCGCGCGCGAGGTCGATCTGCGTGACGTCGCCGGTGATCACCGCCTTGGTGCCGAAGCCGATCCGGGTCAGGAACATCTTCATCTGCTCGGGCGTCGTGTTCTGCGCTTCGTCGAGGATGATGAAGCTGTGGTTGAGCGTGCGCCCGCGCATGTAAGCGAGCGGCGCCACCTCGATCGCCTGCCGCTCGAAGAGCTTGCCGACCTTGTCGAAGCCCATCAGGTCGTACAGCGCGTCGTAGAGCGGGCGGAGGTACGGGTCCACCTTCTGCGCGAGATCGCCCGGCAGGAAGCCGAGCCGCTCGCCGGCCTCGACCGCGGGACGCACCAGCACGATGCGCTTCACCGCATCCCGCTCCAGCGCGTCGACGGCACAGGCGACCGCGAGGTAGGTCTTGCCCGTGCCCGCCGGGCCGATGCCGAACGTGATGTCGTGCGCCTGGATGTCCTTCAGGTAGGCGACCTGGTTGGGCGTGCGGCCGTGCAGGTCGAGCCTTCGCGTGCGCAGTGCCGGCAGATCGTCGGATGCCGCGGGGGCTGCTTCGGCGTGGCGATGGACCTGCGAGGTGATCTCGACCAGCCCCAACTGGATGTCGTCGACCGACAGCGGTTTCTCGGCGGCGACATAGAAACGCTGCAGCGCCTCGGCGGCGCGGGCGGCGCGGGCCGCGGCACCGCTGATCGTGAACTCGCCGCCGCGGCGGGCGATCTCGACGTCGAACGCGGCCTCGATCTGCCGCAGGTTCGAGTCGAGGGGACCGCAGACGTTCGCGAGCGCGCGGTTGTCCGGCGGGGAGAGCGTGAGGTGCGTCTGCGGGCGGCGGGCGGTCATGGACGGGCGGCGCGCCGTGAGCCGCAGGGCCGTGCGTGCCACACCGACATCATATCGTCTGCCGCACCACCGGGGCCTTGAGCGCCTCGTCCAGCATCGCGAGGGTCTCGGCCAAGTGCGCGGACGCGGTCGGCGACCACCCGGGACGGGCGGTGGCGGCGGCGAGTTCGGCGCGCAGCGCCCGCGCCTCGGCGCGGAGCAGCGACTTCGCGTCGGCCGGCATCGCGACCGTCGGTCGCAGCAGGGCGTTCGACACGCGCACGGCGTGCTCGCGCTGCAGGTTGCGGCGGATCAGCGGAATGTCGCCACGGGTCTTGAGGTCGCTCCAGATCGCGCGGCGCAGCGTCGCATAGACCTCGGCGAGCTGCAGTGCCTGCGCAGGGTCGTCGACCTTGCCTTCGGCGTCGAGCAGACGCTGCGCCACCGACTCGCTCATCACGCGGTCGAGCACCGCGCGCTGTGCCGCGAGCACCTGCATCGGCAGCGAGTAGTCGAGGCTGCCGGGAGCGATCGCGGTGTCGAACGCGTCGTGGCGGTCGGCGAAGTCGGTCGAGAGGCTGCGCAGGAACTCCGGCCGGAAGCGGAAACTATCAGCGGAAAAGACGCCCGTCTCGATCAGCTTGAGCGCCTCGCGCTGCTTCGCCATGGCCACCGGGTTCATCGGCGTGCGACCCGATCCGGCGGCGTCGCGCAGCACGCTGATGCCGCCGATGTGGCGTGCGGCGAGCAGCCCGCTCTCGCGCACCTGCGTGATGCCGCGCGTGACGTTGCGGCGCAGCGACGCGTAGGACTCGCCGGGCTGCAACGGCCGCGCCTCCCAGCGCTCCCAGAGCTCCTTCGCCAGGGCGAGCCGGCGTGCCGCGTACGCGAGCGGGTCGGCGCCCAGGTCGCCGGCCGAGGCATCGGGGTCGAGGCCGGCATTGGTTTCCTCGTCGAAGGCGAACGCGAGGAGCGGCTCGCTCGAGCGCGCCGCGATCCTCGCGAGCTCCTCGGCCTCCCGCTCAGGCGGGATCGGCCGGTACGCATATTCGATCGCCCAGTAGTCGTACGGGCCGATCGTGGCCATCGAGTACTCGCCCTGCGGCTCGCCCTTCAACGCGATGTTGATCGGCGTGTACTCCATCACCGAGCCGGAGACGCCGTTGGCGCGGGTGAACTCGCGGTCGGCGAGCTGTGCCTGCGTGTAGACGGTGGAGGCACGGAAGTTGTGGGTGAGGCCGAGCGCGTGCCCCACCTCGTGCATCACGGTTTCCTTGAGGTCGGAGAATACGAACGACTCGGCCTCCGCGCTGCCCGGTGCGAGCTCGCCACGTGCGGCGAGCAGGTCCAACGCGAACCCCCGGTCTTCGGCGAGGAAATCCTCGAGGCGGCAGTGCAGCGCATCGTCGGGCAGCAGGCCGAGTCCGCCGGCGGCCGGGGCCGCGGCGTTCGAGCGCTGGTCGGCGAGGCGATAGCGCGAGTTGCGCAGCCGCACCGGGTCGATGCCGATATCGGCGTCGACGATCTCGCCCGTGCGGGGGTCGACCTGGCGCGGGCCGATGCCGCCGAACGCCGGGCGCGCGGTGGTCATCCAGCGGATCGATGCGAAGCGCGCGTCGAGCGTGTCGAATTCCGCGTCGTCCGGCTGCACCTTTGCCTGGACCGCATCCTTGAAGCCGATGCGCTCGAAGGCTCTGTTCCACTCGAGCACGCCGGCGCTCACGATGTCACGGTAGCGGAGCGGGATGTTGCGGTCGAGCCAGAACACGATTGGCTGCTTCGGCTCCGATAGCGCGGCCGCGGGATCCTTCTTCTCGAGGCGCCAGCGCTGCACGTAGCTCACGTACGGAGTGAGCTTGTCGTCGTTGGAGAAGTCGAAGCGCGACGCCGTGAAGTGGCCGACCCGGGGGTCGGCGAGCCGCGGGCGCATCGGCTCGTCGGGGAGCTTCGCGAAGTTGTACTGGAAGCCGAGGAACAGGCTGCGCGGGTCCGGCAGCGTCGTGGGCACCGAGGGGACGTTCGCGCCGGGCGAGAAGATCGGCGGCGGCTGCACGAGTCGCGAGACCGCGTAGTGGGCATTGACCTGAATCGCCACCGCGTCCGGGGCGGTCCGCAGCGTGCCGAACGACGAGTTGCCGCGATCGAGGCTGTACGGCTGTCGGTAGGTGCGGTCGAGGTAGGCGTACGCGCCGGGGATGTCGGCGAAGAGGAGCGAGTTTGCCTCGACCAGCACCGACTTCCTCTCCGGATGCGGCTGCGAGGCGATCGGTGCGGACGCGAGCAGGCTCTCGGAGAACGCCTCCGCGACCGCGCGCGCCTCCGGCGTCCCGGCGTTCGCGAAGTGGCGCTCATTGCGGGCGACGAGCTGGACGGTGGTGCCGACCTTGCGGAACTCGACGAGGTGCGAGCGGCCCATCATCCCGCCATAGATCCAGTTCTCGCCGAGGCCCCGGGCGAGGTTGACCGAGAAGAACAGCGGCTTGCCGAACAGCGCCGGATCGATCTCGAGCCAGGTCTTCTCGTCCTTCTGCCAGATCCCGACGAGGCCCTTGGCTTCCTTCGCGTCCTTGATCACGTCGGCGAAGGGTCGCGGCTGGCCGGGAGTGGCGCTGGCGGCAGCGGGAGTCGTTGCGCTCGTCCGCGCTGCGGAGGCGGCACCGGCGCCCGCGGTGGGGACCGTCGCGCAGCCGGAGAGCGCCATCGCGAGCACGGCGGTGAACGGTACGAGGACGAGCGGAATGTTGCGTGGCATGGAGCGACTCGGAGTTCGAGAGGATTCAGGCGAGCTCGCCGCGCAGGGAGTGCGGGTAAGCGGTGGTGACGACCACGTCGACGTACCTGTCACTGAGCGACGCATCGCCGGCAAAGTTCACGACGCGGTTGTTGTCGGTGCGGGCGGCGAGGTCGGCGGGGTTCCTTGCCGATCGGCCGGTGACGAGCACGCGCTGCCGGGACCCGACCATCGCGGCGCTCCGCGCCTTGTACTGCGCCTCGAGCAACGCCTGCAGCCGCTCGAGCCGCACCTGCGCGACCTCGCGCGGCACCGGATCGGCAAGCTCGGCCGCGGGGGTTCCCGGACGCGCGCTGTAGAGGAAGCTGAAGCTGCCGTCGAAGCCGACGTCCTCGATCAGCCGCAGCGTCTGGGCGAAGTCGGCCTCGGTCTCCCCTGGGAAGCCGACGATGAAGTCCGAGGTGAGCGATAGGCCGGGGCGCGCCGCGCGTAGCCGCTTCACGATCGACTTGTACTCGAGCGCCGTGTAGCCGCGCTTCATCGCGGCGAGGATCCGGTCCGAGCCCGACTGCACGGGCAGGTGCAGCTGCGAGACGAGCTTCGGCAGCGTCGCGTACACGCCGACGAGCCGCGCCGACATCTCGCGCGGGTGCGAGGTCGTATAGCGGATGCGCTCGATGCCCGGGATCTCCGCGACGTGCTCGAGCAGCGTCGCGAAGTCGGCGATGCCCCTGCCGTCGGCCGTGCGGCCGCGGTACGCGTTGACGTTCTGCCCGAGCAGCGTCACCTCCATCACGCCCTGGAGCGCGAGGTCGGCGATCTCGGTCAGCACGTCGTCGAACGGCCGCGACACCTCCTCGCCGCGCGTGTAGGGCACGACGCAGAACGTGCAGTACTTGCTGCAGCCCTCCATGATCGACACGAACGCCGAGGCGCCGTCGACACGGGGCGGCGGCAGGTGGTCGAACTTCTCGATCGCCGGGAACGAGATGTCGACCTGCGGACGGCCGCTGTCGCGCCGCGCGCGGATCAGCGCGGGCAGGCGGTGCAGTGTCTGCGGCCCGAAGACGACGTCGACGAAGGGTGCGCGGCGCACGATCGCCTCGCCCTCCTGGCTCGCGACGCAGCCGCCGACGCCAATGATGAGGTCCGGTCGCTCGCGCTTCAATTCCCGCACACGGCCGAGATCGTGGAACACCCGCTCCTGCGCCTTCTCGCGCACCGAGCAGGTGTTGAACAGGATGACGTCGGCGTCCTCGGGGCGGTCGGTGACCGAGAGGCCGTCGCTGTCGGCGAGCACGTCGGCCATGCGGTCCGAGTCGTACTCGTTCATCTGGCACCCGAAGGTGCGGATGTAGAGCTTGCGGGTCATCGCGCGTCTCCGGGACCGGTGGTTGTCCGGGGGGAGGCGGGGTCGTTCGGGGGCGCGAGTATAGCGCGCGACCGGACGCTGCGCGTCGCCGGCCGGCTGGACGGGCCGGGAAGGCGACCGGACCCGTCGCGACGTCGGCCGTTGATGCAACTTTGTTGCATAATGCGGCATCCGACTCCCGGGAGATGCACGTGACCTCCGCCGGTCTTCTCGCCCTGTCCTTCGTCCTCGCCGCGACCGTGGCCCCACCGGTGCTCGCCCAGCACAAGCACGCGCACGACCACAAGCCGAAGCACGGTGGCGTCATCAGGGAAGCCGGCGGTTTCGTCTACGAGCTGGTCGCGAGGCCGACGGAGATCGTCGTCCACGTCACCGACGAGGCGGACAAGCCGGTGCCGGTGCGCGGGTCGACCGCGGCGGTTACGCTGATCGACTCCGGCACGCGCGTCGAGGTGCCGCTTGCGGCCGGACCCGAGAACCGGCACGCGGCGACCGGCACGTTCCCGGTCAGGCCAGGAATGAGCGCGCTGCTGGACGTCGCGGTCGGCGGCAAGCCGGTGGCGAAGCTTCGCTACACGCTGAAGTAGGCGCGCGGTTCCCGGCCGTGGCACCGCCGGTCGCGTTGGCGCGACCGCGGGCGATCGGCGGGTTATTCGGATACCATGGGCGCTGCAGGTGTCCGCCGCGGCTCATCGCGGCGGGTGAAACGGGAATGCGGTGACGGGCGCATCGAGCGTCCGGATTCCGCGGCTGCCCCCGCAACGGTAAGCCCTCAGAGGGTCCCCCACGACGCCACTGTCGCGCAGAGCGCGACGGGAAGGCGGGTGGATCCGCACGGCGAGCCCGGAGACCGGCCTGCACCCGGATGCGAGCGCCCTGCGGGGCTATCCGTTCGGTACCAGGGGCGACGCGGGGAGGCGTCGTCGCGGTGGCCGCCGGAGCGGCGTTGCTCGCGCCGTGCCCGTCTTCCGCGTCGTGCTCCCTCATGCGCCGATTCGTCACCGCCGTGCGGGGTCGCGCGGCCGCACGGAGACACGTCATGCCAGGGGTCAACCGCCCGCCCGCCCGCCGACGATGGCCGTGCTGGGCGCTCGCGCCGGCCGCGCTCATCGGGCCGTCGCTCGCCGCGGCGCAGGCGCTGCCGGTGCCGCCGATCGCGCAGCTCGCCCCGGTCGTGGTGACGGCGGCGCGCATGCCGCAACCGATCGCGACGCTCACCGCGGACCTCACCGTGATCGACGCCGATGCGATCGCGGCCTCGGGGTCACGCAGTTTCGCGGAGCTCCTGCAGGGCCAGCCTGGCGTCGAGATCGTCCAGAACGGCGGACCGGGCTCGACCTCCGGGGTGTTTCTGCGCGGCGCGAACCGTGGCCAGACGGTGCTCCTCGTCGACGGATTGCGCGTCTCGTCGTCGACGGTGGGCGCGCCCACGCTCGAGGCGATTCCGCTCGACCAGGTCGAGCGCATCGAGATCCTGCGCGGTCCCGCGTCGTCGCTCTACGGCGCGGATGCGATCGGGGGCGTGATCCAGGTGTTCACACGCCGGCCGGGCCCCGGCGTCTCCGGACGGCTCTCCGGCGGGCTCGGCACCGACGACACGCGTTCCGTGGCAGGCGGATTCTCGGCCACGCTGGGCGCCGTCGCGCTGTCGCTGCAGGCGGGCCACCGGCAAAGCGAAGGCTTCAACGCGTCGACCGACCCGTCCTCCTTCATCTGGAACCCCGACCGCGACGGTTACGACAGCAACGACGTCGGGGCGAGCGCGGCGTTGACGCTCGCGCCGGGGCACGAGGCGAGCGCCCGTTACATGCGCAACCGGCTGGACAACCAGTTCGACGGCGGTCCCCATTTCGACGATCGCACGCGCACCACGCTCGAGCTCTGGCAGGTCGAGAGCCGCAACCGGTTCGCCGACACGTGGACGTCGAAGCTCTCGGTTGGCGAGGCAGCCGACGACTCGGTGTCGAGCACCGCGTTCGGCGACTACCCCTTCCGCACCCGTGAGCGCCAGTACGGGTGGCAGAACGAGCTCGCGCTGCCGCAGGGCACCGCGACCCTCGCGGTCGAGCGGCTCGATGAGCGCATCGACGAGGAAGCGGGGTTTGCAGTCACGCGGCGGGACACCAACGCTGTGGTCGGCATCCTGCAGTTCGCGCGGAGCGACCACACGCTGCA
>Ga0105094_10001589_pt1 | contig 11891 bp, 12 predicted proteins | sample PPLLak1March2015_2_FD_87023 | JGI IMG/M metagenome (GOLD analysis project Ga0105094, IMG submission 87023) | Freshwater sediment microbial communities from Prairie Pothole Lake near Jamestown, North Dakota, USA - PPLs Lake P8 Core (3) Depth... | ecosystem: Environmental > Aquatic > Freshwater >...
ATCCGTGCTGCCCGAATATCAGCGCCGGGGCATCGGCAGCGCGCTGATACGGGAGGGACTGTCACGCCTGAAGGCGTTGGGTGCCGGAGGATGCTGCCTCGTGGGACATCCGGCGTATTACCGGCGCTTCGGTTTCGAGAATGCTCCTGGGCTTGTCTGTGAGGGAGTTCCCCAGGATGTCTTTTTTGCTCTGTCCATCGACGGGCATGTTCCCCAAGGCATTGTGGAATTTCACGAGGCATTCAAGGCAGATAGATAGTAAAAAAGGACGGAGGGATTAATCGGATTCCACCGGCATCTTGTCTGTCCGATTCTCTGTCCTCTGTCGCTGGCGCATTCAAATTTTGCGATATAGAGTCCTGGCTTCTTCGTAGAAGCGGGTAAGGATAATGCCGCCAAAAATCAGGGAGTTGATCGCCGAGCTGGAACAGGCCGGTTACGTGAATCGCGGCGGGAAGGGAAGCCATCGAAACTTCGTCCACCCGAAGGCCCGGAAACCGGTGACGATATCGGGTAAACTGGGAGACGATGCGAAGCAGTATCAGGTCCGGACGGTACGCCTGGCCCTGGAGGGATTGAAGAAATGAAAGACAGCGCGAAATACGCCAAAATCGTTGAATGGTCTGACGAAGACCAGTGCTATGTCGGGAGCGCACCCGGCCTGATTCTCGGCGGCTGCCATGGCGACGACGAAAAGCAGGTTTTCGAGGAACTTTGCCAGATCGTGGAAGAGGCCATTGAACTCTACCGCAAAGACAAGAAGCCCTTGCCACCAGCAACCTCCGGCCGTGATTTTGCGAACCGAATGCAGGACGTGGCGTAAACCGTCTGATTCATCGCATCGGCGCTTTACATCTCGCTACTGATACTTGGCCTTGTTTATCGCCACTCCGGCGGCAGAAAGCCGGCGTCGGGATCGACCTCCAGCGGTACTTCCATGATCTGGCTTTCCGGAGCGATGGGCGCATGGCCCACGATCTGCGGGAATACGATCACGATCACCACCATCAGGATTTGCAGCAGCACGAACGGCACCGCGCCCCAGTAGATGTCGGCGGTGCGAATACTCTTGGGCGCGACGCTGCGCAGGTAGAACAGCGCGAAGCCGAACGGCGGGTGCAGGAACGAGGTCTGCATGTTGATGCCGAGCAGCACGCCGAACCAGATCGGGTCGATGCCGAGCTTGGCCGCGACCGGTGCCAGCAGCGGCACCACGATGAAGGCGATCTCGAAGAAGTCGAGAAAGAACGCCAGCCCGAACACCAGCAGGTTCACGACGATCAGAAATCCGATCGCGCCACCGGGCAGTTGCGTCAGTAGGCTTTCCACCCACAGGTCACCGTCCACGCCACGGAACACCAGGCTGAACACGGTCGAGCCGATGAGGATGAAAATCACGAAAGAAGTCAATCGCGCGGTCGAGTCCATGGCCTGCTTCGCGACATCCAGCGTCAGCCGCCGGCGCAGCGCTGCCAGCGCCACGGCGCCGGCGGCCCCCAGCGCGCCGCCCTCGGTCGGCGTGGCGATACCGAGAAAAATGGTGCCCAGCACCAGGAAAATCAGCACCAGCGGCGGGATCAGGGTGACCCCCACGCGCCGCGCCAGCGCCGCCCCGCGCAGGGTGCGCGCCTGCGGCGGCAGGGCCGGGGCCGCATGTGGCTTTACCAGCGTGACGCCGAGGACATAGCAGAGATACAGGCCGGCCAGCATCAGCGCCGGCGCCAGCGCGCCGGTGTACATGTCGCCGACCGAGGCGCCGAGCTGGTCGGCCAGCACGATCAGCACGATCGACGGCGGCACGATCTGCGCCAGCGTGCCCGAGGCCGTGATCACGCCGCTGGCGAGGCGCTTGTCGTAACCGTAGCGCAGCATGATCGGCAGCGAGATCAGGCCCATGGCGATGACCGTGGCCGCCATCACGCCGGTGGTGGCGGCCAGCAGCGCGCCGACGAACACCACGGCGAAGGCGAGCCCGCCGCGCACCCGGCCGAACAGCTGGCCGACGGTGTCGAGCAGTTCCTCGGCCATGCCGCTACGCTCCAGCACCAGCCCCATGAAAGTGAAAAAAGGGATCGCCAGCAGCGTTGGGTTGGAGACGATGCCGTAGACGCGTTCGGGTAGCGCCTGCAACAGACTGAAATCGAAGAAGCCCGACTGGATGCCGATGACGGCGAACAGCAGAGCATTCGCCGCGAGCGCGAAGGCCACCGGATAACCGAGCAGCAGGAACAGCACCAGCCCGGCGAACATGAGCGGAGCCATCACCGTGAAACTCATACTTCCTCCCGCGGTTGCTCGGGCGTGAGTTTTGTTTTCCCGCGCAGGAAGGCGATGCGCCTGATGATCTCGGCCACACCCTGCAAGCCGAGCAGCGCGAAGCCGAGCGGGATCAGCAGCCGTACCGGCCAGCGGATCAGCCCGCCGGCGTCGGGCGAGGTCTCGCCGCTCACGAAGGAATCCACGAAGCCGGGCCAGGCCAGCCACGCCATCAATCCACACAGCGGCAGCAGGAACAACAGCGCCCCCAGCAGATCGATCCAGGCTTGGGTGCGTGCTTCGAGGCGCCCGTAGATGATGTCTATCCGCACATGGCCGTTGTGCTTGAGGGTATAACCGGCGGCCAGCAGGATGATGGCGCCGAACAGGTACCACTGGATTTCCAGCCAGGCATTTGACGAGCGCCCCAGCCCGTAGCGCGCCAGCGCGTTGAGCGCCGAGATCAAAGTTGCCGCGCCCACCAGCCATAGCACCGCGCGCCCGACGGTTTCGTTGGTGGCGTCGATGACCTTGGCGATGGCGATCCAGAATTTCATGGTTTGTTTTTTTGTTGAACCGGGCGAAGCCTACCGGGAACGGCGCGGGCGACAAAATCGCCTTGAGGACATGACCGCAGAGAGCGGTTCCCTGAACCGGGCCTGCTCAATACTCCTTATTTCAGGCTGTTTTTCTCTGTTTTTGGTGCCGGCGACTGGTGGACGCCCATATCCTGGCCTATATATCCATTGTCCTCAAAAAAGTAAGGATAACCATGGATCTTATCTATCAAAAGGAAAAATTGTTGTTCGGGATTGCCGTCCTGATCTCGGCCGTGTTCTGGCTGGTGCTGGTCGGCGCCACGATGGGCATCGCCCTGATCTACGTTTTGATGTTTTTTGTTTTTTATCTGTTCGCCCAGTCCGCGTTCATTTCCTATATCCGCGGCACGGGGGTCAAGATCACGCCGCAGCAATTTCCGGATTTGCAGCAGCGCGTGGCCGCGTGCAGCAGCAAGCTCGGAATGAAGAACGTGCCGGATGTTTACCTGCTGCATGCCGACGGCGCTTTCAATGCTTTGGCGACGCGATTCCTCGGCCGTGATTTCGTGGTGTTGTTTTCCGACGTGGTGGATGCCTTCGAGGCCCAACCCGGCGCGGTGAATTTTTACATCGGTCACGAAATGGGCCACATCCATCGCAAGCATCTGCTGTGGGGCCCGCTGCTGGCGCCGGCGCTGTTGCTGCCGCTGCTCGGGGCGGCCTATTCCCGGGCGCGCGAATATACCTGTGACCGCTACGGCCTCGCCTGCTGCGAGAACCCGCAGGACGCCACCACCGGTCTGGCCGCCTTGGCCGCGGGCGGCCGGCGCTGGAGGATTCTGAGCAAGGAAAACTATGCCGGCCAGATCAGGGAAAGCTCCGGCTTCTGGATGTCTTTCCATGAACTGGTCAGCGATTATCCGTGGCTCGTCAAACGCATGGCGGCGTTGAACGCGCTGGTGGCCAAGCAGAAGGCGGCGATGCCGAGCCGGAGCGGCCTGGCGTTCTTTTTCGCGCTGTTCGTGCCGCGTCTGGGAGTCGGCGGCGGCGCCGCTTCGGTACTGGTCTTTGTCGCCATCATCGGCATCCTGGCGGCGATCGCGATTCCGGCCTACCAGGATTACGTGACGCGCGCCGGCATCATGGGCGCCACGCCCTACATCCAGAAAAGCAAGGCGGCCGTGGCCGACTACGCGGTGAAGAACCAGGGATGGCCGGGCGGCAACGAGGCCCTTGGCCTGCCCGAGACCGGCGCCTTCGGTCCGGACATCAAATCCATCCGGATTCAGGAAGGCGGTGTTGTCGTCGTGACCTTCGCCAAGGGTCCGGTGGCGGGTAAAAGCATCGTCTACCAGCCGTACGTGGAAGACCAGCGCATTTACTGGGAGTGCGACGGCGAGGAACTTCCACCCAAATATCTTCCGCCGGATTGCCGCTAGCCCGATCGATCCCGGCGTGTCGGCCGGGATCGTGTCATTGCAGCAGGGCTTCCACCACCCGGGTCCACGCCGCGGCGAGATTGGGACGGTCGTAGCCGCCACCGCCGGTGGCAATGATCCGCCCCTGACAGAACTCGTCGGCCAGCGCGCACAGGCGCGCCGCCGCGTGCGCGTGGGCCGCGGGCGTGTAGCGCATGTGCGTGATTGGGTCGCCGGCGAGGCTGTCGGCGCCGGCCTGCAGGATGATGAATTCGGGTTTGCCGGCACGCACAAACTCCTCCACTTGCGGCCACACCCGGTGAAACGCGGCGTCGTCCGCGCCGGGCTCCATCGGGATGTTGAGCTTGGTCCCTTTCGCCTTGCCGGTGCCGGTCTCGGTGGCCGCGCCGGTGCCGGGATAGAGATAGCGCCCGTCCTCGTGAATGTCGGCGAAAATCAGGTCGGGATCGTCCTCGAAACCATAAAACACGCCGTCGCCGTGATGCGCGTCGATGTCGACGTAGGCCACGCGCCGGATGCCGTGGCGCCGGCGCAGCGCCTCGATCATCACGCCGATGTCGTTGAACACGCAGAAGCCGGAGGCGCCATCGCGACGCGCGTGATGCAACCCGGCGATGGGCACGAACACGCGCTGGCAATTTCCCGCGAGAATATTATTGAGCCCGTCCAGCACCGAACCGACCACCACGGATGCCGCCTCGAACACGCCGGGGAAGGCGGGCGTGTCGCCGAAGTCGAGATAGCCCTCGCCGCTCTGCGACAGGCGTTTGACGCGCGCGATGTAATCGGCGGTGTGAAACAGCGCGAGATCTTCCTCGGTGCAGGCGACCGGCGTGCCGACGTCGCATTGCCAGTCGAGACCGCGCCGGGTCATCTCCTGCCAGAAGGCGGCGAGGCGGTCGGGGCCGAAGGGATGCCCATGCCCGAAACCGTAAGCCGCCAACGCCTTGCCATGATAGACGCGCACACGCATCGGCCAGATTGTACCGGGCCGGCGGGGGGATTACCGCCGCGGGTTGGAAGGGTCCGCCGGAAAAAGCGCGAGGTAACTGCAATAAACCGCGGCGATGAACAGCGGCAGCGCCAGCAGCCCGACGCTGATCGTCAGCAGGGAGCCGAGCCAGGGAGAGTTGGCGAACGCCGCCAGGATCACGACATAGACCAGGAAAAACGGCGCGACCAGCGCCAGCAAGGGTTTGGCGTGGGCGCGGCAGGCGGTGAAGCTTTCCGAGATTGAGTCCAGCGGCTGGCGGTTTGCCAGCACCGTGAGCGGTACGCTGTAAAGCAGGCCCATGCCCAGCAGCACCGACAGGCCCGCGACCAATGCCATGCCCAGCAGCGCGGTGTACGGCGTGCCGCCGGCCAGGTCCGCGGCCAGGCCCGAGATCATCGACCCGCCGATGAGCAGGTAGCCGACAATCTTCACCACCATCACCAGGCCGAGCGTGACGATGCCGAGCAGTACCGCGCCGAACATCTTGCCCTCCTGGGCGAAGACGCACATCAATTCCTGTGCCGGCTGGGCGACCCATTCCTGGAGGATTCTTTGGGCGGGAGTACCCGGCGTCGCCGGCGTAACCGGCCGCTCCTGGGCGCGGCCCCAGATTACGCCCGCGAGCAGCATGGGCGTGATCAGGATCAGCAGCAGGTGGCCCATGAAGGGAATCAGCGTCAGGAGAAAGCCGAGGACGATGTACACCGCCGCCATGCCGTACCACAGGGATTGCTGTTGCAGCACCAGCTGCCGCCCGCAGGCGATCCAGTCCTTGGCCAGCAGCACGGGATTGACGTCGCGGTATCCCCCGCCTGCGGAGGATTGTTCGTTCTCGTTCATGCCGTTGTCCCGGAGGCGCGCACGGCGGTCAGAAGCGCTTGATCACCCAGGTGGGAATGGAGATGCGCGACTCGAAGTCGCTGCGGCGGAATTGCCCGCTGCCTTCCTGATCGATGAGGTAATAAGGTTTGCCCTTTTTCGGAACCACCTTGATCATGTAGAGCCGCCCGTTCAGCCGGTACTCTTCGTGGATTTCCGTGCCCTTGGTGGTGATGGTCACCTCCGGTTCCGGCTGGCCGGCGTCCGGCAGCTCGGGCGCCGCCGGCGGGTTGTAGTTTTCCGGCGGAGGCGGCGGTGCGGGCACGCTGGCGGCGGGGGCCTGGTTTTTGGCCCCGTTCGCCGCCGGCTCGGCCGCCAGCGCCGGCGCCATCAGGACCGCGAGAATGAGCAAAAAGGCAAGGCGCATGTTTTCGTGTGTCACAGGTTCAGTTTGATTTCTTGTTCCGCTTCCGACGCCTCGAAACCGGTTCGCTCATAATACCGGAAGATCACGTCCAGTACCTCGTCGGCGGTGTTCACCACGCTCAGCAGGTCCATGTCGTTCGCGTCGATGACGCCCTCGCGGGCGAGCGTTCCCTTGAACCAGTCGAGCAGGCCGGACCAGAACGGCGCGTGCACCAGGATGACGGGCATGCGCGTGGTCTTGCCGGTCTGGATCAGCGTCAGCGCCTCGATCACTTCGTCGAGCGTGCCGAAGCCGCCGGGCATGACGACGTAGGCCTTGGCGTATTTCACGAACATCACCTTGCGCGCGAAGAAGTGCTGGAAGGTGAGCGTGATGTTCTGGTAGCGGTTGGCGTGCTGCTCGTGCGGCAGGCGGATGTTCAGGCCGACGCTCGGGGACTTGCCGGCGTAGGCGCCCTTGTTGGCGGCCTCCATGAGTCCCGGGCCGCCGCCGCTGACGACGGAAAATCCGGCGTCAGAAAGTTTGCGCGAGACCTCTTCGGTCAGTGCATAATACGGGTGCCCCGGCGGCGTGCGCGCGGAACCAAAAATGCTGACCGAGGGCTGAATCTGGGCCAGCTGTTCGAAGCCTGCGACGAACTCGGCCATGACTTGAAAAATTTTCCAGGATTCGCGCGACATGGTGCCCGAGGGCGCGATCTCGACGCGGTACTGGGAGTCCACTCCGTTGGGTTTGGGGTACGGCGGTGCTCTGTCGTGAGGATTTCCGTCATTCATTACTGTAACCTGCTCGTTTTGCTCGTTCGTCTTGATATATGACTGGTAGCCCTACTTCGTAGTTCGTCCTGTCATAAAATGGGTAACCTGCTCGCTTCGCTCATTTTGTCATTCATATATATGATTTTTAGCACAAAAGCGGCGCCGAAATGCGCCCGTTACGGGGCCAAGGACATCAATATCGCCCGGTCAGCCGCAGCCCCGGTCCTGCCATGAGCCCCAAGGCCGGAGACAGGAAAAATCCCGCGAACAAGGCGTCGAAGGCGTCGGCGGACGGGAAGAAAGGCGGGCCACTGGTCCTGGTGGACGGCTCATCCTATCTCTATCGCGCCTTCCACGCCATGCCCGCGCTCGCCAACTCGCACGGCGAGCCCACCGGCGCGGTCTACGGCGTGACCAACATGCTGCGCCGCCTGCTCGCGGACTACGACACCGAATACATGGCGGTGGTGTTCGACGCCAGGGGCAAGACCTTCCGTGACGATATTTATCCCGAGTACAAGGCGCACCGCCCGCCGATGCCGGACGATCTCTCGATTCAGATCGAGCCGATCCATGCCATCGTGCGCGCCCTCGGTCTGCCGCTGATCCAGATCGAAGGCGTGGAGGCCGACGATGTCATCGGCACGCTGGCGCGCGCCGCCGCCGCCGAGGGGCGCGAAGCCGTGATCTCCACCGGTGACAAGGACATGACGCAGCTGGTGGACGGTCATGTGCAACTGGTGGACACCATGAAGGACGCCGTGAGCGACCGCGACGCGGTGATTGAAAAATTCGGCGTGCCGCCGGAGCGCATCATCGATTATCTCGCGCTCGTGGGCGACACCTCGGACAACATCCCCGGCGTGCCCGGCGTCGGCCCCAAGACCGCGGCCAAGTGGCTGCAGGAATACGGCTCGCTCGAGGCGGTCATGGCGCATGCGAACGACGTGCCCGGCAAGGCCGGGGAGAGCCTGCGCGCCTCGCTCGGCCATCTGCCGATGGCGCGCGAACTGGCCACCATCAAGTGCGACGTGGATTTGAAACTCACGCCCAATGATCTCAAGCGCACACCGCCGGACGCGGCGCGCCTGCGCGAATTGTTTTCGCGTCTGGAATTCAAGTCGTGGCTGGCGGAGCTGGGCGGCGCCAATGCCCCCGCGGCTGCATCCACGCCGGCCGCCGTGAATGCGAAATACCAGATGATCACCGACATGAAGGTGCTCGATCAGTGGCTGGAGCGCTTGCGCCAGGCCAAGCTGTTTGCCTTCGACACCGAGACCACCAGCCTCGACGCGATGCAGGCCGAGATCGTCGGCGTGTCGTTCACCGACCGCGCCGGCGAGGCCGCCTACGTGCCGCTGGCGCATGAATATCCCGGCGCACCGGAGCAGCTCGGCCGCGAGGCCGTGCTCGAAAAGCTCAAACCGCTGCTGCAAGATGAAAAACATCCCAAGATCGGGCAGAACTTCAAATACGACATGAGCGTGCTGGCCAACTACGGGATCGCGCTTTCCGGCATGCGCTACGACACCATGCTCGAATCCTACGTGCTGGACTCGACCGCCTCGCGCCACGACATGGATTCGCTCGCGCTCAAGTACCTCGGCTACAAGACGGTCAAATACGAAGAGGTCGCCGGCAAGGGCAAGCACCAGATCAATTTCCGCGAGGTGCCGCTGGATACGGCCACGGCCTACGCCGCCGAGGATGCCGATATTACTTTCCGCCTGCACGAGCATCTGTGGCCGCGGCTGAATGAAACGCCGACGCTGGTGAAACTTTTCGACGAGATCGAAATGCCGCTGGTGCCGGTGCTGGCGCGCATGGAACGGCACGGCGTGCTCATTGACGTCGCCATGTTGCGGGCGCAAAGCAACGAGCTGGGCAAACGTCTGCTCGAGATCGAAGCCGAGGCGTACCAGCTCGCCGGCCAGCCGTTCAACATGGGCTCGCCCAAGCAGATCCAGGAAGTGCTGTACGACAAGCACAAATTGCCGGTGCTCAAGAAAACCCCCACCGGCCAGCCGTCCACGGCGGAAGAGGTGTTGCAGGAACTGGCGCTCGATTATCCGCTGCCGCAGCTGATTCTCGACTACCGCAGCCTGGCCAAGCTCAAGTCCACCTACACCGACAAGCTGCCGGAGATGATCGACCCGAAGACCGGGCGCGTGCACACCTCGTATCACCAGGCGGTGGCGGCGACCGGGCGCCTGTCCTCGACCGATCCCAATCTGCAGAACATCCCGGTGCGCACCGCCGAAGGCCGGCGCATCCGCCAGGCCTTCATCGCCGCGCCGGGGTACAAGATCATGTCGGCCGACTATTCGCAGATCGAGCTGCGCATCATGGCGCACCTCTCGGGCGACAAGGGACTGATTCACGCGTTTGCCAATAACATGGACGTGCATCGCGCCACCGCCGCCGAGGTGTTCGGCGTGGCACCCGATATCGTGAGCGACGACATGCGCCGCGCCGCCAAGGCCATCAATTTCGGATTGATCTACGGCATGTCGGCCTTCGGACTGGCCAAGCAGCTGCATATCGAACGTGTCGCGGCGCAGGAATATGTCGAGCGCTATTTCGCGCGCTACCCCGGCGTGCGCGAGTTCATGGAGCGCACACGCGAGACCGCGCGGCGCCAGGGCTATGTCGAGACGCTGTTCGGCCGGCGACTGCACACCTCCGAGATCAACGCCGCCAACATGAACCGGCGCCAAGCCGCCGAGCGCGCCGCGATCAACGCGCCGATGCAGGGCACGGCGGCGGATCTGATCAAGCGCGCCATGATCGCGGTGGACCAATGGATTCCGCAATCCGGCCTCGACATCCGCATGATCATGCAAGTGCACGATGAGCTGGTGTTCGAGGTGGCCGAGGATGCCGTGGACGCCGTGCGCGAACACGTGCGCCAGGCCATGAGTGGCGTGGCGACATTATCCGTGCCGCTGGTGGTGGATATCGGCACGGGCGGTAACTGGGACGAGGCACATTAACGCACCGCCATTCGCGATCGGAGGCGGACAAACACCCACGAAGTTTGCGTGAAGCGATGCGCCAGGTTTTACCATCCGCAACGAAAAGGCTTGAACTAATTCCGGTGCGGTGCGTCATAATGTGCGGACGAATCGGATTTCGTCTTGCCCCGCTCCACCTCCCTGAGCGGGGTACGTTCCGGATGAACATCATCCGGGACATGTTCGGCCCCGGACACTCTCCCCTTGTCTCCGGGGCTTTTTTTGTGAAGTTAAATTTCAGCCCCAGAGATCACAGAGCACACAGAGTTAGAAGAATGGCTTTTACTCTGTGACCTCTGTGGCCGGTTTTTGCGTTTTCTTGGAAAATTCCTCCAGAATTGACCTTGTAAATTGACCGGGAAGCGGGCTGTGGTATATAAAGCCGGCCTGATTTCCGCCCTCGCCGCCGCGCGATCCGAAAATCAACCCGGTTTCCGTCGTATGTTCATGGGGGTTTTATGAAAAACATGCTGTCTGTCGCCACCGCAATGAGCCTGTGGCTGGTAATGATCGCGCCGGCGCAGGCCGCGAATGGCAATGTTGCGGCCGGTCAGGCCAAGGCGGCGGTATGCGCCGGGTGCCACGGGGCCGACGGCAACGGCGGGGCTGACCCCCTCTGGCCCAAGCTCGCGGGCCAGGACCCGGCCTACATCGCCAAGCAGCTGGCCGATTTCAAGTCCGGCGCGCGCCAGGACCCCATCATGGCCGGCATGGCCGCCCCCCTTAGCGCCGCCGACATGAAGAATATCGGCGCCTACTATGCCAGCCTCAAGCCCAAGTCGGGCGCGGCCCATGACGCGCAACTGGCCAAACAGGGCGAGAAGGTTTACCGCGGCGGCGACGCCAAGATGGGCGTGTCCGCCTGCATGAGCTGCCACGGCCCCTCGGGCCACGGCATCCCGCCGCGCTTCCCCAAGGTCTCCGGCCAGAACGCTGCCTATACCCGCAAGCAGATGCTGGCTTTCAAGGCCGGCAGCCGCGCCAACGACGGCGAAACCATGACCCGCATCGCCTTCCGCATGTCGGAGCAGGAAATCAAGGCGGTGTCGGAATACATGGCCGGCCTGCACTGATCGCTTAGAACCCCTCTAACCCGCAGCAACCCTGGCACGGCAGCCTGTTTTCTGCCGTGCGGCGGCAGGTGCCGGCCTTTGTCCGGCCCCTGCCAAGCCCCCTGCCGCAACGCGTCAACGCAGCCGGCAATAAATACCAATCCATTTCAAGAGCTTAGCCAGCCAGCCGGCATGGCATGAGTATTGCTCTTTCAGATACTGAGAAGCGCGGAATCACGGCAGGGGTAAAGCGGGATTCCGGGACGGCCCAAACGGGGCAAAAAGGAGCAAGAACCATGTTGAGCCATATCGTAAATCTGGTGAACGACTACCAAGTGGTGCACGGCGCGCGGCCGAACGTCGTGTACATGAACGAAACCCATTACGGGTACCTGCGCGAGGAACTGCCGGGCGTGCGCGATCACGACAACCTGGTCGCCATCCTCGGTGTGGACATCGCCCTCAGTGACGAGGCCATCCGCCCGCAGGTTGCCACCGTCCGGTTTGCTTCCGAGAACATACTGGTCAGCTAGACAAGAACTTTTGTGCGGGGTGCACACACGGGCCGGACCACCGGCCCGTTTCTTTTTGTA
>Ga0105094_10001591_pt1 | contig 11886 bp, 18 predicted proteins | sample PPLLak1March2015_2_FD_87023 | JGI IMG/M metagenome (GOLD analysis project Ga0105094, IMG submission 87023) | Freshwater sediment microbial communities from Prairie Pothole Lake near Jamestown, North Dakota, USA - PPLs Lake P8 Core (3) Depth... | ecosystem: Environmental > Aquatic > Freshwater >...
ACTTGAAATACAAAACCAAATAGTAAATATACTTGATAAATTTGACACTCTTACAAATTCTACAAGTGAAGGGTTGTTATATGAGATTGGGTTACGTAAAAAGCAATATGAATATTTATTGCAATGCTTAAAAATTCCAAAAAATGAGGATTAAATAAATTATTTTCCATAAGACATATTATGTAAATAATTTAATAGGTATTATATTCCTCATCTTCCTCATCTTCTTCATCTTCCTCATCTTCGATAAAATAGCCCGATGAAAATAATCCAAACAACTCTTCATAAGACGGTAAAGTATCATCTTCTTGCCTTATCATTTCTTCTACAAAGGGATCTAAAATGCATTTGGAATAAATTGAGAGATCAAAATCCGAGTTCATCAAAGAAGATGGAATATCTGTATGCTCTCCTATACGCAACATAGAATGGATGATAAATTCCATTTCGTACAGCTTTCTAAAAGCCTTTTCACCCTCCTCATTCAGGATATCACATGAAATCATAAGCCCTTTTTCTGATAAATATAAATTGTGGATATACTTCCCACTCTCATATTCGTATCTAAACATAAAAAAGAAAAACCTTATTGCTTTTTTAGTCTCGAAATCAATATTTTCTAATGCTTCTGGCTTTTTTCGCTGAGTTGTTTTTTGCCAATGAATATCATTTAAAAAAAATTGTCCTTTAGGGTCAATTTGGAAAGTTAAGAACGCTTTAGCATTCAGACAGTGCATCGTATAGACCATTTCGTTAGCTTGTGTCTTCTGAAAAAGATGGCTGGGCATGAAATCTTCTGAGTGTTCAGTAAGTAGCTCGGATGCTTCCTGCCAATGTATTATTAAATTCCATCTCATTTTATTTTTTCCTCCATTTTCTACTTTCCCAACGCCACTTAATACGCTTCCAAAGACTTGGTTTGTATCGTTTCTTTTTATAGCTCCGGCGGAAGTGTAGGACATACATTATGTAAGGTATGCACTTGGTGACATAAGTATAAACCACTAATCCTAGTATTAGAAAAAAACCTATGGATGAAAGTAGTTTATTGATCATGCCGTTTTCTTCTTCTTGCTTTTCCTCTTCCTGATTGTTGTATTGAAAATAATCCATATAAATATTTTTCAGAAAGCAAAGAATCATCTTCGCGAATGATCGCATCTACAAACGGGTCTATGGTACACCCTAAGGTAATTATTTGCCGTCTATCATCCATAGTATCAGCAACAATATACTCTTTATCACATTTTACTGACAACCATGAATGCAGAATAAAATTCATATTATATAGCTTTATAAAAGCATTTATACCATAGTCATTTAAAAACCGGCAACTAATATTAAGCCCATCTTTTGAAAAAGAAAACAAAAACATGTGTTTTACGCTACCGTTATTATTGTTTTTGAAGTAGTGAGAAAAAAAATGTATCGCTTTTCTGGTTTCTATGTCAATATTTTCTAATCCTTCTGGTTTTTTGTGCTCAGTATACCTTTGCCACTGAATGTCTTGGAAAACAAGTTCCTCGTTAGAGTCATTGTGGAAAGTTAAGATTGCTTTGGAAGCGAGGAGGTTTAACGTATGTGATATTTCTTCCTTAGAATCTGTACTCCGAGGATTAGGCGTAACCTCATTATCCAAATTTAGTATTAAGATTGAATTAGTATACATTTCATCTTGTCTGCTAATTGTAAAAATATTGACTTTTTAATAAATAATGCTATAATTATACTATATTAAGGATTGTAAAGCAATTTACAATATCCTTGCATGATTAGCTTGTACCATTGCTTCTTAGTGAAGACCTTCAACTGTTTATACTTCTGAAGCCCATTAATACCTAGTAAAGAAAGGAATTCAAAAAACTTTTCTTTATGTCGTTTTAACAAAAATGCAAGATGCTTGAAGATTTGCCTTTTGTATGAGTCTGAAGTATATAAATCTTTCCCTGAATAGAGTCTAGTAGTCCATATATCCCTACGTTCACCCTCTTTCGTTATGATCGTTTTTTTACATTTTTCGTAGTACTTTACACCTGTTTCAACTAGAAACTTCGAAATTTGCCTTAATGCACTAGTGTTATTGTCAAGTTTGAAGAATTCAAATTTGAGTTTGTGCATTTCTTTAGAGATTTTATCTGATTTAGATGTATTTTTTTTATATTTATTTTCTTTAAAAAAAGGATCTATTGTTTTGATATCTAGGGTGCTTTTTTTGTCAATCAAAACAATGTCTAAAGGTTGATTTTCAGGGCATTTAAAGGAATCAACATTTTTTTGTGTTTTTTCTTCTGAGTTATCCACAGAATATTCGTTTTGTAATTTTTGGTAATTATTTTCTAAAGCATCATTAAATTTTTTTACAAATTCTGATTCTATTTTTTTAGCTTCTTGCATTTTTAATATGAACTCTTGCTTCAAAAGCATAGCTTTACGATAATCATCATCTGATTTGCCTTCTATGAGTTCACTCATGTACTCTTTGAGCTTTCGGATACTTGAAGTAAAAAAAGTCATGAATCGACGTGAACTACTCATTTTTTTTGCTTGATTAGTATGCACAAATCTTAAAAATTCGTTACGGAACAATTCCTTTATTTTATCAAATTCTATGTTTTCATGCAATATATAAATGTTTGAAAGGAAAAACCAATCTAAAATTAATTCTGTTGTTACTAAACATCTGAACCATTCACGAGGTATTTCTTTTTCTTGCCCGTTTTTTTTCTGAACTTTTGTAACAATCAAGCTCTGTATTTCTTGAATATCAAGGTCGTTTTTTAAATGCTTGCCTATTTTTTGCCTCAAAGTTTTTATATGGTGTTCCGAATATGTTTTATGAAATAATCTAGACACAAAACCGCTAAGAAAGGGGATCCCCTGCTCTTCTAACGCTTTTTTTCTTATGGTATCAAAAGCATCTTTAATTCTCTCCTGTTGTGTTGAGAGATTTTTTTTTATTTTTTTTTGATTTTGGTATTGATTAACAAGGGTCATAGTGTATACTTGTTAATACAAATAGTACTGCGAAAAACTTTTTTGTATTACAAGTGAAGTAATAATGTAAAACTCGAGTATAACATTTTTGCCTCGCTTGTAAATTATTTTCTTAACATCTAAATCTTCATATAAATCTCCATATAAACTTGTTGTTACTATATCTTTCATTGAAAGAGAGTGTTTTAAATTCTTATATGTTATAATGTATACTACATATAATATAAAAAATTTATTAATATGAAATGTGATAACCACTCCCCTACTACGATTGAAGCAACGATAGATAAAAACATTGTATCGGTCGGGGGGGTGGAAATATCGGATGCATTACATAATTATAGTAATGAGGGGCAGGGGAGGGGAGTGCTACTTGAACTAAATGACAAGAGTGTATATTTTGCCCAAACGGACTTGAATACGAATCTGATCCATATATGTGACATTTTCATCAACAATCTGCAGTTTACCGCAACAAGTACTGATCCATTAGCATTAGAGATAAAAAATAAATTAGAGTTGATCAAACAACAACTTGAGACTGAAAAAGCTAAAATACCTTGAAAAAATCTTTTTATTGTATAATCAGGTAAATAAGAGATTTACAAAAAAAAATGACAATAACGCAGAATTTTGATTTTATCGACTATAAGGTAAAAGTCGAATATATCGATGGTTTTATCACTGTCGATACGGGCTACATTTCTAGAATGTGCTATTTAATAGAAGATCCATCGGTAATTATTCCTAGTGGTGAAGAAGATACACAATCTCGTATACAGGTTGCATATGGCTATGATTTTAAATTTATCATGGATCTGACTGCTGAAGAGGTGTCTATATATCCAGAATATCCAGAGCTAGCGGATTATTTTTATAAAAGCAATGTTAAAACGATCGATGTTTTGGTGGTCGGCAGTGTTGCAGATATGTCGAAGTTTTTAGTGTCGGAATACATCAAAGAGTTGAATGGTAGATGTTATACAGTTGTAGTAGACTCTGAGATTGACGATAGTACTATTGATCCAAATTTCATTACAAAATTTAACGGTGCATTTCTTGTCACTCGTGCTGTTGTGGATGAATTACCACCTAATAAATTTGGGTGCCTGTTTATAGAAGAGATCAACCCTATTATTCGGAATACAGAATTAATGCATTTTGCAGGTTGGTTTTTTAATAGAACCGACTTCTTGGGTCAAATTAGTATGACTCAATTAGACTATGAAACCACATATTGGCTGGATATGCAGGGGTTAACTGATGCTTCAGATGGACATTATATCGGATTCGGCAATCAGAATGGTAATACTTATGTATCTTCTTTCTTTATAGGTGATCAAAACTCTATGAAGTTCTATAGGAAGGAACAGATTAAACGTGCTATACAACAAGCGGTGTTTAATTTATTGACTGTAGATGACAAATATAATCAAACTACTATTAACCGTGTAGAGATTTTGACTAAAAAAGTGATCAATAGCTACCCTTGGATTACAAAAGATGCTACTTTTGTGTATCACACAGTATTCGCACAAATGCCTTCAGAATACCGCAATAAGTATATTATTCCGATCAAAGCATCTATTGTTTTTGAAGGTGAGACTGATAGGGTCATCATCGAATTATACGATATTTCTAATGTTTACGGGGTAGGTGCGTAATATGGCAAATTATTTACTTGGTGTTCCAACAATAGATGGCTGTACTTTGCGTTTTTCTAGTGATGAAGTGACAGTAGCATTTGAAAATGTGAAAGCATGGTCGCCTGTGGATCCGAGAACTAGACAGTTATATTTTAATACTCAAGAAGAATTATCAGGGGTTTCTAATCACGGTATGAATGCACCTCTAGAGATGAAATTTACTGTACCTTGCCCTTCAGGACAAGTAGCTGATCTAATATTGATGTATGACAAAGTGTATGGGACTGCTGATGGCAAGGGCGTATTAGATCTTGTTTTGCAGGATAGTTCAGTTTTGACATTCAAAAATGCTGTACTTAAAACAAATCCATTATATAGGGATATTGATAATACCGCAGGGGCTGATTTATCGTATAGTTTAGTGTTTCAATGCGAAATAGGAGTAGCTAATGAACAATAATATAATGAAAGGTACGCTAGTAGATATAGATATGACCCCATTTTTGGAGCATACACTAGCTGAGAATATATCGTTTTTCTGGGCAATGACTCAAGTCTATCAAAAGATAATGATATATAAAAAAGGTTTATTGTATATTGATAATGTCGATGATTTAATACCTTTAGCTATTACAGATTCTTTGCTATCTATAGATGAAAAAAATGAATATGAGCAAAAAATGCGGATTGCATTTTGTTTTGCTTTGATGTGTAAGCTTACAATTAGCTATAGACGTAAGGAAATAAAAAAAGTAATGATCAAAAACCCTGAAGCTATGGGGGTTTTTACATACAAAGAGATATTAGAGATTTTATGTATGATCTTTAACCATCATAGAGGTAATGATGAGACTTTAGCTATGCTTATGCCTGCATTGAAGAGGAATTTTGATAATATGGAAGAGCTGATAGCTGAATATATCAGAATCAACCCTAAAGGTGAAGAGTCATTTGAAACACTGATGTTGAAATTTGGGTATAGCAAAAAATGACAGAGACCCTTGTTGATAAGGTCATGATGGTTATTAGCCCTGTAGTCGAAGACAGTGAGATGAACCGGCAACTTGGGTTGATGCAAAATAAATTGTCTGAGAATTCTGAGAAGATGGGTGCTGAGGCTGGTGCAAAAGCATCTAGAGGGTTTTTCGGTAAATTTCAAAGTGGCTTTAGAAGTATGCGTGAGAACTGGGGTAAATTGGCGATTGCTGGTGCTGGTATAGTTATGGGTTTGAATAATGCCCAAGACAAGACAATACAGAATTTGCAAACACAAATAGATTTGGCAGATCAATTAGGTACGACTGCTAGTAAAATTGGCATTTCTAATGAAGATTTTAGCCGGTTATATACTGTCTTACGTCAAGGGGATACTTCTTCTGAATCGGCAATCCAAACAATTAAAGAATTTTCCAAAAGGTTAGGTGAATTCAAAATGACTGGTGCTAAATCTGAATTATTTTCAGGTATACAGAATCAAGACAATGTGGCTAAAGCATTTTTAGAAGCGACAGCTATTGTCAACCAAGAACAAGACCCTGCAAAGCGTGCAAGCATGATCGATCAAATGTTCGGTGGGCAAGGTAATGAACAATTAGCAGAATTCTTCACAAAGGATATTGTAGATTTAATAAAACAGTCTAAAAAAATAAACTACACTGAGTATGGGAAAGCTATTACATCGCTAAGTGAGCAAGACGATATTATTAAAGCGAACAGGCTAAGGTTAGAACGTGAGAACATGGTAAAAACCGCTATATTGACCCAAGGTAGAGGTGGTGAACTTATAGCAGGGCAGGAAAGTTTTTTGCAACAACAATTACTACAATCTACTAGTGTTCAACGTATGGAAGCGATAGAAGGGGCAACACAAGCGATTAAAGTTGCAGGTAATGCATTTGTTGAGGGTGCGGGGAATTTGATTTCGGTATTTGGCAAGTTAGGGGATAGTGCGGATAAGGCAAGTAAGAATTTGGATAATATGAATTCAAAATCGGAAAAAAATACTTATGTGGCGGATTGACAATGGGTTTAAAAATGTCCTTGTTATTCAACAGTCTGAAAACTCTTGTACCCTTAAATATTCCATTTAATATTTTATTTTGTTTCCCATCATTGGCAATTCCTTTAGGTTCGCAACCAAAAATTAGCTCAACATCGACATTGCAACAAAAAGATCTGGTAACAACCCCAGATCAATTGAATGCTACACCTGAAGCACCTCTAATCATTACCCAAAGAACAGGGCAGAATATATTTATCGATACAAAAGTGCCTGTATCGAATTTTTTTTGGTCAATGGTTCCTTTGCTATCGGTTACTGGTAGTTTACAAACAATGGTTAATATGTGCTATAATACTGACAGTCCGGCGGTTTTAATAAGTAGTTTTGGTGTCTATGGTCTTGATGGATCGTTGAGACTGATCGAAACTAGTATTACAGATGGTCTGGATCCTGATAGGGCTCAGAATAATAATGATAAAATACAGATGCGTTTCAAATTGGCATTTCAACCTCCAGAACCCGACCCACCTATGGGTAGTGCAGGTTCTGCTAGTCCATCTGCAATGAATGAAATCAACGGTTTTATACCATGATTAAGGATACAGTAGTTATAGATGTAGACCCTGTACAAGAAAAGGGCGTGCTAGATGAACTAAATTATTTGGGTAGAGAATACAAAATTGTGACAAAAGTTGGTACAAAGTATGAACTTGTACTGAGAAGTGTCATTGATAGAGAGTATAATAATGCATATAATAAGCACCGTGATTTTTACAAGAGATTTGTTCTTGTATGGAATGGGCATGTTTTCCCAATATATGACGCAGAAGAATTGAAAGTCATGGCTAGTAGTGTAGGGGGAAAGGATAACCTAGAATTGGGCGAAATTGTCGGGATGTGGTACAGAATGCATGATCGCAATGTAATAATATTATTTTTTTATGAGGTGTAATGTTTAGCAATCAAATAGTTGATGATGCACATGCGAAATATTTAGTGCATGCTTGTTTAGAAGAACAAGAAGGGCGTAATTACATAAAAATAGGCGATAAAATCATTAAATGTGGTGAATGCTGTATGATGGTTTACTATACGCTGTATATTTATGCATGCTCTTATGAAGATGCATTGACCAAAATCGCTAATAATCCCCGCATTACAAATTATACAATAGAAGAGAAAGTACATTCTATGGGGGGTAAGAAAATGATCTATATTGTTTGCCCTATGGAATATGTCAAGATAGAGACAAGCAATGAATCAGCAACCCCGAAGGTATCACAAGTTTTACTGAATGACGAAATAATTTATGAAGAGAGTGTTATCTTGGAATGAAATATTTTTTTGGTACAAATAATAATTATTTATCAATAGATAAATATATTAGACTTAATAAACAAATTCAATTATTAACCTCTAAGGGGTATATTTTTTGCAATGGGCGTTTGGTTGTACCTGAAGAAAAACAATTCTTTGTAGCAGGCTCTAATCAAGTTGTAGAGGGTGTACCTCTAACAGTACCAAAAACGGGATGGTATACACCTTCGGACTTGGTAGGTGAGACATTTTTTGTACATAAGGGGCAATTAAAACTAAAAAAACCAGTAGATTTTACAAAATATTTAGTACTCATAGCTTATGATACTGACGATAAACTTGACTATCCAGTTTATAGTATGAATCCCGTAGCATACCAAGAATTGGCTAAAACAATGTTTGATGATGGCATAGGTAGCATAAGGATTGGTACTGTGTTATACTTAAAACATAATTTCTTGCTTTCTAATTTCCCAACAATGCGGGCTTTAGAGGATTTTTATAGATTATATATTTTTGACGCTTCTTAAGTATGGCAGTTGATTTATTTTTTACAGAGTCTGAAATCGGCTTAACAGGCGAGAAACAAGAGCATTTCGATATTTTTATCCGTACAGAATTAGGAGAAATAATTAATTTCCCATATCTTGGATGGCTTGCATCGGATCTGATGGAGAGTCAAAAGAAATCTAGATATCAACAAACTTTGCAGTATGTTTTGGCAGTTGCAAGAACGCAAGAATTGGACTTTACAGGTGATTTGGTAATAGAAGTAGAAAACGGTAAAAATATCATGAGGGGTAAGAATATAGTTTTCTTACTACAAGAAGTGATTGGTGGTAATGGTAAAAAGCAATATGTCAATCAATGAAGATGGGGTTTATATCCCTCAAACCTACGAGGAAATCAGGGATGAAGTCCAAGATAAACAAAAAATATTAGGCACAAAACTACAAGTATTTGAAAGTACAGTGTACCAATCGATGTCTAATCCCATAATAACGGCGATATATAATATTCAGACGCTTTTAGCAGAAATGCCGATTCTTGTATCGAATGAACTAAAGATGCAGGGTACGTATATAAAACGTTCTGATGCCATTACAAGTGATGCGATAGTAAATGAAGTATTGAAAAGTGAATTAGTTGATTATTGTAATATTTTCAATACTAGTGATCCTATAGTTGCACAAATTCAGTTGTATATATACAAGGATGATGTGGATTATAGTACCGTTGATTTGCAATATACAGCTGATCAGGTGGCAAAGATTACCCCAGTTTTTGTCCCATACGTTGCAGATACTAATGTAACTTTAAGTAAAACCTATACTAGCACTGTTTCTTCAGTTAGCACGATAGATATTATTTTTAATATTGCGGTAGCTGTTACAACTGATGTTGCTATTGTAACAGTCCCAGATATGGGGGCAGGTGGGCAAGCGGAAGTATTAAAGGCTAATTTCATAGAGTTATTTAATAAAACACAAGGGATAGGAGTAACATTTGATATACCGTTCTATCAAAGAACCCTGTTTATCGACGGTTTGTCTAGTATGACCTATACTGCGACAGTTGCAGATTGTGATGTTTATCAAATTCTTAGACTTGGAGAGGTGACTGTAAATGGGGTCTGAAGTTCTATAGTAGTATAGAACTTCGTGTTATTCTACAGAATTATTTTTCATAAAGATGTCCAAATATTTCGATATCACTGAGTTATTTGCCTTATCCCAACAACCAAATTGATCTAGATCGTAGGGTTTTAATCCCTTTGACAATTTTCGAAATTTTTCTTCTATTTCCGTTTTGCGACGGTCTTTGTTTTCTGATAAAAATAGAGAGAATGATTTTTTTAATTCTAAGCTTGTTAATTCTTTTTCTATTGTTTCAGAAAGTTCTGTGTTTTTATCATTCTTCGCCATTTTCTCCTCCTTAAAAAAGGTGACAATATGAGGCATATATGCTATTCTTCTTAAAAAGATAGTTGTATTATTTACCTCTTATTATATGATAATTATATCATATAAATGATAAAAAAGCAATAATTGATAATATGTTATACTTTAAATTTATTTTTGTTATATCGGCATTTTAATGGTGACATCTGAGGATTTTTCACAAAGGATCAATTATTTACCAAGAGCGGACACACCACATATGCTTGATGAACCCAGATTTAAGGGGGCTTATAACTTCTCTACTGCATGCACTGATTATTTACAGAAATATTACATTGATATTTTGAATATCAAGAGAACTTGGAATTTCATAAATCCTTCAAAATGGTTTTTAGAGTCAATCAAAGATTTTGTAGAGTTCACACCAGAATTATTAGAAGTTTTACAACCTAGAAGTGTACTACCTTTTATAGAATCATTTAGGTATACTGGTACTTATAAAGGTTTTGAATTGCTTTGTCAGGGTATATTTGGTGAAGAAGTAAAGATTGAATATGTTGATCCTTATACTATAATAATTAGTAATATTAAAACGGCGATTAACTTTTATCTTTTAGGCGAAGGAGAGCAATCTTTTTTTTTGGTTACAGAGGATTTAAATAAATATTTGATGACAGAAGATGTGTTTGTACCTCCAAATGGGCTGTGGGTCATTGAACAGATATTGAAAAAAAACCTACCGGCAGGAATCTCGGAAGTTGCAACAATTATTTTTGGAGATGGATAATGGAATTTGAACAAGAGATAGCGGAGTTAAAAGTTGCGATTGCAAAAACGAATAGCAGGATTGAGGCGTTAGAGTCTAAAGAAACCTCTGGCATCCCAATATCTCAATTACCAAGTGTTACAGATTTAAAAGATACTACCATTATGCCCGTAGTTCAGGATAGTGTCACATCTAAAACATCATTAACTATGCTGAAACCGATAGTTTATAACAATGCATTAAAAATAACTATTGATACAGTTTATAAATACACACTCAGTGAAGAAGAGTATAATTCTTGTAATACAATTATTATTGATGAAAATAGTAAGTCATACGAAGATGGGGTCTTTGAATTAATTTTTCCGTATAAATACAGAAGCCCTAGCTCTAGAATAATGACCATAAAGCGACGTTATGGGGTAATGATAAAACAACTTAGTACCATGTCAACTGGTACTTTGAATGGGATTGATCCAGTTAACTCAATTAGAATTAGAGTTGGTAAAGAAGATTCTGATGGGAATATTGGCTATTTAGGTGATATTGTGTATCAAGATGAGGTCTTGTCATTGATGATCTCATATGATGAAAGTGGGACATTATCAGATACTATTATGTTATCCGCAGGGCAGACTAAACAATTAAATCTTGTAGTAGGGGGCAGTAACCCCCATACTATCGGAGTGCCATTTAGTGAGCTATTAAATACTGCCCTTAATGCGCAGGAATTTGAATTATCACCTGATAAACAAACACTGTACGAAATTGAATCCGATATAACCAAAGTATCATCCAACCCATTTGCAAGGTCATTACCTAGTACAAAACCTGATACAGAGTCATTAGATTTCCTTGTCAAAAATGGTACTTCGCTGTCTTCAGGTTATGAAGCCCCTAGAGATCGGATGCTAGCATACCTTATGTTTTTGGGTAATAAAGTATACACTACATGCTTAGGGGGGCATTTTCTCAGGGTTAGAGAGAATGCTATGGATCAAGATTCGTTGATTCGTCATCCTTTTTTCCCAGATACTACAGCATCTCACACCCATTCTTATAATGAGGCTATGGGTACCAGTAGTGACTCTGCGGATGATAATATTTCTTCTACTGGCTCAACTTCTACGGGTCTAAATACTGGGAACAGATCATTCGAAACCGCTGGTAGATGGGTCAGTGTTAGGGGTTTTGTTTATCTATGAAAACAGAAATTTTCACTTTAAAAGAACAATTAAGGATTGCTAATGCAAAATTGAC
>Ga0105094_10001592_pt1 | contig 11877 bp, 9 predicted proteins | sample PPLLak1March2015_2_FD_87023 | JGI IMG/M metagenome (GOLD analysis project Ga0105094, IMG submission 87023) | Freshwater sediment microbial communities from Prairie Pothole Lake near Jamestown, North Dakota, USA - PPLs Lake P8 Core (3) Depth... | ecosystem: Environmental > Aquatic > Freshwater >...
AACCGCTTCACCCGCGAGCTGCCCGGCGACCCGGAGACCCGCAATACCCGCCGCCAGGTGCTGGGGGCGTGTTACTCACGGGTCAAGCCGACTCCCGTGGCGGCTCCCCGGCTGGTCGCCCATTCGCCGGAAGCGGCGCAGCTGCTGGATCTTTCGGAAAAGACCTGCACTTCCAGCCACTTTGCCCAGGTGTTTGCCGGCAACCGCCTGCTGACCGGGATGGACCCGTATGCGATGTGCTACGGCGGCCACCAGTTCGGCCAGTGGGCCGGTCAGTTGGGCGACGGGCGCGCCATCAACCTGGGGGAGGTCATCAATGGGCGCGCCGAGCGCTGGGTCCTGCAGCTCAAGGGTGCCGGCCCGACCCCATACGCCCGCACGGCCGACGGCCTGGCCGTGCTGAGATCCTCGATCCGCGAGTTTCTGTGCAGCGAGGCCATGTTTCACCTGGGGGTGCCCACCACCCGGGCGCTGAGTCTGGTGCTCACCGGCGAACAGGTCGAGCGCGACATGTTCTACGATGGCCATCCGCGGCGCGAGCCGGGGGCCGTGGTCTGTCGGGTTGCGCCATCCTTCACGCGTTTCGGCAGCTTCCAGATCTTCGCCGCGCGCGGTGAGACCGAGGTTCTCAGGCAGCTGCTGGACTTCACCATCCGCATCGATTTTGCCCACCTGGGTGCCCCCTCCCCGGCGGTTTACCTACGGTGGTTTGACGAGGTCTGTCGCAGAACCGCCGACCTGATGGTGCACTGGATGCGGGTGGGGTTCGTCCACGGGGTGATGAACACCGACAATATGTCGGTTCTCGGGCTCACCATCGATTATGGCCCCTACGGCTGGCTGGAGGATTTCGACCCGAACTGGACCCCCAACACCACCGACGCCGCCACCCGTCGCTATCGCTTCGGCCATCAGCCCCAGGTCGCGCTCTGGAACCTGGCCCAGCTGGCCAACGCCATCTACCCGTTGATCGAGCAGGCCGAGCCCCTGGAGCGATCCCTGGCGGATTACCAAAGCTATTTCCAGCGGGGCTGGCAGACCATGATGGCTCATAAATTGGGGCTGAAGTCCTTCGTCTCCGGCAGCGACGAAGCCCTGGTGAACGAGCTGCTGTCCATTCTGCCGCTGGTCGAGACCGACATGACGATTTTTTTCCGGCAGTTGGCCCGGCTGGCAGTCAACAACCCCGAAAACGCCGACGCCGCCGGCGACGAGGCCCTCATGGCGCCTTTGATGTCGGCCTACTACCGGCCGGAGCAGCTGACCGCCGCGACGCGCGGCCGCATCTCCAGTTGGCTGCGGGCGTATACCCGGCGCGTCGGGCAGGACGGGACCCCCGATGCGGTTCGCCGCCGGCGCATGAACGCCGTCAACCCCACCTACGTGCTGCGCAATTACCTGGCCCAGCTGGCGATCGATAAGGCCGAACAGGGCGAGTTTGCGATGGTGGCGGAATTACTGGCCGTGCTGCGCCGCCCCTACGATGAACAGCCCGGCAAGGAAGCCTTTGCCGAGAAGCGTCCCGACTGGGCGCGCCACCGGCCGGGCTGCTCGATGCTCTCCTGCAGCTCCTGAAAACCCGGCCGCTGCGCCCAGCCGTTTGCCGGAGGGCCGCGGCCAGGGGGTAGCCTTCAGCGTTTGGCCGCCTTTCGCTTGCGCGCATAGCGCGCCATCATCCACCCGTAAGGCAACAGGTTGATCGCCACCACCATGACCCCCATAGCGATCTGCAGCTCGCGGGTGAGGGCGGCCGGGTAGATGATCGGTATCAGGTAGTGATCGATGAAGCCGCCGCTGTACCCGGCCTGGCCGCCGGCGCGGCGCAGGTATATTTCAAGGGGCGTCAGCGGGCAGATCCAGCCCTTCAAAACGATCAGGGCGCCCCACGCGGCGGCGGGCAGATGCAGGTAGATCAGCCGACGCCACTTCAGGCCCCCAAATCCGCCCAGCACCACGAAGAGGATGAACCCGAGGTGCAGGATGACCAGTATGTCCGCGGCGATCCTGAAAAACACGGGGGCTCCTGAGTCGGTTGACTCACCGGCACTGGTGGCCCGGTTTTCAACTCGCCGGCGGGCGGGGTCTGCCGTTGCCGGTGATGCCCGCAAGAAAAGCGTTGATGATGGCGATGACCTGGGAGGTGGTTTCCGGCGACAGGGCGTCTCCGGCCAGGACGTGCCGGCCGGGGTCGCGGTTGCCGTTGAAGGCCACCAGTTTTTTGTAGGGGGCGGCAAGGGCGCCGAATTTTCTTTTAAGCTTGCCCACGCTGATCACGCGATCCTTCTCATTGAAGAGCATCAGGACGGGCAGGGTCAGACGCCGCAAGTCGGTGGCGTTGGCAATCCGCACCAGGTCCATCATGGTATAGAGCGCCTTGATCGGGTAGCCCACGGTCCAGTAACGCTCCTGGGCGGGGCCGGCGGGCGTGAACTGTCGCCAGGTGCCCATGAAACGCTCGATGATGCGTCGGCCCAACTGCCAGCGGGTCAGAAAGGTAAAGAGGTTTTTGGGGGAATAATTGGGGGAAACCAGGATGAGGGCATGGATGGCGGATCGCTGCGGCGAGTGGGCGGCCAGCCAGGTGGCAAGGGCCGCTCCGGTGGAAGTGCCGATCAGGATGATCCTTCGACCCAGCCGGTTTCCGACGGCGAGCGCTTCCAGGCCGTCGTGCAGCCAGTCCTCGACCTTCGCCGCGGCCAGGGCCCGCCCGTCCTGGCCGTGACCGTTCAAGCGGGTGTAGAAAAGGTTGGCCTCGATCTTCTGCGCCAGCAGGTCGCACAGCGGGTACAGCTCCATGCGGGTGGCGGAAAAACCGTGCAGGTAGACGACGGCGAAATCGGTCCTGACCCTGCGGGGCGATCGCCAAACGATCTTCTTTTCGGTTTGTCGGCGGATCCCGGGAAAGCGCGCCTCGGAGGCGGCCAGGAAACGGTCCAAGTCTACAGGCAAGGGCGGTGGCAGGGGAATACCCGATCCCGGAGCGTAGGGCTTTGCAATCATCGATCTCGATTCCGCCAAAGGGGCACTCAGGCACGCTGGAATAAAAAAAAAATTATATCAAATCGGTGGCGGAATGGTCAACGCTTGCTTTTGGCGCAAGACGTCAGCGGCGGACCGGAAGGGGGAGTTGGGCGGTGTAGTTGCAGGGGGCGTGCTGCGCCAAAAACTCAGGAACGCCGCCAAATGGGGCCTGAGACGGCTGCGGGGCGGGGTTGGGGTGGATTTCGCCGGCATGCGCGAAGCGCAGCCCTTTACCCTTCGGGGGCAGGGAGGTGACCAGGTCGTTGGGGTTGACGATGTGAAAGATGCGGACAGGCTTCAAGACCGCGACGAAGTCCGCGTCTCCCACCCGCGGGGCGCCGAAGGTGTAAACCGCCTGGGGAGGCAGGCAGGCCGCCGCCAGGGTCGCCAGGGCGCCGCCCAGGCTGTGGCCTGTGTAAAAGAGCGGCTTGCGGACCCCCTGAAGCTCCCCGGCCATTTCCTGCCAGGCGCCGAGAAAGATGCTTTTAAAGCCCCTGTGCACCCGCCCGCCGCCGGGCCAGGCGGCCGAGACCGCATTGAGGTTGAAAAACCAGTTGGAAAGCGGGCCGCTGGTCCCCCGGAAAACCAGGACGGCAAATGCCCGGTCGCTATCGGCCACGGTCTCCACCAGGGCCGCCTGGGCATGGCGGGTGTAGAAAAAGCAGTTTTCGCGCAGCCCGACTTTTTGCAAAAACGCCTCCCGGGCGGATGAAGGCGGGTTGAAGTCCGTCGGTTCGGCTCTGCCCTTGCGGTAGATCAGGCGCGACAACTCCGAGAGCCACCAGGCGTTGGTCGGGCTGAAGCCGGCCGCAGCGGGGTCAAAACGCCCGGGTTTGGCGCTCGCGAACAAAGCAGACGATGCGCCGGGTCTCAGCAGCGCCTGCCAGGTGTGGTTGAAAGCCATCGGATGCCGGTCTTGCCATGGGGTTGCAAAGGGGTGTAAGGACACCTGCCGCGGGACGTGTTCCGCAGCATCAACAGGTTAAAACGCTACACCGGGCGGTTGGCAAGGTCAACTGTTTTGTGAGTATCCGGTTAGAATTTTGTTGGGCCGGTGTTAGGGCGCGCGCCCTAAAAAGCGGGATGCCTTCTGGCTGCCTTTTGGCCCTTTGCACGGCGTGTTTGAGAACTCTGTCCTATGACGTCGCCTAAAACGATCCTGCTCGTTTATCCGCCGGTCGCAAAACCCTCTGAACCGCCGGCGGGGCTTGCCCGGCTGGCCTGCGCGCTGGGCGCCCAGGGGGTCGACTGCCGGATTTTCGACGCCAATCTGGCGGGGATCTGCGACTTGCTGGGGCATCCAGCGATTGCCGGCGACACCTGGTCGCGGCGGGCGCTGGCCCGGGTCGACACCCATCTGCAGGCCTTGCGGGAGGGCGCCCTCTACACCAATGTCGACCGTTACAAGCGGGCGGTGCTGGACACCAACCGGGTGCTGCACCTGGCCGGCCGGGCGGCGGGCGTGGACATTTCGCTTTGCAACTACAGTGACCCCCGGTTGTCGCCGGTGCGCAGCGGGGACCTGCTGCGAGCGGCGGAGCGCTTCGCCGAAAACCCCTTTATCGATGGGCTGCAGAAACGGCTGACAACGCTCCTGGCGGACCGCGAGCCCGAGATCGTCGGCATTTCAATCAACTTCATGAACCAGGCGCTGTGCGGGTTCGCCCTTGCCGGCTGGATCAGAAAGCGGCTGCCCGGCGCCCGGATCGTCATGGGCGGCGGGCTGGTGACTTCATGGCGGCACATCCCGGGGTTTCGTAGCCCCTTCGGCGGGTTGGTCGACGAGCTCGTCGGCGGACCGGGGGAAGCGCCCCTGGCGGCCCTGTGCGGCGCAGACCGCCAAAGGCAGCCGGGCGTCAGCGGGTTTGACTACACTCCCTTCGAGCTCGGGCGTTATCTCGCCCCGGGGCCGATCCTGTCCTACAGCACCGCCCGGGGCTGCTACTGGCGGCGCTGCGCCTTCTGTCCGGAAAAATCCGAGAACAGCGGCTACCATCCCAGCGCTGCGGACACGGTCCTCGGGGATATCGCCGAGCTCAAGGCGCGTTTCAAGCCCCGGCTGATCCACTTCCTAGACAACGCCCTCTCACCGCGCTTTCTCAAACACCTGGCACTGAAGCCGCCGAAGGTCCCCTGGTACGGGTTCGTGCGCATCACCGCCCATTTGACGGACCCCGATTTTGCCCGCGCGCTGAGGGCCTCGGGGTGCGTCATGCTCAAGCTGGGGGTCGAGTCCGGCGACCAGGCCGTGCTGGATGCGCTTGAAAAGGGAACGACCCTCGATACCGTCTCGCGGGCCCTCAAGACCCTGAAAGCGGCCGGGATCGCCACCTACGTCTATCTGCTCTTCGGGACCCCGGCGGAAAGCCTGCAGAGCGCCCGCCGCACGCTGGCCTTTACCCTGGCCCACGCCGCGGCGATCGATTTTCTCAACCTGGCCGTTTTCAATCTGCCGGCCTACAGCCCGGAGGCCCGGGCACTCGCGACGCTGCCGTTCTACGCAGGCGACCTGTCGCTTTACCGCCAATTCGCCCACCCCGCCGGCTGGAACCGTGACCGTGTGCGACGTTTTCTCTCGGGGGAGTTCAAAAAGCAGGCGCCCATCCGCGCCATCCTGCGGAACGACCCGCCCTTCTTCACCTCCAACCACGCCGCGCTGCTCACAATGACCTGAGCGCTCCCAGGCCGTGCGGATGCCGTCGATTTTTTGAAGGCCGCGTCCGAATGCGGTTGATCCTCACCGGCCATCTGATGTAGGAGAGTGGCACAGTTTGTTTGCCATGACGGCAGCGCGACCCCGAAACCGGGGCGGCGACCAGACTTTTGGCGGAACTCTCAGACCTTTCACGGAGGACACAATGCGTCAGCAACCCGATAAGATCATCTGCTCGATGATGCAGGTAAGCAAATACTACGACAAAAAACCGGTGATCCAGGACATCTCGCTGTCGTATTTTTACGGCGCCAAGATCGGTGTGCTGGGTCTCAACGGCTCGGGCAAAAGCTCGCTCTTGCGCATCATGGCCGGGGTGGACACCGAATTCAACGGCAAGCTGACCTTCAGCCCGGGGCTCAGCGTGGGGCTGCTGGCGCAGGAGCCCACCCTCGACGACAGCAAAACGGTCCGGCAGACTGTCGAGGAGGCGGTCCGGGAGACCGTCGATCTGATGGACGAGTTCAACCGCATCAACGAGCAGTTTGGCGAGCCGATGTCCGACGACGAGATGGACGCCCTGATCAAGCGTCAGGGCGAAGTCCAGGAGAAGCTCGATGCCTGCGACGCCTGGGATCTCGACGCCCGGCTGGACATGGCCATGGACGCCCTGCGCTGCCCCGAGGGTCAAACCCCGGTCAAGGTGCTCTCCGGCGGTGAAAAACGCCGGGTGGCGCTCTGCCGGTTGCTGCTCCAGAAACCGGACATCCTGCTGCTCGACGAGCCCACCAACCACCTGGACGCCGAGTCCGTGGCCTGGCTGGAGCACCACCTGCAGCAGTACGAGGGCACCGTCATCGCGGTCACCCACGACCGCTACTTCCTGGACAACGTGGCCGGCTGGATCCTGGAGCTGGACCGCGGCCACGGTATTCCCTGGAAGGGCAATTACTCTTCGTGGCTGGAGCAGAAGCAGGAGCGCCTGCGGCAGGAGGAAAAAACCGAAAGCCACCGCCGCAAAACCCTGCAGCGCGAGCTGGAGTGGATCCGGATGAACCCCAAGGCACGCCAGAGCAAGTCAAAGGCGCGCATCAACGCCTACGAAAAACTGCTGACCCAGGAGAGCGCCGCCCACGCCCAGGACCTCGAAATCTACATTCCGCCCGGGCCGCGCCTGGGCGAGCTGGTGGTGCAGGCCGAAGGCGTCTCCAAGGGCTACGGCGACCGGCTGCTCTTCGAAGACATGTCTTTTCGGCTGCCGCCGGGCGGCATCGTCGGCGTGATCGGACCCAACGGCGCCGGCAAATCCACGCTCTTTGAGATGATCATCGGCCGCCAGACGCCGGATGCGGGCTCGATCCGCGTCGGCGACACCGTCCGGCTGGCCTACGTGGATCAGAACCGGGACAGCCTCGATCCGCAGAAAACCATCTGGGAGGTGGTTTCGGGCGGCAGGGACGTCATCGATCTGGGTGCGGTGTCGGTTAAATCCAGGGCTTACGTGGCCCGCTTCAATTTTACGGGCAGCGACCAGCAGAAAAAAGTCGACATGCTCTCCGGCGGGGAGCGCAACCGGGTGCACCTGGCCTGCATGCTCAAGGCCGGCGGCAACGTCCTGCTGCTGGACGAGCCCACCAACGATCTGGATGTCAACACCATGCGGGCGCTGGAGGAGGCTCTCGAAAATTTTGCCGGCTGCGCGGTGGTGATCAGCCACGACCGCTGGTTTTTGGACCGCATCGCCACCCACATTCTGGCCTTCGAGGGCGACAGCCGGGTGGTGTGGTTCGAGGGCAACTACTCGGATTACGAGGCGGACCGCAAGCGCCGGCTGGGGGCCGATGCGGACCGCCCCCACCGGATCAAATACCGCCAGCTGACCCGCGGCTAACCCCCTGCGCCGCGCTTGGTTAAGTATCCTTTCGGGCAATCGGCGGGGGTATCCCCCGAGAAGACTGGACCTGGCGCGGCAGCGGTTCCCCCCCCATCTTGCGCCACCCGCGGCATGCCCTCTCCCAGCGCGCTGCGGCTTTTTTTCCGACCGTGAACATGTTATTTTCCGGGCCGATGACCCGGGCAGGAATGCCGCCGGCCTCCTGTTGCAACTTTTTGAAGTGTGAGGGCAGGGCAGATGCCCAACGAAATTCACCTCCAGCAGCCCGCGCCGGACCGCCTGGTGATTGACATGACCGGCAGCTGGCGGATCGACGACCCCAAGCCCGCCCTGGATGCGGTCGAATCCCGCCTGGCCGAGGGGCCTGAAATCCGTGGGGTGAGCTTTGGCAGCGCCGCGCTTGGCGAGTGGGACAGCAGCCTGCTGACCTACCTGCGGCAGCTGATGCGGCTGTGCGCGGCGCGCCAGGTGGCGGTCGACCTTGCGGGGCTGCCCGAGGGCGCCCGGCGCCTGCTGACCCTGGCGGCCGCGGTGCCCCCCCAGGACGATGCGCGTGCAGCGGGCGCCCGCGACCCCTATCTGGCCTCGGTGGGGGCGGATGTGATTGAATTCTGCAAATCCTGCGGCGAGCTGATCGGGTTTGTCGGTGCGACCTATGTGGCCGGGGCCAGGTTGGTGGCCGGGCGGGCCCGCTTCCGGCCCCAGGATCTGCGGGGGTTTCTGCTGGATTGCGGCGCCCGGGCGCTGCCGATCGTATCCCTGATCAGCCTGCTGGTGGGCTTGATCCTGGCCTTTATCGGTATCCTCCAGCTGAAGTATTTCGGCGCCCAGGTGTTCGTGGCCGACCTGGTGGGGATCGGGATGGTGCGCCAAATGGGGGCCATCATGACCGGTGTCATCATGGCCGGCCGCACCGGTGCGGCCTTCGCCGCCCAGCTGGGCACCATGCAGGTCAATGAGGAGATCGATGCCCTCCAGACCCTGGGCATCAACCCGATGGAATTCCTGGTGCTGCCGCGGATGCTGGCCCTGACCGCGATGATGCCCCTGTTGTGCCTGTACGCCAACCTCATGGGCGTTCTGGGGGGCTTCGCCGTGGCGGTGGGCCTCTACGGCGTCAATGGCACCACCTACGTTCAGCGCACGCTGGAGGCGGTGGGGGTGCAGGACCTGTGGGTGGGGCTTTTCATGAGCCTGGTGTTCGGCATCCTGATCTCCCTGGCCGGCTGCCTGCGGGGCCTGCAGTGCGGTCGCAGCGCGTCGGCGGTGGGCGATGCCGCCACCTCGGCGGTGGTCACCGGTATCGTGGCGATCGTGGTGGCCACGGCCTCGATCACCGTCCTGTGCGATGTGCTCGGGATTTGAAAAACCCCTCCGACCAACCAATCACAGATGACCATGCCTGAACCCCACATTTACGTTTCGGACCTGACCATGGCCTACGGCGACTTCGTGGTCATGCGGGACCTGAACTTCACCATCAACCGCGGCGACATCTTTATCATCATGGGCGGCAGCGGCTGCGGCAAGAGCACGCTGCTGAAGATTATGGTGGGGCTCAAGGCCCCCGCCCGGGGGCAGGTCCGTTACGGCAGCGAGAGCTTCTGGGACGCCGGGTCGTCCGTGCAGCGGCGCCTGATGAAGAACTTCGGCGTCCTCTACCAGAGCGGGGCGCTCTGGAGTTCCATGACGCTTGCGGAGAACGTGGCCCTGCCGCTGCAGCACTACACCGACCTGGGGCCCGGTGACATCCGCGAGCTGGTGGCCCTCAAGATGGCGTTGGTGGGGCTGGCGGGATTTGAAGACTTCTACCCTTCGGAGATCAGCGGCGGCATGCGCAAACGCGCCGCTCTGGCGCGGGCGATCGCTCTCGATCCGGAGATTCTCTTTTTTGACGAACCCTCCGCGGGTCTCGACCCGCTCAGCGCCAAGCGCCTGGATGACCTGATCGTGGAGCTGCGCGACAGCCTGGGCGCAACGGTGGTGGTCGTCACGCATGAGCTGGCGAGCATTTTTGCCATCGGCAGCAACTCGGTCTTTCTGGATGCCGACACCCGCACCATGGCGGCTGTCGGAGACCCCAAGGTGTTGCGCGCGGACACCCGCAATGCCAAGGTCCGGCGCTTTCTGCTGCGGGGCGAAAGCGTTTGACTTGCAAGGGCGCCGAAGAGGAAAAATAGGGAGCGGCGGGTATGGCCAAACAGTGGAATAAAACGGTTATCGGCGTGTTCGTGCTGAGCGGCATCGCGCTGCTGATCCTCAGTGTGATTCTCCTCGGCGGGGGGCGCTTTTTTGGCGAAAAGCACCGCTTCGTTCTGTTTTTCCAGGGCTCCATCCGGGGCCTTGCCGCCGGGGCGCCGGTGGTGCTGCAAGGGGTGCAGGTGGGGTCGGTGGAGCGCATTTTTCTCCAGGAAGACCCGAACACCCAGGCGCTTCGCATCCCGGTGATCATCTCGCTTGTGCCCGACCAGATCGACACCGGCGGTGTCAAGCTCGGCGATCTGGAGGAAGCCGTTCAAAACCTGATCGCCAAAGGCCTCAAGGGCCAGCTCACGATTCAGAGCCTGGTGACCGGGCAGTTGATCATCGAACTGGATTTCTTCCCGGATCTGCCCACCCGCCTGGTGGGCTCCGATCTGCCGCACATGGAGATTCCGACAATTCCCTCGTCGCTCGAGCAGATCGCCAGAACCATCGAGAAGATCCCGGTGCAGCAGCTTTTCGAAAAGTTGGTCGCCGCGGTCGACGGGATCGAGCGCACCATCAACGCCCCGGAGATCAAAGAGGCCCTGAAGGCCATCCAGCTGACCGCCCAGGGGACCGAGCGTCTGGTCACCCGCGCCGACGGCGTGGTTGCCGGCGCCGACCGCATGCTCGAGAAACTCGACCGACAGGTGGGCGCCCTGGGTGCCAGCCTGAAAACGGCGAGCGACAATGCCGGCCGGCTGCTGGATAATATCGATGCGCAGGTGGGACCCTTGGGACTCGAGGCCCGCAAAACCCTCGATGCCACCCGCCAGCTGCTCGCAAATGCCCAAAGTACGGTGGATGGCGTGGACGGCTTTGTCGGTCAACGCTCGGAGCTGCGCCACCGGCTGAACCGCTCCCTGGAGGAAATCACCGCGGCGGCGCGCGCCCTGCGGGCCCTGAGCGACCTTCTGGAGCGTCACCCCGAGGTGCTGCTCAGGGGCAAAAGCGGTCTTGAAAGGAGGTAACGGCCATGTCGCGGCGTTTTTTGATATATCGCCTGGTATGTCTGGGAATTGTTCTGGGGACGCTTGCCGGCTGCATGTCCGGCTCCCCGCCGGCGCGCTTCTACCTGCTGGGCAGCCTGGCGCAAGGCGAAGTGCCCTCGACGGTGGTTGCCGAAGAGGGGCCTGCGGTCCTGGTGGGGCCCGTCACCCTGGCGGCCTACCTGGACCGCGACCAGCTGATCGCCCGCAGTGGGCCGGTGGAATTGCAGGTCGCCCCCTTCGACCGCTGGGCCGAGCCCCTCGCGGACGGCTTCTACCGGGTGTTGCAGGAAAACCTGTCCGTCCTGCTCGATACGGCCCGGATCGGCACCGTGCTGCAGCAAAGCGCCGCTGCGGCGGATTTTCAGGTGGGTATTCACATTAGTCGCTTTGATCAGGATGCCGACGGCGGCGCCCACCTGACGGCCTTCTGGTCGCTGGAAAACATCCGCGCAGCAGGGCCTGTGCTGCGCAAAAAGACCGTGGTGCGCGTCGCCGCGGCCTCGCCCGCCTTGGGCGACCGGGTGCAGGCTCAGGATCAGGCCCTGACCGTTTTCAGCCGGGAGATCGCCGCTGCAATCGCTGACGCCGCCAAGCCGCAACCTTGATAAAGCGTTAGAAAGTCAAAGTGCTGCAGGAAAACCTGCCCGTCCTGCCCGATACGGCCCGGATCAGCCTAATGCCGCAGCAAAAATTTAGCGCCGGCGGCGTTGGAAGGATCGCCCCGACGCGAGTTTCCCTTTGTATTTCACCCCAAAGGATTGTGCCATGACCTCGCTGAATCGACGACCCAAGCCGGTAAAGGCTTCCATGAAGATCATACTCCTGTGCGCCCTGGCCGGTCTGACTTTCAGCTGCGATGAGCAGAACACCTACGTGGCGCCGCCGCTGCCCAGGGTGACCGTGGCCCTGCCGCTGCAGCAGGATGTCACCGACTACCTGGAGTTCACCGGCACGACCCAGGCGGTTGAAGCCGTGGAGGTTCGCGCCCGGGTGTCCGGTTTCCTGGAAAGTATCCACTTCACCCCCGGCACCCACGTCAGGCGGGGGGACCTGCTGTTTGTGATCGACCCGCG
>Ga0105094_10001596_pt1 | contig 11872 bp, 9 predicted proteins | sample PPLLak1March2015_2_FD_87023 | JGI IMG/M metagenome (GOLD analysis project Ga0105094, IMG submission 87023) | Freshwater sediment microbial communities from Prairie Pothole Lake near Jamestown, North Dakota, USA - PPLs Lake P8 Core (3) Depth... | ecosystem: Environmental > Aquatic > Freshwater >...
AGCCGGTAAGCTACCAGTGCCGCTGCGCCCGAGATGAAGCCGTCCAGCACCACCGGCACCCGTCGCGCTGCTGCACCGGTGATCACACCCACCAGCCCGGCGATTTCGAAGCCGCCCACTTTGCTGAGCACTTCCAGGCCATTTTTGGGATCGGGGCTGTGCAGTTCCAGAGCTGCCTCGATCACCTGTACCTTGCGCTGCCAGCCTGTTTCGTCGATCCCCGTGCCGCGCCCGGTCACCTCCCTGGCCGGCAGCCCGGTGAGAGCCGCCGTCATGGCCGCAGCGGCCGTGGTGTTGCCGATGCCCATCTCACCGGTGGCGATCAGGTCGGCGCCCGCTTCGATCTCCTGTTCTACGATCTCGATTCCAATGGATACCGCTGCTTCAGCTTGTTCGGCGGTCATGGCCGGCATCCTGGCGAAGTTGCGCGTCCCGGCTGCGATTTTACGTTGGATCAGGCTTTCGATGGGTGGGAAATTTTCAACCACACCCATGTCGACGATCACCACCTTGGCGCCCGCCTGCCGCGCCAGTGCGTTAATTGCCGCCCCGCCGTGCAGGAAGTTGTATACCATCTGTTGAGTCACTTCCGACGGGTAGGCGCTGACGCCCTCTGCGCACACCCCATGGTCGCCCGCCATGATGATTACCGTCTTGTGTTCAAATTTGGGTCTTGGGTTGCCGGTTATCCCTGCCAGCTGGATCGACAGCTCTTCCAGCCTCCCCAGGCTGCCGGGCGGCTTGGTCAGTGTAAGCTGCCGCAGCCGTGCGGCCTGGGCGGCATCTTGGTCGATGGGTGGAATTTTGCGCATCTTCATGGATAAAAAGAAAATCCCTGCTTAACCGTCAGGGATGGTATTGTAACCTCATTTTCTCCGCAGTCATATGACCGTTCTTATGACCTCCGGCACTACCGCACATGACCTCGCTCGAGTTACCATGCTGCCATCTACTCAACAGGCTCGCCATGGACGGCGTGTAATCCGTCCAGGCAGCAAATAACGATTAAGGAGAATTATCATGAAACGCAGTACCAGATTACTTGGCATTTTCAGCCTGCTCGTCCTGGCCTCGCTGGTCTTCGCCCCGGCTGCACAGGCCTTCGACGGGCGCAGCGATGATCGCATCGTGATCGGCAAGGATGAGGTTATCAACGATGACCTGTACCTGGCCGGCAGCGATATCATCATCGACGGCACGGTCAACGGCGACCTGATGGCAGCCGGCAATACGGTCGTGGTCAACGGCTCGGTCACCGGCGACCTGTGGGCGGCCGGCAGAACCGTCACGGTCAACGGCCAGGTCGGCGACGACCTGTTCGCCGCGGCCGCGGCAGTCACCCTCGGGCCGGACGCAAGTGTCGCCGACGACGTCTTCAGCACTGCCGCCAGCGTCGAGACCCAACCGGGCAGCACCATCGGCGGTGAATTGATGATCGGCGCCTACCAGGGGCTGGTCGCGGGTGATGTCATGGAAAACCTGCGCGTGGGCGCCAACCGCCTGCGCCTGGAAGGCTCGGTCGGGGGAGATGCCTGGGTGGCGGTGGACGCCGCCGACCAGGATTACACGCCCAACCCGATGTGGTTCGGGCCGGATGCCCCAGCCATGCCCTCCGTTCCAGCCGGCCTGACTTTTGGAGAAGACGCCAGCATCGCCGGTAAGCTGACCTACACCAGCCCTGCGCAGGTCGCCATCCCCTCCGGCGTGGCCTCGCAGGTTGAGCACCTGCTCCCGCCGGCCGACGAGCAGGTTGCCAAAGAGGTCAGGCGTGAAAACAGCCTGGGATCATGGTTCCTTGACTCCCTGCGCCGCTTGATAGCCCTGCTGGTCATCGGTCTGCTGCTGGCTCGCTTCCTCCCCACCTGGATCCTGAAACCGGCCGCAGCACTACGGGAACGCCCGTGGCCCTCCTTGGGCGCTGGCTTCCTGGCCCTGGTGATCGTGCCCTTCGCCCTGCTGGCCGCCCTGGGTGTGATCGTAATGGCTGCCATCGTGGTGGGTGCCCTGACCCTGGGTGGGCTGCTCGGTGCCATCCTGAGCCTGGGACTGAGTGGACTGGCTTTCGCCACCGTCCTGTTCACCCTGCTGCTCGGCTACCTGCCTCAGCTGATCGTTGCCTACCTGGTCGGTCGCTGGATCCTGCAGCGTGTGCACCCCGCTTCTTCCGAGCGCATCTACTGGCCGCTGGTACTGGGCGTGTTCATCCTGGCCGTCCTGTTCGCCATCCCCTTCTTGGGCGGCCTGATCGAATTCATTGTGCTCCTGTTCGGCCTGGGTGCAGTTGCCCTGGTGGTTGTGCGCCGCAGCCCACAGCCGGCAGAGGTCATCTCTGAAGCCTGATAAATCCTATCCTTTGGTTCAAAGAAGATCGCGGGAAAACTCCCGCGATCTTCTTCTCGTTAGTGAAGGCACACTTTGTGGTTTAATTCTGATATGCGCTCGCTCTCCCGCCTCAACCTGCTCAACCTGGCTGCATTCCTGACCATTGCCGGCTCAGCCGTGAGCGGGGTGCTGCAGATCGACCGCATCCTGCAGCGCTGGCTGGTGCTGTTCCTGCTGTTGTTTTTCGGCTTCTTGCAGAGCCGGCTGCCTGCTGAGGTGGAATCCCCGCAGCAGCTGCGCCTAACCAACTTACTGATCGCCGCCCAGGCGCTGATCGTGGTTTACCTGCTCTGGTCGACGGGCCTGGGATTCTCCTTCCTGGTTTTGTTTTTCATCCTGACCGTAAATGCTGCTCTGCACAACTCCTTGAAGGGCACGCTGCTCTGGATCGCATTGTTTACCGCCCTCACAGCCCTGCTGCAGTTCCGGTCTGGCGGCTGGTCGGGACTGCTGCGCGACGTCGCAGTCTATGCCGGTGGATACCTGTTCTTCGGTTTTGTCACCAATGCCCTGAACGTTGCCCGCAAAACACAGGTGCAGAATGAGCGGCTGCTGGCTGAATTGCAGGCCAAAAACTTGCAGCTTGAAGAGTTTTCGCGCCAGGTGGAGACCCTGGCGGCAGTCGAGGAGCGCAACCGCCTGGCTCGCGAGGTGCACGACACGCTGGGGCACCACCTCACCACTTCCTCCGTCCAGCTCGAAGCCGCACAAAAACTGCTGACCTCCAATCCGGCCAAAGCTTCTGAAATGGTCGGCAGCGCTCGCGGCCAGGTCAGGGAAGCGTTAGCTGAGCTGCGCCAGACGGTCGGCCGGCTGCGGTCGCCGGTGGAAATCGAGCTCTCCCTTCCCCAGGCCCTGGCACGCCTGGCACAGGATTTCCAGTCTGCTACTGGTATCTCCGTACAATTGGAGCTGGCGGAGCCCCCCTGCCCGGTCACACCCAGCCAGCGTATTGCTTTCTTCCGGGCTGCCCAGGAAGGCTTGACCAACGTGGGCCGTCATGCGCAGGCTGCCCGGGTCTGGCTGCGCCTGGGCTGTCATCCGGACTCTGTTGTGCTGGAAGTCCAGGACGACGGGCTCGGCATCCAGCTTGAGACGCAGTCGCAGCCAGCAGGCTTCGGGCTGTTAGGACTTAAGGAGCGCGCCGCGCTCTTGGGCGGCCAGCTGGCTGTCAGCCGCCTTCCCGACGGCGGCACGCTGTTGCGCATGAGCCTCCCCTTCTCCGGTCAGGATCAGCTGGTAATGTGAGGTGATCTTGGAAACCATTCGCTTACTCATCGTCGATGACCAGCGCTTGATGCGCGAAGGGCTGCGCACGCTGCTGGAATTGGAGTCCGACCTCCTGGTAGCCGGTGAAGCCGGTGACGGCCAGGAAGCCCTGCAGAAATATGCCAGCCTGCAGCCTGACGTGGTCCTAATGGACATCCGCATGCCCGTCTTGGACGGCGTCGAGGCCACCCGCCGCCTGCGCCTGGACTACCCTCACGCCCGGGTGATCATCCTGACCACCTTCGATGACGATGCCTATGTCTTCGACGGCCTGCGAGCTGGAGCGCTCGGCTACCTGTTGAAGGACGTCTCCGGGGATGAGCTGGCGGAGGCCATCCGTCAGGTCGCCAAAGGCGGTGCCTTGATCGAGCCTTCCGTAGCGCGTAAAGTGCTGGCGGAGTTCGCCCGCTTACCGCAGCCTGTCGGGCAGGCGGGCTCAGACCAGTCGCACTCACTCAGCGAGCGTGAGCTCGAAATCTTAAAACTGCTCGCCCAGGGTGCCAGCAACCGGCAGATCGCTTCTCAGCTCTTCCTGGCCGAAGGCACCGTCAAGAACTATATCTCCAATATCCTGGATAAATTAGGGGTCGAAGACCGCACACAGGCTGCCCTGCGTGCCCGCGAGCTGGGGATAATTTAAAGTTTCTCCACTTAGGGTAACGACTTTAAGAAAGCGTACAAGTCCGCCAGGTCTGCTTCGCTCATCTGCCAGTGCGGCATATCCTGGCTGAGTGGCTCTCCATCCGGGTGCAATCCTTCGATCACAGCCCTGCGAAATTCCTCCAGGTCGAATCCACCTTCGGCATGTTCTTCCCCGCCGTGTTCTTCCATTTCCTCGTTTAATGCCACCAGGCGAATATCAGGCGCCTCCATCACCTGCATGTGCATCCAGTGCGTGCCGCCGCGCCCATCCGGGCCGTGGCAGGCAGCGCAGGTCAGGTAGGTCCCCATCATCATGCCGCCAAGGTCGGGTCCTCCCCGGTATGTGATCTGGCTGCCCCGGTCGCTGGTTGCAGTGAAGTAAATTCGCTCCCCATTGGCTGCATTGGAATTTCCGTCGAATGGCTGCACCTGCCCGAATGACCCACAGCCGGCAGCCAGCAGCCCGCATAGAATAACGAGGCCGGTTTTCCAATACGGAAAGAGGCGCCTGTTACCTGACCTACGCCAATCCACGGATGTTTGCATTTTCTGTCCTCTGTTATTGGTTGAAATTGATCCGGCGTAGCAGCTGTGCGTTGATGGCTACTATCACGGTGCTGAGTGACATCAAGACCGCTCCCATTGCCGGTGAGAGCAAGAATCCGAACGGCGCCAGCACGCCTGCCGCCAATGGAATTGCGATCACGTTATAGCCGGTCGCCCACGCCAAATTCTGTACCATCTTGCGGTAACTGGCCCGGCTCAGATGGAATATTTTCACCACATCCAGGGGATTGCTCTTCACCAGGATGATCCCGGCTGATTCCACGGCCACGTCCGTCCCGCTGCCGATGGCGATGCCTACATCGGCGCGCGTCAATGCCGGGGCGTCATTGACGCCGTCGCCTACCATCGCCACCTTCTTGCCGGCTCGCTGCAGCTCCGCGACTTTTTTGTCTTTGTCCTCCGGCAGCACTTCGGCGAAATACTGGTCGATGCCAAGCTCTTCCGCTACCGCCCTGGCGACTGGCAGGCTGTCGCCAGTCAGCAATACGACTTCCAGGCCTGCCGCGTGCAGCTTTTCCACCGCCTGCCAGCTTTCCTCCCGGACCACATCCGCCAGCGCAAAGCTTGCCATGACCTCGTTTTCCACGATCAGGTTGACCAGGCTTTGTCCCTTTTCACCAGCTTCTCTTTCAAACTCCTTTAATTCCCCGGGCAGTGAAAGTCCAAGCATTTCCAGCATGCGCGGACCACCCATGTAAACTGTCCTGCCCTTACTTATCGCTTTGACTCCCCGCCCCTTAATGGCCTGGAAATCCTGAATTTTTGGAGCTTCAACCTCGCGCTTCTCAGCCGTACGCCGGATTCCGCGGGCGATGGTGTGCTCCGAGTCACCCTCCACCGCCGCTGCCAGGCTCAAGGCCTCATCCTGGGTCATGCTATTCAGGGTCTGGATGCCTACCACACCGAATTCGCCGTGCGTCAGTGTGCCGGTCTTGTCGAAAATCACCGTATCGATCTGGCGTGCCCGCTCGAGTGCCAGCCGGTCGCGCACCAGGATGCCGTTTTTTGCGCCGGTCGCCGTGGTGATCGCAACCACCAGCGGGATCGCCAGGCCCAACGCATGCGGGCAGGCGATCACCAGCACCGTTGCCACCCGGGCGACGACTTCCACGTTCAGGCCGGTCGCAATGATCCAGGCTGCTCCGGTCAATACTGCCGCAGCCAGGGCAATGTAAAACAACCATCCCGCAGCCTGGTCTGCCAGGATTTGCGTCCGGGACTTGCTCTGCCCTGCCTGTTCTACCAGGCGCATGATCCCAGCCAGGGCCGTCTGGTCGCCGGTGGCTGTTATCCGCAGCCTCAGGCTGCCCTCGCCGTTGATCGTGCCGGCGGTGGCCTGTTCGCCAGGCTGTTTCGATACCGGTCGGGATTCTCCGGTGACCATGGCTTCGTTGACATCTGATTCGCCCTCCGTCACCACTCCATCCGCCGGGATGCTGCCTCCTGGTCTCACCAGCACCATGTCGCCCTGGATCAACTGGTCGACTGGCACGATCTGGGTGCTGCCGTCTATTTGAATGCGTTCAGCGGTATCCGGCATCAGCCTGGCAAGCTCTTTGAGCGCACCGGACGCCTGGCGAACGCTGCGCATCTCGATCCAGTGTCCCAGCAGCATGATGTCGATCAGGGTCACCAGCTCCCAGAAGAAGGCTTCCTGTCCTGGCAGGAAAAGAGCTCCCAGGCTGTAAACGAATGCCACGCTGATTGCCATCGAGATCAGGGTCATCATTCCCGGTTGGCCGTCGCGCAGTTCCGGTCTCGCCAATTGTAAAAAAGGTAAGCCGCCGTACAGGAAAACCGCTGTAGAAAACAGCGCCGCTATCCATTGGCTCCCCGGGAACTCTGGCATCCCGAACCCCAGCCAATCCTGGATCATCGGGCTGTACAGCAGCACCGGGATGGATAGCGCCAGTGAAACCCAGAAACGCCGCCGGAACATGCTCTCGTGAAATGTGTGGTCAGTACGTCCTTTGTGTTCTGTTTGCTTCCCACCTGCCAGGTGCTGTATCGGGATAGCGTGCTCGGAATGACTGTTCCCCGTCGTCGGCTGTGCTTCAGGATGGGCTGAATGGTGTGCGTGGCTGACCTGGTCAGGGCCAGGAGTCAGGTGTTGCTGGTGTGTGCTTGGCTCGCTTGAGTGTTGGTGGGAATGAGAATTTCTTTGTGGATCCACGGTCATGTTCGTTTTCTGGAATGACTGAATTATGACATATCTTATCATAATAAAATAAGGCCAAATTGCTGATTAAATAGTGATTTCTCCCCCGTGACCGTGACCAGCAGGCTCGTTCCGCTTAACATCCCGTGCAGTGGGGAGCGCAGCATCCACGTGATGAAGCCATCACCTCTCACAATCTGCCTCCTTTTCTCTTACAAAACCTGCTTCTCAACATGGTAGAAAATCAACGGCCTTTCCAGGTTGGTAATCACCAGCGCCCACACGATGACCAGCGCGCTCATCACGATCGGGATGATATCCTGCCCGGGTTTAGAGGTAGTGAAAAAATCAAAAAAACCCGTGCCACAGCGCCACCATCAGCACGCTACCCCCGGTGCCGTTGTACATCCAGGTGAAGATCACAGCGCCGCACAATCGGGATCGTAAGTGCGATTACCAGCGCTGGTGAAAGGTTGCAGAACAACGCTCACTTCTAACCCACCTGCCATCTGGTGATCCTCCCCACAGCTCATTCATCCCCGGGACGCCGCTGGTCGCAATGTAGGACAAGCTGTTAGTTTGTCCCATGCCAGCTGCTCGAGCCTCCTCTCCTCCCTCTTACTTTCCGCTCTGCTCGCACAGAAACGGGCCGTCGTTTCCACCCACGTGGTAGTTATATTCCTGTCCGCCCACTTCCAGGACAATCAACCCGCCGTCGAAGGGAATCTGGATGTACGACATCCCCGGCTGCGGGCAGCCCAGGCCTGCATCCGGCCATACCACTGCCCTGGCTTCCAGTACTTCGATTTCAGCTTCCGGTACTCCCAGGCGTTTTGCCAGGTCTGCCTTCGACATCTGGATCAGGGGTTCCATGAGGGGATCAATCGCTTGTTCTGTGCCAGGATTCGCGGGCATTAATGTGGTTGCCTCCAAGGGTGGAATGCTAGGCACTGCTGTCGATCCTGCCGCCGGGGGTTGGTTGGTAGGAGGGGTTTTCGATTCCCCGGATTCCGCCGGCAGAGTCGCTTCACCGGTTTGAACTGGCTGGTCCTGGCCTGGATCGAGAATGATCTGGCTGCATCCGGTAATTAGAACGATCAGGAGGGTCATCCCAAGCAGCCTGACTGACCAGTTTTGTGGTTTAGTCATAATTTTCCTCTTTACATTCTACTCCTAAGTCTTATTTACACTGCATACGTGCCAAGAATGATCTACGTATCGGTATGTGATGTGATGGAGTAGTTTGTTTGGTTTCATGGAAATAGACGCTCTCGACCGGCCTGCGGTTCCCCACTACCACCATAGGGTGTGCATGCCAGATCGGGCCTGAAAAGGATCCAGGCTGGCCGCCGGGTTTTCCCAGGACCCCCCGGGTAAACGCTCAGCTGATTATCGGAGCGGATTTCAGCCTGAAATTGCCTTCATTGGATTGTTGTTCGCTGTGATGCAGCCACAATGTTGAGCTGGCCGGCTGCATGGTCTCAGTAACCACCTCCAGGATCGATTTCTCGAGGTTGTCCACGTCAATTTTTTCTCTCAGGCTGGCGCTGAAAGCCGCAAGCACTCTTTCTGCATTGTATTTTCGGCGGTAGAAGCGGCGGTCGATCCGTTCCTGGATATACCGGCGCAGCGGAGTGAACAGTGCGGCGATGCCCAGGGTGGAGAGCACTGTCACAATCGGTGACTGGCCCTCTCCAGTCAGGCGCTGGAAGAGTTCGTGAAGCACTGCCACGCTCCCGAAATATACCAGCGTTAGGGTCACTGTCAGGATCGAATACACCAGCGTGCGGCGGATGATCAGGTCGATATCCCATAGGCGGTAGCGCAGGATGGAGATTCCAATGGCAGCTGGCGGCAGCAGGCCGTTCCCGATGTAAAAGAAAACGGCAAACGCGCCAGTGCCGGGACTCATCACTATTCCCCCGGTCAGCAGGGGATAAGCGATCAAGCCCAGCAGCACGTAGATCGCGTTGACCCCCGCGAACAATGCCAGCCACTTGATCTGCTGGCGTTCCAATGGATTGCCCTTCCGGAAGCGCAGCACTGGCGAAACCAGGGCCAGGACCAGGATCGGGAGGAAGAACAGGAGTCCTACCACGAGAATAAGCTGCGCATACTCTTGCAGTTCTGGGAGGAAGAATGGGTTGGACATCTGCGAAGGGATTTGCAGGGGATCTGTGCTCAGGAATATGAGGCTGTTGGCGAAAATATTGAATCCAAGAAGGCGGTAAATCCAGTGGCTGGAGCCCGGGGGGTAGATCGTACCGTTTGGAAAATGTGCGATCATTAAAAACAGCGCCAGCCAGCCGAAGACCAGGTCATAGTAATAGAAAACTGAAAGCAGCACCGGTCCGATGTCTTCCCGGATGGAGCCGTAAGCCACTGTACCGGAAAAAACGATCAGTAAAGGCCCAACTATATTTCCCGGCACGCGCCGGATGATCAGGAATCCAACCAGCAGTGTGAAAGGTGTCAGCAACAGGATCGCCAGCGCGCGGAAGACGGGAGAATTAAAGTTGTAATCACCAGCCCACGGGTGCAGGATAAAGTCCACCAGGGCTATCCCGATCAGGATCAGGGCTACCCCGTTCAGCACCAGGACAATTCGATCAAAGAGTCTCTTCATAAAAAGCAAATCCTCCCTTTCAAGGAGGGAAAAACGGAAAACCCCTGGAGCATAGGAGGTCGTTGTTTTGCGTTAAAACAGAAAAGAGACAAATCACAGGGTTGCCAGGATTTGTCTCTTTTCAACCGTGTTGAACTATTTGTTGGGGAGAAAACGCGTTACGGTCGCGCCGCACACCGGGCACTTGCCCTTGGCGATCCGGCGTCCGCTCTTGGTTAATTCAACCGTGCCGTTCTTAATGTTCCGCTTGGTTCGTTCCTTGACGCAATATCCTTCAAAATCCATCTTTGTATCCTCCTGTTCATTCCTTGGGTGAAACGCTGCAACCTGCAAATCAGGTTGTTGATTAATTTTACCTTATTAATAAGCATTATTCGAGATCGTCAAGAGGCAGTTTTTTCGGCCAAAAACCAGGTTATTTATTCCATCCTCTAAAAACTGCCTCACTGCATGCGGATTATACGTACCTACCAAACCACTCCAGTGTCCGCCTCCAGGCATCCCGTGCCGCCTGTGGATTGTAGCGCGTGCTGGTGTCGTTGTGAAAGGCGTGGTCGGCATCAGGGTAGATCACCTTCTCGTAGATCTTGTTATTTGCTTTCATCGCCGCCTCGATCGCCGGAATGGTCGAGTTGATACGCTCGTCGCGTTCGCCGTAAATCGCCAGCACTGCCGCGTTGATCTTCGGTACATCTTCGATCGGGGGAGGCGGGCCGTAAAAAGGCACCGCAGCCTTTAATTCCGGCATGGCAGTTGCGACCAGCCAGGTAACCCCGCCCCCAAAACAAAAACCCACCATCCCCACCCGTTCTGGTTGGACATACGGCTGTGCCAGCATGTAGCGGTAGCCGCTCTGGAAATCCGCCGCAAACTGCGCCGGCTCGATATTGCCCAGCGCTCCTGGCACCTGGTCTGAGCCCAGGGAGGCGCTGCCTCCCTGGCGTGAGAGCAGGTCGACCGCCAGTGCTGCGTACCCCGCTTTTGCCAGGCGGCGTGTCACGTCCTGGATGTGCTCGGTCAGGCCTCGGTTCTCGTGGCACACCAGGATCAGCGGGAATGAGCCGCTCTGGCTTGGTTTCGCCAGGTATCCTTTCAGCATCGTCCCGTTATCGGGGAACTCGACCGCCATCGCGCTCACCGCCGGGTCGTCCGGGTTGACTGTACCCACCATCTCGGGCGTGGGAGGGACCGGTTCGCTGGCGGTCGGCGTCTCACCCGCCGTGGATTCCAGCGTGGCTGTCGAAGCAGCAGTCGGTGTCGCGCCGGACTGTGTGAGCGTCGCAGGCTGTGTGGCAGCACTCGCGGGAGCTTCTCCCACCGGCGCGGCGCATGCCGCCAGGAATGAGCTGGCCAGTACCGCGCTGCCCATCACCGAGCCGATCAGTTTGAGGGCTTCACGCCGGCTCAGCCTGCCTTCCTGGTATTCTTCGGCAAATTCCTCAATCAGGTAAGTTTGAAAATGATTCATCTTCGGTCACCTCCAGAGTCAATACCGGTTTGCTGTCGTTGCTTCTCGCAGCGAAAAATGGGCTGCATCCAATCCGGATATAATCGGACATATTTTACCCGAAAATAAAGTTTTGAGAGATGTTATTCAGTCAGCCTCCCACCTCCTGTCTATAACCTTAATACTTTCTCACTTCCTTCCTGGAAAGGCTATAATCATCATCAATCCATTTTCAGAACGCTTTGTCGGGAGGACAAATGAAAATCCTGCGCCGTATCCTCGGAATATTAGTCATGATCGCCGGAATTTTGGGTCTGGTGCTCAGCCTGGCCGGGCTGGTGGGGGTATGGGTCTTCAAGCCTGACGTTGCCAGCGCCATCGAATCGACCATCACCACCCTGAATTCCAGCGTCACCACCAGCCAGCAAGCCATGGATATCACCAGCCAGGCCCTGGGTGCCACAGTCGACAGCATCGATGCCCTCTCCGTCATGTTGGGCGCCACGGCTGCTTCCGTTGCAGACACCCAGCCGGTCCTCGACCAGGTCAATACTTTCATGGGCGAAAAGTTGCCTGCCACCATGGAATCAGCCATCGGGTCGCTCGAGGCTGCCCAGCAGGGCGCAGTGGTTCTGGACAGCGCCATCAAGTCGCTGGATTCATTTCGTTCTGTGATGAGCGGGGTACCGTTGTTGAGCGCCTTCGTGGATGCGCCCGCGGAATCATACGACCCCGATGTCCCGTTGGCCGAATCACTGGGTGACTTGTCTTCCAGCCTGGA
>Ga0105094_10001598_pt1 | contig 11869 bp, 8 predicted proteins | sample PPLLak1March2015_2_FD_87023 | JGI IMG/M metagenome (GOLD analysis project Ga0105094, IMG submission 87023) | Freshwater sediment microbial communities from Prairie Pothole Lake near Jamestown, North Dakota, USA - PPLs Lake P8 Core (3) Depth... | ecosystem: Environmental > Aquatic > Freshwater >...
CCTGTGGTTCCGCGAGTACGCGCCCGAGAAGGTATTGCTGGGTCTTGGCGTGATCGTGGCACTGGTCGCGCTACGAATCGTGACGGCGCGTTTTTCACCCGAGACCACGGGCAGCGCACATTAAATGTGTCTGGTTTCGGGCGGCATTGGTCCTGGCCCGTCTGGCATCACGCATGTTCTGAATGCCGCTCGGCGAGTCAGGCTTGCGTCAGACGCCGGCGTATGGCTTCGGTTGCGGGTGAAGGCGCAATGGAAAGAACCAGCGACAAGGTTGTGCGACAGCGACGGTAAACGGCCAGCGCCTCGCTCTTCCGGCTGAGTTGTTGATAGCAAGTCATCAGCTGTTGATAAAAGATTTCCGCGAGGTCATCGACTTCGAGTCCTTTCAGGTAACACTGGATCGCAGCTTCGTGTCGCCCGATCCTTTCCCAGTAACGCGCAACATCCATCAGGTGGCGCAGGAATTTGCTGCGCAGTCGCTCGCGCAAGGAGATAGACCACGGCTCGGGTGTTTCGCGGCCGAGAAAGTGGCCGTGATAGAGTGCGATAACCCTGGCGGACAAACTGTCCAGCTCGTCGGGGTCCGGTGCCGGTGAATTCAGCAGCATTTCCGCCCTGCTTGCCGCCTGTTCAAAGTCCCAGACATCCACCCAGCACCGCCTGTTATCGAGAGTGAGCAGTCCGTCGCGCAGCACCAACGCCCGGTCAACGCCGAGGAGCCGGCGCAACCGGTGCAGCGTGATCTCGAAGGCGTTGTAGGCCATGTCGCCTTCCAATTCAGGCCAGAGCGCCATCGCCAACTGGTCGGTACCGATGGCACGGCCACCGAGGGCGATCAGGGTCTTGAGCAATTGCAGCGGCCGACGCTGGGTCTTGCGCGCGAAACGGATCGGCTCCACGTCATGCGTGACTGAAAAACGGCCAAGAGTATATATCTGGAGCGGGAAGTGCCGTCGACTGCCCAGCGCGGGAGCATTGAGCGACTGTTGTTGCAGTTCAAACATGACAATGTGCCTCCGTTTAAGTTTGAGCCGGTACTGGAATTCGCAAGTAAAGTGTGACAATTACATCAGTCACAGATTGCATTCATGTGATAGACATCAAATAAACCTGTCGGTGAAAAAACTGCTGACATGAATTTGTCACCTGCGACGTCGGTACGACTCATGGAAGGCAAACGATGCCATTCACGGGAACGGCAATATCACATTCGTGAAACAGATCCGTCATGTGAACTTAACAGATACGTTTGGCGGCATTAACTGGAAACGCAACGGTCGGGGACCAGATAAGGTAAAAGTCATATTCGGGTTTTTACGGACACGGTAACCTGCGCGAAATACGCTTGAAACCTGGCGCAGGCAGAATGTTCCCGGAACACCATGGAGACGGGATCGGCGATGCAGCTCGTGGAAGCGTCGGAGGAAGAAGAACAGGCGATAGATCGCCTGTTGGGTGAATTGGGAATTCGCCTGCCGGTCGTGGAGGGGGATCCGGACAACGACGACTTGCCCGGGTTGATGTCCTCCCAAAATCCGGACCAGCCCATGCGGCTGGACGAACTCAGGGAGTGGTGGATGCTTCCGTCTTCCTGAATACCAGGCGATCGAGGCGGTCCTGATAATCCTGAACGATGTTCTCCAGCTCAACGCCCTTCAGCCCGGTGATCGGCTCGCGCTGCATGAGGGAATCGAAAAATCCCTTGTTCTCGTACTGCCCGAGAAGATCACGGTTTACCTGCAACAGCTTGACGTTATGGGACTCGCAGGTTTCGAGCTGCTGCGCCTGACCGACCACGGTTTCCTGCAACAGGTTTTTATCCGACTGCATCTGGCGCAGGTTCTGTTCCGTCCGCTGCAGCTCCGCGCCCAGGGCGGCGTTGCTTTCGCGGGATTTCGCCAGCGTGGCGTCCGAGTTCTTTTTCGCTCCCGTGTGTTTCCGGTTCAGCTCCTCGATCTCGCTCTTGAGCCTGGTATTCTCCGCCTGCAAGGCGTCGCGCTCCTGCGACACCTGCCGCAACATGCGCTGGATGCGTTGCACCTTCTGATCCTCCGCGTCGGCGGCCTTTGCTTCACCGGACGCCAGGAAGATGGTCATCAGCATGGCCATGACCAGCATTACCGTTGTTTTCATAAAAAACTTTCCTGCGAACGTGAAGCGCATCGCTGTCATGTCCTTAATCCCCATGATTCAGTTCCGGGAAACGATTTTCAGTCTCACCGGCTGCGGCAAATCGGGCGGCAACTCGTTGCCCAGCGGTCCGACCTTGTCCAGGGCATTACGGAGGGATTTATCCAGTTCCGGATTACCCGTGGTGCTGGCGAGCTCGAAACGATCGACGCTGCCATCGCTGTTGAGCCAGAGGTTGACGTTCACGACATAGCTGGCGCTGCGCACTTTCTTGTTCGCCGAGAGAGTCTTGTAAATCGACTCCTGGATGCGGTCCGCGTACCAGGCTAACGGCCCGCCCGCGCTCAGGAGATCGCGCCCGCCCTTGCGCGCGCGCAACTGGAATCCGTCCGATCCGGCGCTGCCGTCGGCATCCAGACCCAGATCGCCCGGCGGTGGTTCGTCCTGGCTGAGCGTTTCGGGTTCAGGGATATTCACTTCTTCCTTCACTTCGGGCGGTGGCGGTTGCTCGACCTGCGGCAACGGCGGAGGTGGTGGCAGCAATGCGATGTCCGTCACCAGGCGCTGCATCCTGGGCGGCGCTGGCGACAAAATCAGATTCACGACGCCGTAGACGCCACCGGCGAGCAGCAGGATCACCGTCACGGCCAGCAGGAAACGCGGGTGTTGCACACCCGACTTGCGTGCGCCGACGTGCGACGCGCCGATATCCGGATTGAAACCAATCATGGCGGTCATTTGACTAGCCTCTGGGTCACCAGGCCCAGTTGCGTGATTTCCAGGCGGCTCATGAGATCGAGCACCTGGATCACCTTTTCGTACTGCACCGCCGCGTCACCCTTGATCACCACCGGCAGTGCCGGGTTCGCCTGCTTGTACTGGCGCAGGCGCGTCTCGAGCTGATCGATCGTCACCGGGAAGGTGTCGAGGTAAATGGTGCCGTCGGCCGCCACCGTCACCGCCTTGGTCTGCGGCTTGGCGAGACTGGGCGTGGCCGTGGCCTTGGGCAGGTTGACGCGGATGCCCTGCACTGTGGCCGTGGTCATGATGATGAAGATCACCAGCAGCACGTACGCCAGGTCGAGCATCGGCGTGATGTTGATGTCGCTATAGGGCTCGTTTTCGGCTTGCGTCTTCATAGTCAATCCTCACGTCGGCGGCGTACTGTTCGGCCATCTTGCTGATGAACTCGTCGATGAATACCTGCATATCGGCGGCGATGTTCTTTATCGGCGAGACGATGTAGGTGTAACCGAACAGCGCCGGGATCGCGACCAGCAGGCCGGCCACCGTCGCCACCAGGGCTGCGGCGATGCCGGGCGCGATCGCGTTGATGTTGACGTCGCCGCTGGCAGCGATGGCGGCGAACGTGATCATCACGCCGACCACGGTGCCGAGCAACCCGAGGAAGGGCCCGCCGCTGATGGCGATGGTCAGCAGCACCAGCAGGTTGTTGAGCTTCTGGTTTTCGCGCACCTGCGCGGCGTCGAGGCTGGCGCGGATGGCGTCGATCGCCTGCGGCGTCAGGGTCTTTCCACGTACCAGGCGCGTGTCGGTCTGACCGAAGCGGTGCTTGAGCTCCTGCACACCGACGTGGTACACGCGATAAATCGGCGAGCTCTGGTAGTGGTCGTGCGCACCAGACAGGGCGCGCTCGAAATCCGACTCTTCCTCGTCGTCGTTTCCGTCGTTGTCTTGATCCAGCGCCCCGGGGTCGCGGCTGAGCTTCTGAAACGCCTGCACGAATTTACGATTGTCCTCGAGCACGACGCGGAGAGTGAGAAACTTGTTGATCATCACCCACCAGCTCACGCCGGCCATGACCGCGAGCAGCGCGATCACCACCCATCCGTCCACGGTAACCGCGCGCAGGATGGTGCCGACATAGGAGGTGCCGCCCCCGCTCTGCGCATCCTCGCCTGGAATGGCAAGCCTCGCATCCGGGCCCTCGCCCCTGGCCGCGGTCCTGATCCAATCCGCGCTGCGCGCGATATTCGAAAATTGCACTTCATCGATCTCGCCGCTGAAGAAATTCCCGCCGGCGACGGCGGCGCCAAGCACGATGTCGCCCGCCAGCGCCGGCGTGGCGAAATCGAGCGCCGCGATCTCGCGCCCGTCCAGGTAAACCGCGAGGCGCGGGCCGCCGGTCACGGCCACGTGGTGCCAGGTGCCAGGCGTCAACTCGCCGGCATGCGGCGTATCCTGGTTGCCGCCGCGCGCCACGCGCGCATAGATGCGGTTCTGATCGATGCGCAGGCTCACGCCCTCGGCCCCGTCCTGGCGGGCAAACAGCACGGCGTCGGCCTGCGGCGCGGCGATCTTGACCCAGCTGGAGAAGGTAAATCCGGTTTCGGGGAACCTGAGCGAAGGCGAGTCCGGAATCACGATTTTCTGCGAGCCGTTGAAGCCGGCGCCGGCGCCGATGATCGCGGCGGGAACGTGCCCAGCCGTGGATGGCGCGGCGTGGTTGGCATTGGCCGTCCGGTCCTGCGGCGCGCCCGGCGTCTCGAAGTGATACACCGCGGCGAAATTGGGGTCGTAAACCGCTCTGGCGTCCTGGGCGTCGGCGGCCTGCGGGTTGCCGTACTTCATCCAGATGACGTCCGGCTTTGAGGAAAGCGTCGGCACCTGCACCCAGATCAGTGCCAGCTCGTTGAACGAGTCGAATTTCTCGATGTGATACGGCAGCGGGGTTTTTTCATCGACGGCGAAGAAACGCAGATCCGAGCCGTCCTCTTTCACGTCCAGGAAATGCGCGAAGTTGCCCGTATGCAGGCGGATGAGCACCGGGACCTGCGCGATTTCCTCTTTCAGCTCGGCGCCCGGAGCGAGATTTATTTTCTTTGAGCCCGACCAGTCATCGGCTGATGCCGTGTGCGACAGCAATAACAACAAACCGGAAAACAGAAGGAGCAGGCGCAACATGGATCGATTTTTATTTCAGGATTGTTAAGGGTTGAGAACCGAATACCCCTATGTACAGAATCAATATGACCGATTTATGGCATTCTCATGTCAGCTTTCGGCGGGCACGCTCAATGGCGTCAGTTTTTTGCAGATTTGGATTGGCCGGCGTATCGCACCGATTTACGATTTGGTCGCAGCCTTCAGCAGCTCCTCGATCTGTCCGGTCTTCAGCATGCCCGGCACCAGTTTGCCATTCTCGAACACCAGTCCCGGCGTGCCGGTGATGGACAGGCGCTGCGCCAGCTTGTTGATTTCGTCGAGCGGTGTTTTGCATTCGTCCTTCGCCGCGGCCGGCTCCTTGCCGTACAGCATGAGGTCGTCCCAGGCCCTGGCCCGGTCGGCGGCGCACCACACCGCCGCGGATTTCTTGCGTGCGTCCGGGTGCAGCTCCTCGAGCGGATACAACATGGTGTAGATCGTGACGTTGTCCAGGAAGGCGAGCTCCTTCTCGAGCTGCTTGCAGTACGGACAGTCGGGGTCGGAGAACACCACGAGCTTGCGCGAACCGTCGCCCTTGACCTTCACGATCGCCTGCGCCAGCGGGATTTGCGTGAAATCCACGAACGCCAGTGCTTCCGCGCGTTTCTTGGTGAGGTTCTCCTGGGTCTTCAGGTTGACCAGGTTGCCAACGAAGGCAAGCTCACCCTTCTTGTCGGTGTACATGACGTTGATGCCGTTCACGACCACCTCGAACAGGCCTGGCATCGGACCAGGATTGATCTGCCCGATCTTGACGCCCGGCATGCGCTCTTCGAGCGTCGCGCGCAGGCGCGCGTTGTCGGCATAAACGTTCATGGTGACGGCGAGACAACCCGCCATCAGCGCGGTTTTGAAAAATTTCATGATGTTTTCCTCAGAACTTCGCGTTCAGGTCGATTTGCAGGGTGTCTATTCCGAGCGGCGCGCCCTTGATCTCGTCGGTCGAGATGTAGCGCACCGAGAGCCAGGTATCCAGGGCCAGCCCATACGCGCCGCCGAGGATCCAGCCCTTGGTATTCGTGCCCCCGAGATGGAAGTCCGAGTCGGTGAATGCGTCGAGCACCGCGTTGCCGCCGATCTTCTTGTACGCGAACGACGTCTGCCATTCGCCCTTGCGCTCGACTATCGGGCGTCCGACGGTGAGCTTGATCTGGGTGGCGTCGGTGTCCGGGTTGACGAACGGAAACGCCGAAGACGCTCCACCGATGCGTTGCAGGATCTCCTGCTCGTCGAAGCCCTGATTCTTGACGTAATCCAGCGTCAAGATGACATGTGTCGGCGCGAAACTGTAGTTGGCCAGCGACGCGGTCAGGTTCAACTCGTTGAAGTCCGATGCCAAGCCCAATAGCGTGTCCCCCGACGATGGATCCGCGATATTGAAAAGGGTGTTGCCCTTCTGCAGGAATTGAGGCGCAGTGAAATCGAGAAGCGAGCTGCCGGGCGTGTTTCTTTGGCCCTCGATATGGCGATAATCGTAATAGGACACGGCGAACACCATTTTGGAACTGCCGCCCAAGCGCGCGTTAAAACCGGCCTGCACACCGTACAACCACTTGTCCTTCTGACTCAGCTCGACCTCCTGGAGCGGAAAAACCCCCAAGGTCAGGAACGGATCGAAATCGGGCGATGACTCCGTCAGGTCGCGCAACGGATTTACCTTGAGCGCGACGCCGTCAAAGGCCAGGTCATCGTCCCATACGAGGTCGGTGCCGTACCAGGGGTTCGGCATGCGACCGCCCCAGGCACTCCAGACGTTGCTGCGAGAGCGCCAGGCGAGGAACGCCCGGTCCAGGAAAACCGAGTACGGGCGACTGGTGTTGCCGAGCGTCTGGTTGGTGGACACCGGGTCCGAACCGCTGCCGGTCACCAGCCGGAAACCGGCGTTGAGCTCGCTGGGGATGATGTTGGCCTGCACCCCGAAGCGCAGGCGCGCGCGCAGGCGGTCACGGTCTTCGGTCGTATTGAGAAGCTGCGGACTACGCTCGTTATTGGTACTTTGCGGGTCGATATAGATGGCGTTATCGTCGGCGTAGCTGTCGCTCTGCGCGCGCAGGCGGATGTCGCCGCCGAAAGTCAGGCGCTGTACCCACTCCGGCCAGGCGTCGGGCACGCCCCAGCGCTCCTTGCGTCCCTGCCGCACGACTTCCTCGACCACGTCCTTGCGCAGCGATTCCTCGATCTCCTTCTTGAGCTGCTCCTTCACGGGTGCGGGTATATAAGGAACACGGATGGTGCCGTTGGGCACGGCTTCCGTCGCGGGGGTCTCGGTCGTATTGGATTGTCCGGCGGGCGCGGCGGGGGCCGGTTCGGCGGCGGGCGCCTCCGGTTTGACCGGCTCGAGCAACGGATCCTCCGCCTCCATCAGCGGCATCGGCGAGGCTGGTTCGTTCAGCGCCGCCGGGAGCGGCGCGTGCACCGCCATGGCCGCGAACGCAAACAATAAAAGTATGCCTCCCCCTGTCGGAGACTTTTTCTTGAGCATGGTTCCAAACCCCTGGTTTTTCACGGACACAACCGGAAATCAGGTCGTGTCATAGGCGAGACGCATGCTAGGTGGCCAATGTTGCACTGGCATTACAGCCCGAATGACGGATCAATTCCGCGTGGCGGGGCATTCGCCGCTCCCGGCTGGATCGCACTGCATGTCTTTATCTTTTTTATCTTTATCCTGACTCGACTGCTTGCGCAGGTTAACGACTTCGCCGGCGCCATCGCCGAAGCCGACGACCTCGACGCTGAGCAAACCTTCCGTCGCCTGCTTTTGTTCCGCCAGGCCGCGGGAGACGTCCTCGCTCAGCTTGCCGGCGGTGGCGGCGATGTCGCCCACGCCCGCAAGGCCCGCGCCGAGGCCGCCGGCATCGGTCGGGACTCCGACCGAGGCGCCGCCGACCTGGATGTTGTCAGCGCCGATCACGGCCGTGGCCGCGATCGTGAGATTCCCCGCGCTGCCGATGCCGGCGTCTCCGGCGTTGATCACGCCGGCCGGGGCGACCAGGATGACTTCCCCCGGCTCGCGGCCCGGCGTGCTCACCGCGGCGCGAATACCGCTGCCGGTGATGGCTGGCGGGAACTCCACGACGGTATTACCTGTGTTCGGATCCGTTATCGTTGTAGGGGAAGGAATCGACAACGCGGTCTTGGCGCCCTTGCCGGCGTCGATATCGCCGGTGGAAGACCAGATCAGGATATCGCCGCCGTCCAGAGCGAACACGCGCGACTGGTTCACCAGGAAATCCCCGTGCACAAGCGCGTTGATATCGCCCTCGCGCGTGATCGCGACACCCAGGTCGTCGGCGGACTTTTCGACGCCGCTGGCGCCCGCGACGCCGGCGTTCACCAGGCCGCCGGGGACGACCAGATTGATGTTTCCGCCGTCGGTGGTGTAAATCTTGCTGAGAAAGGATTTCACGTCACCGTCGTAACGCTCGGCGGGGAACAGGGTCCGGATGGCGGTGAAACCCCTTTCGTAGTCTTTGCTCTCGGCCGCGGCGATACCCGTTTCGCGCAGTTCGTTGAACAGGACCTCGAGAATAAATTTGCGTTGCTGGGTTCGCGGCAGACCGCGGAAAGCCGCGACGTCGATACCGGCCGCGCCCAAGCCATCCAGGTAACGCGCGAGCTGCTCATGATACGCGTCGCTGTCCAGCAGATAGCGCTGGATGAACGCTTCGTAGTCCGGGTCCGTCTTCTGTCCCGCCATCACCGTGATGTCCGCGCCGCCGTCGGACAGCGCCGGGTTCTTCTGGTCGCCGATCGACACGATGCCTTTCGAGGTGCCGAGATCGACGTCCCGGCCGGCGATCACATGGAGCTGTCCCGGTCCCGCGATCTCGAAGCGTCGCTGTTCGCTGGAGCTGGCGGTGAGGATGCCGCGTTCCGGACTCCGTTCGGTCGGAAACTGTACGCTGCCCCCCGCTTCGATCACCGAAATGTCTCCTTCATCCACATGCTGGAGCTGCAATGTGAGATTTCGCACGTCCCGGCCGGCGCTGACGCGAGTCTGCTTGGGGATCTCGAAAACCAGGCTCGCCTGACTGCCCGGCAGGGTACCGACGGTTCCCGTGCGCGCGACGATGCGGACCGGCCGGTCGTCGTCCTGATGCAACGGAACGGGGGCGTGGCTCTCAAAAATGATGCCCCTCACCGTATCGTCTATGTCCAATGCCGGATTCATGACATCCGGTAACAGCGCCGGATTGGCGTCGGATAATTTTATCGTCCTCGTTGTGATCGTCCCGGGAGCAGCATCCAGGGACGCGATATTCCCCTCCGCCAGCAACTCCAGGTCACCGCGCGCGGCGGGCAGCAAGACGATGCTTTCGCCGAACTGGATGTCGCCCTCGAGGGAGCGCGCACTCAGGGTGCCCGGATAATAGTGGTTGTCGAGGGTGACCAGTTCGGCGCGTCCCACTCCCAACTCGGCCCTGTCCCCGCGCATCAAGACGTTTCCTGCGATCGCCTGCAGGCGCACCGCGCTGTCGGATGCATAAGTGAAAAAGGCGGAGTCGCCGGCCTGGCCGGGCAATTCGGCGGGACCCTGCAGGTTGACATCCTTCTTCAGCGCGGTTGGATTCACTATGGTCTCGATGGACAGATCCTTGCGCGCGCTCACGGCGTATTCGCCGTCGGCCAGCGCCAGAACCGGCAACACGGATTTCCCCTCCGCGCTGCCCACGGACCCATCGCTGCGTATCTCAGCCCTGCCTTGGGCGAGATATAACAGGCCACCGCCGATATCGCCCTGTGCCTCGATTTTCATATCGCCGCCGCCGGCGATCTGCGGCTCCGCCCCGGCCCCGCCCACCGGCATGGCGGTGGTGGGAATGGCGACCGACAGGTCCTGGATATCGCCACCGGTCTTGAGGGTAACGTCGCCGCCGCCCAGCGCACCGATGTTCGCCCGGAAGTTTTCGAGATCGATCGCCCAGGTCCCCGGCAAGTCGACGCCGAACGCGGACAAACTGCCGCCCGCGCGCGCCAGCCAGTCGTTGAGAAACAGGTCGCTCTTCTTCCCGATCACATCACCGCCCGTCGTGATGCGGATATCGCCACCGTTCTCGAGAAAATCGCTGCCGTAGATCAGTTCTTTGGTGACTTCCGGAGAAAACTCGCTCAGATACATCGGCAACGAACCGGTGCCGCGGTTCTCGCCAACGGTTTGGACGGCAGACTTGCTGTTCCCTAAGGACAGGTTATTGGCGGCGGCAACGTCGATGTTCCCGGTTCCGGTGCGCACCACCTGGTCGTTGGCCAGAGTCACATTACCCCTGCCGGGAACCATGCCGACAGCCAACGGATCGGCGCTCGTCATGTCGGCGCCGGCCACCAGCCGGTATGACCAGCTCGGGCCCTGTTGCACCGTCTCGCGCGGGGCCAGCGCCCCATCCAGCGCCGAAACCGACTTCACGCCGTCGCTCAGACTGGCGTTGAAGTTCAGATTCTCAGCGGCGCGTATTGTCAGGACACCGGGCTCGGCGGGCTGATCCGCCGCGGCGCCGTAGCGCCAGTCGAGCAGGTCCCAGCGGGTGTTCAGCGCGAGACTGGCGGATCCCCGGATTTCGACGCCGGGTAGCAGATGGAAGCGACTGTTTTCGGGTGCAGAGGAATCGATACCCAGCGCGGTTTTGATCCAGGCGACGTTGGCATCGGCCATGAAGGAGTTCGTTTCGCCGTGGATCGTGGAGACGAGCGCATCGATGCTACCGGGCGCATTCGCGTCCGTGTAAACCTTGTAGGCCTCGATATCGACGCGTCCGGCGCCGTTGATATCGGCGCCGATGGGGTCGATCTTGACGCCGTCGCCGGTCGCTTCCCGTTCAGCACGCAGGTGCACCGTGCCGGTATCGGCCGGGGCACCGGCCGCGTCCGTGCCGGCAACGTCGATGACGGAGCCGGCCTGAAGATCGAGGCGTCCGGAGGTGCTGGCCAGCGTTACGCTGCCGCCTTTTTCGTTCTCCCCCGCCGCCCGGGCATCGATGCTCGCTCCGCCATGCAGACTCACGGCGTCGCGGGCGTACAACTCCACCCGTCCGGCCTGCGGGTGGAAAAGGGTACCGGAGGCGTCGAGCTTTCCCTGCACGTCGATTCTCCCGGCGTCCGCGGCGATGTGCAGGTCGTGCGCCAGGACATCCCGGTCGATGGCGATGTCGCCCGCGCGCAGCCGGAACTGGAGGCTCTCGGTGAAACCGGCCTGATTGTCATTGAGCGCGGCGAGGAGCGCCGAAAAACCATTCGCAATGGCCTGGCTGTCCAGCCTGAACGAACCGGCACGGGTTCCGTCCGCGTGCGCGGCAGCGAGATGCGCGTTCGCATCGATCAGTACGGTGCCGTCCGGGACGCTGATGGAAAGCGATCCCGCGTCCCCGCCGCTCGCGGCGCCGGAGACGTCGATGCGCGCGGCGCCGATTGCCACGTTGCCCTGGTCCGCCGCGAGATGGATGTCGCCGCCCGGCGAGCCGACCGTGATATCGGCGAACTGGATGTCCCGCCCGGAGACATCGATTGAGGCACTGTCCGCGATGTTCACGCCGCCGGCGGTCGCGCGCAGGTTTGCGATTCCCGAGGGCAATTCGATATGCCCGCCGTGATCGATGGCGGTCGCGGTCAACTCCAGCTTCGCGCCGAGATCGGTGACCGGAACCAGGGTGGTAACGGACGCCGCCGGCGCGGCGAGCGTTATCGCGCCGTCCATCTCTCCTGCCGCGTTCCGCGTATCGATGCTCACGTCGGCGCCCTTGCTCGCGGTGAGACGCAACGCCTCCAGCGTGAGGTCGCCGGCCACATGGAGCTGAAC
>Ga0105094_10001600_pt1 | contig 11859 bp, 7 predicted proteins | sample PPLLak1March2015_2_FD_87023 | JGI IMG/M metagenome (GOLD analysis project Ga0105094, IMG submission 87023) | Freshwater sediment microbial communities from Prairie Pothole Lake near Jamestown, North Dakota, USA - PPLs Lake P8 Core (3) Depth... | ecosystem: Environmental > Aquatic > Freshwater >...
CCGATATAACCGAGCGGAAAAGAGCTGAAAGGGAAGAACGGCTTAAGAGCAAAATGCAATCCTTGTCTGAGAACTCCCTTGATATGATCATCCGGTTGAGTACAGTAGGGCAGTTCTTTTACGCCAATCCGATGGTTAAAAACTTCCTGGGAATTGAGCCCAAGGATCTCATAAATAAAACCCTCAATGAAATTACGATCTCGGATGTCCTGTTCAACTACTTCCGGGAGACAATTGATACCATCAAATCATATCCCAACAAAACCAATATTGAACTAACTGTACCGGCCGTTATTGATGGCGTTCATTGCGATCGCATCATGAGTTTTGCCGCCATTCCTGAGTTCAATGAAAATGAGCTGGAAACCATCCTGTTTGTCGGGCATGATATCACGGAGGCCAAGCAAATTGAACTTGAAATCCAGGATAAAAACCGGAAGATCGAGGATTCCATTAATTATGCTCAGCGGATTCAGAGCTCAATTCTTCCGGATGTCAGGGTCGTCAGGGAATCCCTGCCCAAATCGTTTGTCTATTATAAACCCAGGGATGTTGTCAGTGGTGATTTCCCGTGGTTCTTCCGGAGAGGAGACGAGATCTATATTGCAGCGGTCGATTGCACAGGCCATGGCGTCCCGGGTGCTTTGCTCTCCTTTGTCGGCTATTTTCTCCTGAACAGCATAGTGGACCACGAAAGAAAACTCAGCGCCTCAGAAATATGCGATATGCTGCATTTTGGTGTGCGAAAAACCCTTAAACAGGAAATGGAGGACGCCGAAGCCCGCGACGGAATGGATATTGCATTCTGCAAAATCAATCATAAAGATAAAGAAGTGCAGTTTGCCGGTGCACACCGTCCCCTTTATCTGCTGCGCAACAGTGAACTCACCGAATATAAAGGCGACCGGAAAGCCATCGGAGGAATTCCCCACCGGAAAAAGGAGGAAGAGAATTTCACCAATTATACCATAAATTATAAACGGGGCGACAAGATCTTCTTCTTTTCAGATGGATTGCCCGACCAGCTTGGCGGACCAGAGGACAAGAAATACTCTCCGAAGCGTATCCGCGACCTCATTGCTGAAAATAATAACCTTCCCATTGAAAAATATAGTAACCTTTTTGCCTCGGATTTCGAAAAATGGAAAGGAGATGGCAAACAGATCGACGATGTTTTATTAATTGGTATTGAATTTTAATAGGCGAAAACTAAAATAATCTATAAAACCATGAATAATAAGAAGGATGTGAAAGGTTTTCTGGAATTTGTTTACGAGTTCTACAAATCAATGAAAGCCCATGAGATTACCTTGGTTTATGAAGGTGAAATAACACATCAGATTACAAAAGCCTTTACTTCTTTGACGGAATCCAATATGTCAAAGGATGACGAACCTAATTCCGTTCAGCGAAAGGTATTTCATGTGATGGTTGAATGTTTGCAAAATATCAGTAAACATGCCGATGATTTTACATCCAATGATTATCTGTTCTCCGGCCGGGGCATCTTCCTGGTCAGCAAAGGGGAAAATGAATACAGCGTGACAACAGGAAATGCAGTGGAGAACGATAAGATTGAATACCTGACCGAATTGCTGGAAAATATAAATAAAATGGATAAAGATGAGCTGAAAGAACTGTATAAAAAGCAAATGAAAGAAGGCAGGCTTTCAGAAAAAGGCGGAGCCGGATTAGGTTTCATCGATATAAAACGGAAAACCGGAAAGGAACTGGAATACCATTTTCTCCCCATTTCCGATGATACTTCTTTCTTTTTACTAACTTCAACAATTTCTAGATCTGAACTTTAAAATGAATACTATATGGAAACAATCAAAATTCAAGGCACAGAAGATACTCCAAAGATAATCCTGGATGCAGAAAATGAAATTATGGAAATTTCGGGCCGTTCATTACCCGAAGACGTTTCTTCATTTTATGAACCGGTGATTAACTGGCTGAATGAATATGCTGAGAAACCCAACAAGAAAACGGTTATCAATTTTAAGCTCACGTATTTCAACACCGCTTCATCAAAACTGCTGCTGGATATCCTGATGAAACTTGAAGAAATGCACGAAAAGGGGCATGAAGTGCTGATCCGCTGGCATTATCCTGAGGATGACGAGGATATGGAAGAAGCCGGCGAAGAATATGCCGATATTGTCGATGTGCCTTTTGAACAAGTAGCTTATTCCTGATTGAAAAATACCAGGTTGAATTACCGGCTATTAAACATTTACCTGAATGAGTGAAGAAGTTCTAAGGGCGTTGATGCAGCTATTCGCAATCATTGCGAAGCAGGATGAGGGTGTCGAACTGACCCAGATGGAATATGTAAAGAACTTCCTGCAGCAGCAGCTGAATGATGAAGAAGTTAAGGAATATTTTTCACTCTTTGAACAATATGCGGGTTTGCGCGACGAAGTCGAGGATTCAGAAAATGAAGAGGAAAAAGTAACCCGTAAACTGACCTCCGTAAAGGATTCTGTCCGTATTCTCGGATTATGCAAAAAAATCAATAAAACCCTTACACAACGGCAAAAAGTAGTCGTTCTTGTTCGCTTGTTTGAAATTATTAACGCTGACCGTAAATTTACGGATCAGCGTATGCAGATTGTCAACACCGTCGCTGATGTTTTTAAGGTAACCAAGGAAGAATTTGCCAGCATTGAAGCCTTCGTTATAAAAAATGAACCCGATGAGCTTGATGATATCAACATTCTGATCATCAATGATAAACCCATTCATCCCCGGTTTGCAAAAAAGATCCATACCAAACAGCTGGATGCCAATATTTTTATTTTACGCATTAAAACCGTTGACCTTTATTTTCTGAAATATACCGGAACCGAGGATTTGTTTTTAAACGGACTTCCCGTAAGAAATAACCGGATATACCTTTTTGCCAATGGCGGCACCGTTAAACTGCCCAAGGCCGCCCCTGTTTATTATAGTGATGTTGCCGCGCATTATTTAGCGGATACCGTGGCAAGCCAGATATCTTACACGGTAAGGGACCTTGAATTTAAATTCTCGAATGGAAATATTGGTATCCGGGATATTAATTTCTCTGAATGCCATGGTCGCCTGATCGGGATTATGGGGGCCAGCGGTGCGGGTAAAACCACACTGCTGAATGTGCTTTGCGGTATCGACGCTCCTTCGAAGGGAGAAGTTATCATCAACAACATCAACCTGCATAAGGAAAAAGAAAAACTCGAGGGGGTGATCGGTCTCGTTCCCCAGGATGATCTGCTGATCGAGGAGCTTACTGTCTTTCAGAATCTGTATTTCAATGCCAAGCTTTGTTTCAGGGACAGGTCAGAAGCTGAAATCATTGAACTGGTTGATAAAACGCTGCAAAACCTTGGATTATATGACAGAAAGGATCTTAAGGTAGGGACGCCACTGAAGAAAACGATCAGCGGCGGTCAGCGGAAAAGGCTGAATATTGCCCTTGAATTGATCCGTGAACCTTCCATCCTTTTTATTGATGAACCAACGTCGGGTTTGTCTTCACGGGATTCGGAGAACGTAATGGACCTATTGCGCGAGTTGACCCTGAAGGGGAAGCTCATTTTTGTCGTCATTCATCAGCCGTCATCGGAAATATATAAGATGTTTGATAAAATGATCATCCTCGACACGGGAGGTTACCAGATATACTATGGAAACCCGGTAGAAGGAGTGATGTATTTCAAACGTCTCGATGCCCAGATCAACAGTGAAGTCGGCGAATGCCCTACCTGCGGCAATGTAAACCCGGAATTGATCTTTAACATAATCGAAGCCAAGGTAGTAGATGAATTCGGAAATTATACGGATGCCCGTAAGGTTACACCGCAGCAATGGGATGAACATTACAGGCACCACATACATCATAAAGAGCTTCCGGCCGTTGAAGGTTCTCCACCCAAGAACCTGAGAATACCCTCCTGGTTTAACCAGGTTAAAATATACTTTATCCGGGATCTGCTTTCCAAAATAAGCAACCGGCAATATATTGCACTGAGTTTGCTGGAAGCACCTGTACTGGGTTTTATCCTTTCCTATATCATCCGTTACCTGGAGGATCCGAATTCCAAAATATACGTTTTCAGGGTTAATGAAAATATTCCCATTTATATCTTTATGTCCCTGATCGTAGCGTTGTTTTTGGGGCTTACCGTAAGTGCCGAAGAAATATTCAGGGACCGGAAAATACTGAAACGGGAGGGATTTCTGAACCTGAGCCGTTCAAGCTACCTGATTTCAAAGATCGCTATACTCTTCCTGATATCCGCCATTCAGGCCTTCCTGTTTACTATGATTGCCAATACCATCCTGGGGGTAAAAGGAATGTATTTCGTTTACTGGCTGGCATTGTTTTCTACGGCTGCTTTTTCCAATATCCTGGGATTGAATATTTCGGCCACGTTCAATTCCGCGGTTACCATTTACATCCTTATTCCGCTGGTGATGATCCCCATGATGATCCTCAGCGGAGCCATGTTCAGCTTTGATAAGCTCAACCGCAGTATCAGCCGTATCGATAAAGTACCCATTATTGCCGAAATCATGGTTACCAAATGGACTTATGAAGCCCTCATGGTGCATCAATTCAAGGATAATCAGTTCATGTCCTATGATAAATCAAAACTGAAACTGTATGACCTTGAAAAAATGGAGAGCCAGTCTGATTATAAGAAGGTTTATTGGCTTCCTGAACTCAATGAAAGACTTGAACGGATCAACCGCGAACTGGAAAATATTGAGTTGGTTAGCGTAACAACCAATGATCTGGCTGTGGTTGCCAACGAAATCAAAAAGGAAAGCCTCTCTAACCAGGAAGTTGCTCCTTTTGAAAACCTGGACAAACTCTCTCCTGAAAGCTTTAACAAAATCACGGCTAAAAAAGTATATGATTACCTGAAGGAATTGGATAAGTATTATGGCGATAAATTTCAACGGGTAAGCACCCAAAAGGAAAACTATATCAATTTCTGGATGGAAAACAATCCCGACGGATACACGCTGCTGCGCGACAATTTCCACAATGAAGGTGTCTCTGACATCGTCCGGAAAGTGTATGAGAAGAATAAAATTCTTGAATTCAAGCAGGAACTGGTTCAGCATTATGATCCCATATACCAGGATCCGGTGCCGGCAAGCCCGATAAGCATCCGCACCCATTTCTACTCACCGGTCAAACCATTGCTGGGTAAAACCTACGACACCTACTGGTTCAACATTACCGTGGTGTGGATTTTAACACTGCTATTGTATGTGGTTCTATATTATGATGGCCTTAAAAAGCTATTGAATTTTTCGGAACGTTTTAAAAAGAAAAATAGTTAGTAAAATACTGGCATATTTTTTTTATTTTTATGCTGATCGTTAACTTTGTGTATATAATTTAATTATTTGAATTATGGTTAAAAAGCTATTTTATATTCTGTTGGCTGTTATCATGATCAGTTCATGCAAATCAGGAGGTGATCGTAGTGCTGACAGTAATTTTGAGGTCCCGGATTCCATTCTGAACCAGGGATTGGAGATTTCTGAAGAAACGATGCAAAATGTTGTTCAGAATATTTCTTCTCCGGTGGAAATGGCTGCACTGATCAAAGAACTTGGAGTTCCATACTCCAATAAGTATTTATCATCCACCACCAGGGTTGAAAACCTGACAACCAGTTTCAAACAATCGCTGAACCTGGGTATTTACGGATGCGACCTGGGTTATCTCAACATGTACAATAAGACTTCCAGTGTGATCGAATATATCTCGGCGATTAAGACGCTGGCTGATGAAATCAAGGTCGGTCAGTTCTTTGATTTTACCACGCTTAAAAGGCTGGCCACCAACAATCAGAATCTCGATTCCCTGATGTATATATCCGTTCACAGCTTTAACCAGATGGATAAGTACCTGCATTCCAACAACCGAAGTAACCTGAGCGCACTTATAGTAACCGGGGTATGGATCGAAGGATTATATCTGGGAACACAGGTAGTCAAAGAGGCCCCCAATCAATTGCTGGCCGAAAGGATCGGTGAGCAAAAAATAACCCTGAATGAATTGATCCTTATCCTTGAAAACTTCAAGGCTGACAAACAATACGCTAAGCTGATCAATGAACTTATGCTGATCAAGAACGAATACAAAGATGTAAATATTAAGATCGAAAAAGGCGAGCCCGAAGCGATCGAAGAAAACGGTATGCTCACCATTATTCAGAACGATAAAAGTATTGTTGAAATCAGTGACGATCAGTTAAAAAGCATTATTAGTACCACCGAAGAAGTCCGTAACAGGTTAATCAGCTTATAAGTATGAAAAAAATAGCTTCCATTCTATTATTCATCTCTTTGTCCTGTGCCATTTCCGTTCGTGCACAGGATATATCACAACTTACGGCGCAGTGTGCTGCCAATGCGGGAGATGTCATGTATCTCAAAGATTTCATTGTTAAACTGGATGCCGGAACACCTGGAGGTGCGCCCCCCACGGCAAGATTTGCCCTGCTGCTGAGCAAAAGTGTCGTATACAGATTTTCCATCTGTACGGCTCCAAATTCTGAAGGGGAAGCTGTTTTGCAGCTTTTCGACATGAATACATTGCTGGGAAGTACTTTTATCAGTGCCACCGGAAAAGATTTTCCCTATTTTGATTTTAAATGCCAGAAAACCGGAGTCTATCATGTATTTATATCCTTCAAGGAAGGGAAGGCCGGTGATGGCGTCGGCGTTTTATCCTATGTTAAAAAGCTCTGATCACCGATCAGCCAAAATACAGCAAACCGGCACTGTCCTACAATGCCGGTTTTTTTATTGTATTTTTCATCTTCCATATCAATAATAACCACGGGACCACTGACCAGAAAAAAATATACCCTGGCAGGGCACTAAAAGCTGTAATGTCCGGGAATAAAGCCAAACCAGCCATCGGCAACAACCAGCACAAATCCTGCCGCGAGCAAAACCAGCAGCAGATTATTGAAACGGGTATTGTTGCAGCTTGCGAAATAATTGCTCACCAGATAAGCAAGGGATATGCCTCCACTATAAAAAATTTCATGGCCCGCAGAGGGTATAATCAGTACCGTTATAACACTCATCAGAAACATCCAGAGGAAAAAAATAAAAAATACCCTGGATTGAATTTTTCGGATCCCGATGGTTCGGATCATGTGAAAACTTCCGATAACAACCAGAACAGCAAGGTATCCATAAAAAACCAGCTGTATGGTTGAATAGTCATGGGTGATGCCCGAAACGGAGAATACCCTGCGGAATTCCTCCAGCATTAAATTCACGGGCTGATCGGTCAGGAACAGGTAGGAACCCCAGAAGACAAAGGGTATACAAAATCCGATCCAGGGATAGGTCCATTCCTGCCAAACCATATTACGGAACAGGATAAGGGTGATGAAAAGAAGCGGAAGAAGGACCACGGAAGGAATATATATCATGACAGCAACAGACAGCAAAATGCCTGCATCAAAGAAATTAAAGACAAGCCTGTCCTTTTTGAAAGACTTGAACAATCTGTAAATCAGTACGATTACACATAAGGCTGCAAGCAACGCCGGAGAGAGGAAGCGCAGGTAAAGCAAGCTTCCGGCAATGAGGATATAAAACAACTGGGGCAGCAGCGACCTTGTTTTGAGGAAAAAATAAACAGCATTCAGCTGGTTCAATAAATAACCGCAGCATAAAACCACCATCATAGCAAGGAATGCTGATAAACCGGGCTTCGCTGATACAGGGTTGACCAGAAGCCTGCCCAATGGTCCTGCCAGGGCGGAATCGTATGAAACCGTGGCAGCAGGGTTAAGTAATGTATGCAGCCATAGGATCAAGGCTATGGTCAGGATAAATATTTGCAAACCTGCCCTGTTGCTGTTAAAGTATTTTAATAACATAGCAGCGGATCATTAGGCAGGTTAATACGATTAACCTGCTCAAAACAATTTCTCAAGCTTATTGACAAAATTCGCCTTGGGAACTGCACCCACCTGTTTGTCAGCTACAACACCATTTTTAAAAAACAATACGGTTGGGATGTTCCGTATTCCAAACCTGGCTGCAATATTCGGATTGTTATCAACATCTACTTTTCCAACAACAGCTCTGTCTTTATAATCTTCAGCTATTTCATTGACAATGGGTCCGATGATCCGGCATGGGCCGCACCATTCAGCCCAAAAATCAATAACTACCGGCTTGTCTGCTTTTAATACAAGTTCTTCAAAATTTGCGTCGGTTATTTCTAGTGCCATTGTAATATCTATAAGTTAAAATTCAATTAGTTACATATATATAAGAATGCTATGCAAAGGTATATAATCCATTTTTTACAAACAAATCTATTCAAAACAGCTTGAATTCAATTTCCGGATTTTGAAACAAAAAATCAACAAATTCATCTGACAATTCAATATGTTTTGAACGCGAAAACATATCCACCGCTATATTCTCGGATGCGGACACCAATAAAACCTTAAGGTTAATGTTCCCCTTGCCGCCGGTAGCAAATGACCTGAGCTTAGCATACAATGTTTCCGAGAGCTCATCAAGAGGTATGCGCAGCTGAATGTTCTTTACAAGCTCTTCTCTGGCATTGCTCAGCATATACATGTTCTTAATGTGAAATTCCAGTTCCTGGGAATCCTTCCAGGTACTTTTCTGCACAGTCCCTTTCAGCAGCAATGAATACCCCTCGTACATATACTTTCGGTAGTTTTCATAGTCCTTATTAAAAAAGGTCGGGGAGTAGGTGTCTGTATAATCTTCCAGGGTAAATCCCCCATAGGGTTTGCCATTCTTGGTGATGGAGTTTTTAACACTGGTGATAATACCGGCCACCGTTATGTCCTTTCCCTTCAGTGACTGCAGATCGCGCAAATCAGCCAGGGTTGCATTGCAAAAGTGCTTCAGTTCAACTTTATAATGGTCAAGCGGATGGGCAGAAAGGTAAATTCCGATCAGTTCCTTTTCTTTATTGAGTTTTACCAATGCGGGCCATTCTACTCCCGGGGAGGGTTTTGGCCTGACTACCTGAACGGACGCCAAATCGCCAAACAGTGTTTGTGTAGCATCCCCCTGGTTCTGCATCCGGTTGCCGTAACGAATCAGCTGCTCAATATAGCTTAATCCACTTTCATCGGTATTAAAAAATTCATGCCGCCTGGGTTCCTGGAAGCTGTCGAAACCTCCTGCTACAGCCAGTGCCTCAATGCACCGCTTGTTTACGATGGTCAGGTTTACCCGTTCAACCACATCATAAATATCTTTAAAGGGTCCTGATTTTTTACGGACATCCAGGATATGTTCAACGGCAGATTCTCCCACCCCCTTAATGGCAGCCAGGCCAAACCTTATATGGCCGCTTGCGTTCACGGTAAAGGCTGAATAACTTTCGTTGATATCCGGGACAAGGACGGTAAGCTCCATGCGACGGCATTCATCCATGAAAAAAGTGATCTTCTTAATATCGTTGAGGTTCCGGCTTAATACTGCAGCCATGAACTCAGCGGGGTAATGTGCTTTTAAGTAGGCAGTCTGGTATGATATATAGGCATAACAGGTTGAATGCGATTTGTTGAAGGCATAATGCGCAAAAGATTCCCAGTCTTTCCATATCTTTTCGACAATGCCGGGATCGTGTCCATGCTGAATGCATCCTTCCTGAAATTTAATTTTAAGCGGATCCATCATGGAAACAATCTTTTTTCCCATGGCCTTGCGCAGTGAGTCAGCCATTCCCTTTGAAAATCCTGCCAGTAACTGGGACAATAGCATTACCTGTTCCTGGTAAACAGTAATCCCGTATGTATCTTTCAAATAAACCTCCATCAGGGGAATATCGTATTCGATGGGTTCACGGCCATGTTTCCGGTTGATGAAACTTGGGATGTAATCCATGGGCCCGGGCCTGTAAAGTGCATTCATGGCGATCAGGTCTTCAAAACGGTTTGGTTTTAAAGTCTTCAGGTATTTTTTCATACCGTCAGATTCAAACTGGAAGAGGCCTGTGGTATCACCCCGGCTGTAAAGTTCATAGGTTAACGGATCCTCCAGGGAAACAGCGTTTATATCGATGTCTATATTCCTTGATATCTTTATGTTAAGTAGTGTGTCTTTTATAATGGATAGCGTTTTCAGCCCCAGAAAATCCATTTTTAGCATGCCAACGGATTCAATATGCGAACCATCAAATTGCGTTACATTCAACTCGGCATCCTTATTTCGGCATACCGGAATGTACTCTTCCAGATCATCTTTTCCGATGATAATGCCACAGGCATGAACGCCGGTTTGTCTTACAGATCCCTCAAGAACCTCAGCATATTTTAATGTACGGGTAATCAATTCATTTTCACTCTGACGCTCCTGCAACAGTGCCGGGGCCTTATCATAAGCCTCCTTGAATGAGATTCCGGGCATTTCGGGAACAAGCTTAGCCAGCCGGTCAGCTTCCGGCAAAGGCAGCTTTTGTACACGGGCAACATCGCGTATGGCCATTTTCGGGGCCAGCGTACCAAAGGTTATGATATGGGCAACCCTTTTCTCTCCGTATTTCCTGACAACATATTGCAGCACTTTTTCTCTTCCGTCCTCATCAAAATCAATATCAATATCCGGCATAGAAATCCGGTCGGGATTAAGAAAACGCTCAAAAAGCAGGTCATATTTAATGGGATCAATATCCGTAATGCGCAAACAATAAGCTACAACAGAACCGGCGGCAGAACCTCTCCCCGGACCGACTGAAACACCCATTTCACGGGCTGCCCGAATAACATCCCAAACGATGAGAAAATAGCCGGGGAAACCCATTTTTCTGATCGTCTGGAGTTCAAACTCAATGCGCTCCTTAACTTTTTCATCCAGCACAGGATAACGTTTTGCAACACCTTCATAGGTGAGATGGCGCAGGTATTCATTGCTATCGGAGAAACCTTCCGGAATCTGAAAATCAGGCATTATGGGATCACTGTTAAGCCCGTAGAGTTCAACTTTATCAATAATCTCACGGGTATTGATAATAGCTTCCGGAACATCAGCAAACAAGGTTTTCATCTCCCGCTGTGTTTTCATCCACTCCTGGTGTGTATATCGAAGCCTGTCGGGATCATCAATATCCTTTCCTGTGCTGATGCAAAGCAACCGGTCATGGGCCTCAGCATCCTCCTCGTTAATAAAATGAACGTCATTGGTAGCTACTACCCTTATGTTTGTTTCCTTTGACAGCGCTATTAACTGGTTGTTAATAAAAACCTGATCTTCATATACCTCTTTGTCAATTTTCGGATCACCGGATTTATGCCGCTGCAACTCAAAGTAATAGTCCCCGCCAAATATTTCCTGGTAACCTTTTATTACTTCCCGTGCCTGGCTTATTCCCTCATTCCTCAATACCCAGGGTAACTCACCATGCAGGCAGGCACTCAGGGCAATAAGTCCGGAACGGTGTTTTCTGAGCAATTCCTTATCTATCCTGGGCTTATAATAAAAACCTTCGGTCCAGCCATACGATACAAGCTTGATCAGATTTTTATACCCTTCCTTGTTTTTGGCCAGTAATATCAAATGAAATCCGCTTCCATCCAGTTTGTCCGACTTTTCAAATCGCGAACGGCGTGCAACATAGACCTCACAGCCCAGAATGGGTTTAATATCCTGCCTGACCGCCTCGTTGTAAAACTCTTTCACGCCAAACATGTTGCCATGGTCAGTTATGGCCATTGCTTTCATGTTGTCGTTTTTGGCCTTCATGATGAGTTTCCGGATATCAGCAGCACCATCGAGTATCGAATACTGCGTATGCAGGTGAAGATGGGTAAAAAGAGCATCCGTAAGAACAGAAAG
>Ga0105094_10001601_pt1 | contig 11855 bp, 12 predicted proteins | sample PPLLak1March2015_2_FD_87023 | JGI IMG/M metagenome (GOLD analysis project Ga0105094, IMG submission 87023) | Freshwater sediment microbial communities from Prairie Pothole Lake near Jamestown, North Dakota, USA - PPLs Lake P8 Core (3) Depth... | ecosystem: Environmental > Aquatic > Freshwater >...
AGGGGCTTTTAGATTTCGCTCGGCAGAGGAAACCGGATAAGAAAGAGTGGGATATCCATCTCTTAATCGACAATACCCTCACCCTGATTGAGAAACAGGCTCCTTTCCAGAATATCAAAATTGATAAACAATTCAAAACCGGGATTCCCTTGCTCTTTGTGGATGGGGACCAGATCCAACAGGTTTTTATGAATATCCTGCTCAATGCCGCAGATGCCATGGCTGGAGAGGGTGGTCGTCTGACGATTAAAACAGACTCAAGAGATGGATTGGCAGAGGTCTCCTTTACCGATACGGGGTACGGGATTTCCAAAGAACATCTTTCCAAGCTCTTTGACCCATTCTTTACAACGAAAGAAACTGGCAAAGGAACCGGGTTGGGGTTGGCCATCAGTTACGGAATTGTTCAAAGCCACGGGGGCGATATCGAGGTCGAAAGTCAGGTGGGGAAGGGATCGACCTTCAGAATCAAACTTCCTATTGAAAAGCCGAATGGGGAACCGTAGAGAGGCGCCGGAACAGCCAAGGATGAGCTGTGGCACCCTGATCCCATTCCTTCTACCATCCTCTTAGCGGTAGGTCAGCGGTCCGCACGATCGTGCCGCCGCGATGGGCATAGCAATGCACCGGAGCGCCGAGTACCTCCAATGCTCCCTCGGGGGAAACGCATAACCCGGCTCCCATTGGAATTCCGTAACCCAGCGTGCCTTCCGCCGTTAACTGCAACAAGCTGCGAAGCTCCTCCCACCCTTCTGCTTCGCCGTGCGTATCACAGACGATCGGCGCAAACCCCATGCAGGGAAACAGACTCGCTGTCTTATCGTCGTCAGGATCTTCCCACCGCACCCACTGCCTGCCGAGCATAATGCTCCCCGCCGAACTGCCGAAGAAAGGCTTTCCCCTCTCGAATAGCTCGCGGAGGAAAGGGAGGATCTGCCGCTCTCCCAGGACTGCCATTCCTGCCTCGACGTCGCCGCCGCTGATAAAGACCATGTCGGCTGACTCCAGGATGGCTCGGGCTTTTTCGAGCTTGCCCCGCCCGCTGGCCAGCGAGGCGAGGGTGACGCGCCCTGCACCGCATCGACCCAGATAGCCCGACATCATCGAGAAGAACGGCTGGCTGTCGCCGCTGGCAGCACCGACATAGGCAATCGACGGGTGAGGCACACCGCAACTTTCCAGAACCTGCATCAGCAGGGGATCTCTGCCCTTGCGGAGCGAACCTCGTCCGCCTGCCAGGAGATAAATGGACGCTGGCCCCGGAGTTTTGTCCAACCGTAGTCCTCCTCAGAGTTCACTCGGTGCAAATTGGTCGTCGAGTAATACGTCGGGATCGATAGGTTCCAGCCTTTTGGACAGGCAGTATTTGCCCGGCGGGGCCGGAGCAATCGCTTCGACCCGATCTGTTGTGATGATTGCGGCCGGCCCGTATACTGTCCGGAGTGCGTCGCGGGCTTCGTTCGCCACGCTCTGCATCGCAGCTTCCTCGGCCACGAAGCGAAAATGGTACGACGAGGAAGCTGTCTGGAGGATCTGGTACTCCAACAACCCCGCGACAGAGCCCAGGGCGCGATCGACGGTGCCCTGCGTCACCGCCCGACCCTCCGGCGTGAGCGTGAGGTTCATGGTGCGTCCTTCCACCGACATCAAGGTCAGCCCTTCACGACGGCCGCAGGGGCATGGAGTGTGTCCGTCCAGTTGCACCACATCACCGATGTCGAAGCGCACCAGGGAGCGCCAGGGGTTGCCAAAGATGGTGACCAGAATTCGCCCAACATCCGGCCCGCCATGCTCAGAGGAAAAAGGCAGAAAGTCCACATGGCAGGTGGTGGTCACCTGGTGCAGGCGCCCGGATTCACACTCCATAAATACATAACCTGCTTCGGTTGCGCCATAGGAGCTCGCGATGGGGGCATCGAACGCACGACGGATCTGGCGCCGGTGCAGAACCGAAGGATTCTCGTACGTCAGGACAATGAGGGCTGGCGAGTACACGTACAGCCGGCGCCCAACAATATGGCGCGAGAGCCTGGCCAGAAAAGAAGGGTTTGCTTCCAGGACGACCGGCTCGAAGGCATTGAGTTCTTCCACCATCCGATTCATCAGCTCGCTGCTCCAGGAACTCGGGTCGGAGCGCTCGCTCAGGAAGAGAAAGCGGCCCAAGGTGCGCTGTTCCATCGTCAGATAACCCTCTTCGCACGGAAACCCGGCACACCGGGGGCTCGTGAGGATGGCTTCACGATGGGACCCGGTGGCCGCGGCGCGAGCGTGGGCATTCAGTTGCCAGGATGCAGCCTCAGAAGCGTTCCACCAAGGTTGATACCAGACGTTGGTCACCTGATCTCCCGTCGCGCCGCTCGTTGCGACCAACTCAATCTCGCGCGCGGCCAGTCCCTCGGCGACATCACGGCCATGGGGCACGAACCCTTGCGGGCCGCCTGCACGCAACTCCCGCTTGGTCAACGCCGGCAACGCAGCAAAGCGAGAGAACACGGGCGAAGCACGCCCCGGGTCCAACGAACGCCAGGCGTCGTACGCGTCCGTGGAGTACAAGGCTTCATCAAGCGCTTCCCCACAGCGCTGTGGGTAGTGCGCATGGTACCGTGACGTCAAAGCAAAAGAGTGCTTGACAGGTGAATCCATGCTCATGAAGATACTCTATCTCCTTCCCCAATCTCCTCGATTTCCAGCCTTCCCTTGACCGCAATGCTTTTTGGTTTAAAAAGAGATCGAATATCGGGTTCAGCCGTTCACATCCTATGCCTCTCGGAATCCCATCTTCAGCTCATACACGCCTGTCGTGGTCCTTTTCTCAATATCAAATCCCATCTTTTCAAACAGGTGAAGCATCGGCTGGTTCTCCATCAAAACCTCTGCCGTAAAACCGAGAAGCCCCTGCCGTTTTGCCAGAAACGTCAGATAAGCCAGGATCTCCGACCCGACGCCTTTATTCTGATATTCATCCCGGATGGCAAACGCCACTTCGGCGGTATGGGTGGCTTCATCAATACCATACTGTCCCATTCCGATGACCTCCTCCTTCTCGCCCTTCTTCAAAACGGCAAGGATCACCATTTCTTTGGTGTAGTCGATGATCACAAATTCCTGAAGCCGCTCGTGGGGCATATCCTTCCGTTCGGAGATGAATCTGCGATGAAGGCTTTTGTCCGAAAGGGAATAGAAGAAATCTTTCAATAAAGGCTCGTCGTTGATTTTTACAGGCCGCAAAAAGATCTCCACCCTTTCTTCCGTCGTGCGATACGTCTCAAGACCCTCCGGGTATTCTCCTCTCTTTCCGGAGATGAAGGCCTGGTCGCGATAGATCATGTCCAACCGTTTGGCCTCTTCGATCAACCAGGGACGAAACTTCGGATGAGCAATGGCAATCAAATCCATGGCCCGCTCCCGGATATTTTTCCCATGGAGATAAGCGATGCCCCATTCCGTAATGACATAATGGACATCTCCTCTCATGAGGCTGACCCCCGCCCCGACATCCAGGGAGGGGACAATTCGCGAGATCTTTCCCTCCTCGGCGGTCGACTGGAGGGTCAGAATGGTCTTCCCTTCCGGAGACAGGACGGCCCCCCGCATGAAATCAGCCTGTCCACCGATGCCGCTGTAGAGCCTCCAGCCGATCGATTCGGCCGTCGCCTGCCCTGTCAGATCGATCTGCAGGGCACTGTTGATCGCAGCCATGCGCCTGTTCCTGGCGATCACCAAGGGGTCATTCGTATAATCGATAGGCCTGAACTCGATGCCGGGGTGGTCATGGATGGCATCATAGGTCTCCGCTTTCCCCATGCAAAAGGTGGCGATGGTCTTCCCACGGTGAATGTCCTTCTGGCTGTTATCGATGACTCCCGCTTTCATCAATTCCATAATGCCGTCGGTCAACAGCTCGGTATGAACACCCAGATGCTTTTTACTCCTCAGATTGGACAAGATCGCGTTTGGAAGACTTCCATACCCGACTTGAATGGTGTCTCCGTCTTCGATCAGTTGTGAAACGTACTTGCCGATGTTTTGAGCCACCTCGTCCGGCACCTGTGATTCATACTCCAGCAAAGGCTCGTCGTGGGGGATAATAAAATCAACCGCATCCAGGTGAATGAAAGTATCCCCATGCACTCTGGGCATGCGGTCGTTTACCTGAGCAATGACCAGGGTCGCATTTTCTGTAGCCGCCTTCGTGATATCGACGCTGACACCCAGACTCATATAGCCGTGGTGATCCGGAGGAGAGGTCTGGATCAAGGCCACATCGATGGGAACCAGCTTGCGATAAAACAATCGGGGAACCTGCGATAGAAAGATCGGGGTGAAATCCGCAATGCCTTTATTGATCGCCTCCCTGACCGTATCGTTCCCGATGAAGAAGGAGTTCTGGCGAAAATTGCTTTGGTACGTTTCGTTGGCGTAAGGAGCAATTCCCATCGTCCAGACATGGAGCACCTCTGCATCAAAGAAGGCCTTGGGATGCTTTTCGACGTAGTTGACAAGGGCATGGACAAGGTACTGAGGCTCGCCACACCCCGTGCCGATGAATATTCGATCTCCACGATTGATTTGTCCAAAAACCTTCTCCTCCGGCGCAAACTTCTCGGGATATTTCCCCTTCATCTCTTCCAATATCTTGCGTTTCTCCTCAAATTCCATCTTTACCTGACCCCCTCCCTAAACCCATTCTACCCTCAAAGGTAAAGCGCTTAGCCTTGACCCCACCGTCCCAGAGAACACGCCGTTTATGCCCGGGGAAACTTCCGGCGATAGACAAACCAGTAGACCAGGCCCACCATGACGGTGCCGCCGATGATGTTTCCCAACGTCACCGGAATAAGGTTGACAAAAAAGAAATTAGTCCAGTTGAGATCAGGATAGTCGGATAGGGTTTTCCCCACGAGGGTCCAGAAACCCGGCGGCCCCCAGTATTTGACGGCAAGGCCGGCGGGGATGAAATACATGTTCGCAACGCTGTGTTCAAACCCGGCTGCAACGAAAGCCGCAATCGGCAGGATGATTGACAGGATCTTGTCGGTCGTAGACCGTGCAGAGTAGCAGAGCCACACGGCAATACAGACCAAGGCATTGCATAGGATCCCCAGGGCGACCATATCGACAAAAGGCCTGACACACTTGCTCTGGGCGATGTTGAGCGCATTGAGCCAGATGAGTCCCTGGCCAAACCTGTACCGGCTACAGAGAAATATGATTCCAACGGTCGCGACAGAACCGACAAAGTTTCCGATGTAGACGATCGCCCAGTTGCGCAGGAGCTGACGTATGGTCACCTTCCGGCTGATAAAGGCCATGACGATCAGGTTATTCCCCGTGAACAACTCCGCTCCTCCCACAATGACCAGGATGAGGCCTAGAGAGAACGCAACCCCCATCAGCAACCGGGTCATTCCAAAATAGAGCTTTCCTTCGGCCCCCGCTGTGACCGTAGTGGCAAACATCGCCCCCATGGCAATGAAAGCCCCGGCCAGAACAGCCAGCCCAAACATGGTCCAGAAATCCATTTTGGCCTTGGTCACTCCGATGTCTTCAGCCCGTTCAGCCATTTTGGGGGGAGGGAAAGCATCCATTGTAAATTGAATGTCTTGATCCATCGTAAAAGCTCCTTTCTGAGAGATCAAAAACCTCTGTTTTGGATGGGCCCTTTTAAAACGCGGAAAAGAACGTGGGTTCCGAAACAAAATGGAACAAAATGCCTTTCGTTGAGGGACTCAACAGTTTCTCATTCAACTTTTTTTATAAATTCAGCCAAACGATTCTCCCCACCCTCATCCTCTTCAAACCCCACTATCCCTAGAAGATAGGACCCCTTCTGAACCACCATGACCTTCCCCTGATAAGGGTCTTCTCCTTTCAACGCCCTGGTTTCAAATTCAATGACGCTCCCTGAAGAAGCCTTTCCTTTCCTGGAAAGATCCTCTTTGAAATCTCTTAGAGCATGGTTTGCCTTCTGAGAATTTTGAAAAATGGCCAAGAAAAGTTTGAATTCTTTCTGCCCGGTTTTTGTTACCGCTTTATCCTCAACCTCAGTCTTGACCTCAACCTCGCCCTTTTTTTCATCCTCGACCTTTTCTATATACGTTCCCTGAAAGCCTCTTCCCAGGAACTGATGCCCCAGGAGACCTTCGGAAAAATACTGAATCGACCCTGGCTTGAGCCCGTTCTTGGGAAAGTAGCCGATCTCCCTGGGGGGAGGTGAGGGGTCAGACATCTTGAATGAGATGAGTTTAGAGAATTGCCTCAAGATTTCTTGGTTCGGTTCGGGGGCATAGAGGATCACAAAATATTTGCCCAGGTAGAAAAGAGCCGAATGGTCATCCAAAGAGGAATCTAATCCGAATCCTCCAGGACGATCCTCATTTCTGAACCTTGAGAAGACCCCAAAGGCTTGAAGCACACTCCCCATCTCATAAATATCGACCTCGATCTGATCCTCACGATTTTTCTTGCTTTGGTAGACGGCAAAAACCGACTTTTTGAACCCATATTTAAAAAAAAGTTCTGCCTGACCGTTGATACGCTCGAAGAGAGTCTTCTGGGTATAGGTCTGAGGGCCGTGGGTCAAGGACCATCCTCTTGGAATATCTTTCTTTGGGATGAGCGACTCCAATGGCATCGCCCATGAGGGCGCTTCGAACCATACCAGGCTCGCCGTCAAAACAAAAAGGGTCATCCACCGTCGATGAAACATCACTTTATGTCCCCGCATCTTAACTCCCAACGATCGACTCCGTACTCTGAACCATGAACTGTCGTGCCACCTTGATCTGTGCCTTTATATCAATCCCTCTCCGGCAGATGACGGAACAGGATGGGCACTCCGAGCAACGTTCAAGATCGTTGCTGGTAACCCTCTGTAACGAATCCCTGGCAAGAGAATTATTCTCATATCCATCGTGATACATCACCGCCCTCAAGAGATCACTGCGAAGCACCCCGTAAGGACACTCCCCCAGACATCCTCCACAAAGGGTGCAAATTCTTCCCTGAAGAAAAGATTGGTATTGTTCCAGTTCGCTTAAATTGTTCTTCGAAAGCGGAGACCCCATGACAGCCGCACACTCCTCGATCTGACCAATCGTGGTCACCCCCGGAACCGCTGCGGAAACGTTCTGGTCCCTCAACACGTATTTCAGGGCAGCCTGGTGAGGGTTGAGGCCTCCCATCTTCTCCTTCTTGTATCCCCCTGACTGAGTCTTCATGGCCACAATCCCTATCCCGGATTGGGCTGCCAAGGCTACGGCCTCTTTCATACTCTTTGAATGAGTAAAATTATAAGAGACCAAAGCGACGTCGTGAAGATTCGATTTCGCCGCCTCCCTTAAAAGGGAAGCCATCCGGCTGTGGGCGGAAAATCCACTAAAACGAATCTTCCCTTCCTTCTTCATCTTCGACATGAATTCAAAAAGTTTCGGATCGGAAACTTCATCCGGTTTGGAGTGATCGTGCCATACCAAAACATCAATGTAATCCGTTCTGAGTCGCTGGAGGCTCCTCTCCACGGAAGCTCGCATTTTCTTTTCATCATGGACATGGACCTTCGTCTGGATGAACACTTTTTGCCGCTTCCTTTCGAAGGCTTTGCCCACCATTTCTTCATTACGGCCATTCATGTAGCAATCCGCGGTATCGTAGAAGTTGATCCCGAGGTCAAAGGCCCGGAGCAGCACAGCCGGATCGCTACAATTCATCACTCCCATACTCACCGTGGTGACTTTCAATCCTGTCTTGCCGAGGGTTCGATATTCAGGGACGGGTGTCTTCTCGATCTTCTCCGAAGCATGACCGGCCTTCCAAATAGGAACGGTTGCCATTCCCAACAGAGCCGATGAGATTCTTTTTAAAAATCGTCGTCTTCCCATTTTTTCTGAAAGCATAGGCCCCTCCGTGTTCATTCAAGTATCTTGAATTATAGCCTACCAAAGTGATTTATCAACCCATTCGACTCCCACCTCCCTAACCCTCCCCCTCCTTGAGGGAGAGAGGAACCTGAGGAGGTAGTTGAAAGCCGAGGCGCCGCTATGATATTAATTATACTTAAGAAATCCAATCCCCAAGACGGAGGTTATTTATGAAAGGACATTTTCGAAAATTCAATCTTATGCTGATTTTCGGATTGACGATTCTTGTGGTGTTTCCACTTAGCCTGATGGAATCATCGGCTCTCGCTCAAGGGAAAGGAAGTGGTGAGACCTTTAAATTGCCTCCTCCAAGATATGAGAGTGAGGTATCCATTGAAAAAGCCCTGCTGGAGAGAAGGTCCATCCGGAGTTATAAAGAAGAGCCGTTGACCCTCCCCGAGCTTTCTCAAATCCTCTGGGCTGCCCAGGGCATTACAGAACCGAAAAAAGGCCTGAGGGCGGCGCCTTCACCGCGGGCTCTCTATCTCCTGCAGGTTTATGTCCTTCCAGGAAATGTAACGAACCTTCCAATGGGCACCTATCGATACGAACCTCAGGGGCACGAGCTGGTCAAAATATCGGACGGGGATCAGAAGGCTGAATTGTTCAAAGCCGCGGGCCAGGCCCCAATTAAGAATGCTCCCCTTGCGCTGGTGATCACGGGTTTATCCGAAAAAACCCAAAACCCGGCATGGATGTACCTTGAGGCGGGCCATGTGGCAGAGAATGTTTATCTGCAATCGGTCTCGCTGAAACTGGGTACCGTCGCTATGGCAGGGTTTAAGGAGGATGAGGTCCGAAAAGTCCTGAACCTCCCGGAAAAAGAGCGCGTGATCTACATCATGCCCATCGGAAAAAAATAGAAAAGATAAAACAGGGACACATCCCAGTTATTGCAGAATTCGATAAAATTGGGATGTGTCCCTATTTTACAGGACATTTCAGAAAAAGGGGTGAGTTCAGATATGTCCCTTTTCCAAGTTGTCGTGATAACTTCTTCCTGTAACATTGGTTGACTAATTTTGGGCACCAGTGTAGATTACAATCCATAATTCTAAATACCCATCACACCCCTTAATTCTGAAAGGATGCAAGGCTAAATGGGTTTGGGATCATTTGGATTAGCTTACTATGGGCAGAAATTTCAATACAAACAAATTGAAAAATGGATTGCGAAATACGTGTCTGAAGTTCCTGAAGAAGACTGGGCAGGAATAGATAGAGTTTATGTTTACGATGAAGCTCCAGCCGATATCGCGTCCGGAGGATACTACCCACCGGGGCAAGTCGCTGATGGTGCAGGCATCGCAATTTACCTAAATCAGACGCTAGGTTATATGTTTTCCTTTCACAGAAAGAGCAAATTTCTCATAGACCTTAGAAACAGGATTATTTTGATCACATTTGGGAAACTTTTGATAGAACATACCCTGTTCCATGAGGTCGGCCATCATAAATACAGGTTACAAGCTAATAATGAGAAAGAGGCAGATAGTTATGCTAATGATTTATTTGTTAAGGTACACCCCTTCATTCATAGACATTATCGATTTACGAATGGGATTTATAGGTTCCTGTATCAGGATCGGATAAAGTACAGCGACGAAATAAGGTCGAAGTCCAAAGAGGGGGCAGAGCGTAATTCTTGATCCCATGCTTCACTTTCAAACCATAATCTTCGTCTTCAAGGATCACTAAAGTAGAAACATTTGTAGGTGTTACACGTAAGAAGGCAACTCACTCCTATCTCTCGGGTCAAATTTCATTTAGGAAACTTTGATTGGTTTCTCTCGGCGCGGATTCTTCAGGAACAATATTGGGAAGCAATTTCAAGATACTCTGGATCAATTGAACCAGGCCTGGACAGCAATCACTCCTCACCCAGGGCTTCCAGGTCGGCGAGATCTTTCTTTCTCCCCAATGCTCTCTTATTTGAGATGAATTGTTGGCGTCCAATATAATAAACTGGAACATTCCCGTATTTTCCTTCAATCCGTCCGAAAACCGCTTCTTCCCAGGAAACGCCAGTGAGGGATGTTACGATGTCGACTCTCACGGGAGGGAAGCCGAGTTGCACAACTTTATCTTCCGTTTCAAAATCTGTTGCCGATAATTTCGCAGATCCGAATCCAAAATCGTTGAGAGCCGCCATCATGCGTTGAGCATTGCTGGGATTGGGTCTTACGTAGATATCCATATCACCCGTGTAGCGGGGGGCACCGTGAAAGGCGAGTGCATAAGCCCCCACGATCAGATATTCCACTTTATGAGCGTTTAATAACTCGAGCAGATCTCTGAAGTCTTTCTGTACTTCCATGATACTGTTTCCGTAGATAATCGACTGCTGCGACCCGTTCCTCAGGGGTTTTACTCAGCCAATAACTAAGGTCTTCTTTGATGGATGAGAAATTCCGAAGATCACGTTTATTAACAACTTTTCGAATCATGTTGTTAAAGTATCATTAATCAAGATTGGAGTAAAGAAAAAAACCTCCTTTACTCTTTTCAAAGTCCAGAAAGAGGATTTTCTATTGCGCTTGATTTACTCTGGATTGATAAGGGGGTACCCGGCTTTTCTCCAGGCCTCCACGCCGCCGGAGAGGCATTTTACATTCGTGTAACCCATAGCCATGAGCTTGGCTGCCTGACCGGCAGCGGTTGCCTCTTTGTGTCAGCCGCAGTAAAAGACAATGTCTTGGTCTTTCGAAAGCGCGGGGAGTTTTGATTTGAATGCACTGAAGGAAATCGCTCCTTCGAGCTGCAACTTCTTAAACTTCCCTTCATCCTCGTATGCGCAGACGAGGAAGGCTTCCCCGGATTTCAATTTGTCATAGACCTCCTCTGCTGTCACGCGCTCAGGTTCCGACATGATTTGCCCTCCTTTTCCCGATCTCATCTCCACCATCATTTTATATCTTGTCACATTGAATAATCAACACGTTTCAGACAGGTTGTTAGGCAGGCCACGGATCCAAAGGTCAACTTACTAAGGAGTCCATCATTGAGAAGACATATCGTTCAGAAAATCTCCCCTCGCCCCTCTTTGCCAAAGAGGGGTTATTCCTCCATTTGCAAAAAGACAGAACAGTGATTTAGTCATCGGCATCCATAGAATTATCGACTGATTTATAAATTGACTTTATAGGTATCCTCTTTATCGTAGACCTGAGGACTGTATTCGATCACAAGCGTATCTTCCAACCCGGAGAAGCGATGGCCGCAGCGGGGTTTCACTCTTATTCTATCCCCTTTTTCAAGAATCCTTTCTTCCTTTTGATGCGTGTCCATATCGATCAACGATGCTCTTATCTTTCCTCGAAAGACATAGAAGATTTCTTCTTTTTTTTCATGGTAATGATCACCCCTGGAGTACCCTTTTCTGATCTCAAACGCAGCTAAATGGCGCATCGATTCCTGATACGCAATCTGAACAAATTCCCCTCTTTCCTCATCCCACCTTTTTGGTCCGGGGATTTCTTTTGTGTTGGGCAGTTTTTCAATGGTCACTTTGTTCATAATCTCTCCGTGTGTCGCATCATGGGCTGTTTTTATCACACAGGTGTCTTAGCGAGGAGTCCCGCTTTGGCGGGATGACGCTGATCCGCAATGTTCCGCTAATCTTCTCTGGGCTTTGACTCTTCAGGAATGATAATGAGATTCAACTTCTCGGTTTGGCGTATGATCATCAGCGTCGTTTTCACTCCCACTTTCTCTTCTGTCAACATCCGATGCAAATCATCAATACCTGCAACGGGTTGACCATCCAAGCCGACGATGATATCCCCCTCGGAAAGGCCAGCCCTTTTTGCCGGGCTATTTTCCTCTAGGGACACCACCAGGACGCCGCTTTCAACGGGCAAATGATAGAATCGTACGATGCGGCGAAGAAGTGGGACATTCTGGCCTCCGAGCCCGATATAGCTCCGCCTTATCTTC
>Ga0105094_10001602_pt1 | contig 11853 bp, 9 predicted proteins | sample PPLLak1March2015_2_FD_87023 | JGI IMG/M metagenome (GOLD analysis project Ga0105094, IMG submission 87023) | Freshwater sediment microbial communities from Prairie Pothole Lake near Jamestown, North Dakota, USA - PPLs Lake P8 Core (3) Depth... | ecosystem: Environmental > Aquatic > Freshwater >...
CCGGTTCACCTGGACGAGGTCGAGCAGCCCGTCCAGGTTCAGGTCGACGAGCGCGGCCCCGCGCCCACGGACGAATCGCGCGATCCCGGCTTCGACCGAGCCCTCCACGAACGTCCCGTCGGGCTGGCCGAGCAGCAGGTTGTCGGGATCCTTCGCCGCGAACTCGGGGATCGCCTCGACGTTACCCTTCGAGATGAACAGGTCGACGAACCCGTCATCGTTCACGTCCTGGAACTCGGGATGCCAGGCGGTGGACGGCAGCACGTCGCCGCCGGTGTGGGGGCGGTGCGCCGTGACCCCTCGCTCGAGCGCGATGTCCACGTATGTTGGCCCGGTGGCGCCCTCGGCCAGGGTCTGGAGCCGGTTGTCGCCCTGGCTGGTGATGAACACCTCGGGTCGGCCGTCGCCGGTGACGTCGTACGTGGCGATGCCCATCCCCCAGAGCACGAGCCGCTGCCAGCCCTCCTCCTGCGTGTACGGGCGCGGCGACTCGCCCTCGGCGATCCGCCACAGCTGCTCCTGGCCGTCGGTGTAGTAGTGGCGGTCGTTCGCCATGCGCAGGTCGCGCTGGCCGTGGCGTCCCCAGTCGCTGAACAGCACGGACAGCGTGCAGTAGCCGGGGGTGAGCGGGATCGGCTCGGCGTACGCGGTCCCGTCCGCGGTGGGTCGCACGAGGTCGCTGTCCGCGCACGTCGCACGCCGCTCGATCCCTTGGAGCTCGAGGTAGTTCCCGAAGGCCAGGGTCGGCAGCGCCGCCGAGCCCTCCCACGTCGCGCTGAACCCGGCGGTCCACTCGGCGCCGCCGTCGACGCCCCAGGTCTCGTTCGCGCGCTCGAACCGGCAGTCGCCGAGACCGCGGAGCAGGACGTTCTCGCCGACCCGCAGGACGGCGAGGTCGACGACCCCGTCGCCGTCGACGTCGATCGGATAGGCGCCGACGACGTCGGTGAGGTCGGTGGCCGGGTCCGGCACCTGCGCGAACCGCAGCTCGCCCCCGACCGGGCTCTCGTTGCGGTACAGCGCGGCGGGGTTGGCACCGCCGGCGAGGTACAGATCGGGCCGGCCGTCGTCGCTGCAGTCGAACGCCGCGACCCCGCCGCCCACGAAGAACGTGAACCCGCCCTCGTACGCGTGCACGACCCCCGCCGCGGCGGCCTCCTCCACGAACCGGGGCGGCCCCATCGCGGTCACGGGCTCGTCGGTCCAGACCGCGTCGAAGGCGCGGACGCCGCCGAACCCGGCGAGCGAGCCGGCGGCCAGCCCCGCGAGGAACAGCGCGGCCACCCGCGTGTGGACGCCTCCGCCGGGATCAGCCTTGGCCATCGACCGCTCCCTCGTAGTACCGCTGGGCCCGCGCCCACGCCGCCATGCCGCACTCGGCGCCGATCCGTCGGCCCGCGAAGTCGTCGGCGGCGATGTGGATCCCGCCGTACAGACGCGAGATGCCGGCCTGGTCGGCGGCGTCGTAGTAGGTCGCCCATTGGAGCACGACGTCCCGCGTCGGCCCGAGTTCGACGTGGAGCGCGCCGGCGGGGATCGTCCACTCCGCCAGACCGCCGGGGAAGTACCCGCTGCCGGTGATGGCAGTGAGGACCTCGGCCGCGGCGCGGCTGAAGGTGCTGTGCCCCGACACGTACCCCGCGAAGGCCGGGGTCACGAACGTGGCCTGCTGGTACGGGACCCACTCGGTCGCGTGGATCCAGGCGACGCCGCCCGTGTCCCTGTCCGGATCCTCGGGATTGCCCACCCAGGCGTGGATCGCGATCTCGCCCTCGTGGCCGGCGAGCGCCTCGTGACGCCCGCCCGGCGCGGTCGTCCGCTCGGTGATCACCTCGACGAGGCCCTCCTCGAGCGGGAGGCCCCGCGGGTCGTACGAGGGGCCGTCGGGGTCGCTCGACTGGCCGTGCCCTCCCATGAACCGGATCATCGAGATCGGCCGGACCGAGTCGTAGTACCCCTTCGCGCCCCACGCGGCGATCGCGGCGTCGTGGACCGCCCCGTTGAGCGCCAGGTACAGCTTCACGTCCCACTCGAGCCGGTCCACCTCCGGTCCCGACCCGCCGATCCGGAACTCGAACCCCGGGGAGTCCGAGACCGCGTTCGCCACCACGTTCCAGTGACCCGGCGGGGTTTCCGACTTCGGCCCGTCGGCCCAGAACTCGGTGAGGGCGCGCGTGAAGTCACCCCGGTTCACGACGTTCGGCGCGTACGGCTCGCCGGTGACGGGGTTCGTCGCGTACCCGTGCCCGGCGTTCGTCCCGAGCGGGTTGGCCCCAAGGGAGGCCGGGGAGATGTCGACCATGACGCCCTGCGCCGGGTCGAGCTGACCGCTCTTGTCGATCACCTCGACGGCGTCGGCCTTGTAGTCCCGGTCCGAGACCGGGTCGCCGAGGAACGGGGGAGGGCCCGGGTCCATCGGCAGACCGTCCTCGCCGGCGTCGGGGAGCGCGAACCCGCTCACGAAGCCCCAGTGGGGCCCGAGGAACTGTTGGACGGTGTCGTCGATCGGGATCCCGTTCTGCGAGACCGCCTGCTCGAGCTGGAGAGGCTGCCACCGGTTGGGGTCCTCCATCTCGATCGGGCCGGGCGACGCCACCTCGAGGGGCGCGTTCACCGGCGCGTAGTCGCTCGTGTAGCCCTCGGCCTCGTTCGCGCCGTCGGCGAGGCCGACATCGATCACCGCCGCCGCGATCCGGTTCCCGAGCGCCGCCGGTGAGCCGCCCTCGGTGCTCGTGACGTCGATGGGGTAGCACAGGTCCTCCATGAGCCGCCCGAACTCGAGCAGCGAGTCCGTCCCGCCGACCGAGGTTCGGTACCGGTGCTGGAGCAGCCGGAAGGCCGCGTAGCTGATCGCCTCGTTGCGCGCGGCCTCGAGGTCGTCGGCGGTGTGCTTCTCGTGGACGAAGACGCCGGCGGCGTCGGCGTCGTAGGCCGCCCATGCGTCCCACATCGCTGCGGAGACGTGGAAGAGGTTCCGGGCGTGCACGGTGGGCGCCGGCAGCGCGCGCCGGATCGCGTTCAGCAGCGCCTCGTCCCACCGGCGGGCGACGGACCAGGCGGGCTCGGCGGCGACCGGCTGGCACTGCGGTTCGTCGTCGGAGGTGATCCGGACGCCGGCGGTCGCGACGACGACGATCGCGAGCCCGAGCACAGCACCGGTCAGGAACGACCACCGTCCGGTCCGGCGTCCCTGGGTCTCGCCCTGGCTCATCGAGCGCCCTCACGCGCCCCCGCGCGCTCGCCCACGCCCGGGCCGTCGAAGCTCGCGGGGTCGGCGATCACGCGCGACATGACGAGCTCGGCGGCGCCGATCAGCGAGGCGTCGGGGCCGAGGGCGCTGCACGCGATCGTCGCCATCCCTCCGGGAGCCGCGAGCGTCCGTTGCGCGCTGCCCTCCAGGACGGAGGGCTCGAGGAACGTGAACAGGCGCTGGTAGAGGCCGCCCAGGACGACCAGGTCCGGGTTGAACAGGTTGATGAGGTTGCCGATGCCGAGGCCGAGCCACCGTCCGACATCCGCGATGGCGCGCAGGGTGCGCTCGTCGCCGGCGGCGGCGCGCTCGGCGACCTCGGACAGGCGCCCGGCCCCCTCGCTCACGCCCGCGCGACGCAGGAGCGCCGCCTCGCCGGCCTCCGTCTCCCAGCAGCCGATCGCGCCGCACCGGCACACCGACCCCTCCGGGTTGATGAGCGTGTGGCCGGCCTCGCCTGCGTATCCGGCCGAGCCCAGCAGCGGCTTGCCGTCCACGATCACCCCGGCGCCGATCCCGACCTCGCCCGACACGTAGACGAGGTTCGCGATGCCCGGCTGCCGCCCGCGGCGATGCTCCGCGAGCGCGCCGAGGTCGGCCTCGTTCGCCGCGAGCACCGGCGCGCCGAGGTCGAGCTCGCCGGCGAGCATGGCGGAGATCGGGACGTCCCGCCACCCGAGGTTCGGAGCGAGGTGCACGAACCCGTCCGATCGTCGCGTGATGCCGACCACCGCAACGCCGACACCGACGAGCGAGTGGTCGGCCGGCAGCGAATCCAGCAGCGGCCCGGCCAGCTTCGCGACGTCCTGGACGGTCTCCTCGGGAGAGAAGCGACCCCGCGGCCGCGCCACGCGGACGAGGTTGTACACGTGACCACCCAGTCCCACCGTTGCGACGGCGATCGAGTCGACGGCGAGCTCGACCGCGAGCACCGACGCGCGGTGGGGCCGGACCTGGACCACCGGTGAGGGCCGGCCCGGACCCGAGCCCGGGGCGCCGGGGCGCTCCTCGACCAGCCCGATCGCGGTGAGCTCGGCGAGCAGGTCGGCGATCGTCGACCGGTTGAGCCCGGTCGCCTTCGTCAGATCGGAGCGGGACAGCGGTCCGGCCAGATGGAGACGCTCGAGCACGGCGCCGAGGTTGTGGCGCCGCACCTCGTCTGCGGCCACCCCTCGACGATGTCCGCGGCCGGGGCCACCCAGCGTGTCGTTGCCGGAGCTCGATTTCGTTGCTACCCCCGCGGAATCCACCCTCAGCGCTCGTCCTGACCGTTCGCCTCGGGGGCCGCTTCGGGAGCGTCGCGATGGACCCCTCGGCGCATCCAGGGTATTCCGTGCGCCGATCGCGCGCAACACGCGGTTCGAGGAGCAACGGATGGCGAACATCGAGCCCGACCGTGATTTGTTGGAGCCTCCTACGTTTGCGTTGGCGGACCCGTTGTGAGTATGCTCGGGGCGCTCTCGGATCCGACCGATCCCCGAGGCGCGTATACGTCGATGGAGAGGTTCGACGGGCGGAGCCGATAGCCGGGTGGGCCGACGGCACGTCGGACCGCAAGAGGGGAACGGTGGTGCGACCAGAGATGGCCGCCATCAGAAGGGGGGAGAGCATTGAGTAAGCGCCGGGTATGGGCGCTCCTCGCGGTGTTCGCGTTGGTCCTCGTCGCGTGCGGGGACGACGAGGGCGACGGCGGAGGGGCGACCGGAGGGGACGGCGGCGGGGACATCACCGTCGGCGTCTCGTGGAACAACTACAACGAAGAGCGCTGGGCGAAGTGGGACGAGCCCGCCATCAAGGAGGCCCTCGAGGCCGGCGGCGCCACCTACATCTCGTCCGACGCGGGGTCGTCCGCCGAGCAGCAGCTCGCGGACGTCGAGAACCTGATCTCGCAGGGGGCGAACGCGCTCATCATCCTCGCCCAGGACTCGGAGGCGATCGGGCCGGCCGTGCAGAGCGCCCTCGAGCAGGGCATCCCGGTCATCGCGTACGACCGCTTGATCGAGGATCCGGGCGCCCTGTACATCACGTTCGACAACGTCGAGGTCGGGCGGATGCAGGCCAGTGCGGTCTACGAGCAGGTCCCCAAGGGCAACTACGTGTTCATCAAGGGGAACGCCGCCGACCCGAACGCCGACTTCCTGCGTAGCGGACAGCAAGAGGTCCTGCAGGAGGCGCTCGACTCCGGCGACATCGTGAACGTCGGTGAGTCCTACACGGACAACTGGGACCCGGCGGTCGCCCAGACGAACATGGAGCAGTTCCTGACGGAGAACAACAACGACGTGCAGGCCGTCGTCGCCTCCAACGACGGGACGGCCGGCGGCGTCGTGGCCGCGCTCGAGGCCCAGGGGCTCGCGGGCGAGGTGGCGGTGTCGGGCCAGGACGGCGACCTCGCCGCCCTGAACCGGGTCGCGAGCGGCACGCAGACGGTGTCCGTGTGGAAGGACGCCCGTCTGCTCGGCGCGGCAGCCGGCGAGGCGGCGGTCCTGCTCGCGCAGGGCACGCCGCTCGAGGAGATCCCCGACACGGTGATCTTCGAATCGCCGGGTGGGAACCAGATGGTCTCGATCCTCCTGACGCCTGAGCCGATCACTCAGGACAACCTCGACGTCGTCGTCGACGCGGGTTGGATCTCGGTGGACGAGCTCTGCCAGGGCGTCAAGGCCGGAACCGTGGAGGTCTGCGGCTGACCGATCTGGCTGGACCCCTGACGACCGAAGGACGCGCGCCCTGCTCGTGGTGAGCGGGGCGCGCGCCCGTTCGGCATAGGATGTTGAACCGTGGCTGAGACCGAGATCACCACCACCGAGCGCGAACCGGAGGCGCAACCCGAGGACGAGCCCCGGCCTCGATCGTTCCGCGAGATGCTCCGCTCGGCGGAGATCGACGGGCGGCTCGCCGGCATGTTGATCGCCCTTGCGATCATCTGGGTCGGGTTCCACTTCTTGTCGGGCGGCACCTTCTTCACGCCGAGGAACCTGTGGAACCTGTCGGTGCAGACCTCGGTGGTCGCGATCATGGCGACCGGGATGGTGCTGATCATCGTCGAGCGGCACATCGATCTGTCGGTGGGCGCCCTGATGGCGGCGGTCGGCATGGTGATGGGTCTGCTCCAGAACGACTGGCTGCCTCGAGCCATCGGGTTCGACCACCCGTGGACCTGGGTCATCTCGCTCGTGGCCGGACTCGTGCTCGGCGCCCTGATCGGGGGGTTCCAGGGTGGCATCATCGCCTACCTCGGCGTCCCCTCCTTCATCGTGACGCTCGGCGGGTTCCTCGTGTGGAGGGGTGTGGCGTGGTGGCTCGCCAGCGGACAGACGATCGCCCCGATGGACTCCAACTTCCGGCTGCTTGGCGGCGGCGCCGAGGGCACGATCGGGGGGACATGGAGCTGGATCGTCGGGGGGCTCGCATGTGTGGGCATCGTCGCCCTCCAGGTCATGAAGCGGCGGCAGCGCGCGAAGTACGGCTTCCGGCTCCGGCCGTTCTGGGTCGAGATCGCGCTGGGCGTCTTCGCCTGCGCGGCCGTCCTTGGGGCCGTCGCGTTCCTGAACCGCTATTACCTGCCGCCGCTGCTCGCCGAGCAGCGGGGAGCGCCACCCGGCGCCCAGATCTCGCTCGGCCTCGCGTTCCCCGTCCTGATCACGCTCGCCGTGACGGTGCTGATGACCTTCCTCGCGACCCGCCGGCGTTTCGGGCGCTACGTCTACGCCATCGGCGGGAACCCCGAGGCCGCCGAGCTCGCCGGTATCAAGACGAAGCGCACCGTCCTCAGGACGTTCATGCTGATGGGCGCGCTGGTCGGGTTGGCGGGGGCGGTGCAGATCGCGCGCCTCAACGCGGCGGTGAGCAGCCTCGGCACCGGGATGGAGCTTTCGGTGATCGCCGCGGCGGTGATCGGGGGCACGTCGTTCAGCGGCGGCATCGGGACGATCCCCGGAGCGGTCCTCGGCGCGCTGGTCATGCAGTCGCTGGTCTCGGGCATGGTCCTGATGGGCGTCGAGGCGCCGCTGCAGGACATCGTCGTGGGGGCGGTGCTCGTGGCCGCGGTGACCCTCGACACGATCATCCGGAGGAGGGCGACGTGACGGCCACGGTTCCGGTGGAGACGGCCCGCCGGACGCCGCTGGTCGAGCTGCGCGACATCCGCGTCGCGTTCGGCGGCGTCCACGCGGTCGACGGCGTGACCGTGGACCTGTATCCGGGCGAGATCGTCGGACTGGTCGGCGGCAACGGCGCCGGCAAGACGACGTTGATCCGAACGCTCTCGGGTGCGCACCCGGCGGACTCCGGGCGCGTCTTCATCGGCGGCGAAGAGGTGACGATCGACACGCCCCGGGCTGCGAAGGATCTCGGGATCGAGACGATCTACCAGACCCTTGCCCTCGCGGACAACATCGACGCGCCCGGGAACATGTTCCTCGGCCGCGAGGTGACGACGCGGTTCGGGAACCTGGACAGCACCGCGATGGAGGACGCCACCCGCAAGCTGATGAACCGGCTGAACCCGAAGTTCCAGGCGTTCGTCACGCCCGTCAACTCGCTCTCCGGCGGTCAGCGTCAGTCGGTGGCGATCGCCCGCGCGGTCCACTTCAACGCGCGGATCCTCATCATGGACGAGCCGACGGCCGCCCTCGGCCCCGCCGAGACCAGACAGGTCCGCGACCTGATCAAGCAGCTCCGCGCGGAGGGCATCGGCATCTTCCTCATCAGCCACGACATCCACGACGTGTTCGACCTGGCCGACCGGATCAGCGTCATGCTCCAGGGCAAGCTGGTCGGGACGGTGAACAAGGACGACGTCACCGTGGACCAGGTCCTGGCGATGATCATCTTGGGGAAGAAGCCCGGCGAGGTCACGCAGAGCGACATCGCCGGGCTCCACTGACGGCGCGCCCGCGCCGCCCCCGGCTCCGTCTACCAGTACCGCGCGGTCGCCATCGCGATCAACGCGAGCATCAGGAACGTCAGGTCCATCTTCCCGAAGCGCTCCAAGGAGGCGCCGAGCCGGTCCATCCTCGCCTGCTGGTCGGGCGTCGGTTCCCCACCCGCGGCCGCGACCTCGTCTCCGAGCTCGACCAGGCGATCGACGTTGCGCCCGACGCCGAAGAACCCCACGAAGAACGTGGCCGTCGCGATGACCGCGCCGATCGTGATGCCCAGCCCGAACCGCGTCCCCACCCAGTCGGCGACGGAGCCGAAGTCGTTCGCGTACTTGATCCACATCACCCAGCCGGCGACGACCGTGGTGACGCCCAGCCAGTCGATGACCGTGACGACCCTGCGCTTCTTCACGGCGGTCCTGAGCAGCGGTCCCGAGCTCGGTCCCACCTCGGCCGCCGAGGGGCCGATGAACCCGACGAACAGGAACGCGGAGCCGACCCACAGGGCCCCCGCGACGATGTGCAGGAACCGGAACACGATCATGAACGTCGATGCTGCGAGCACGCGACCTCCCTTTCGTCACGACGGACGGCGGGCGGGAGGATAGTGGGTCCGGCGCCCGTGGGCCATCGCATCGGCCCTGGGTCCGTCTGCCATCATGGGCGGATGCGGCATCGGAGGGTCCTCGCGGCGGTCCTGGGGGCAGTGCTCCTGTCGGCGTGCGCCTCGTCCGAGCCCTCGAGCGACCCCACACCGGCCGAGATCGGGGCGCCGACGTCCCCGAGCGGGGCGACCGGGCCGACGGCCCAGCCGACCGCCGAGCCTGTGACCCGGCTCGACCGCACGGTCCGGGCGATCGCCGAGGGCGAGGGCGACTTCGTCGTCATCCCGAAGCTCCGGTACGTGCCGATGTGGAAGCGGCTCGGGTCGAAGGACGCCGACTACGCGTTCGACACGCGGCATCCCGACGGCGGCCCCACGCCGATGCTGATCGCCGACGCGACGCTGGAGGATGACGGGGAGGCGTGGTTCGAGGTGTACCTGCCGATCCGTCCGAACGGCGCGACCGGCTGGGTGAGCGAGGACGACGTCCGCGTGCAGGAGCGCCACGACCGCCTGGAGGTCGACCTGTCGAAGCGCACGCTCGAGCACTACCGCGAAGGGGAGCTCGTCGACCGGTTCCGCGTCGGGGTCGGGACGGACCCGTACCCGACCGGCACCGGCACGTTCTACGTCTGGGTGAAGGTGCCGTTCGCGAACCCGAATCAGCCGTACGGGATCATGGCGCTCGGGCTGTCGGGGTTCTCGCCGGTCATCTCGGACTGGCCGGGCGAGGGCCGGATGGCCGTCCACGGCACGCCGGACGCGAGCGACCGCGGGCAGGAAGTCAGTCACGGGTGTGTACGCGTGTACAACCCGGACATGGAGTCCCTCGTCGACCTGCCGCTGGGCACGCCCGTCGTCATCTCGAAGTAGCGCTCGGCCGTTTCGCGCCGGCGCGGGTAGCGTGGAGGACCGAACCGCTCTCCGGAGGTCGCGATGGGATCCGCCGACACATCTTCCGATCGTCTGCGCCGGGCCGCGTGGGCGCGCATCGACCGCGTCGACGCGGTCGTGCTGCCCTTCCTGCGGCGGCTGGCCGTGCCGCTGCTGCGCGTCTCGCTCGGCGCCGTGTTCGTCTGGTTCGGGATGCTGAAGATCCTGGACGAGTCGCCCGTCTCGGACCTGGTCGCGAACACCGTCTACTGGGTGGACCCGGACTGGTTCGTGCCGGCGCTCGGCGCGTTCGAGGTGACGGTCGGGGTGCTCCTGCTGATCGGCCGGCTGCTGCGTCTCACCGTCCTGTTCTTCCTCGCGCAGATGGTGGGGACGTTCCTGACCTTCCTTGTGCTCCCGGACGTCACGTTCCGGGACGGGAACCCGCTGCTCCTCACGGTCGAGGGTGAGTTCGTGGCGAAGAACCTCGTGCTGATCTCGGCGGCGCTCGTGGTGGGCACGACCGTGCGCCGGCACCGGCCGCGGGTGGGGCCTGCGGCGCAGGTAGACTCGGTCGAGACCACCGAAGGAGCGCGCCGATGACCACCGAACCCGCAGGTACCAAGGAGCACATCGACCTCGTCGACCGCTACAGCGCGCACAACTACCACCCGCTCCCCGTCGTGATCTCGAGCGCCGAGGGCGTGTGGGTGACCGACGTCGAGGGCAACCGCTACCTCGACATGCTGGCCGCCTACTCGGCGCTGAACTTCGGGCACCAGCACCCCGACCTGGTCAAGGCCGCCAGGGATCAGCTCGAGCGTCTGACGCTCACGAGCCGAGCGTTCCACAACGACCAGATGGGCCCGTTCCTTCGCGACCTGGCCGAGATGGCCGGCAAGGACCGCGCCCTGCCGATGAACACCGGCGCCGAGGCCGTCGAGACGGCGATCAAGAGCGCTCGGAAGTGGGGCTACAAGGTGAAGGGCGTGCCGGACGGGCGCGCGAAGATCCTCGTCGCGAGCGGCAACTTCCACGGCCGCACGACGACGATCATCAGCTTCAGCGACGACCCTGGGTCGAGGGCCGACTTCGGCCCGTTCACGCCCGGGTTCGTCACGGTGCCCTACGGCGACGCCGCGGCGCTCGAGGCCGCGTTCGACGACGAGGTCGTCGCGTTCCTCGTCGAGCCGATCCAGGGCGAGGCCGGCGTGATCGTCCCGCCCGACGGCTACCTCCGCCGCGCCCGTGAGCTCTGCACCGAGCGCGGCGCCCTGCTGATCGCCGACGAGATCCAGTCCGGGCTCGGACGCACCGGGACGACCTTCGCGTGCGAGCACGAGGGCGTCGTGCCGGACGTGTACGTGCTCGGCAAGGCGCTCGGCGGCGGGATCCTGCCGCTGTCGGCGGTCGTCGCCGACGACGAGGTCCTCGGCCTGTTCAAGCCGGGCGAGCACGGGAGCACCTTCGGCGGCAACCCGCTCGCCTGCGCGATCGGCCGGACGGTCATCGAGATCCTCGACACCGGCGAGTACCAGCGGAACTCGGCCGAGCTGGGGGAGTGGCTGATCGGCACGCTCCGCGATCGCGCGATCCCGACGGTCGAGCTCGTCCGCGGCAAGGGGCTGTGGGTCGGCATCGTCCTGAAGGCCGAGGCCGGCACCCCGCGCGCCGCGTGCGAGCGCCTCATGGCCGAGGGCGTGCTCGCGAAGGACACGCACGAGACCACGATCCGCCTCGCGCCGCCGCTCTGCATCACGAAGGACGAGCTGCGGTGGGCGCTCGACCGGATCGTGCCGGTGCTCGAGACCGCCGCGGCGTGACCGCGGGGGCGCCTCGCCCCCTCTTGGGATGCGGCGAGCCGGCGCCCGAGGACCCCGTCGAGGCGGGACCTACAGCTAGTGGTCGTACCAGCCCGTGTCGGGAGCGTCGTCGACGAGCGGGCCATCGGCCGTCGGGAGCGTCGCGGTGACGCGCCAACGCATGTGCCGGGTCGCTCGCAGCCAGGCCTTCGGGAACCGCAGGCGCAGGGCGTCCTCTCCCCGGCGCGCGCGGAGATCGCCGACGAGGTCACCCCCGCGACGGAACAGGCCTCGCTCGAGCCATCCGCCGCTCGCCTCGTCCCACCAGACGTCGGCATAGCGATCCATCCGAGGACCACCCCGCGAGTCGAACTCGACGCGCAACCGTCCCCAGCCGGCGAGGGCTCCGTACGTCGTGATCTTCACGACCGCGTCCCCATC
>Ga0105094_10001609_pt1 | contig 11839 bp, 10 predicted proteins | sample PPLLak1March2015_2_FD_87023 | JGI IMG/M metagenome (GOLD analysis project Ga0105094, IMG submission 87023) | Freshwater sediment microbial communities from Prairie Pothole Lake near Jamestown, North Dakota, USA - PPLs Lake P8 Core (3) Depth... | ecosystem: Environmental > Aquatic > Freshwater >...
CGTCCGCGCGCGCGGACCATCGGCACGGGCCGAAAGCCTTTCCGGGGGCAACCTGCAGAAGTTCATCGTCGGCCGCGAGATCCACGCGGCGCCACGAGTGCTGGTCGCCGATCAGCCGACCTGGGGCGTCGACGTCGGCGCTGCGGCGCGCATCCGGAACGAACTGATCGCGCTGCGCGCAGCGGGCTGCGCGATCCTCGTCGTTTCCGAGGAACTCGATGAACTGTATGAGCTGTGCGATCGCCTGCTCGTGATCGCGAAGGGGCGCATGTCCCCCCCGGTGCGACCGCATGACATCGCGATCGACGAGATCGGCCGCTGGATGTCCGGCCTCTGGGCGCCGGCCGCGGCACCGGCAGCGGGGGCGATCGCATGAAGTCGTTCGCGCTCGTTGCGCGCGCAACGCCTTCGCGGCTCTTTGCCTGGCTCTCGCCGGTCATTGCGATTCTGCTGACGCTCGCAGCCGGCGCCTGGCTGTTCGCGCTGATGGGCAAGGACCCGGTGCAGGGCCTGCGAGTGTTCCTTTTGGAGCCGCTGTCATCCGTGCGCGCGCTGTCGGAACTGGCGCTGAAAGCGACGCCTCTGATTCTCGTCGGAACGGGGCTGGCAGTCTGCTTCCGCGCGAACATCTGGAATATCGGCGCCGAAGGGCAATTGATTGCCGGGGCGATCGCCGGCGGCGGCATCGCGCTGCTCGCGACGCGCGAGAGCACGCGCGCGTTCGTGCCGATGATCCTGCTCGCATCCGCACTAGGTGGCGCAGCATGGGCTGCGATCACCGCCTGGCTGCGCGACCGCTTCAATGCCAACGAGATCCTGGTCAGCCTGATGCTGGTGTACGTCGCGCAGCTTCTGCTTGCGTGGCTCGTGCAGGGTCCGCTGAAGGATCCTGCCGGCTACGGGTTCCCGCAAAGCCGGCTGTTCGAGGCCGCCGCACGCATGCCGCTGCTGATCGAAGGCACCCGGCTCAACATCGGCTTCGTGCTGGCGCTGGCGGCCGTGGGATTCATCTGGGCACTGCTCGCGCGATCGGTGATCGGTTTTCAGCTGCGCGTGAGCGGTCTCGCGCCGCTCGCTGCGCGCTATGCGGGATATTCGGGCCGCCGCGTTCTCTGGTTCTCGCTGCTGCTGTCCGGAGCATTTGCCGGGCTGGCCGGCGGACTCGAAGCCGCCGGACCGATCGGCCAGCTATCGCCGACGATCTCGCCCGGGTACGGCTTCGCCGCGATCATCGTCGCATTCGTCGGACGCCTGCATCCGGTCGGCATCGTGCTGGCGGCGTTCGTGATGGCGCTCTTCTACATCGGCGGCGAACTCGCGCAGTCTCGCCTCGGCCTGCCGTCGGCCTTGACCGGCGTCTACCAGGGCCTGCTGCTCTCCTTTCTGCTTGCGTGTGACACCCTGGTCGGCCATCGACTGCAATGGCGATCCGCGGCGAGGGCAGACTGATGGAGATCATCACCTCTCTTGTGGCCACCACGATGAGCGCTGGCACGCCGCTGCTGCTCGCGGCCGTCGGCATCGTGGTCAGCGAGAGGAGCGGCGTCGTCAACCTCGGCACCGAGGGGATCATGCTGGTCGCCGCAGTGACCGGGTTCGGCATCGTTCACCTGTCCGGGCAGTACTGGCTCGGTTTTGTCGCCGGAGCGCTGGCCGGGGCATTGCTCTCGATGCTGTTCGCGGCACTCGCGATCGGACTGCTGACGAATCAGTATGCGACCGGGCTGGCCGTCGCGCTGTTCGGCGCGGGATTGTCGGCGTTCATCGGTCAGCCTCTGCAGGGCCAGACCCTGCCGGCGCGCGGCGCTGACGGCATCGCATTGCTGCGTGACCTCCCGCTCGCAGGGCCGGCGTTGTTCGCGCAGCACTGGCTCGTCTACTTCGCGCTCGCGCTGACTGGCGCGGTGGCGTGGTTCCTGTTCCGCACGCGCGGCGGCCTCGTGCTGCGCGCGGTCGGCGAAGCGCCAGAGTCGGCGCATGCGCTCGGCTATCCGGTGCGCCGCATCCGCTTCGCCGCCCTCGCATTTGGCGGTGCCTGCGCCGGGCTTGCCGGCGCGTATCTGTCGACGGTGCACACGCCGCTCTGGTCCGAGGGCATGGTCTCCGGGCGCGGCTGGATCGCACTTGCGCTGGTCACGTTTGCGACCTGGCGTCCGGGCCGTGTGCTGCTCGGCGCCTACCTGTTCGGCGGCGTCACGATGCTGCAGTTCTACCTGCAGGGGCAGGGCGTCGACATCGCTTCGCAATGGCTGGCGATGACGCCGTACCTGGCGACGATCGTCGTGCTGGCGCTGATCTCGCGCAACCCGAGATGGATCCGGCTCAACATGCCCGCCTCGCTCGGCAAGCCGTTCAGTCCGAACGGGTAGATTGTGACGGGCCGCTCGAAGCAGCGCTCCTGCAGCGTTGATCCGGAACCTATTTCAAGGGCGCCACGACCACGCCGCGAAGTCCAGCCCGCTCGATCGCGTCTTTGACGAGGCCCGAACTCTTGGCCTCTTCGACGAACTGAGCGAGGGCCACGCTGGCCGCTGGGTCGCGGCCCTTCGGCACCGCCATTGCAATCGGTTCGACCATGATGCGGCCGTCGAGCAGTCGCGCACCCGGCTGGCTGGCAAGCCGTCCGAACAGGAAAGTCTTCGTTGCCGCGATGACGTCCGCGTCGGCCGACGTCAGAAGTGTTTCGAGATCGCCCATGCTCTTGACGCGAACCAGCGTCGCACTCTTCAGCGTGCGGGACAGCAGGACGTCAGCGCCTGCTTTTTCGAGCACACCGATTCGCATTCCTGGCTGGTCGACCTCGGGCGCAGATGCGATCAATACCCCGGCGCGTACCAGTAAACCCTGCTCCACTTCCATGTACGGAGCCGAGAAGTCGACGGCCGCGGCGCGTTCGGCATTCACTCCCATGAAGGCGACGTCCCACTCGCCGGCTTTCGCGCCGGCAATGATGGCCGCCGGACTCGGATAGACAACGGGTTGCATGGGCACGCCGACGCGGCCGGCGAGACTTCGTCCGAGGTCGACCGCGACGCCTTTGAACTCGCCAGTGCCAGCGTCCTTGGTTGCGTAGAGCGGTCCCGACAGAAACGCAACGCGCAGCTGCCCGGCGGGGGCGAGGGACTGACGCGTTTGCTCGTTCGCCTCCTGCATCGACGTACAGCTGCTCAACATCACTCCAAGCACTGCAAAAAATCCAATCAATCGCGCGCGCATCAGCTTCTCCTTCAGTAAAGACGCTGCCGGATGTCCTCGTCGATCAGCGCCTGCATCTGCTCGGGTGTTTCCGCGAGGCGCCCAGCGTCGACCATTGCCTGGGCGAGAGTTGGCAGGCCGGCAAGGTCGGGCCAATTCCCGGCACTCCACAGCTGCGACCGGATCACGCACTTCGCGCAATGGAAGAAGACTTCTTCAACGGTCACCGCCAGCGCCAGCTCGGGGGTCTTGTCGTGCACGGCAAGCCGATCACGCAGCCATTGATCCCTGACGATTGCCGCGGTACCGCTGACGCGCAGCGTTTCCTGTTTTCCAGGAATCAGGAACAGCAAACCGACGCGCTGGTTCTGAATCAGGTTCGAGAACGTATCGGCCTTCCGATTGCCGGGGCGTTCTGGAATCGCCAGGGTCTTGTCGTCAAGCACCTGGACGAAGCCGGGCGGGTCGCCTCTGGGAGACACATCCATCGATCCCGCGCCATTGGCCGACGCGATCAACACAAAGGGACTCCTGGCGACGAAAGCGCGGCAATGCGCGTCCAGCGCGGCGACGTGCTTGGCCAGAACCCGATGACTGGGATAGCCGATGACTGACCGCAACTGCTCTGCGGTGGTGAGGATGTCGGCGAACATCGCGTTCGATCTGCGTCGATGCGTCTATTGGTCGGCGCGAAAGCCAGACGCCTTGACGATTGGCGCCCAGCGTGCGGTGTCTTCCGCGATGCGACGGGCCAGTTCATCCGGCGTACTTCCGACCGGCTCCAGGCCCGACGCAATCAACTGCGCGCGAATCTCGCGCGAGTTGATCGTCGTGGCGATCGCTGCCGCCAGGCGATCGATCGTTGCGCGTGGCGTTCCCGACGGGCTGTGCACCGCCTGCCAGCCCGTGCCCTCCATGTTTGTATAGCCGAGCTCGCGGAAAGTAGGAACATCGGGCGCAAGCGGGGATCTTTGCGAACCCGAAGTCGCCAGCAAGCGCACCTTGCCCGTCTGATGATGTTTGATCAGCTGCGACAGCACGGTGATACCCGCGGGCACCTGTCCGGCCAGCAAATCGTTGACGAAGGCCGCACTGCCTTTGTACGGCACCGCGGTCAGGTCAATTCCGGAGGCGCGGGCCAGCATCACACCGAAGAAATGCGTCGGGCCGCCGGCAAGCGGCACCCCGTAAACGGCCTTGGCCGGATCCACGCGGACCCGATCCATGTACTCACGCAGCGTGGTTGCCGGCAAGCCCGGTCCGACGGCAAGCGCCATCTGGAAATTGGCTGCAAGCGAGACCGGTGCAAAGTCCTTCGGCGGGTCGTATCGCAGACGAGCGTGCGTGAGCGGAGCGAAGACCGTCACCGCGATGGGCGCCACCATGAGCGTCCTGCCATCGGGCGCTGCGTGCTTCAACAACTCTGCTGCGAGCACGCCACTGGCGCCGGGACGATTGTCGACGATCACCGGCACCCCGAGCGAGCTTCGGATTCCATCGGCCAGCAGCCGCGCGACGAGGTCGGATTCGCCGCCGGGCGGAAAGCCCACAAGAATTCTGATCGGACCGTCCTGCGCGTCGGCCGTCAGCGCCAGCGTGGCAAATGCAAGAGCGAGCCATCGTTGCAGGGCAGTCATCGCGACCTCCTGCGCGCTCGTACCAGGTTCTGTGATCGAAGCGCGCTACGCATCGGTAACCTACGCGCGCCCGTTCCGGCCAGCAAGGGAACAAATTCACAGATCGCCGAACCGAGCGGCGACTTGTTTTGCCCGTCCGCGAACGCCCGTCTACCAGTGCTTGGGCAGCTTGCGCAAGATGGTGATGCGGCCTCGCGCCATTTCGATGTAGCCACCGCGCGCGAGGTCCCGCAGGATTCGACCGACCATTTCCCGGGTGGCGCCGACTCGTTGACCGATCTCTACATGCGTCAGATCGGCCACGGGTCTTGCCTGCGATTGCACCGCACGCGTCAACAACAGCTTCACCACGCGTGTATAGACCTCGTCCATGCTCAGGGTCTTGGTCGCATTGAGCAGTCGACGCAGCCGCGCGACGACATCCAGGAGCAGCGCGAGCCCCACTTGTGGATACCGCAGCAGTACTGATTGAAATTCCGTCAGAGGGATCTCGGCCACGCGAACCGGTTCGAGCGCGACGATTGACATCAGGATGGGTTCGCCGCCAAGCGTTGTGTCGGCAAAGTGCCCTCCCGCACCCTCCGGCTGCAGCTTGAGCTGTCGTCCGCCCTCATCCGTCCAATACCATTGAATTCGTCCCGCCAGAATTACGTTGAACATCGTCAGGCGGTCTCCCTCGGAAGCAACGAGCGCCTCCTTCGGATAGAGCTTGATCGCGAACAGCTTCGCCACTTCCCCGAGCTCGACAGCCGAGAGCGATTGAAAGAGCGGCACCCTGGCCAGCTCATCCACAGAGGGCTTCGTCATCGGCCCGAGATACGAGAGAGGATGCTCATCGCCAGCGGCTGGTTCACCTGCTCCAAACGTCCGTTTCTCGACGATTCTGAGCGGGTTCCGGAACGGCAGCTAGTGGCAAGAGCCGAAGTGCGACAAAGCGCGCTTTCGCACTCCTATTCTTAGCGTGAACAGGCCCTCGACACTCGTACTCCGGCAGCCGGACGCGCTCGGCCCTATCGATTCAACGCGGAGGCGAGCCGGCGGCGATACTTGCTGACGGTTTCCGGCCGATCCGCCATCAGGTCGAACACGGCAAGAATTGCCGTGCGTGCCTCGCCGAACGCGCGGTCGCGCGACACAATCTCCAGCAACTGCTCGAGCGCGGGCTCAAACTGCCCTTGCGCGATCAGAAGCCGTGCCAGATCGGCGCGTGCCTGCAGATCGCCGGGCTGCGCGGCAATTCGCTGCTGCAGCTCGTCGGCCGATGGCAGTCGAGCAGCTTGTTCCAGGCTGTCAAGTCTCGTTTGCAGTGCCCGGAATCGAGGCGTCTGCCGGATGAGCGCGCCGGTCTTCGCCAACAGATCACGCGCCTCACCTTCCAGGGACTCGCCGCCCGATTCGGTCGTCACCTCGAGCAGCAGTCCTGCCAGGGCCAGCCGGGCCTCGTCGTTGGCCGGATCCAGCGCCAGAGCCGCTCGCAGTGCAGCCGCCGCGCCCGCCCGGTCGCCCGACTCGAGCAGCGCAAAGGCCTTGCGGCGCTCGATCTCACCTGGATTGGGCGCAACGCGCTCGATGAAAGCGCGCAGCTGCGACTCCGGAAGGACACCGACGAAGGAGTCGACGGGGCGTCCATCGACGAATGCGACGACGTAGGGGATGCTGCGGACGCCGAATTGGGCAGACAGTTCAGGATTCTCGTCCGAATTGATCTTGACCAGGCGGAAGCGTCCTGCGCTGTCCTGTTCGAGCCGCTCCAGCATCGGTCCCAGGGTCCGGCAGGGTCCGCACCATGGCGCCCAGAAATCCACCAGCACGGGCAGTTCGCGCGACGCGTCGATCACGTCTCGCTGGAAGGTATCTCCGGTCGTGTTCAGCATTCGAGCCTCCGTCTCGCTTCTTATGAGATGGAGGCCGGAATCGGCCAGATCAAGGGGGAGTCATGCGGAGTGTTGGCTGGCGCAACGGATAGTCCGCTCTGCGGGAAATGCCCGACCGCGGAGGGCACTATGCTGTGCGCTCCTCCGACAAGTCCTGATTGACGCCTGGCGTCGCACCTGAAGGAAAACGATGCAGCGCTCCGCCTCCCTGTCCGCGATTGCCCTTGCGACGATCCTGATTTCCGCCTGCGGCAAGCAGGAAGCTCCCGCGCCCATGGCTGAACCTTCCAAGCCGGTCGAGGCTCCCCAGTCCGCGCCGCTCAAGGTCGGCTTCGTCTACGTGAGCCCGGTCGGCGATGCGGGCTGGACCTCACAGCACAACGCCGGCCGCGAGCAGATGCTGAAGACTCTCGGGACCCGCGTTGCGAGCACCTACGTCGAGAAGGTGCCCGAGGGCGCGGACGCCGAGCGCGTAATCCGCGATCTCGCGCAGCAGGGCAACAAGCTGATCTTCACGACTTCGTTCGGCTACATGAACCCGACGCTCAAGGTGGCGGAGGAGTTCAGGGACGTGAAGTTCGAACATGCAACCGGCTACAAGACGGCGTCCAACGTCAACACCTACAACGCGCGCTTCTACGAAGGGCGCTACCTGGCCGGCATGATTGCGGGCGCGATGAGCAGGACCGGCACCGTGGGTTATGTCGGTGCGTTCCCGATTCCCGAAGTCCTGCAGGGCATCAACGCGTTCGCGCTCGGCGCGCGCGCGAGCAACCCGAAGGCACAGGTCCGCGTAGCGTGGATCAGCACCTGGTACGACCCGGGCAAGGAACGCGACGCGGCCAACGCCTTGATGGGGCAGGGCGCCGACGTCGTCACGCATCACACGGATTCGACCGCGGTCGTTGCGACGGCCGAGGAAAAGGGGAAGATGGCCGTTGCCTACCACTCCAACATGGCCAAGTTCGGTCCCAACGCGCAGCTGGTCGCGGTCACGCATCACTGGGGCGATTACTACACGCGGCGCGCGCAGGCGGTAATCGACGGGTCGTGGAAGGTCGAGCCCGTGTGGGGCGGAATCAAGGAAGGATTCATCCGCCTCGAAGGCCTTTCCGCACGGCTCCCGAAGGAGCTGGTTGATGCAGTGAACTCGCGCGAGGAGGAAATCCGAGCCGGCAGCTTCCATCCGTTCACCGGGCCGATCAGGTCGAATGATGGCAAGGAGATCATCGCGACCGGCTCGCTCACCGACGAGCAACTCGGGGCGATGGACTTCTACGTCGAAGGCGTCGTCGGCAAGGTGCCGGCGGGCGGAAAGTAGGTCGCGCTCCCGCGGCGGTCGGCGATGCGACAAGGTGGCGCGCAACCTGGCGCGCGATGGCTGAGGCTTCTTGTTGTGGCGGCGACATTGCTGCCGGCGACGGCTCTCGGCCAGGCTGCCGAGGAAAACGTGCGCGAATCGACGCGCGCGCTCGTGAAACCGGCCACGGGCGCGCGGGTGCCGGACCTCGGCGAGGTAAGCGCGCTGGTCGTCCGCCGCGTGAATGCGTTGCGAGAAGCCGAGCGCAGCGCGCCGCTTGCGATCGATCGAAGGCTGATGGCGGCCGCAGAGGATTTCGCCGGCTACATGGCGCGCACCGACCGCTACGGGCATCAGGCCGACGGCCGCCGGCCAGCCGAGCGCGTCGGCAAGCGCGGCTACGACCACTGCATCGTGTCGGAGAACATCGCCTACCAGTTCAGCTCGGCGGGCTTCACGACCGAGGAACTCGCGGCGCGCCTGGTGCAGGGCTGGCGTGACTCCGCAGGGCATCGGCGCAACCTGCTTGATCCCGACGTCACCGATACCGGTGTCGCTGTCTTGCGCAGCGAGCAGACCGGGCATTACTACGCGGTGCAGCTCTTCGGCCGACCGAAGTCGCTCGCGACCGCGTTCCGCATCAGCAACGAATCGGACGCGACGATCGAGTATGAAACCGGCGGGCGCAGCTTTTCACTGCCACCGCGTTTCGCGCGTTCACACGAGCAATGCCGTGGAGTCGAGCTCATCATCGCGTGGCCCGACCGGGCGGAGCGAACGCGGCTGCGTCCCGCCAACGGCGATCGGTATTCGGTCACGCGCGCGGACTCGCAGCTCGTGCTGCGCAAACTCTGAGCTCACCAGCTGTATTGCACCGTGTAGCGGACGGTGACCTCGCCCTCGGGGGCGACGGATACCGGGAAGATGATCGTGCGCGCATCCTCCTTGCGGAACTCGTGGCTCTGCGAAGCGATCTTCCAGTTCACCCATCGATACAGGTTCTCCTTCACCAGCACCTCGACGCGCTCTTTCTTCTGGTTGCGCAGCTTGACCTCGATCTCCTCGGTCATCGTCTTGCGCGAGGTGTCGATGCGGAAATCGACCTGGCGCCGCTCCCCGACCACGTCGAACGCGGAGCCGAGCTTCAGCAGCACTTTCTCGTTGCGCGGCGTGTGGTCGATGATGTCCTCGCCGATGAATTCCAGCGTCTGGTCGGCCGGGTCGAGCTTGGACACGCGCACGCGGCCGGCCGGCAGCGGCATTCCCATGTTGTTGCTCTCGGCGTTTCGGAACTGCAGATAGACGTCGACCTTGCGGTTGCTCTGCACGCCGTAGTTGCGATCGGTGGCGGGCGACGACAGGAACCCGCGGTATCCGCCCGGCGCGCCGTAGTAGACGAGCAGCTTTTCGCAGGGCACGCGGCGCGCGGCCGGGAAGAGCTCGATCTGCTTGGTCGAGTTGTCCGGCAGCGTCGTGCGGCGACCCAGCGTGTACAGGTGGTACTCGAAGAACGACTTCTCGGCGAAACCGGCGACATCCGCTTCCTCCTTCGCCATCACCGACTTGCGCTCTCGTGGAGCTGCGGAAGCGGGGTAGACAGGTGTCGGTCGGTGCACGTCGCCCGCGACGAGCTTCAGCTTCGCGTCCGTGTAGCCCGCACCGGACTGGTTGACGATGCTGACCCAGGCGCCGACATCCATGCGGCATGCATTTGCGTTCGCTCCTTCCGCATAGGTGACGTTGTAATCGGACCACCAGGTCATTCCCTGCGTCTGGTAGGAGACCCGGCTGCGGTGCGTGCCCGCGCGCTGCGTCGCGATGTCCCACACAAGCGTCGGGCGCGTGATCAGCCCGCCCGGAAGCGCGGGCAGTTTCACGCCGGCGTTGTGCGGCAGGACCTGCACGCTGCCGTCGTCGCGCTTCAGCACGATCCCGCCCTGGGTGGAAAGCAACGTGCCCTTGAACGACTCCGTCGTCTGGCCGCGCACCTGGTCGACCGCGATCGATCGGTCGATGTACTTCTGCAGCAGCTTGTCGGTGCTGACCAGATCGAACTGGTAATTCTGCTCGAGCACCGTCGTTCCCTTCGGATCGGTGAGCGACTCGAAAGCGACAGTCGTCGGATCGATCAGCGCCGCGACTTCGGTGAAGCGCACCGCATTGCGGCCCCGGTTCAGGTCGAGGTCGCGCTCCTGCCGGACCATTGCATAGCCGGGCACCGCGCCACGCCCGGGAATGCGGTAAGTGTCCGGTGAGATAGCGCCGGGCGCCGCGTTACTGTAAATCGTCAGCGCGGTTCCGGGCGCAGGGGCCTGGCTGGCGACGTCGGCCGAGGTCGTTGAAAGCGCGGCCAGCGCGGTCGCGACGGCGGTCTTGAGGATGGCGGACACGGTTTTGCTCCTTCGTGGATGGGCGTCGTTCAGAGGGTTGCCTGCCATTGAACGGAGAGCGAACCGGATCGGGGTTAACGCGGGCCAGAGGACCCGGAGGACCCCGACGAGCGATGTCATACTTGCGCGCCGCAACAAGTCCAGGCCCGCACCCACCCGATGAACATCTCCCGACTCGTTCGCCAGTCAACGCGCATGACCGCGCGCGACTGGCGTGCCGGCGAATTGCGACTGCTGGCGGCGGCGCTGGTCATTGCAGTGGCCGCCGTGACCAGCGTGGGCTTCCTCGTCGATCGCATCCGTCTCGGACTCGAACGCGATGCAACCCAGCTGCTGGGTGCCGACCTCGTGCTGAGCTCGGATTCGCCAATCGACGAATCGGTCAGCCAGCGCGCGGCTGCGGCCGGGCTGAAGCTGGCCCGGACCGTCATCTTTCCGAGCATGGCGCTGGCGGCGAGCGACCAGGATCGCAACGCATTGGCAGCGGTGAAAGCCGTGTCTGATGGCTATCCGTTGCGCGGGACCCTGCGGATCGCGGACGCGGCCGGCCAGCTCGAGCGCGCGACGCGTGAAGTCCCGGCGCCGGGTGAGGTCTGGGTCGACAGCCAGCTGCTGCAGGCGCTGCGTGCTGCTCCCGGCGACGCTCTGAAGCTGGGCGAGAAGACGTTCCGCATCGGCAAGGTCATCGTCATCGAGCCGGATCGCGGCGCCCAGTTCATCAACTTCGCGCCGCGCGTGATGATGAATCTCGACGATCTCGCGGCCACGCAGCTGATCACGACCGGCAGCCGCGTCACCTATCGCCTGCTGGTCGCTGGCGAACGCGCGCCGGTCCGCGAATTTGCCACCGCACTGGAGAAGGAACTGCAGCGCGGCCAGCGTGTCGAGACGCTGGAAGGCGGCCGGCCGGAGATGCAGCGCACGATCGACCGTGCCGAGCGATTCCTCGCACTCGTCGCGCTGCTGGCCGCAATGGTCGCGGCGGTCGCGGTGGCGACGTCGGCGCGGCGCTTCTCGCTGCGGCACCTGGACTCGTGCGCGATGATGCGCTGCCTGGGACTGGCGCAGGCCGACATCTTCAAATTGTTCGCGCTCGAGTTCGTCGTGATCGGTCTCGTGGCATGCATCGTCGGAGTGGTGCTCGGTTATGCCGCGCACTACGCGCTGCTGCAGGCGCTGGGATCCCTGATCAAGTCTTCGTTGCCGCAACCGTCGCTGCTCCCGGCCGCGCAGGGGTTCGCCTGCGGGCTCGTATTGCTGCTCGGTTTCGCGCTGCCGCCGCTGGCGCAGCTGCGTCACGTGCCGCCGCTGCGGGTGCTGCGCAAGGATGTCGGGCTGCCGACCGGACGCGTCGCAGTCGGTTACCTGGCCGGACTCGTCGGATTCTTCGCGCTGCTGCTGTGGTCGTCGAACGACCTCAAGATAGGCAGCCTCACCGCAGGA
>Ga0105094_10001615_pt1 | contig 11818 bp, 8 predicted proteins | sample PPLLak1March2015_2_FD_87023 | JGI IMG/M metagenome (GOLD analysis project Ga0105094, IMG submission 87023) | Freshwater sediment microbial communities from Prairie Pothole Lake near Jamestown, North Dakota, USA - PPLs Lake P8 Core (3) Depth... | ecosystem: Environmental > Aquatic > Freshwater >...
GGACTGGCTTCGGTCCTCCTTGAATATAACCGTTCCGGGGGCGAGCCTGATAAGATGGACCTTGCAAAGGTCAAAAACAATCTCGGGGAACATTATGATATTTATGTGATCAACGAGTCCGGTGTTATTGTCTTTACAACATACGCACAGGAACTTGGGACGGACTTCAGGCAGGTCTCGTATTTTTATGACTATCTTACAAAAATCCGCTTTTCAGAAGGTTTTTTCCCCGACCGCATCGTTCGTGAAAGACTGGGGGCCGGTCGGCTCCTGAAATATGCATATATGCCAACTCCTGACCACCGGTTCATCCTTGAACTCGGTTATTCAAGCGCGATACTCGAAGAATTAAACCAGAAGCTGGATGATAAGGAAAGTATTCGAAGGATCGTTTCGGTTAACCCGTACGTGGAAGATTTCACGATTTTTAACTCAATGGGAAGGCGCCTTGATACCACCGGTCTTTCTGAAGAAACCGTACAGGGACATGTTGCAGAGGTGCTGAAAAATCGTGTCACGCTTGAAGTAGAGGACCGCGACCACCAGCGGACAACACGATATCTTATGGTGGATTTAAAAGCTGATAAGTACGGGTCGGACCCGAGCAGGGTCGTTGCGATCACCTACAACCTGAAATTAATCCAGGACGCCCTGAACCGTCTTATCCTTTTCCTTATCGTCACCGGCGTCGCTGCAATCGTCCTCGGATGTGTTCTGGCATATGAAGTTTCACGTCGCATTACCCGTCCTATCAAAAAGATTGTCGGGGATGTGAATACCATTGCCCACGGCGATCTTGAACACCGTATCGGTGCAACACAGAGCAGTGAGTTCGCCATCCTCGAAAACAGTACCAACATGATGGTTGATTCACTTAAGCTTGCTCTCCATCAGGTCAGGGAAGGAGAAATTCTGCGAAAGGAAATAATCGATCAGCTTCCCGTGGCTGTCTTTATGAAAAGTGTAAAAGACGGAAGATACCTATTCTGGAATAAGACAAGTGAACAAATTTTTGAGATGAAGGCCTCTCAAATAATAGGAAAGACCGACCGGGAGCTGTTTTCACCAGAGATGGTATCAATCATCGATCGGGAGGATAAGGAAGCAGCTCTCAACCATATTTCGATAAGTAACAAGAAAATATCAGACAGATTTCAGGGCCAGCGTATCATCCATATGATAATAGTCCCGATTTTAAATTCAGAAAATATCCTGCAGTACATCCTCGGAATCGGGGAAGATATTACCAATGAAACCAATAACCTGAAAATGGACCTGCTCTTCAGTATAACCCGGCGGGATGTTCTTGATCAACTCTCTATCATCATGAATTATCTCGAACGTGCACAGCTCAGGACAACCCATGATGAAATGCAGATGTTTTTTGATAAAACGATTGAATCCATAGAATCTATCCAGAAACAGATGGCATTTGGCAAGTCACTCCAGGACCTGGGGATGACATCTCCGAAATGGCATTCGGTCAGAAAGATATGGGATGATGTGGTCAGGCTGTTGCCTGCAAACAATGTTGAGTTCAGTCTGGAAATGGCAGATATCGAATTATATGCCGATCCTCTCCTTCCCCGGGTGTTTTACAATCTTCTTATTAATGCGTTATATCATGGAGGTCCTCAGCTCACAAAAGTCAGACTTTATACCATGGTATCTGAAGAATCCCTGATCCTGATCGTTGAGGACAACGGTACCGGCATTCCCTTTGATAAAAAAACGAAGATATTTGAATTCGGTTGTGGCAAGGGCACCGGCTTTGGGCTGTTCCTGATCCGTGAGATACTCGGAAATACCGGAATCACGGTAACTGAAACCGGCGAACCCGGAAAAGGCTCGAAATTTGAGATCCTCATCCCGAAGGGGAAATTCAGATATGGACAAATGACTCAGGAAAAATAGAGAAAAGAATCGGTTTTGCAGGGTCTTAATAAATAACGTTCCCGGGGGCTTTCCCCCCCCTCCTCTGTGGCATCCCCTGAAATGATATCCGTGGAAATCTGAATATCCGTTACTCATGTAAGATAGGACTTTTCCCATGAAATTGCACAATTCCAGTAATTTCGGGAAGTACCAATCCTGCTATTGCGATGACCTGCGCCGCCCCCGAAGGGACGCCCCCGCGGCGCTTCAATGAGCTGAAAACTCCGCCCTTAGCCTCTCAAGAGCCTGTTACGGATGCCAGTCGTACCTCACAATTTTTCATAGTTCGGGAGCGAACTCCCGTTCATGCCCGTTTCTCCAGAGCCAAAGATTCTGATGAAAAGTCGAAAAACGGGGATTCAGAAACTCCTCTATCAAAAGGAAACTGGTATTATCCCGACTGGAGTGATAATATCCGGTGATAACTCAATAAAGATCAGCATAGGCTCATTTTCTCTTGGACCTGATTCAAAATATCCCTTTGTTTTTCGATTTGAAGACGTTCCTGGGGTTTTTCCCCCGCCACTGTGGCATCCCCTGCCGTGATAATGCAGTATTACCCAAATCTCATAAAATAATTTGGATTCTCTTAATCAGCGTATAATTTCATGTGAAATATCTTACACATGGAAAAAGGAAGTGGTACTGAATGATGCATCCCGAATGTCAGAATTCCTATCGCTGCACCGCTCCCAGATTTGCCTGTTCTACGGTTTTCGCATACCGGGAAAGTACTCCGGAAAGGAATTTTTTTACGGGTTTCCATTTTTTCTTACGCTGTATCAATGTCTTTTCATCGACGATAAGATCAATTTTTTTCGCATAGAGATCAATTTCGATCCTGTCATTTTCCTCAACAAGCGCAATCGGCCCGCCGATCGCGGCCTCAGGAGCAACATGCCCGATGCACGGTCCCCGTGTCCCCCCAGAGAATCTGCCATCCGTAACCAGAACAACACTGGTATATCCGAATCCCATAAGGGCCGAGGTTGGCGAGAGCATTTCAGGCATACCCGGGGCGCCGCGTGGACCTTCATACCGGATGATGATCACGTCCCCCTCATTGATCTCGCGGGCAAGTATAGATTTCATCGCGAGCTGTTCACTGTCAAACACCCGGGCCGGTCCTTGATGTTTCCACATCTTTTTTGGTACTGCTGCGCATTTCACAACAGCACCGTCAGGTGCAAGAGAGCCGGACAGAATTTTCAGTCCCCCTGCGGGGCTTATGGGGTCATGAGCGGATCTGATAATTGTTTCATCCCGCACTACTGCTTCCCTGGCAATACGCAGGATTTTTTTACCTGATACGGTCGGGTTGTCCTCAAGATACCCCTCAAGACGTTTGAGGACTGCCGGGATGCCACCGGCCCGGTAGAGTGTCTGCATGGAATGCGGTCCGGATGGCTGCATATTGCACAGATGAGGGACAGAATCGGCAAGTGTATTGAAATCCTCAAGCGAAAGCGGAACATCTGCTTCAACGGCAACAGCCATCAGGTGGAGTACCGTATTTGTCGATCCTCCAAGTGCCATATCAACCCGGATGGCATTCCTGAGGCTCCTTTTTGTAATAATGTCCCGGGGTTTGACCTGTTTTTGAACAAGCGGGATGATGGCTTCTCCGGTCTCCCGTGCAATCCTCAGTTTTCCTGCATCAACGGCGGGAATGGCAGCGCAGCCGGGGAGCGACATTCCCATTGCTTCTGTCATGCATGCCATGGTATTTGCCGTGTACAGTCCCTGGCAGCTTCCGCAACCGGGCATCGCGCAGCGCTCAAGGTCACACAATGCCGTTTCTGTCATTGTGCCTGCAGCAACTTTTCCGACCCCTTCAAAGACATCGATAAGTGACAGGTCTTTTCCATCCTGGTATCCCGTGAGCATCGGTCCACCGGTCAGGACAACCGAGGGAATGTTGCACCGTGCTGCCGCCATCAGCATGCCAGGAACGATCTTGTCACAGGTCCCGATACAGACCAATCCATCAAACCGGTGGGCCTCGGCCATGAGCTCTATTGAATCTGCGATGTTCTCCCGGGAAGGCAGGGAGTAACGCATCCCTTCGTGTCCCATCGCGATACCATCGCAGATGCCGATCACCCCGAACTCAAACGGCACTCCTCCTGCCGCAGCAATACCTTCGCGTACTTTCTCTGCGAGCTGACGAAGGTGGATATGCCCGGGAACAATGGTGTTATAGGCATTTGCAATTCCAATAAACGGGAGGTCCATTTCCCGGTCAGTCACTCCGAGTGACCGCAGGAGCGACCGGTTGGGTGCCCGATGGTATCCGGATTTTACTTCATTGCTGCGCATTGATTTTCACCAGATATAGTGATGATAGATTCGCTTTCCAAGAGTTTTATTTCTTGCTCCAGAGAAAATGGCAGCGAGGCGGGGCGGACTACGGGATTCTTTTTTTAGGTCTAGTTACCTTCCGGTGACAGCACATCATATTTTTTTTGAATTGCACTTACACTCTGACGCTCCTTATGGACTTGCCATTGGCTCGTCCCAACCGTTTCTGACGTGCTCCCGATTTGAATCCTCCAGAAGGAACAGGGGAAATGCTCAAAGAAGTCACCTGACATGAACTCCAGACTCCTTCCGGGCGCAGGGGGGCCAAGAGAAAGAAGAGGCACTATCGGCAGATTGATTATTAAAGTGTTTTTCGCTTTTCTGACAATTGAACTTATTTCCTGCTGAATCCGGGACCACTTTTTCTCGTTTTTATCACTCGCGATCTCATTATTATCAATCATTTAATACCGGATAATTCTGGGGTTAACATGGTGTTATATGATGTCTGTAGAAATGCCCAAGAACAAGCTAAACGCTCACGGGGATTTCACCCCTGCCGCTGTGGCTCCCCCGAATATGATAAACTCCGTACAGGTAATACATCACCATCACTCTTAGCACAGGGGCGGTTTGGGGGGACAGGCACTGTCCCCTCCTTTATCAATCCAGTACTATATATTTTAAAATTTTACATAATGAATTACAAAAGAAAACCACGGTTATTTATCACGGTTGCCTGAGTCCTCATGAGCGTTTCTGCAGATCATTCCATTAACCCTTCCTTTTAGTCTCTGGAGAAACGATGTGCTGCTTTTACAACGATTCCGGCGAATTTGTCGGTAAAATAAGCGTGAGTGTACGTACCTACCGCATTGACGGATACAAGCCCGTCTTTTCCGGAATCGATGCCTTTTCCGCGGGAAAGGCGGAACAGGAATTTTGCATCCCAATCCGGAAACGCCCGTGAGTAATGAAATTCATGTCCCGTGATACTCACAGACTGGGGGAAAAACAATGAATTACCGATACTTTTGCCTCTCACATATCCAAGTGCCTGGATCCCGGGTGTCATTTCAACGTCTGCCGGCAGGACCCCGCAGAGCTTGTACGTCCTGTCAGCGGAAATTTCACGCGCAAGATACATAAGGCCCCCGCATTCGGCGTATACCGGCATCCCCGCATCAACGACAGATCGCAGCTCCCTGGTACAGTCCGAGGATTCCAGTGCCTGAAGGTGCAGCTCGGGATATCCTCCGCCAAAATACAGGGCATCGACCCTGGGCAATGGATCATGCAAAGGACTGAAAAAAACAAGATCTGCACCTGCAGCACGGAGACGTTCCAGGTTATCCTCATAGTAAAAACAGAACGCTTCATCCAGCGCCACTCCTATCGTGACATGAACCCGCCTCCTTTTTCCTGATGAAGGAACCTTTTTTTGTGGATGTGAAGCCAGACTTTTTTTTGCACATCCGATAATCGTATCCAGATTACAAAATTCCTCGATTATTGGCCCGAATTCTGACATGGATCCCGTTTCGTGTGCCATGATAAGACCAAGATGACGGCCTTTAACGGCAATGTCATCCCGTTTTGGAATCCAGCCGAGTGCGGGGATCTCCAGAGAATTTTCGATCATCCCGCGGTGTCGCGGGCTTCCAACACGATTCAGGATAACGCCGATGAATGAGATCCCGGGATCGAAATCACAGAATCCGCGAATGAGGGCGGTGGTACTTCGTGACATTCCCTTTATATCCACCACGAGAAGGACCGGAGCGTTCAGGAGTCGTGCTACATGGGCGGTACTGGCAAAGTCTGTCCCGTCAATCCCATCAAACAGGCCCATGACACCTTCGATAACTGCGATATCCGCACCTTCTGTTGACCGTTCAAATGTCCGTACCACCCCCTTTTCGCCCATCATGAAAGGGTCAAGATTCCGGCAGGGTCGCCCGCAGATGCGGGTGTGATGGGAGGGATCGATAAAATCCGGACCAACTTTATAGGGCTGGACTTTTAACCCCCGGGCCGTCAGTGCTGCCATAATACCGCTCGCGACCGTTGTTTTACCACACCCGCTGTGTGTGCCGGCAATAACAATACGCGGGATCATCACGGCAACCCGCCTTCCATCATGTTCACTACGATCGGGATACCGCTTTCCTTCACATAGGAATCTACCCGCTGGTATACCCGGTCGACCATAGTTTCAGTTGTCATGATCAGGGAATTTTCCCCGAGGAGTGCCCTGAGGATGCATTTATCAATAACCCCGTAGGTAAAATCCAGGTGGATGCGTTCGTTTTCTGCACGTTGTTTTGCCCGTGTTCCCATGGCACCGATCGAAACCCATGAGTGTTCGGAATGCCATGATGAAAACGATTCCGGGCTGTGCCGGTCGACATTGTAAATGGTTATTGCACCCGGACTTGCAGAGGAATACGTTTTTTCAAATAAAGTCTCAATGGCCTGCATCATATCGAGAACGGTATGCGGCTTTTTTCCCTGCAGATGGAAACCTCGTTTCTGCAGCTCGATGTGTAATTCAAGAAGGGTAGGAAGGGAAAGGTGTGCCCTGCGTACATATTCAGGGTTACCAAATGCTTTTTCGGGGATTCCTTCTTCGAGAATCTTTCCCTCAAGCATCAGGATGGCACGGTCAACCCATGGGTATGCCAGCTCAACATTATGCGTGGAGATGATGATCGTCTTACCTTCATGGTTCAACTCGTCAAGCAGCTCCATGATATCTTCAGAGCCGGACGGATCGAGACCGCTTGTTGGTTCATCAAGCACCAGCACATCCGGGTCAATCGCCAGAACACCGGCAATAGCAACACGCTTTTTCTCTCCACCGGAAAGCTGGTGGGGCGGCCGGTGTTCAAAACCTTCCAGCCCCACATGACGCAGTGCCTGTGCTGCAACCCTTTTAACTTCTTGTTCCGGGTAGCCGAGGTTGGTTGGCCCGAATGCAACATCCTGGTACACTGTCGGCGCAATAATCTGGCGGTCCGGGTTCTGGAGGACGAATCCCACACGCTTGCGCAGCATCCGCAGGGACGCGGTATCGTACCGAACCGGTTGGTTGTCAAAGAGCAACACTCCTGAGTCGGGCCGGATCATGCCGTTGAACATCGCAAGGAGGGTCGATTTGCCGGCACCGTTTGGCCCGACAAGAGCGATCTTCTCTTTTTTCCGGATATGGAAACTGATGCCGCAAATCGCCTCCATGCCCCGCGGGTAACGGTACCTGATTTCCCGGGCTTCAAGGATTATGCTGCTCATCGTTTCTGTCCTAAATTATGGTGCTGTTTCCCGAAAAGATCACTATCGCAGCCGAGAGGGACAGGAATGCGAAGAGGGCAAGGAGTGGTCCTCGTTCAACCGGTCGGTTTTCACCAAGAACTGCAAATTTTCCGGTATAACACCGTGCGTCCATAGCCTGTATCAGGTCCTCACCGGCATCCCAGCTGGCAATAAAGGCAGCCCCGCACAGGGTTGCGCAGGAATGAATGGATTCTTTCACTGTTGAATACCCAAGGCGCATGACCTGTGCCGTGTAGATCTGCACTACCTGGTCCATCAGGATAAAGATAGTGCGGTAGATAATCATCATCAGTTCAATGATAATTTCCGGAATTCTACATTGCCGCAACACCGTGAAAATAGTGGTCATTGGTGTTGTCAGCGATATAAAGCACAGTGCGGACATTCCTCCCAGGACCCGGCAAAAGACAAATATGCCCTGGTTTATACTTTCCCTTGTTACGGACAGAGAGAACGATGGCAGGATATTCCATTTCCAGAATATATCCTGTCCCCCTGAAATGAGGATGATGCCGGCAACACTCATGATGGCAAACCAGAGAGGCACGATAAAAAGCTCAGCATAGGTTTTCGGATCCACCCGCGCAAGGAACAGGATTGCGCCGGTAAGGACCAGCGCAATAAAAAGCGGGGGGAAATAACTCGACGAAAGGAGGCACAGGAGGATCGCACCTAGACCGGTTGCCAGTTTAAGGTTCGTGTTCACTTCCCGGAGTCCGTTCTTCTGGGCAATATCTTCCAGAAGTTCCTCAAACATACGAGTACACTTTGTTTTTATCCCGATTATGCTTTCTTCTGTGAACCCATCCAGAACCCGAATACCCCCCCCACCATGGCACCTCCGACTGCAGCCTGGAGTGCAAAAAGGCAGGACTCAATTTCCCCGCTTGGGGGCTTCCACTGGGGGATGAGCGGCTGGAAATTTTCCAGGGGTATACCGGACAGTTCCGCGATAAGCCCGGAACCGACATTATCGGAACCGGCAAATTCCGCCCCGCCCATTGTCGAACTCGTATACAGGAATATGCCAGAGAATGCGACGATGGCAATGGTGGCTAAGGTTTCCAGGGCATACCTGAATTTCATGACGCATCATCCCGTGCTGCATTAATTTTTTCTTCTGAGAATATTTTCAGCCGGATCAGGATATCAGGCTTGAGAACTACGATATATTTGAACACCAGGGCAAGGACTATGCCCTCAACAATCGCAAGGGGGATCTGCGTTACTGCGAAAATACCCATAAACAGGACAAATGAACTGACAAACCCCCCGGTCTCGGCCGGGTATGCAAGAGCCAGTTCAAGAGAGGTTGTCACATACGTAAACATATCGGCAAGGGCAGTGACCAGGAACACGGTCAGGTACACATTCACGGAAGTATCCCGGAGCATTCGGTATACCGCGTATCCCACGATGGGACCGACGATACCCATGGAAACGATATTGGCTCCCAGAACTGAAAGTCCTCCGTGAGCGAGGAACAGGCTCTGGAACAGGAGGACGATTGCACAGACAACTGATGTAATCCATGGCCCGAATGATATCGTCGAGAGGCCCGTGCCGGTAGGATGAGAGCAGCTGCCGGTAACTGATGGTAGTTTTAATGACGAAAGGATGAAGATGAACCCTCCGGTTACACCAAGGAGGGGGAGAGTTTCCCGGTCAGCAGCCAGTACTTTTTTCAGCTGATACAAGCCAAGGATGAGGCAGGGCAGCGCGATAATCCACCAGACAATACACCACTGCAGGGGGAGAAATCCTTCCATTATATGCATACTATCATCTCTCTACCGGATTGGATTTTAAATAAAATTTACTTGTGTTAATTCAATATTATTTGTTAAATCATGTTGCGCCGGGCCGTATTTAAATTTTTTTAAAAAATCTTTCGGAAATACCTGTCATCCCTTTTTTCGATAGTGATAGATCACATAAACAATACCAATGAATCCTGCAGCAATACCTGAGAGGTACACCGGGTTCGAGAAAACAGCAGCAATACCCGTAAGGGGCTTTACATCTACTTTCACCTTTATCGTGTCAGAAATATAGGTGTTACCGAGCGCATCTTGGTACCGGATCTCTGAATCGAGACCGTAGTCCTTAATCGTGGCCGAGCGATCCACGCTCACTACATAGGACGCAACCACCGATTCACCATGGTTGAGATCGCCGAGATATGCGATATCATCATTGCTGGTAAAAGGATCCACGGCGCTTATTCGGCCCTGTGCGCTGTAGATGGTTGTTTCACCGGCATTTCTATACTCAACACTGATAACCTTCCTGCTTCCGGGACTCATTTCAGCAGGGGGTGAAATAACCTCAAAATCTGCCTTGCTCCCTACGGGTATTCCGACAGTGTCGTTTCCTGTCGTGACAAAATCTCCTTCATTATTTTTGTAAACCACTGCCACATCAACGGGATATGTCAGGGGCTCACCATTACCGGATACTGAAACCTTATACCTGCATTCAGCAGTACTTCCCGAAGGGAAATCCCCGATGTAAACACTGCTGTCGATCGGTACTACCGGACTGTTGCCGTTTCGCAGGATTCTGACAACAGCTTGTGTTCCGTCTCCTGATCCGGTGTTTTTAATTTTCATCGTGAGATACCCTTCAGTCCCGACATTCAGGTATTCAGGCACAGCGGATACCACCTCAATGGAAATATCCGGTCTGATTTTTATGGAAATTCCGATATCCTCAGTGACCTGCCTGTAGGTATACTGGACAGTATCAAAACCGAACTGCTCTGCCTGGTATAAATAGGCATAATTCAGCGTCAGGGGAAGAGTATACCTGCCGGCTGGTGCATCGGCATTAATTTTTGTAGTAAATACGGCACGCACGCTGCCGGCACCCTTCACATCTCCCAGCATCTGGGGATCAGACTTGATTTCCAGTGGTGCAACTCCGGGACCGAGTGCTGCCATCAGAAACTTTGCCGTGTTGGGAAGGTCATCACGGTCGATGATCCGGGACTGGACAAATTTGAATTCGTTTACCCCGGTATTTTGGATGACGACCGTTATCTGTGCCTCTTCACCGGGGCTGAATTCATTGGTCCCGGATAAGGATGCAGAAAGCTGCGGGTTCCCGGCCATGTATTCCGTACCCGCCATTGCGGGAATGATCAATACCGCAAAGAGAATCAGGAGGGTGCACAATATTTTTCCAGGAGGTCTCATCAGGCAAATCCTCTCACCATTAAAATATATTTGTAATCATCAGCTATTGATATTCTTCAGGCTTTAATTTCCTGTTATTGCATTATACACCCTTATCCTGATTATCGTAAATTTAAGAAATAACCGTACGCCATTTCCTGGTCCGGTTACCTGCAAAACCCGAATAATTCTGAAGTCATGCTGTTTCAATCTTTTCTTCCTCGTGAAGGCCAAGTGTCCTGATGGAGTCTTCCCGCATCCTGAACTTCTGTATCTTTCCGGTGACTCCCATCGGGAATTCATCGACGAAGATCACGTACCGTGGTATTTTATAGTGTGCAATTTTTCCCTTGCAGAAATCCTTGACCTCCTGTTCCGTCAGGGTCAGACCCTGCCTGACTTTCACCCATGCACAAAGTTCCTCACCATACTTCCGGTCAGGAACACCAACGACATACACATCCGAAATCTTCTCGTTGTGGTGCAGGAATTCCTCGATCTCACGCGGGTATATGTTCTCTCCGCCCCGGATTACCATATCCTTGAGGCGACCCACAATCCTGAAGTAACCTTCCTTATCCATGGTGCCGAGATCTCCTGTGTGGTTCCAGCGGTTAGAGTCAAGGGTTGCATGGGTTGCAGACGGGTTGTTATAGTAGCATTTCATAACGCAGTACCCGCGTGCGCAAATCTCGCCTATCTCCCCCACCGGGACGATCTTACCCGTGTTGGGATCGACGATCTTGAGTTCCGTATGCGGAAAAGCACGCCCTACCGTTGAAACACGGCGTTCAACCGGGTCCCTGGTGGTGGTCATGGTAACACCCGGTGATGTCTCGGTCTGCCCGTAGACGATAACAATCTCGCTCATATGCATCTTCGTGTTGACCTGTTTCATCACCTCGATTGGGCAGGGCGATCCTGCCATGATTCCGGTACGTAAGGTTTTCAGGTTGTATTTTAGAAAATTGGGATGCGTGAGTTCAGCGATGAACATCGTTGGTACTCCGTGAAGAGCGGTACACCGTTCCTTTTCGACCGTCCTCAGGACCTCTTCGGCATCGAATGTAGGA
>Ga0105094_10001620_pt1 | contig 11804 bp, 13 predicted proteins | sample PPLLak1March2015_2_FD_87023 | JGI IMG/M metagenome (GOLD analysis project Ga0105094, IMG submission 87023) | Freshwater sediment microbial communities from Prairie Pothole Lake near Jamestown, North Dakota, USA - PPLs Lake P8 Core (3) Depth... | ecosystem: Environmental > Aquatic > Freshwater >...
CTTCGGACGGGGCTCGCACTCTGGTGGCAAGCCGTCAGGCGCCCAGGGCGCTCAGCATCCAGAACACCGCCAGGCCGACGGCAATCGTCAGCCACAGGTTCCGAAATCGCACCGCGATCGCCATTGCCGCCAGGCCGGCCAGCAGCTGGTAGTTGCTCAGGCTCAGGTCAAGGACGCCCGCTGGCAGCAGCAGCGCCGGCGCAATGATCGCGGCCAGCACTGCCGGCGCGACAAAGCCCAGTCCGCTGCGCAGCAGCGGTGGCAGGCGCTCGGCCGGCAGCAGGCCAATGAACGAGAAGCGCGTCACAAAAGTGACCAGCATCCCACCCAGGATCACCAGCCACACGCCGCCCACGCTCATGCGCCATCGCTCCCGCTTGCTGCTCGACCTCGCCTCGCTTGCAGGACCACGCCGACGGCGACCCCCAGGATGGCGGCGGAAATCAATCCCAGCCGGAACGGAAGTCCGTGCAGCACGACCGCAGCCCCGCCGGCGCACAACGCAGCCGCTACGGCGGGCCAGTCGCGGATGCTCAGGATCAGCAGGGCGATGAAGGTCAGCGGCAGTGCCACCTCCAGGCCCCACGCCTCGGGAACGCGCGCGCCCAGCAGGATACCCAGCGCGGTGCTGGCCTGCCAGGCGGCCCACAACGTCAGTCCGGTCCCAAGCGTGTACCAGTGGGCCAGGCGTACCTCCGGCTGGCGGTAGCGCAGCGCGGCGACCGCGAAGGCCTCGTCGGTCAGCAGCCAGGCCAGTGGCACCTTCCAGCGCATTGGCAGGTGGCTGATGTGCGGCGAGAGCGAGGCGCTGTAGAGCGCGTGGCGCAAATTGACAACGAAGATCGTGGCGACGACCAGGCCGGCGGGTGCGCTGGAGAGCATGCCCACGGCGATGAATTGAGCGCTGCCGGCGAAGATCAGGACGGAGAAGGCCTGCGCCGAGACCGGCGTCAGACCGGCCTGCAGTGCCAGCGCACCGAAGATCAGCCCGAAAGGGATGACGCCCAGCAGCAGCGGAAGCTGGTCGCGGCCCCCCACCAGGAACTGTCGCGCCGCCGATCCGGCATCCGGCAGGGGCGGCGCTTGGGGAGCAGTGGAGGGTTCATCGACTCGAGGCATGACTTCGCTCTGGGACCCGCCCGGCAGTCGGCCGTGGCGAGGCTGCAATGATACCCGGGCCGGGCTGCGTCGGGAACCCACCGAGCTCGAACAACGTCAACGGTGATAGCATGGACTCGCCGAGGAGGTCCGAATGATTCGCACGCCTACCATCTTGATCCTGGCGGCCGGCATGGTGATTGCCGGCTGCGCCCGCACACCTGAGCCGATCCCGCCGCCTGAGGTGCCCAACTCGCCTGGCGCCGGCGAGCCGGAAGGAACTCGCGGCCCGGTGTATGTGGAGTCCACCGAACTCCTGATGGCCGAGAGCTTTCCGGTACAGGGGCGGCTTCAGCTGAGCGGGTCACTTCCCACGCCGTGCCACGCCCTGAAGTGGGAGGTGCATGGCCCGGATTCTGCCGGGAGGATCGAGGTCGTACTCTACAGCCTGGCTGACCCTGATCTGGCCTGCATCCAGGTGCTGGAGCCGTTCGAGGCTTCCATCCCACTCGGGTCGTTTGAATCCGGAAGCTATACCGTTTCCTTGAACGGAGAGCAGATTGGGGAGTTCGAGCTCTAGCCCAGGGAGTGAGGGTCCCGCTGCTCCAGATTCTCGGTAGAATTGGCGCCAGGCATACCGGCCGCTAGGTAGACTTCGCTGCGAGGCGCCCGAGATGGCTGGTTTGGTCGGCCAGATGCTCGACCACTACAAGCTGGTTGAGCAAATCGGCCAGGGTGGCATGGCGACGGTCTACCGGGCCATGGACACCCGCAAGCTGGCCGAGGTGGCCATCAAGGTCCTCTCGCCAACGCTGGGCAGCGATAAGCGCTTCCTGCGCCGCTTCCGGCGCGAAGCCCAGGTTGTCTCCCGCCTCAAGCATCCCCACATTGTGGTGGTCACCGACTACGGCGAGCAGCTGGGCTATGCTTACCTGGTGATGCCGTTCGTTGTCGGTGACACGCTGTACGACCGCATGACCCGCCGCGGCGTAACGCAGGCCGAAGCCGCCCGCTGGGTTGCCCACACCGCGGCTGCTCTGCAGTTCGCCCATGACCGCGGCGTGATCCACCGCGACATCAAGCCTTCGAACATCATGATCACCCGAGAGGGCACCGCGCAACTGACTGATTTTGGCTTGGCGCGCATGACCGAGAGCTCGACCAGCCTGACCGGCTCGATGATCTTGGGCACACCGGCGTATGTCTCACCTGAGCAGGGGCGGGGCGGGGAGGTCAACCCGCGGTCCGATCAGTACTCGTTTGGGGTGATCCTGTATCAGTTGGCGACGGGCCGGCTGCCATTTGAGTCGGAGACGGCGATGGGCACGGTGCTGATGCACATGCAGGATCCGCCGCCGCCGCCCAGGCAGTTCAATCCCAATCTGCCGCCGCAAATTGAGCGGGTGATCCTGAAGAGCCTGGCCAAGGCACCCGAGGATCGGTTCGCCTCGGTGGACGCGCTCAACGACGCCTACCAGCGCGGACTGCGCGGGGAGGCGCTGCCCGAGGTCGAGGTGCCCGTGGCCCGGCCCATTCCGGTGGCACGCCCGGCGCCTCCGATCGTGCCGCAGCCGGCACACCGCCGCTGGCCGGCGATCGCCTTGGGCGCGGCCGCCGCCGTGGCCCTGCTGGCCATCGCCGCGGCTCTCCTCTGGCCGCGCACACCGCCGACCACGCAGGATCCATCCGCCACACAGGCTGCCGTGGTGGGGCCCGCGCTGCTCTCCAGCCCAACCCCTGCTCCCCCAGCCCCGGCGGCAACACCCGTCACCTCCGCCAGTTGCCCCGGCGTGACCATGCTCTCCTTCAACCGCACGGGGCAGGAGGTTTCCTGGCCGATTGACAACGGCGGGACCACCGCCATTCAGCTCACAAGCCTGGAGCCCTCCTTCCCTCCCGAGAATGAACTGCAGGCGATCTGGCTCGGGCGGGAACTGCTCTGGGAGCGGCCGGCCGAAGGGCCGGAATCGCAGACCGGCGATCTTCCCAGCGACGCGCGAACGGTAGTCGAGCCTGGGACGGTGGCCACGCTGCGCCTGGTCTTCCAGTGGTCGGACGATCAGTCGGGCTACGGCCTCAAGCTGGGCTTCGATAACGGCTGCGCCCTCTCGACGAGCTGGTGATCGACGCCCGGGTCCGAGAACCCGTGACCGTCACAGGCGGTGATCTCCGCCTCGGGCCGATCTGTCGACCCCCGCCATACGCTGCTGCACCGGGGGTTGTCTCTGCAACCGAGCCGCGCTCCACGCTGGAGTGCTTGCCGCCTCAGGAGGCTGCATGTCCGCCGACCCACGCCTGAGCAGACTCGCCGATACGCTGGTGAGCTACTCGATCGACGCCCAGCCGAAGCAAGACGTCGCCATCTACGGCCCGCCCGTTGCCGCGCCGCTCATCCGGGAGGTCTACCGAAAGCTGCTCAAAGCCGGCGCCTACCCGCATCTCTTCATGGGGCTGGAAGCCTATGTCGGCCTGGAGGGCCTGAGCGAGATCTTCTTCGAGCAAGCCAATGAGGATCAGCTCGACCACATGTTCCGGACCGAGCAGATCGTGCGGGGGGAGTTCCAGGGCCTGATCGTCGTCCGCGGCAGTTTGAACACGCGCGCCTTGAGCGGCGTGGATCCCGATCGCCGTCGGCGGCGGACGGCTGCCAGCGCCCCGCTGAATGAGACCTTCCTGCGCCGGAGCGCGTCAGGGGATCTGCGCTGGGTTGTTACCCTCTATCCGACGAGCGCCTACGCTCAAGAGGCCGAGATGAGCCTGACCGCTCTCGAAGATTTTGTGCTCTCGGCCACTCTCTCCGATCTCGAAGATCCCCCCGCGCACTGGCGGGAGGTCTCCGTCCGCCAGCAGCGATTGGTCGACTGGCTCGCCGGGCGGTCGCAAGTGGAGATCCATGGGCCGGACGTCGACCTGCGCTTCTCGATTGCCGGGCGCAAGTTCATCAACGACGACGGTCACATGAACATGCCAGCCGGTGAGGTGTTCACCGGGCCGGTTGAGGACTCGATGGAAGGCTGGGTTCGGTTTAGCTTCCCTGCGGTGTATGTGAATCGCCGGGTGGAGGGGGTCGAATTGCGCTTCGAGCGGGGTCGGGTCGTTGCGGCGCGCGCCGAGCGCGATCAGGCGTACCTCGAGCAGATGCTGGAGAGTGATCCAGGTGCGCGCTACGTCGGAGAGTGGGCGATCGGGCTGAATGAGCGCATCGATCGCTTCATGGGAGAGACGCTGTTCGACGAGAAGATCGGCGGCACGTTCCATCTGGCCCTGGGCAGCGGCTATCCGGAAACCGGCTCGCAGAATAAGAGCGGTCTGCACTGGGACATGATTTGCGACCTGCGCCACGCGGGCGAGATTTTGGTGGACGGCGAATGCATCCTGCGCCAGGGTCGCTGCCTGATCGACTAGGGGCAAGCCCGACGACCTCCGCCTGGCTGCGCGCAAACCCCAGCTGCCTGGGTTCGCGCCCGAGCGCCGGCGCTTGCTGCCTGGCTCGCAATGGAACTCCGGCATGAGCGGCGTTGACCGATCGCCCGCTCGGATGGTCGTGGCGCTGGATCTCTCTCCCTGGATACGGGACCGGCTCGGCCCTGCCGCAGTGAGGCTGCTGGAGATCCTCGGTGAGCTCTCCCGCGAGCAGGCTGGCATTCGGCTGTTGGGTATCGCGCCGGCAGGCGACCTGCCCGACCTTCCGTCGTCGATCCAGGTGGCCGGCACAGGCCCACAGCTCTCCGGGTCCAGCGGCCTGCGCTACACCCACTTCTATTTGCCTCGGACCGCTCGGCAGGTAGGCGCCGACATCTTGTTGCTGGTTGGCAGCAACCCCCCGCTGCGGAGTCGAGTGCCGGTCGCCGCGCTCGACGAAGCGCTTGCCGAGAGATCCAGTGGCGGTTGGGGAAGGCTGTCCGAGGCGGCCGGGCGGGCGGGGCTGCAAGTGGCCGGCAGGCTGGGCAATCCCAAACCCGACCTGCCGCCGGGGACTGCTAGCTTCGGTGGAGAGAGCCGGGGACGCACGAGTAAGCTGCCGCCAGGGGTCGAGCGGTGGGTACACGCTGACCTCGTGTTGGCGCATGGCGTGACCTGCGCCAACCTCGACTTGTTGTTGTCCGCCTGGACGTGGGTGGCGTCTGCAAGCGATGCCGTGCTCATGCCTCTGACCGCACGGCCTTGCCTGCGCAGGCAGATTGCCGAGCGAGCGCAGCGGCTCGGCGTGAACGGTTCGGTGGTTGTCCCGCCGGAGCTCGAACCCCAGTCGGTGCCGGAGCTGTATTCCCGGGCGAGGGTGCTGATGCTGAGCGGGGGCCTGGCGGGCGCCTCGCCGGCGCGCTGGGCGATGGCGAACCGATTGCCGGTGGCGGCCCCCGACGAGCCGGCACTCGCCGGGATCCTTGATGAGGCTGGCTATCTAGTCCGCCCCGGTGATGCACGTGCGTTGGGCGCAGCCTGCCTGACGCTCTTGGTCGACGAGGGTCTTGCTGCTGAGCTGGGCGAACGCGGCTGGCGTCGCAGCCAGAGCCAGAACCCCACGCCGGGGGAGGTTGGCCTGGCGGAGGGGTTACGGCGCGTGCTCGCGGCGCGACCCGCCGGGCGCGACCGGGATTGAGTTGCGCTGAACCGGTGATCGCCGTCATGCTTGCCGTCCCTGGATTCCTGCCGACGCGTGAAGGAGCATCCTGATTGCCGCCCCTGCGGAGCCTGCCCCTGCGCAGGAACAGGCAGAGGGCCACGAACTGCGCCGCTTGTGGCTTCGCTGGCCGACACGGGCGGCCGCAGGCGGGCTTGACTTCCGCGCACTCGATGACCGCGACCGGGCTTGCTTTCCCCGGATTCCCGCCTGCGCGGGAAACACGATCCTGGCTCTCGCCTCTGCCAGGTGCGCGGGTGTCTACGGATTGAGTCTGGGGATGGGCAGAAGCAGTTGAGGGTCGAGCGTGGCGGCGGGGTCGACGCTGGCCTTGTCCAGCGCCTGGCGCAGCGCCTGCAGGTTGGCCTTCCACGTGGCCACGTCAAGTCCACAGCATCGATCCGGCAGTGGATCGAGCCATTGATGGATGCGCAGCAGAAGCTTGGCTGCGCCCGGCCGATTGCCTCGCTCAAGGTGCAGGTAGATCACACAGGTCTGGACCAGGGCGCGGTGCAGCGATCGCTGGCCTGCATCCGACTCCAGCCACGCCTGTTCCAAGACCTCATGGGCCTCGAAGTATTCGCCGCGGGTCATCAAGGCAAGGCCTTCTGCAGCGCGTTCGCTCAGCGGCCGATTGCAGCCTGCTTCGAGGGCGGCGGTCAGGTCGGGCAGCGCCTGGGTCTGGAGGATCTCGGCCAGCCCGGACTGCAGGCGGCTGCGGGCCACGACGAAGTCCGCTCCAAGTTGTCGCGCCTGGGCCAGGCGTTCCTTCTCGACGTGTGGGCCAAAGGCGACGACCGGCAGGCGGCGAGTTGCGGCCGAGGTCTTCAGCCGCTGCAGCCAGCGCATCGCCGGCAGGGCGGGATCCCCCAGGTCGAGCAGGATCAGGCTGGGCTGCAGCTCGGCCACCTGCCGGACCAGCCAGGCGTCGGGGCCGCTCAGCGGCTCGGTCAGCATGCGCTCGTCGTCCGCCGGAGACCTGGCCGAGACCGCCGCCTCCATCCCCTCCAACCCAACCAGCTTGAAGTCCAGGGCTGCAGCGGCATCTTGCAGCCTGGGCTGCCAGAACACATCCTGGGAAATCAACAGGATCAGTCTGCGAGGGCGGGGCACCTGCGGGGTCGGGCTAGCCGCCATCGGCTGTCGGGATGAGCCGCCCGGCCGGCGCGGGGCGGGACGCAGGGCGGGTCGAAGCCGGGGTCACAGCCGGGGCAGGGCGATCGTCTGCTGGCCCTGGTACTTCCCCTTCTTGTCGGCGTACGAGACTTCGCACACCTCGTCGGCCTGGAAGAACAGCACCTGAGCGATGCCCTCGTTGGCGTAGATCCGCGCCGGGAGCGGCGTGGTGTTCGAGATCTCGAGCGTGACGAAGCCCTCCCATTCCGGCTCAAAGGGCGTGACGTTGACGATGATGCCGCAGCGAGCATAGGTGGATTTGCCGAGGCACACGGTCAGCACCTCGCGAGGGATGCGGAAGTACTCCACTGTCCGGGCCAGCGCGAAGGAGTTGGGCGGGATGACGCACACCTCGCCCTGAAAATCGATCATCGACCGCGGGTCGAAGTGCTTGGGATCGACAACGGCAGAATACACATTGGTGAAAATCTTGAACTCGTCGGCGACGCGGATGTCATACCCGTAGGACGATACGCCGTAGGAGATCACGCCGTCTCGAACCTGGCCTTCGACGAACGGCTCGATCATGTTCTTCTCGGCAACCATCCTGCGGATCCAGTGGTCGGGCTTCAGTCCCATGCAGCAGCCTCGCAGATTGCCCCGGCGAGCCCAGGGCGGTTTCGGTGTTGGGAGCGCCCGCCAGGCGGCGTGCCAGGCGCGCTTCGCTCCGTTGATTCTCTGGCCGGCGTGCAGCCACCGCCAGCCCGGCCAGCCTCTCGCGGTCGATGGGCGGCGTGCCCTACATCTGGAGCGCGGCCAGGCCGCCGCGCTCGTCGGGCAGCACTGGATTGACCAGCCGCCCAATGCCCTCGATCTCGATCGCCACCTCGTCGCCCGCCTGCAGCGGACCGACCCCGGCGGGTGTCCCGGTCAGGATCAAGTCCCCTGCTTCGAGCGTCATCACGGAGGAGATGAAGGCCACCAGCTGAGGGATCGAGAACACCATATCGCGGGTCGAACCCATCTGGCGCATCTGCCCGTTGACCGAGCAGGTGATCAGCGCATCCGCCGGATCGAGTTCGGTCTCGATCCACGGGCCGAGGGGGCAGAACGTGTCGAAGCCCTTGCTGCGTGTCCACTGTCCATCGCGGTGCTGCAAGTCACGCGCGGTCACGTCGTTGGCGGCGGAGTATCCGAGGATGTGGCGCGAGGCTTCCTGCGGCGCGATCCAGCGGCCGGGCACCCCGATCACCACCGCCAGTTCGGCCTCATGTTCGACCTGAAGAGACTGCGGCGGCAGGCGGATGGCCTCCCCGGGCCCGATGACGGCGGTGGGGGGTTTGAGGAACAGCAGCGGCCAGGACGGCACCTCGGCGTCGTGCTCGGCGGCGTGCAGCGGATAGTTGCGCCCGACACAGATGATCTTGCCGGGGCGCAGCGGGGCCAACAGGCGTGCCTGCTCCAGCGGCAGGGACCCCGCCTTGCGCCGGTACTCACCGAAGGGCGATCCCTCCAGTCGACCGACGCGCTCGCCGTCGACCCATCCCCAGGCAGGCGGTTCACTCCCGTCGGGCTGCCAACGCACGATTCGCACTCAGCTTCCTCCGGCGCGCGCCTCGTCCCGCCACGGCTTGCGCGCCCAGACCAGATCATACTCGACCTGCCAGGCATACGTCTCGACGTCCTGCCAACCCAACTCCCCGAGCAGCCGGGAAAACGCCTGCGGCGAGCGCATGCGGCCGCGAATCCACCTCCCATGCCGACCGACACGATTGCTGATCAGCAGCCAGCTCCCAGGCCGCAGGACGCGCTGCAGTTCGGCAAGGCTCTCGCTGGCCGAGGGGGTGAACTCCAGCAGCTCGAGCATCACCACCGTGTCAAAGGTATCGGCCGCGAAGGGAAGTGGGACGGCGAGGCCGCGCAGCCAACATACCCAGGGGTATGGCGCAGACCTACGACCGAGCGCCAGCATGCGCCGGCTTGGCTCGAGGCAGATCACCTGGCCGGAGATGCCGAGACCGCCGGCAAGGGCGCGCGCCGTCCGTCCAGTTCCAGCGCCGACGTCGAGGATCAGTGGATCAAGCAGCTCGCCGCTGATCGCTCGCAAGGGCTCGCCCAGGAAGCGGCTCTCCCATTCCCAATCGAAGTGCTTGATCGAGTCGTAACGTTGGGCCGTGAGATCGTAGAGTGGGATCACAACTCGCGGGCCGAGGTGGGCGCCTTCGCACAGGACCAGCTCCCAGATTACCAGGGCCACCAGGAGCAACGCGATCAAGGCTAGTGCGAAGGGCATTCCCGGGTCTAGCCCCGGCCGGGGGGTTCGCCCGCCAGCTGCTGGATCAGTTGGGCAACCCGTTCGGGGGCGGCGTCGAACCGCCCGGGACGGGCGTCCTTCAGCGCACGCAACACGGCAAACACCAGCGCCTCCAGCGAGGCCTGCCGGATATCCACCGCCGGGCTGGCGTGCGCTGAGAGCACGATGTCCGCCGGGCGGGCCGCCGGGCAGGAGGGAGCTGCCACCAGGGCGGCGGTGCGCATGCCGCGGCGCTTGGCCTGCTGCAGGGCGCGCTCGATATACGGGGTGTCGGCTGTGGCCTCCAGCGCCACGGCCAGCTCTTTGCGTCTGCCGGAGGCGACGGCCCCCGCCAGCTCGGCGACGGAGCCGTCGGCGACACGCACCGCGTAGCCGCTGGCCTCCAGGCGCGCCGCCAGGGCGAAGGCGCAGTAGCGCGCCGGCCCGTCGGCGAGCAGCAGCACCCGCTCACACTCATCGAGGGCTTCGATCAGGCGTTCGATCTGTTGGACGGGGAAGCTGCGTCGCGTCAGGTCGATGGCGTGGGCCAACTCCGCCAGGGCCGCCTGCCCAGGCGAGCTTGTTTCGCCGGCCTCCAGCGGCGGCACCCGCAGCCATTCGTCCATCACTCGCTGCCGGATCTCGCGCTGCAGTTCGGGGTAGCCGGGGAAACCGAGTTTCTGGGCGAAGCGCACCACCGTCGCCGGGTCGATGTCGAGCGTGTGGGCCAACTCGGTCGCGTTGAGGAATGCGGCCTTGACATAGGAGTCCAGCAGGAAGTCCGCCAGCCGGGTGTAGCTGGGCGAAAGTCCGCTGCGGACTCCCCGGATGCGATCCTGATATGTCATCATCGTCCCGGCCATCGATCCGGCGGCCGACTATAGCACACGCCTCATGCAGGGCAAAATGGGGGAGCGCGCCAGGCCAGCCAGCGCGTTGACGCGAGCGACTTCAGGGCCAAATCGAATTGCACCCCAGGCCATGTCTGGCCTTTGCCGAATTGGCTGGAATTGCGAAACCGGATTCGGCTTCTTCGAGCCCGGGGATTCCCAATGTATTTGTGCGGATCCAGTCCGAATTCGGGAGCGGCAATTGCGGGCTACTCCCAGATTTCCTGGAATTCCCAGGAATCACCCACGAATTTGCATGTGAGCGTAGAGGCTAGTTGCGGGGATATCCTCGTCTGGAATGAACGGTGCGTGGATTTGCTCGAGCATTTCCCCGGAGTATCGGGCGCAGGAAGTGTTTATTCGGGAATCTCGATCGCCTTTTGGGTGGTGTTCTCCGGATTGCTAGTAGCGAGTTTCGCGGAGGCTGCAGCCAGCTTCGGTCTGGATTTGGCCTACCGGCATCTGGTCGAGAATCGGCCGGATGGCTGCCCAGGCAGCCGGCGTGTGAGTGGCGAGTACCTCGTCTTCTTGTGGCACCAACTCCGCCTCCCGCAACGCGCCGTTGAGCCAATGGGGTGGCGTGACCATGGCCCACTCCAGACTTCGGCCTGAGCCAGGCGAGGGTTGCGCGGGACGGAGCCGCCCCTTTCTTGGCGGCGAAGCGCGGAAGTCAGGGGGCTTGCTCTACTCCCAGTTCTGCCAGGTGTCCCCGGGCTTGCTGGCGCAGTTCGGGTCTGTCACTGGATTTCATGACTTCCTGGAATTGGGCGATCGCTTTTTTTCCCTCACCCATACCTTGGTAGGCCCGTCCAAGCCACAAGTGAATGTACATATCGCCAGGCTGCAGCATTAGAGATCGATTGAAATCTTCCGCTGCTTGTACAAAGCGGCTCATCTTCAAGTAGGTTTGTCCGCGGTAGGTGCAAGCGGGACCAAGCTTGGGATCCAGCTCCAATGCCTTGTTGTAGTCAACAAGTGCTCTTTCGAGATCATTCTGGCGCAGGAACAGATAGCCCCGGTTGTTGTAAGCTCTGGCATTCTTCGGATTCCTCTCTACCACCTTGTTCATGTCGGCCAGGGCATTTTCCAGATCATTCAGCTGAACATACACCTGGCCGCGATCACTGCGCAATAGATCATTGCCCGGATCCAGCTCCAATGCCTTGGTGAAGTCAGCGATTGTCTTCGCCAGGTCGTTCTTGTGTTGGTACATCGTGCCGCGCTGGTGGTAACAATAAACCCTGGTCGGATCGAGTTCCAACGCCCTATTGAAGTCGGCCAGGGCAGCCTCCAGATCATTTCGCAGCGTATGCATCTTGGCGCGGCTTTCGTAGATCTCGGCATTGGTTGGATCCAGTTCCAGGGCTTTGGCATAGTCAGCCAGGGCTTTCGCCAAGTCCTCTCGGAGATGATGCAACATCCCGCGATGATAGTAATACTCGGCATTGTCGGGTGCTAGCTCCAAGGCCCTGTTCATATCGGCTAGAGCTTTCCCGGGCTCTCTTTGACCCATATACCAGGCGCCGCGGTGATCATAAGCACTGGCATACTCCGGGTCCAGCTCTAGTGCCATGTTGAAATCGGCCAGAGAATGGTCCCGATCCCCCTTTTCCGCGTAGATTATGCCGCGACGTGTATAGAACTCTGCCTGCTGCGTTGATCGCCCCGGCGCAGGGGTCGAACCTGTCATGGCGGGTGCCGCCGCGGTGGATGTTCTTTCAGCCTGATCGGAGTCACCCGCTGTCGGGATCTCAATATCCGCACCCCCAAGCCATTCCCTGATCGC
>Ga0105094_10001621_pt1 | contig 11801 bp, 10 predicted proteins | sample PPLLak1March2015_2_FD_87023 | JGI IMG/M metagenome (GOLD analysis project Ga0105094, IMG submission 87023) | Freshwater sediment microbial communities from Prairie Pothole Lake near Jamestown, North Dakota, USA - PPLs Lake P8 Core (3) Depth... | ecosystem: Environmental > Aquatic > Freshwater >...
AAAAAACTCATTCTGTCCGAGGTCCCTGAACTGGAGGGCGGCATCATCGTTGTCCAGGGAGGGATGGTGAGAGCCATGGTGGGCGGCTTTTTCGACCGCTTTTTCAACCGCGCCACAGACGCCAAGCGGCAGCTGGGGTCTATTTTTAAGCCCCTCATCTATACGGCCGCTCTGCAGCTCAACTGGAATACCATGGACCCCCTGATCAATGAGCATGACCTCTTCCGCTATCAGAGCACCTTCTACCTGCCCAGGCCCGACCATACGCCCGAGGCGAACCGGGTCTCCATGACCTGGGCGGGAGCCAAATCCGAAAACCTTGCCACGGTCTGGCTCCTCTACCACCTCACGGACCAGCTCAGTGCGGGCGAGTTCAATGAGGTAATCGAAAGTCTTGATCTGGCGCGGCGGGATGATGAAACGTACGAGCAATATGTGGCGAAAATTCGGGACAAGCACGGCATCATGGTGGACAAAGAATCTCTTCTTGAAGCCGCTTTTGAGGAAGCCAAGAAAGAGATCGAGTCGGAACTCATTTTCGGCGGCCAGGAAAAGGCCATCGAGTTCCTTCGGCGCCTTCACTACAACCTGGACACGAGCGAACTCAACCTCCAGACGCCTGAGGAGTACAGGATTTACCGTTTGAACTATTCACGTCTCCAGTCCGTCAACGGGGATATGAAAAGCAAATTCCGGAACCTCAAAGATCTTGTTACTCTTTACAGGGGCAACCAGGATCCCGGCCTGGAGAACATGATTCGAGCGGACCTTCCCTACTTCTGCGTTCAGCAGCAGGAAGAAGGCGACTCCTATGTGTTCTTCGCGCCTGCACCGCAGCGCAGCCCCCTCCCCTCCTGTGAATCCCTTGCCTTTGACAAGGCGTTCGAGGTGCTCCAGGGCGTCACCGAAGAGGACGTGTGGCTCGAAGGGGTCATCCCATCAAGAACGATCGACCTGCTCGAAAGCCACTCCAGGGAGATCTACGACAAATGGGCACCAAAGAGAAAGTATGATGCGGAAGTTCTCTACAAACTCAGTGACTTCAGAAGGCTGGTGAACCTTCTTTACATCACCAGGCTTTCGGAGCAGATGGGGATTTCCACAAAACTGGATCCGGTGCTTTCTTTCCCGTTGGGTGCCAATTCGATCAGCATTCTGGAGGCTGCCCTGGCCTATGAAACGATCATGACGGGAAAGGTTTATCCTCTTGGGGACAAGCTCACCACGGGCATGGCGCCGATCATCACCAAGATCGTGGACAGACAGGGCAAAACCGTCTGGGAGTACACCCCGCAACCCAAGCAAGTTCTCTCTGAGAGGGTTTCGACGCTCGTGACGGACATCCTCAGGGCGGTCATGGACAATGGCACCGGACGAAGTGCGAAAGAGGCGATCCGGCTCAACGTGCAGGCGGAAGAGGAAAAGATGAGCGTTCTCATCAAGACCTATGGCAAAACCGGGACAGCGAATCGCTTCACCAACTCCAGCTTTGTCGGTTTTGTGCCGGGCCCCGATACAAAATCCGGTGAGATCGGGCTTGAAACCGGATATGTGGTTGCAAGTTACGTCGGATATGATGACAATCGCCCTATGAAATCACGGCATATATCCATTTACGGTTCTGCCGGCGCGCTTCCGCTCTGGATCGATTCGGTCAACATGATCGTGAACAGCCCCCAGTACCGCAAGAGTCTCCAAATGGCGGATCTGGTGTTTGACACGGGCTCTGAGGAAATGGGCACAACAAACGAGGCCTTTCGAAAAGTCCCTCTCTCGCCCAAGAGCGGGCTTCCTGCGACGCTGGGGAATGAACCCGCGACCGGGAATCTTCCCAGGGCGCTGACGGAACTTGAATTGCAGGACAACACATGGACATTGAAAAGAGTTTTTGAGTCCCCCCAAGGAGTCCGGCATGGCAAAGAATAAACCCTCCACTCGATTGATCCTGGGTGCTCTTTTTTTGCTGGCCCTCACAGGCGCCTGCCAACCCGCGCTTCAGAGAGAACCGGTGAGCGCAAGGCAGGACTTGACGCCCCCCCTCGCCGTGTCGGTCGAAGCGCTTGACAGGCGGATCCTCTACCTGAGCCGTGTTCTGGAAACGCAGGACCTTTCAATGGACGACAGGCAACTCGCACAGGATCTTCTGGCCTCTTACAGGGGTCTCAGAACCGCTTCCCAGAGCGGTTCTTTGAGGCAGAATACTTCTCCAATGGTGAACATGCTGTTGAGAAATCTCGAGCAAATGGAAGATCGGTACTTCACGAGACAAGCCGCAGCCCCAGGCGTCTCGGCAGAGGGAGTTCACCAGCTTGCGATCAAGAGGAAACAAATCCTGGAGGCCTTCTCTGCAGGCCATGATCAGGCGGTGATTGACGGGATTCTGGATTTGGAGAAAACGCTCGGCCCTGAATCGATCACGCCGGACCTGAGTCTCCTGTTTGCGCTTTCCCTCGGGAAAAAGGGGACCTTCACTACAGCCCTCAGCGTCGGGCAGGATACGGCCGTCCAGCTCGAGGGAAAGCCGGACCTGCTCCAACTGCGCAGCCAGATGATCGAATGGCAGCTCGCTCTCGGCAACGAAAAGGAGGCGAAAGAAATCTATGAAAGGCTTCAGCGCAAGCTCAGGGAGCGAGAGGCCCTTGTCAAGGCGCTGGAACAGAAGATTGCTCCGGACACCTCAAAAGGGATTCCGCCTGAGACTGCTGCGAGCAGAGGGGATCTGACAAAGGCGGATCTGGACCGTGATCTGAAAGAGGCTCTGGCAAAGGCAGAGGGGTCGGCGCAAATAGGCGACTTCGGGAGGGCGAAGTTCATCCTCTTCCAGCAACGAATCCGGTTTGATGAAGGGCCGGAGGCGGAATTGATCGACCAGGCTTTGAAATCCGTTGAAACGGCCGAAGCAAAAGCCCAGCAACAGTCAAGAACCGAGATTGCGGCCAAGGAGCCTTCATCAGCGGACTTGCAGAAGGACCTGCAGCGCGAGGCGGAAAAGCAGGATAACCTGAAACTCGCCCTCGGTCTCATTCGGAGTGAGAAATACGAAGAAGCCATCGTGAAGCTCGATGAATTGCCTCCCTCTGCTCCGGAGGTCAAAGAACTCAAGAACATGGCGGTGGAAAAAATCATCAACCGTGAACGCAACAAGGCGGCACAACTGTTTCTTGCGGCAAGCAAAACCAAAGATCCTGCCAAAAAGGAGGAACTCCTGAATTCCTCTTATAACACTCTGAAGGCCGTAGCCGACAAATACCCTTCTTCGCCCTTGACCCCAAAAGTTCAGCAGCACATGAACCAGGTCACCAAAGAGCTCGCGAAGCTGAAGAAGGGAGAAGGTTGAAGTCTTTCGAGGACATCGAAGTGGTCGGCCTTGGCCAGGCCTGTGTCGATTACCTGGGCAGGGTTCCCTCCTATCCCTGCGAAGACGGGAAGATGGAACTCCTGGATCTCCAGAGCCAGTGCGGCGGACCCGCCTCCACGGCCCTGGTGACCCTTTCCCGTCTCGGCATTAAGACGTCTTTCCTCGGTTCTGTTTCCGACGATCCCATCGGAGTCGAAGTCCTCAAGGGGCTCAAAGCGGATCAGGTGGACTACTCCTTCCTGAAGATCACTCCGGGTTACACCTCCCAGTTTGCCTTCATTGCCGTAAACAGAGAAAGCGGCAACAGAACTATTTTCTGGCACAGGGGAAGCGCCCCTCCTCTCAACAAAGAAGAGGTGGATCTTTCGCCATTCTCACACGCCAAGGTGCTCCATCTCGACGGCCTGATGATAGAAGCCTCGATTGAAGGGGCAAGACAGGCAAGGGCGAGGGGTCTGAAGGTGGTCCTGGATGCAGGAACCCTGCGTGAGGGATCTCTGGAGTTGGTGTCGCAGATTGACGTGCTCATTGCTTCTGCACGCTTTGCAGTGCCGCTGGTCGGTGAGGGTTTTTCGCCAGAGAAAGCGCTCGAAGCCCTGTCCCGTTTCGGTCCAAAGGAGATCGTGATCACGCTCGGCACCAAGGGGAGCGTGGGATGGAACAAAGGGAAAGTCGTCGCACAGAGCGCTTTCCCGGCGGATGTTGTGGACACGACAGGCGCAGGAGACGTTTACCACGGGGCGTACATCTACGGCCTGCTGAAGGGCTGGAACATGAAAGCCTGCATGCGGTTCGCCTCCGCCACCTCCGCCCTGAAATGCAGGGCCATCGGCGCCAGAGCAGGAATCCCAACCCTTGACGAGGTCACATGTTTTCTGGAAGCCCATCCAGAAGTGTGACCGACTCATCCTTATTCCTCTTTGATGAGACTTCCCCTCTTGATGGCTTCGTGGCCGAATTTCTCCGTGATGGAGTCCATGGCTTTTTCGACTTCCCGCCAGGACTCGCCGCGCCGGCTCTCTCCACCGAATAGATTCAATTGCGCCGCTGCACCCTGAGTTCTGCCGAACCCGGAAACCGCAATGCCGATGAGCCGGAATTTCTCCGAGAGATCCACCGCTTCGAGAAGCCCGAGGGCCCACCCATAGATAGCCTTGGTGGAGTCTGTGGGTTCGCTGAAGCTGATGCTCCTTGTGATTCGAACGAAATCCGCCCTTCGGAGCTTCAGGGTCACGGTTTTTCCCTTGAGCTCATTTCTCCTCAGCCGACGGCCGACCTCCTCGACCTGCACAAGGAGTTCCTTTCTGAGCACTTCGAAATCATTCGTATTCTCTTCAAAGGTCTCTTCACTGCTGATGGATTTTGCATCCGTGTGCGAGACAACGGCTGAGCCATCCGTTCCTTTTGCAAACTCGAGCAGCGTGTAAGCAAATTTCCCCACTGCTTTGAGGAGTACCGTCTCGGGCCGCGTGAGCAGATCACCGAGCGTGATCACCTTTAGTTTTTCCAGCCTGTCGACGGTTTTCTTTCCGACGCCGGGAATTTTTCCTACGGGGAGGCTTTGCGCAACCTTTGCAGCGTGCCGGCTAGGAATGATTTTCAAACCGTCGTGCTTGTTCGTTTCAGAAGCCACTTTTGCGAGAAACTTGTTGGGCGCGATCCCTACGGAGCAACTCAAGGAAGTGAGCCGCCGGATCTCCTCCTTGATCCTCCGCGCAATTTGCTCTGGGGATCCATGGAGCCGTTCCAACCCGGTGAGATCGAGGTACGCTTCATCAATGGACACCTGCTCGACGATGGGGGAGTACTTCTCCAGGATTTCCATGACCCTGTTGGACAGTTCCTTGTACCGGTGCATTCGCACGGGAACAAAATTGCCCTGAGGACACCTCTTCTTTGCCTGGAAGATGGGCATTGCGGATCGCACTCCGAACTTCCTCGCCTCATAGCTCGCTGCTGAAACCACTCCCCGGTTGGAACTCCCTCCCACGATCACGGGCTTCCCTCGCAACTCCGGATGATCCAGTTGCTCCACGGATGCGTAAAAGGCGTCCATGTCTATGTGAAGAACAATCCTTTCCATCGTCTTACGCGCTTCATCTAGCCATCGAATCTCCCTCTCCCCTGGCGGGAGAGGTTTACCCGCCTCTGGCGGCGCCGAAGGCGACCAGGGGTCGGGGTGAGGGGGGGCCCGATCGCGCAGGAATCTACTCAACCTGAGCGCCTGCCGTCACGCTTACTCCCACACATTTTTCTCAGTCGCTCCCACCATCCCACCTTCTTAGCCCAATAGCCGTAGACGAGAAGGTAAAGAGCCGTCAGGAGGATCTCCCCTCCTCTGAGAAGATTTTCAGGGATATCCGGGTATACGAACTTTTCTAGGCCTCTTGCAATAAAAGAGGTTGAATAAGCTGAATGCGCCTCATGAAGCGAACGAAGGTAGTTTTCCAGGTGCGTGAGGGGGCAGTACCAGCCCAGCGCATTGAGCCCCAGGGCGAACACCAGTCCCCCCAGGTGAACATAGGCGATTCTTGAACCTTTCAGGGCAAAGACAAAACCGAAGACCAGAAAGAGAATCCACAAGAAATGAACGACAATGGCTATGTCAACGAGAAGGGGCACCATGGGAAAGACCGGAAACAAGTTCGGAAACATAGGCCAAGCATTTCCTGATTTCGTGGGGTTTCAGCTCAAGGGTCACGGTGCGATCGTAATCCATCCGATGCAGCGCTTCAAACAATCCCTTGAAGTCGATCACCCCTTCTCCGGGAGGGAGATGCAGGTCATCGGTGTGGGAATTCCCTCCGCGGTTGTCGTGGAGATGAACGTGTTTTATTCTCTCCGGGAACTTTTCGATAAAACCCACGCACCTGTTCGTCTCGCAAAGAAGCTCCCCATGGCCCAGGTCAAGGGTCATCATGAGAGACGGGATCTCAAGAAAGACCGGTTCCAGATCTCTCGCTTCTTCACTCAGGTTCTCGATGCACACCGTGATCGGATATTCAGCCGCTTTCTCCAACATTGTCTTGAGAATATCCAGTTTTGAATCAAGCGCATTCTTCTGAACAAACCGACGGTCCAGCCAGAGATGAATGGTCAGGAGTCGCATGGAGAGGCGCTGCATGATAGGGAAGAGTTCTAGAACTTTTGGAAGATACACTCTGTTGAGCGCTTCCACGTCGTTGGGGTCGCCTTCCTTTGGCCCATGGCAGAGGTAGTAAAACCCGAGTTTCTTTTGCAGCGACTCATAAACAGGGACAAGGGGCAGGAATTTGGAGGGATTGCCAATGGGAATCTCGGCAAACCGGAGCCCCAGATCGTAGAGGCTTGTGACATCTTCAGGGCTTCTTGCGGTGCCGCCGAGATCAATCTTTTTCATAAGGCAAACATTCCCTTTTCGTAAATCACCGCTTTCCTGCCCCCGGCCAGATGCGCAGTCACTCTCTTGTCCTCTGTGTTCACGAGGTCCCAGTGAAGAGCGGAGTCATTGAAGCCCAGTTTCTTTTTCCTGTCTTTGGTGAGCGAAGAGACGTCGCCTGCATAGGTGTCGGAATAGGAAGAGCCGAGAGCAAGATGGCAGTTTCCGTGGTTGCCGCCGTAGTTTTCATCAAAAAGGGTATTGGCCATGAAGCGGTCTATTCTTGAGAATCTTTTGTCCGTAAGGGAAAACTCCCCTACCCTTGCGGCTCCAGGGTCCAGGGCCACCTGCTTGGCCAGGAAACTCCCGCCTTTGGCAGCATCGGATTTGACCACTTTTCCCTTTTCAAAGATGAGCTTCACGCTTTCCACGTAGTTTCCGTTTCGGTAGGAAGGCTGATCCGCAAAATACATCCCTTTTGTGCCCCGCCAGTCCGGAGAGAGAAAGATCTCGAAACTCGGAACATTGTGGCCTGTAATGCCCACCCACCGTCTTCTTTCTCCGGGCGTGATTTGCAGGTCCACATGATCGGATTCCACGTCAAGCCGCTCGATCGTCATGCGGTTCAGCCACCTTTTGATCTCCAGAGCATTCCGGTAAGTCTCCTCCCACGCTGCAACCGGGTCTTTCCTGTCCAGGTAGCAAGCCTTGATCACCTGATCGGCGTAGCGAGCCATGGGGAGTTTTGCCTGTTTTGCCAATTCAGCGGTGGGAAAAAGACACAGGGTCCAGCTGAACTTGCCGATTTCTTCTCTCCGATCCAAAATGTCTTTCAGACATTTTCTTGCCACGGCCGCTTTGCCGATTTTTTTCGAATCCACGTCTGCAAGGTGGGTCAGCGAATCAGGAGCATGAAGGTAAATGCCTCCGTTGAGTTTCTGGTAAAGCTCCTTTTCGCCGGGCGGTTGAAACACGAGTTGCCTTTTGTTCGCTTTCACGTAGAACTGTTTTTCCATCCTTGGGGTCATGCCCACACGAAGAACCGGGTTCATGCCCGCATCGAGCAAACTCGCCTGAAGGGCTTCGGCCAGTCTCAAAGCCGGCAGTTCATAGCGGATCATGATCACTTCATTCTTTCTGCACGGTCCTTTTCTCGCCTTCTTCAAAGCCCACAGAAGGACATCACAGTATTTCTTAACCGTTTTCTCGCTAAAGGCCATGGCGCTCCCCCAAAGCTCCAACTTTATGGTTTGTGTTCCAGTCTGGGCAAATGGACTTCTTTATCGCCGTAACTTTCAAACAGCCGCACGTGTCGTTCTTCTTCCTCGATGATCTCCTTGAGCTCGCGGCTCGCTTGTTCATCGGTCATAAAAGACCCGACCATTTCATAGAAAAGAATCGTATCCTTTTCGAACTCTATGGCGAGAGCCACGAGTTCCTCCACGCTCCTGATCTTTGAAACATCCGTATCTTTAAGGGAGAAGGTCTGGTTTCCCAGGATGTCCTTCAGCATTTCGGTGCCCATCTCATCGAGGAAGGGATTCTCTCTTTTCTGTTTCACGGCATCCATTCTTTTCGCGAAAAACTCCACATGTTTAACTTCTTCTTCAGCGAGCTGTTTCAGCATGTCGGCGATGGGCTTACTCCATGCCTGTTTCAAAGTCTCCCGATAAAATTTCTCCCCGTTTTTTTCGATCCGGATCCCCAGATCATAAACCTCGGCAAGTGAGAACATAACTGATTCCCTCTTCAGCAAACGGTGATCGATTTTTCCGGGTGTGTTCCCCGGGGTTCACTCGGTTGGTCGTCATTCCGGCGGAAGCCGGAATCCAGAAAACGGTACTGGATGCTGTGCAAAGCGTTGAACGGGAACCGAGAATATCGTTAGTGAATATAGCAGAAGGGGTGTCTTTTACCAAGAGGATTTGGGACTATCCCTTTCGCAGATTGGGGTCCACGCTTGACAAGGACCGGTTCTCTCTTATTTTTTCTTAAAATGTCTGACGAAATCCCTCCTGAGCGTCTTGTCTCCCCTCCCCTGGCGGGAGGGGACAAAGGGGAGGGGAAGATCATAAGGAGATTAGAAAAGTGCTTAGAAGACTCGTTGTCGGTCCTTATCAGACCAACTGCTATATCCTGGGATGCAAGGAGTCCAACCAGGGATTGGTTATCGACCCTGGAGATGAAGTGCTTCGCATCATCAAAGAAATAACCCGATCCGGCCTCACCATAACGAATATCGCGATCACCCACGGCCATATCGACCACGTGGGTGGTGTTTCAGAGCTGAAACGAATCACAAAGGCTCCGGTTTTGATTCACCGCCTCGATGCCGCTGCACTCCGGGCGAAGCCGGATGGCTTTTTGGACGAGGGACAGGTCCTCCAGGTAGGGAGTTACAGCCTCTCTGTCCTTCACACGCCCGGGCATTCAGCCGGCGGCGTGTGCCTCCATGCTCCTGGAGTCGTATTTACCGGAGATACTTTGTTTGCAGGTTCGGTAGGCCGTACCGATTTTCCTGGCGGGAGCCATGAATTGCTTGTAGAAGGAGTGAGGCGGAAGATCTTCCCCCTGGGAGATGACCTGCGCATCTATCCAGGACATGGCCCTGAAAGCACGATCGGCAGAGAACGCCAGACCAATCCCTTTTTCCGCCTGACTCGATACGCATAGAAGTTCCTTTGCTGTCGGCTAACGCCTCCAGCTACAGGGACAAAGGCACAAAGTGGCAAAGGGACAAAGTCACATTGGTTTGTCAGATGTTTTCTGCTCTGTGCCTATGTGCCTTTGAACCTTTGTGCCTATATCGTGATGCAGAATCGAGAGTGAAAGAATCACCCAAAGACACGGGCATTTCCTATTCCTGGAGGAGAACAATAATCGATGGCTGACGAACAGATCAAGCGCGGCGTCGAACTGATTCAGGCGAGCGATAAAATTCTGGTTTTCGTAGGGGCAGGCTTGAGCACCGAGTCAGGCATTCCTGATTTCAGAAGTCCGGGAGGTGTGTGGGACAAGTATGATCCCTCCGACTTCTACTTTCAGAGAATCGTCTCCAGTGAAAGTGCGAGGGAAAAGTACTGGCAAATGAGCACGGAATTCTGGGACACCATGAAAGACGCTCGCCCGAGCCGCGGTCACTTCGCCATCCTGAAACTCGAAGCATTAGGCAAGCTGAGTGGCATCGTCACCCAGAACATCGACAACCTTCATCACAAAACCGGAAACGCCCCTGAAAATATCATCGAGATCCATGGAAACGCCTTTACCGTCTCGTGCCTGAGCTGCGGGAAGAAGTATGACCGGGGTGTGATCCAGGAGAGACTCGAATCGGGTGTTAAGGTTCCTTACTGTGACGACTGCTCCGGAATACTCAAACCGGATACGGTTTCATTCGGCCAATCCATGCCTGAAGACAAAATGGCTAAGGCCTACCGGCTCGCTTAGGAGTGCGATCTTTGCATTGTTCTCGGCTCGTCTCTTGTCGTCTATCCTGCAGCGTACATCCCCATGCATGCGGTTGAAAAGGGCGCCAAGCTCATAATCATCAACAGGGATGGAACCGGTCTGGATTCAAAAGCAGCCCTCGTCGTCCACGATTCCATCGGTAAAGTCTTTGGGGAGATGGTGGATCGTATAGCCACCCTGCCCCACTGAGCCTAAAGTCCTCTCTTCTTCCCCACCATTTTTCTCTTGCAATAAGAGCTGGTTGTATCTATTTTATCTCCCCAAACTTGATGGCTTTGCAACAAGCCGGGAAAACTTTTTTTCGTCATTCCGGCGAAAGCCGGAATCCAGTATTTCCCAATCAAAATTATAACACCTGGACCTTGGGCACCCCGCACAGAACTGAAGACACCGGGGTCCAACAACTTGGGAGGCTGAGGGAGCAATGCTCAGAATAGGATTTGTGGGTTGGAGAGGCATGGTTGGCTCTGTTCTCATGGAGCGGATGCTGGCGGAGAAGGATTTCAAAGGCTACGAACCGGTTTTCTTCACGACTTCCAGTGTGGGCGGAAAAGGGCCTGATGTGGGGCTTGACATACCGCCTCTGAAAGATGCCTTTGACCTCAATCTTCTTGCCTCGCTCGACATCGTGGTCACCTGCCAGGGCGGCGATTACACGCAGAAGGTCTACCCTGAACTGCGCAAGAAAGGATGGAAGGGCTACTGGGTGGATGCGGCTTCCACGCTCCGCATGGAAAAAGACAGCATCATCGTGCTAGACCCCGTGAACAGGAAGGTCATCGAGGAGGGTCTGGGAGCAGGGATCAAAACCTATGTGGGCGGGAACTGCACGGTGAGCCTCATGCTCATGGCGGTTTCCGGTCTGTTTGCCGCAGGTCACGTGGAATGGATTTCTTCGATGACCTACCAGGCGGCTTCAGGCGCCGGCGCAAACCACATGAGGGAACTCATCGCGCAGATGGCTTCTCTTGGCTACACTGCAAAAGACTTGTTGGCCAATCCTACTTCCACGGCCCTTGAGATTGACAGCCTGATCACCGGCGAACTCCGAGGAGCTTCTCTCCCTGTTCAGTACTTTGGGGTCCCTCTCGCAGGGAGCCTGATTCCGTGGATCGACAGAGCGGTAGAGAACGGTCAGACCCGAGAGGAATGGAAAGGTTTTGTGGAGGCCAACAAGATCCTGGGAACCAAGAAGCCGATTCCTGTGGATGGAATCTGCGTGCGCGTAGGCGCCATGCGCTGCCACAGCCAGGGCCTCACGATCAAGCTCAACAAGGATGTGCCCCTGGATGCAATCATCGATCTCATCGAAATGGGAAATGACTGGGTCAAGGTCATTCCCAATGACAAGGAATCCACGGTCAAGCACCTTACACCTGCCGCGGTGAGCGGAACTCTCAGTGTGCCGATCGGCCGCATCCACAAGATGATCATGGGCCCGGACTATGTCACCGCCTTTACCTGCGGAGACCAGCTGCTCTGGGGCGCTGCAGAACCGATCCGGAGGATTCTGAACATCATCATCGAGCACCTGTCGTGAGCGCTTCACCACGGAGGCACAGAGGGCACAGAGAGGAATTTCATTTTTCGCCGGTCGGAGATACCGACAGCCGAAAA
>Ga0105094_10001627_pt1 | contig 11786 bp, 9 predicted proteins | sample PPLLak1March2015_2_FD_87023 | JGI IMG/M metagenome (GOLD analysis project Ga0105094, IMG submission 87023) | Freshwater sediment microbial communities from Prairie Pothole Lake near Jamestown, North Dakota, USA - PPLs Lake P8 Core (3) Depth... | ecosystem: Environmental > Aquatic > Freshwater >...
CCCACAGGTTCTGAAAATACCCCCCTGCCGTTTCATATTGCCTCTGGCGGAAAGACAGGAGACCTAACCAGAAAAGGGAGGACCGAATGAGCTCATCGTTTTTCGAGTATTGAGAGACTTTCTTAAGAGCTGACTCTGCCGACGTCAATTGATTTGACCCGAGTTCGAGTAATCCCAAAAGATAGTAGGAATGATCGATCTGGTCAAATTTCGGGTACCTCTTGATGACGGAAACGAGAAGTTTTGTTGCCTCTTCCCGATTGCCTAGCCTCATTTCCAATTCTGCCATTCCGAGAAGAGCGTCATCCATGTTCTCAAAATTCTTCGCTTCGTTGATAATCTTTGAAAAAACTGCTCTAGCTTCTTTCAACTTTCCCTTAATGACGAACGTCCTTCCAAGAAGGTAATAAATGTCGAACACCCTGGCATGTTTGGGGTAATTACTTACAAAAGTCGAAAACTGCCTCTCCGCAATATCATAAAACCCGTCCTTAAAGGCTCCAATCCCAACCCATATCAATTGTTCGTCTTCATTCAAGCTTCTGGAATGGCTTTCCGGGGAAAGAGACAAGCCCCACACAAAAAGGCTAACAAATAAACAAAAAGCTACTTTTCTCTTCATTTTAGGCGAGGTTCTCTATTTCTTCTAAGCGATACCAATTCTTCTGGTGTGTTCACATTGATAAATGATTCTCGTCCAGGGTCAAAACAAAGGAAATCTTTTTCATCAACGATCTTGACGTTGACTTGATCGTAAATGTCGATGATCTTAGATTTTCCTTCCTCAATACTTCTTCTAATGGCGTCTACGCAATTCTTAGAATAGATCGCGTGCAAAGGCTGTAATCCATCCTTCGTCCGAGGAACAATCACATCCTCATTCGCTGCATTTTCAATCAAATATTGAACCAAAGATTTCTTTATAAACGGCATATCGCAGGCCACACAGAATGAATAATAGAACGATGAGAAAACAATTCCTGTATACAAACCTCCTAATGCCCCTTTGTCGGGGATCAGATCTGAAAAAAGTTTGGCATCGAAATTTGAAAACAGATCCTTCTCATTGGTGACGATAATCACTTCCCGAAATAGTTTTCTGAATAGGTTATGAATTCTCTCGATAATGGGGACCCCTTCGACTTGAATAAAAGCTTTATTCTTCCCCATCCGGATACTTTTACCACCGGAAAGAATAACCCCCGAGATTTCTTTTTTAGATTCCAAGATTACGTCTGATAAGATATATTATGTTAACTTTTAATTCCCCGCCTTGAAAAACCCCTTCCAACGATCCTCGCCTTTAACCTTTCTCTCGCTCAACTCCTCAAATTCCCTTAATATCTCCTCTTGCCGTTTTGTCACATTCTTGGGAGTTTTTACAATAATCTGAACAATTTGATCGCCCCGACCATGGCCTCTCATCCTTGTAAACCCTTCTCCTTTTATTCTCAAAACCTCGCCACTTTCAATTCCTTTCGGTATGGGGAGACTTCTCTTCCCATTCAAAGTTGGAACTTCTATTTCAGCTCCCAGAACAGCTTGAGGGAAGCTAATCGGTATCTGGCAAATAATATCATCTCCCTCTCTTGAGAAAAAATCATGAGGTTCAACATAAATAAAAACAAAGAGGTCTCCTGGAGGCCCCCCTTTTTCTCCCTCTTCCCCTTCACCGCGAATTCTTAATTTAGATCCCGTACCAACACCCGGAGGAATCTTTACTTGGATTTTTTTCGTCTTTCTTACCTTCCCATGCCCGCGGCATTCTTTACAGGGATGAGGGATGATATTCCCTTCTCCACGGCATTGACCGCAAGTCGTACTGATCGCAAAAAAACCTTGTGACCGTGTCACCTGGCCTGTCCCTTTGCAATTCGGGCAGTGGGTGGGATAAGTTCCGGGCTTAGCCCCGCTCCCATTACAGCTTTCACAAACAGCATTTTTGGGTATTTCAATCTCGCTTTCCTTGCCGAAAGCAGACTCGTGGAACGAGATCTTCAAATCATATCTTAAATCAGCGCCTGGATGAGCTCTCGCTCTGCGTCTACCGGTCGATCCGAACCCGAAAAAGTCTTCGAATATGTCTCCAAAGGAAGAGAAGATGTCTTCAAATCCTCTGAACCCTGTAAACCCAGTACCTTTTAAACCTTCTATCCCGTAGCGATTATAAATCTCTCTTTTCTCCGGGTCTCTAAGAACTTCATATGCTTCTGAAGCTATCTTAAATTTTTCTTCTGCCTCTTTATTACCAGGATTTCTGTCGGGATGATGCTGCATCGCGATTTTTCGGTAGCTCTTCTTTATTTGATCTTCAGTGGCGTCCCTTGGGACACCAAGAATTTTATAGTAATCTTTTTCTTCCATATGACGTCATCGTTTAAAGGCTGAGGTAACGAAGCCCGTATCTTCTACAGTCACCCACGACGAAACTTCTCCGGATGTTCGACACGGGCATCCTTGCCCAAACCATTTGACTGAAACACGCCCCGCAAGCCCCGCGTTGTAGGTGGGATCAAGGGGCACAATATGAACGAAACTTCCTCTCCGGCAAGCTCCGCCCTGCGGGCGGAGAGCTTCACTAAATCCCTTTATTTGTCGTATTTCTCAAGAATCTTGCCCGTCCTGCCTCTTTCAACAATGTCATCCATTTTGGGTCCTAAATCTACACCCAACTCTCTCATCCTTTTTTTCGCCCAGAGTCCGACGTTTCTTGAGTCCTTGTAAAATTCATTCCCTTTCGGCTTTGACGTATCAAAGTTTGCCACCCGAGATTCTTCGGTTTGATGGACCCGAAACGACGAGACTAATTTCGTCAGACTGCGGCTCTGACAGTATTTACATCTGATCTTAGTAATCTTTTCAATATTAAGAAATAGCTCGCTGAATTCCCTCTTGCATTGATTACAGCGATACTCATATATTGGCATGATTACTTCCCTTTCCCCCTTGCCTTCTTCTTTATCCCCTTCTTTTTAGGTTCACTCTCCTCTCTTGATTCGATTTCGGCCAAATCGGTAGAGGTTTCTTCAGGGTTGAATAACTTGCTGCTCGCATCCGGCAACCTGGACACAAAGGTTTCGTAATCCTTTTGCGTAATTATGCCGTTCTTGATATTTCTTGCTACATTCCTCTTATCAAACTTCTTCTCTTCATCAATATGCATACCATTCTCCTCAAATTAATTTAATCCTATAAGAATTAGCATAATTTGCCCTTCCCTTCAAGATGTTTTATAAGATCTTGTTATTTATAGTCAATTTTGACATTTTGTTCTAATCAGCGGATAAGAGAGATTTGAAGACCTGGGTGTTCTAGAAAAGATTGTACAAAATTGTTGACAAATTTCAAAATTGTCTATATTAATAAGATCGGCTGATTGATCGACGTTTGGGGGTGAACCCCAGCATGTCCTAGCTTTCTTGTCCAGTCTAATGAAATTTCACGTCTCCGAGTCATACAGGATTTCCTGAGTGCCCCAGAGGAGGACAGGTCCAAAATGAATGTTTTGATCACCGGAGCAACCGGGTTTATTGGAAAACATCTTACAGCAGCCTTATCCGAGATCCATTCAGTAAGGTGTCTGGTACGAAAAACCAGCGATGTCAAAGAATTAAGAGATTTAAACGTCGACCTTGTTTACGGTGATTTACTTGAAAAAAACTCGTTAGCACCTGCCTTGGATAAAATAGATCTCGTATACCATTTAGCCGGAGAAGTGTATTCTCGGAAAAAAGAGGATTATTACAGAGGAAATGTTTTAGCCACGCAGAATCTCTTGGAAGCCTGTGAGGGGAAAGGTGCAAAGAGAATAATCTTCTTAAGCAGCATAGGAGTTTATAAACCAGCCCCCCGGGAGACTTTGTTAACTGAGGAGTCCGAATGTCTGCCAATAACGTGGTACGGAAGAACCAAATTAAATGCTGAAGGATTGATTAAGAAATGCAAAATTCCATGGGTGATTGTGAGAGCGCCCATCATTTACGGCCCCCATCAACCATCTGTTGTGAACCGAATTTTTCTTGATGCTTTTAACAAAAGGAAAATATACGTCGTTGGTAAAGGGGAAAACCCGCGGAGCCTCTGTTTTATCGGTAACCTTGTTGATGGGTTGTTGTTGTTAGCCAGCAAACCAGATACCAACGGGAAAACATATATATTGTCTGATAATTCACCGTATACTTTTGATGAGATTATCACAACCATCTCTGTAGCCATCGGTCAGAAAATAAAGGTTGCCCATTTGCCAAGTATTCTAGCGGCCATTTCGTGGCAACTTTATAATTTGATGGGTACCCTGTTTAACCTTTATTTCATAGAGCTTTACGCTATAAAAACAATGCAACTAAACTGGGGATGCGATATTACTAAGGTAAAGAAAGAAATTGGATACAATCCTAAGGTCACACTAGAGATGGGTATCAAAAGCACGATGGATTGGATAAGAAATATTTGTGCTAGGGGATAAAAATCATGGATGGAAAAAGGGTCGTAATAACAGGGATGGGAGTGATTGCCCCCACCGGAATTGGAACAGAGAGTTTTTGGGATTCATTGGTTAATGGACGATCCGGAATTGGAAAGATTACCTGTTTCAACGCCGCGTCCTATTCTTCACAAATAGCAGGGGAGGTAAAAGATTTCGATCCCTTAGATTACATGGGCGCGAAGTCTGTTCGACGAATGGACAGGTTCTCGCAATTTGCGGTCGCATGTGTGCGGATGGCGTTGGAGGATTCTGGATTGGAGATAACCCAGGATAATTCCGACAAAGTTGGAATTGCCTTAGGGTCCGCTCTAGGCGGATTTCCAATGGCCGAGGAACAATATGCTATATTTATGGAAAAGGGGTTGAAAAGAGTGGACCCTTTATTGGCAATCAAACCTTTCTCCGGAGGATCAGCCAGCCAGGTCTCTATTGAATTTGGCATACGTGGATATTCAAACACAATCGGTGGTGGCTGCGCAGTAGGTTCTGACAGTGTCGGCTATGCATTTCATACGATCAGAAATAATCTCGCAGAGGTTATGGTTACCGGGGCATCCGAAGCACCCATTGCCCCATTAACATTTGGTGCCTTTTCTGTAATAGGTGCTCTATCTAAGAAAAATGGCGATCCGACAAGGGCTTCTAGGCCATTTGATAAACAGAGAGATGGTTTTGTAATGGGTGAAGGAGGTGCAGTTCTTATATTGGAACATCTTGAACACGCCCTACGGAGGAACGCCCCTATTTATGCGGAAATCCTTGGTTACGGGACCACCAATGACGGTTATCATATGGTTCAACCTTCACCAACCGGCGAACAAGCTAAAAGAGCAATTCAACTGGCTTTGGAAGAGGCGAACACAGATCCTTCAGAAATCGATTATATTAATGCTCACGGGAGTTCTACTCCATTAAATGACAAGGTTGAGACGAAAGTAATAAAGGAAGTTTTTGGAGAGCATGCTCATAAAGTACCCATTTCCTCTATCAAATCAATGACGGGTCATTGTTTAGGGGCTGCCGGATCAATAGAGATAGTTGCAAGTGTTTTGACCATAAAAAATCAATTTATTCCACCTACGATAAATTATGAGTTTCCAGATCCGGAATGTGATTTGGATTATGTTCCTAACCGGGGAAGAAAGGCTTTAGTTAAGAGTGTTTTAACAAATTCCTACGGTTTTGGCGGAAAGAATTCAGCCATAATAATCGGAAAGTTTTCATATTCATAAAGATTTAAAGTCGGGCTCATTTGATGAATTATCCATTTATAATCTCTTGCGCTGTAACCGGGACATTAAGCTCTCTATTTGGGATTTTTGTTTACTTAAGAAATAGGTCATCAAGTGTTAATAAAATTTGGATGATGCTAAATTTTTGCGTGTCTTTGTGGAGTTGGTCTCTTTTCGCCAGGGAGTTGGCTTACCAAAAAACATCTGCTCTCTTTTTTGTAAGATTGTGCTATGTTGGAACCATCTTCCTCCCCCCGCTCTTTCTTCATTTCGTAAATTCCTTTCTGAAATTGCAAAAGAAAAGGTTAGTTATAGCCTTTTATGCGGTAAGCTTTGCCTTCATGTTCTTCGATTTCACCCCTTTACTCATCAAAGACGTAAGGCCAATACTATCCTTTCGTTATTACGGAATCCCCGGACCGCTTTACCCTTTTTATACTCTATTCTTAATCGGTATTGTAGGCTACAGCCATTACATCTTAATCAAGTATTTTAAAAAATCCGAGGGGGAAACAAGAAACCAAATCAAATACTTATTGTTTGCGACAGTCATTGGATTCTTTGGGGGTGCTACAACATTTTTGCCTGTTTTTGAGGTTGAGATATTTCCATTTGGATTTTACTTAGTGTCGATTTACGTGGTCATTACATCGTATGCGATTGCCAAGCACCGATTGATGGACATCAATATTGTATTTAAGAAAGGGACAACTTATACTTTCCTGCTGATACTCCTATTTGTCCCTTCATTTCTGATCATTCTTCTCAGTCAAGAACTCTTTTTTAATAAGATCAGTTATCTATTTTCGATCGTTATTGTTGCACTCCTCTTTTTAGTCAGCCTCTTCTTTTACAGGATTAAGCCTCAGACGGAAAAAATGGTGGAGCAATTTTTCTTCAAGAACCGTTTTGATTACCGCGAGACTTTAGGAAATTTCAGCAAGGCCATGGTTTCCATCCTCGATTTGCAGTCTCTTTCAAGAAGAATCTTCGAAACGATTACACAGACAATGGGAGTCGAGAAGGGATCTTTGTTTTTATGGAATGAGGAAAAGGCAGGCTATTCTCTATTCGAATCAAAGAATATTAACGCGTCCCCTTCAACTTCTCACATTCCCAAGGATGACCCTCTTCCCCAATATTTGCAAAAAATAGGAGAAATTATTATCCGAGAAGAATTGGCTAAGGGAGTCAATATTCCGCCATTGAAAGATGTTGTGAATAAGATGTCTCTCTTGGAGGCTGAAGTAACGATCCCTTTTATTTCAAAAGGACAACTCATCGGTATGATGAACTTGGGCTATAAGTTCACTAAGGATATTTACTCGCATGAAGATATTGAATTGCTCAGCACCCTGGCAAACCAGACGGCGATCGCTATCGAGAACGCGAGGCTTTATGAGGATTTGAAGAGATCAAAATCTTATATCCGCCGGGCAGACCGTCTTGCCTCTCTGGGAACTCTCACGGCCGGACTCGCCCATGAAATTCGTAATCCCATGGTGGCCATTAAAACCTTAACTCAGTTATTGCCAGAACGGCTTGACGATGAGGAATTTCGAAGTCAATTCCTCAAGATCGCCTCCGGAGAAGTGGACCGCATTTCTTCACTGGTCAATGAGCTTCTCGATTTCGCCAGGCCTTCCGACCCCAAGTGGGCGTCGGAAGATATCAACGCGATTTTAGATGGCATGATCCTCTTGGTTTCAACGGCAACGAAGAAGAAACTAATCACCATTATTAAGAATTATGCCTCCAATTTACCCTCTGTTCAGATTGATAGGGAACAGATTAAACAAGTTATTTTGAACATCTTATTGAATGCGATTGATGCCACTTCCGAGCATGGCAACATTACGGTGAAAACCCGATCCTTTATCAAACCAGGCGGGGAGCCCTATGTCCAAATTGAGTTTACCGATACGGGTTGTGGCATTCCAGGCGAGCATCTGGAAGACATCTTTAATCCCTTTTTTACCACGAAGGTCACCGGGAGTGGATTAGGACTATCCATTTCAAATCAGATCGTCCAAGACCACAAAGGATATATTGATGTGGAGAGTCAATTAGAAAAGGGATCTTCTTTTTTCATCAATTTGCCGGTCCACCAAGACCATCCGGAGAGAAGTATGAAGGAATTAGAAAACAACAAGAATATTTCCAATATCCTTGAGGAACGATGAACTACCAAGAGTTGATTCATTCTCCAATCATTCCGTCTCAGGCTCTCTCGCTCATCCAGAAGGCCTCTCATAACAGTGTTCCCGTTCTCATCCAGGGAGAGCCTGGTACAGAAAAAGAATTAATTGCAAAGATCATCCACCATGCTGGAGATTGGAAATACTATCGTTTTTACAAGATCGATTGCAAAGCGCAAACAGAGGATTCATTCAATAGCCAGTTGCTCCGCATCTTCAATGAAAACAATTTCGGAAGCATTCCTGCTACGGTTTATCTGAAAGAAATCGAGAACCTGGAAGCGGCCACCCAGTCAAAGCTGTTGGAACTGGTGGAAGACAGCTTTTTCCAAACCGGTACTGAGAAAAAGATCATCAAGAATCTCAGATACATTGCGTCCTCTTCAGAGGATTTAAGAGACAAGATGGCTCAGGGCAGATTTTCGGAGGATTTATACCACCGACTCAATATTCTATCGATCCATATCCCGCCCTTGAGAGACCGTCCCAACGAGATTTCAGCGATCGTCCAATATGTTCTCGAAGAATATTCTAAAAAGATGAAAATAGGCAAACTGCGAATTTCTAACGCCGTTTTGAATTTGCTTCAGGACTATTGGTGGCCGGGGAACCTCAGGGAATTGCAGCAAGTGGTCGTCCGAAGTGCCATGTTTTCGGAGGGTAACGTCCTGACGGAAAAAGATCTTCTCTTTGAAACGGAAGATGGAAACAAATCCTTTGTCGCTTTTTTGAGAAAGGCCGACATGGGATCGCCCGTGCCGAAACCCGTGAACTTCACCTCCGACCAGAATGCCCACATGTTGTCGCTCTTTTTTATGGAGTTAGTCCATCGTATCAAGAATCCTTTAGTCTCCATTAAAACCTTTACTCAGCTCTTACGAGAAAAATTCAACGATGGAGAATTTAGAGAACATTTTTACAGAATTGTTACAGAAGATATCGAAAAAATCGACGCCGTGATGAATGGTCTGATCCGTTACGTTAAAATCAATACGCCGATTGAAAAGAAGGACACGATACACTTCATTCTCGAAGATGTTTTGAAGAACCATGAAGCACAGTTGGAGAATAGAAGAATAAAAGTATTCAAACAATTTGAAAAAGATCTTCCTGAGACGATTGTTCATGATGAACAGCTCAGGTACATCCTAAATGCTCTTCTTCAATACGCCATCCCCTTCATCTCTCCAAATGGGAGCATCGGATTCTTAACGAAATCGTTTGATGTGGAGACCGAAACGCCAGAGGTGAGGTCCTACTCCCAAAGGAGTGAAAGACACATTGAGATATTGATCGTTTTTACGGGTTACAAGAAGCCCTTTGAACAATTTGAAGCCGTATTGGGAATTCCCGCTCTTAAAAAGGAAGAGGCCATCGAATTGGAATTAAGACTCATTAAAGACATTATTCAACAAAACCAGGGGATGATGAAATTCGAAGTGAATGAAAAGAAGCCGAGGACAGTGATTTCTTTGAAATTCCCTATTGAAAGAAGAAAGTTAATTTATTATCAACCTGCGAATGTCTAAGAAAGGGAAACGCTGCCAGTGGACGAGAAAATGAGAAGTGTCTTAGTGGTTGATGATGAGGTCGGGGCCAGAGAATCTCTCAAGATGATTTTAAAGAATGACTATGAGGTGTTTTCAGCCAAAGACGCGGAAGAGGCATTTCTGCAAATCAAAAAGCACTCCCCGGACGTCATCCTCCTCGATATCATTCTGCCCGACCTGGATGGGCTAAAAGTCTTGGAGAGAATCAAGCAGAATGAGCCGGATATGGTTGTGATTATGATCACGGCCACAAAAACGGTGAAAACAGCCGTTGAGGCGATGAAGCTCGGAGCCTACGATTACGTCACCAAGCCCTTCGATATCGATGAATTGCGTCTCATTATCAGCCGGTCTTTGTCCACCAAGGCCCTGGAGCAAGAGGTTAAGTATCGGCGCGAAGAAATGGACAAAGATTTCGATTTTAGGAATATTATCGGGAAAAGCAAATCCATGAAGGATATTTTCAAAGTGGTTAAGCAAATCGCCGATTCGAAATCCACCGCTTTAATCATGGGCGAGAGTGGAACGGGAAAAGAACTGATTTCCCGCGCTATCCATTACAATAGCAATCGCAAGAATTATCCTTTCGTCACCATTAACTGCGCCGCCATTCCGGAAACACTGATCGAGAGTGAACTCTTTGGACATGAAAAAGGCGCCTTCACGAATGCCATCGAGAAGAAACTGGGTCGCTTCGAGCTCGCCCACCAGGGGACCCTCTTTCTCGACGAGATCGGTGAATTGAGTCTGGCAACTCAGGCCAAAATCCTCAGGTTTCTCGAAGAAAGAGAATTCAATCGTGTGGGAGGATCCAAGACGATTAAGGTCGATGTGAGGCTGATCACGGCGACCAATAAAGACTTGAACCAACTTATTAAGACGGGAGGTTTCCGTGAAGATCTCTATTATCGAATCAATGTGGTCCCCATCGTCATTCCCCCTTTAAGGGAAAGGAAAGAAGACATTCCTCTGTTAGTCGATCATTTTATAAATAAATTTGGTGCTGAAAATAATAGGAATGTGAAAGGGATTAGTAAAGAGGCTTTGGAAATAATGGTGCAATATCAATGGCCCGGGAATATCCGGGAGCTCGAAAATTTGATCGAGCGGGTGATGACGTTAACCTCTAATGAATATATTCAGTTGGATGAATTACCTCCTTTCTTCAAGAGTGCTCCTAAAGTCGATGGATTAAAAGAATCTGTTTTAGACGGAAAAGTCTCTTTCCTGCAAGCAGAAGAGGAGTTTGAAAGGGAAGTCATTCTGGACGCCCTAAAAAAAACCAATTATGTCCAGTCTCATGCCGCAGAAATATTGGGGATTAGCCGTCGAATATTGAAATACAAGATGGATAAACTGGGCATCAATCAGAGTAGACTCCGGGATTATTAGAATCATTACAAAATTGTTAATTTTCGTTCAAATTTGACGAATCCCAGTCCGTGTTTCCGCTACCCTAACATCCCTTTCCAAACCATCTGACGATTCATTTTGAATTTCAACTAGTTACATATTTAAATTAATGATTTCTCTTGTCAGCATATGGCAAACTTTTTGCTTAGTTATCCCTTTAATCGATTCTTATACTGCTTTCGGGGGGAGAAGCAATGGAGGCAAAAAACAACGCATCTAACATCCTTATTGTAGATGACGAAATTGGGCCAAGAGAATCTTTAAGGATGGTGTTAAAGCCAAACTATAATGTTTATACCGTTGAGAATGGATATGCCGCGATTCAGATGATTCAGCAAGTCGAAATGGACGTATTGACGTTGGACCTTAAGATGCCCGGAATGAATGGAATCGAAACCCTTAAAGAAATTCGAATGCTTTCCCCTGATGTGATGGTAATCATTATCACAGGATACGGAACTTTAAAAACCGCGATTGAGGCGATTCGGTACGGTGTCTTTGATTATATCCCTAAACCTTTCAATGTCCCCGAAATCTTATCCATCATTGACAAATCCATTCAACGACGAAAACTGAACCTGAAGGTGAAAGAAGTTCTTGGCAACTGTTTCAATCAACAACTCCTTCAAGAGCCTGCCGCCAATGATTCCCCCCTTCCAGAAGAAAATAAGGCAGTTGCCGATTGTAAGTGGGATGAGATTAACCTCTCAGATACGCAGAGTTGCCTGGAATTTGCCAAGGTCTTGGCGTACACCCTTGAAGAAAAAGATCCTTATACGTCAGGCCATTCAGAGCGTGTTTGTTACTATTCGGATTTCATTTCCAAGCGGCTTTCACTTCCACCTAAAGAGCGGAGCGAGCTGCAGATCGCTTCCTATCTCCATGACATCGGAAAAATCGGCATTAG
>Ga0105094_10001628_pt1 | contig 11785 bp, 12 predicted proteins | sample PPLLak1March2015_2_FD_87023 | JGI IMG/M metagenome (GOLD analysis project Ga0105094, IMG submission 87023) | Freshwater sediment microbial communities from Prairie Pothole Lake near Jamestown, North Dakota, USA - PPLs Lake P8 Core (3) Depth... | ecosystem: Environmental > Aquatic > Freshwater >...
AAAATAGCTCTGCGCAACAACTCGCCAGAGTTATTTTGATACAATACTTTCATGTCCCGACACATCCCATCGCTTCGAAACTTGACCTTGAGCCTGCCCGTGCCCATTTGGGTACTGACCGTTATCCTGGCAGCCTGCGCTGCCCCAACGGAAATCCCGCCAACGGCCGCATCCATAGAGAGACTCCCTACGGCAACGGCATCCCCGGCCCCCACAGAGACTCCCCTCCCGTCTCCGACCGTAGTGCGCACCCCGCCAGCCCTACCTGACGTCTATATTTCAGAACACCTGAACCCCGTCGACGCACCTCATACGTACGTCGAAGATACCTGCGAATACCTGAAAAACAGATGGGACCCAAACAACGCCGCGCCGGGCACCGTCGTGATGATCGTCAAGCTGCATGGGATCATTCGAAATGAAGCGATCAGCCCAGTGGATGTCACTGTCAGAGAGTTCGAACGAATGATAGAGAATATTCGAGAGCAAGGGTTTGAAGCCATTAACTCCGAACAATTAGCAAACTTCCTTGAAAGCAACCAAAAAATCCCCCCACGCTCAGTGGTTCTCTTACAAGACGGGCGTCATACCGCCGAAAATTTCAATCACCGTTTCCGCCCCTACTGGGAGGCTTGGGGCTGGCCCGTTGTAAACGCTTGGATCATCCAGACCAATACGCCTGCATCTTTAATCCAGGGCAATTTGGCTTTGGAGCAGGAAGGCTTCGTAGATCACCAACTCTATAGCCCGCTACAGCGTTTCAGCGATAATGCTTCGGAAGAATACCTCGGCGGCGAATTGAAGAAATACACCGACATCTTCGAAGACAGGTATGACAAAGCCCCCACCGCGATCATCTGGCCGGATAAACCTGGCCTCAATTTCCCGAAAGCGGCCCGGCAGGCAGGCTTCCGGCTGGGATTCACCCCAAACGCGCGTGGACCGGTCATGTACAACTGGATCCCACTGGCAGACCGTCAAGATCCTTCACGACCCGCTTACTACCCCGAAGGCCCTTTCAACGAACCGCTCATGACCCTGCCGCGCTACTGGCCCTTGCAGGTGCTCGATGCACTGGATCAAGTGCGCCTGACGGGGAAACAGGCAGCAGCTTATGCTGAACAAAATAAAGAGATTGAATTGGAGTATTACGAGATCGTTTGCGCGCCAGAATATGGTGAGATACCATCTTCACCATAAATCAGTAGAATGTCGTTGCGAGGAGCCGCATATCGGCGACGCGGCAATCTCATATTTACAGGTTAGAGGAGATTGCCACGCTCCCCTTCGGCAAGCTCAGGGGCGCTCGCAATGACATTAGAGCGTTGAAAAAATCCCCTGCCACAACTGGTAGGACCCAAACCCGGCCAGGGCAAGAACCGAAAATCCCAGCATGGCCTTACGGGCCTGGTTCCCGAAACGGGCCGCCTGCCCCAAAAGTAACACGACAACAACATTCAATCCAATCAATGCAACATAAAATCCTAAAGCGATGGAAACGGCATTCGACGGGTTTTCCCGCCATGCCGTGACGATCAACGGTCCGACCACCAGGCTCCAGAAGAGATAAGGGCCGGGGCTGAGGATATTCATCAGCGCAGCGCGCAGCAGGCTGCGGGGTCCGGTTTGAGGCGGGGTTTCCGCATCCGGCGAGAAAGCTTTCCAGGCCTTATATGCGCCCCAGGCCAGGTAAAGCACAAAAATTCCTCCAACGATTTGCAGTACACGCTGGAACCAGTCCGGGACCTGGCTGAGGACCAGCAGCACCAGCGCCACGATCGGTCCGTCACTGACCAAGGGCGCAAAAGCCGCGATCCAGGCGCGACGCCAACCCTGGCTGAGGGTTTGACTGATTAAATAAGTCTGGAAAGGGCCCGGTTGCGCCCCGGCGGCGAAACCAAGGGTCAGGCCTTGCAGGAGAAAAGTCAGCATCCCGCGATTATAGCCTAACAGGATGGGAGCACTCGGATTCTGTAGGGTCAAAACCAGTATGAATGAAACCACAAAGTCGCTAAGTCACAAAGTCACGAATTCTCCTTTGTGTTTTGGAGTCTTTGTGACTTGGTGGTTTTCATCAGACTCGATTGCTTGCAAGAAGCTACAACTTTTGAATGCTCCCTAACAGGATGGTGATGAATGTGCGATTTCGTTGTAAAATACCCCCAAGACAAACCCAAAGGAACATTCGATGACCAAACACCTTGTTGTGGTAGCCGGGAATATCGGCGCTGGCAAGACTTCACTGACGGAACGCATCGGCTCGCGCCTGGGCTGGTGGACCGGTTACGAGTCGGTGGTGGACAACCCCTACCTCTCCGATTTTTACGCCGACATGCGCGCCTGGGCCTTCCATTTGCAAATCTTCTTCCTTGGGCATCGGGCAGACCAGTATCTGGAAGCCGCTCACGATCCTCGCTCGGCCATCCTCGACCGCAGCATTTACGAGGACTTCTACATTTTCGCGCGCGCTTTACACCATATGGGTAACGTTGCCGACCGCGACTACATGGCCTATCGCCGGCTCTTCGAACTGGTCATCGACAGCCTGCCGCGCCCCGGATTGTTGATCTATCTCAAAGCGCCGGTAGAAGTGTTGATGGAACGCATCCGCCGCCGCGCGCGCAACATGGAAACCGGCATCTCGATCGAATATCTCGCGCTGCTCGATTCGTTCTACGACGAGTGGCTGGAGGCTTTTGACTGGTGTCCCGTGCTCACCATCCGCACCGACAACCTAGATTACGTCCACCAGCCGAGACACCTGGAGACGGTCGTAGAGCGCATTCAAGATAAGCTGGCTGGGAAAGAAGTCATGGATTTGCGCGAAACCTAAATTGGTACCTGCAAACGAGGTTTGGAGAATAAATATGTACGTTAGAAGTGTGACGATTACCATCAAATCTACCGGAAACCCGGGACAATGAACTCAAACTTACTTTCGAAAATCCCGCTCTTCAGTGTCCTGCCGGTGGATGAACTCGACCATCTGCAAAGCATGTTGCAGGTCAAAACCCTGCAGCCGGGCGAGATCCTTTTTCGCGAAGGCGAGCCAGGCGAGCATTTTTACATCTTAACGGATGGCGAGCTCGAAATTCTGTTGGGAGCAGGGACCCAAGAAGAACTCTTGCTTAATACACTCCGCCCTGGAGAATACCTGGGCGAGATGAGCCTCATCATTCCCGGCGGCGAACGTACCGCTACCGCCCGCGCCAGCAAGAAAGCGGTGCTGCTGGCCATGAGCCGCGATGAGTTCAATGCGTTACTTAAACTCTATCCTGTGCTGTCCCATTCCATGGTGCGCGTGCTCAGTAAACGACTGGACTCCACCAATTACGCCACGTTCCGGGATCTGACCGAGAAAAACCGTCAACTGCAAAGAGCATATGATGAACTGAAAGCCGCCCAGGAACAACTGATCGAAAAAGAACGCCTCGAACGGGAACTCAAAGTTGCTGCCGATATTCAACTCAGCATTCTTCCCGACGTGTTACCCGCACCCCCACGCTTCGATTTTGGCGCATGCATCAACCCGGCCCGCCAGGTGGGCGGTGACTTCTATGACGTGTTCCGCGTTGGAGAGAACAAAGTTGCCGTGCTGATCGGTGATGTAGCCGACAAGGGCGTTCCCTCGGCTATCTTTATGGCACGCGCGCACGCCCTGATCGCTGCCGAAGCAGAAACGTACGAAAACCCCAGCGACGTCATGCGCAAGGTCAACGCGCACATCACGCGCCTGGAGAAATCAACACAATTTGTAACCGTCCTTTATGGCATTCTAAACGTTGACAATGGGGAATTTCTATATGCGCGCGCTGGCCATGAACCACCCTTGATGTTGTCACCAACCGGGAGCGTGGAACGACTGGCACATAAGACTGGCATGGCCATCGGTTTGTGGGAAGACATTACCCTCGACGAGCAAACCATCACCCTGCCACCCGGCTCCACCTTAGTGCTCTACACCGATGGCATGACCGATTGCCGCGATCCCAACGGGGAACCTTTCGGATTGGAACGCATCCAACTCACTCTGAATAGATGCCCTGGGTCATCCGCGCAAGAAATCTGCGACCACCTGCTGCGAACCTTGAAAGATTACCAACAAGGCTCTCCGCAAGATGACGATGTGACCCTGGTCGCCATCCACGCGAAATTGTGACCGTACCTTCGATAATAACAGCCCGGCGTATCTTCTCAAAAAGAAGGGGGGATGTGGGGTGTTGGGGGATGGCTACGCCATCCCCCAACACCCCACGCCCCGATTTATTGAGAAGATACAGCCCGGCCACGTAAAAGGTCGGGCTGTTATTATCTCGTATCAGCAAACGTAAAGTCCAGACCGCAGCAGTGCGGGATTTTGTCAAACAGCGGTGCAAAAACTGCACATCCGCTCAGCACAGAATAAGCTTTTGAAAAAGGCTCAATCAGGTCATTGTCTCCTTCGAGAGATGGGCGTTATCCCAGGTGTATTGCATCTGGCGAGCGGCTTTTAGAGCCAGGTCTTTTCCAGCCAGGCGCGCCACCAAGTGTAAGGCCATTTCGATGCCCGCTGAAATGCCCGCTGAGGTGACAATATGACCATTATCCACCCAGGGAAGGTCTTCCTTGACATCAAGTGAGGGAAACATGAGGCGTAAGTCAGGAATATCTTCCCAGTGAGTCGTACAGGTTTGCCCATCGAGCAAGTTGGCCTTAGCCAGCAAGAAAGCGCCAGTACAGACCGAAGCAGTCAGTTGTGTGGTTGGAGCGAGTTCTGCAAGCCAGGCAATAACCTGGGGCTTCTCCAGCTCGTGAATGTGCACACCGCCAGGGACAACCAACACATCCACCTTGGGGTGATTTTTAATGGTGTAATGGGGCTGTACTTTGAGATCTGCGCGAGCAGTCACCAGACCATCCCTTTCCGCAATGAGGAAAACTTCGAACAACTTTTGGGATCCCAGGTCCTGGCGCATCCTCACACAGGCTGCGGTGGTAAAAACTTCATAAGGGCCAGTAAAATCCAACACCTCGACATCGTCATAAATGTAAATGCCAATATTCATATCATCCTTTTTCAGCTTTATATGAATAGAACTTACGCAGTTCGCTAAAAGATACCGAAAATAAGGAGGAGGCGTACGCCCTCCCTCCTTATTTTCGGGCCTCTCCCATTCAAGTGCATAACTGCTAACGAAATTGACCAATAAAGATTACAATTGACGATTATACGAGGAAATCAATGACCAAACAAACCATTCTAGCTGTTCTGGCCCACCCCGATGATGAATCCTTCGGCATGGGAGGCACGCTGGCCTATTATGCCCTCAAAGGAAACGATGTTTACCTTGTCTGCGCAACACGCGGCGAGGCCGGCATGATGGACCCCGAACACCTGGGGAACTTCAAAACCATCGCAGATAAACGCGAAGCAGAGCTGCGCTGCGCTGCCCAAACCCTCGGCTTGAAGGAAGTTTTCTTTCTTGACTACCGCGATTCCGGCATGCCCGGCTCAGAGGATAACAAGCACCCCAACGCCCAGATCAATCATTCCATTGAAGAAGTAGCAGGGAAGGTAGTCAGGTACATCCGTGAACTCGAACCTGATGTTGTGCTGACATTCGACCCGATCGGCGGCTACCGCCACCCAGACCATATCCATATCCAGCAGGCGACCACGCTAGCCTTCGAAAAAGCAGCGGACACCTCTTTCTACCCCGAGGCCGGTTCGCCGTATAAGCCGCTGGCGCTCTACTATCACGTGTTCCCACGCTGGTTCCTGCGCGTGATGACCCGCATCATGCCCATCCTTGGCATGAACCCGCGTAAATGGGGCCGCAACAAAGACATCGACCTGAAAGCCCTGGCAGATGTCCATTTTCCTACTCATACAAAAATCAACATTCGCTCCGTGGCAGAGATCAAACGGGAAGCTGGCGCCTGCCACGCTTCGCAGGGTGGCATCCAGATGCGCCGTGGCGTGATGGGTTTCATCACAAAGGTGTTTGGCGAACAGGAAGACTTCATGCGCGCCTATCCGCCAGTCAATGGAAAGACAAAGGTCGTCAAAGACCTGTTCGAAGGCATCGTCTAAACAGTTCTCAAGAGGGGCTTGATTTAATAGAAACTTTGTTCTATAATAACGACATAACCTGTCCAATTTTTATAGAGGAGACTGTCATGACCAAACGAAATATTGTCCACATCGAGATCCCTGCCCACAACGGGAAAGAAGCTGGTGAGTTCTACGAGAAACTCTTCGGCTGGCATATTGTGCATGATGAACAAATGAACTACACCATGTGGGACCCGCACGAAGGTCCCGGCGGCGGCTTCAGTCAGGTAGATGGAAATGTCAAAGCCGGTGACGTGTTGATTTACGTCAACAGCGAGGATATCGAGGCCGATCTGAAAAAAGCTACATCTCTGGGCGCTACCGTCTTACGCGAAAAAGAAGAGATTCCCACTATTGGCTGGTTTGGCATGTTCAAAGATCCAACCGGCAACACCATTGCCCTATACACCAGTATGAACCCTGAATACAATCAATAAACTTATCTTTTATGGCAAATGCTCCACCGGGGTCTGAGACCCCGATGGAGCATTTTTGTTAATCTTTTCTTGACAAGGCATTGATAGTAACCAGCCCCTACAGATTTGCGACATCTTTAGGAACTTATTTACCTGGAATCTTAAATTCGAATGGAGGTCTTTGGTTCAAGCGCACCAGATGTGCATTGGTGTCGCCTAGATATATAAAAGTCACCGAACCTGTATCACACCCCAGGCGCTGGAAGTGGTCGAGCGGCATGCCCAGGTAGTGTGCCACGGCCAGCTTGATCGGGTCGGCGTGAAAGACAACAGCCACAATGTCCTTCGGTTTATGGTGAGCAGCTATTTCGTCCAGGCAGGAAGCGATGCGCGTCTGCGTCTGGATAAAGGATTCCCCCTCCGGGAATGTGAAACGCGAGGGGGCCTGCTGGACGATCTTCCACTTCTTCATCCTGCTCAGGGCTTTCAAAGAGCGACCCTGCCATGCCCCGATGTCATTGTCCATCAAATCTGGGCGTAGTTGGATTTCGATCTTTCGGCCATCTGCAATTGGTCCGGCGGTTTCGACGGCGCGCTCCAGCGGGCTGGAATAAATCGCCTTCAAGGGCACACCCGCCAGTGCCATGGCAAGGTCCGCTGCCTGCTGACGCCCACGCTCGTTGAGATGGACGCCGGGCAGGCGGCCAGCCATCTTCCCGGTTTTGACATATTCATTTTCGCCGTGACGGATGAGCAAAAGTAAAGGCATATTATCCTTTTATTTCCCTGAGGAAGAGATCAGATATGATAGGGACTATAAGCGAAACTATTCCAACGCCAACGCGATAGCCTCGTCCAATGTTATCCCCCGCCCTGCATCATAAGCGACTCCAAATGCAGATGAACCTATTTCCGCCACGATCGCGGCGATATCGCGATCCACATCCGCCTGCTCAAGCAGTGGACGCGCATTGGGGATTCTTTCACGCGTTGCATCCGCCCAGCCGATCAACTGCGCGGCTTGTTCGGGTTTGCCAGTGGCAATATATACACCCGCCAGCCCCTCCAACACAAAGACAACGCCAATGGAGTTTTTATTTTTTTGGAAGCCCTGAGCGCTTTCGGAAAAGATTTGGCGCGCCTCCGTCAAATTCCCTTCACGCAAAGCAACATAACCCAAATAAGAGCGAAACCAATTATAGGGTTGTTTAGAGCCTGATGACTCCGCGCCGCTTATGCCCTCTTGCAGGAAGGCGCGCGCCTGTTCAAAATTCCCTCGCATGAGCGCAATCCGTCCATAAGATATGAGAGACCACTCCGAAGGCGGTCTGTTTTTAAAGCGCTGGTTCAATGTGAGAGTCTCATCGAATAGTTTTTGCGCCGTCTCAATATCGCCATTCAACAGGATATACCATCCCAACGCATTTAGCCCATCTATCAAGGAACCCCAATCCTCTACCTGGCGGAAAAGCGTAACGGCTTCCTCCCAATACGCGCGGGCGCGCCTGGGGTCGCTATGATCCCAGCCCAACGCCAACAGCACATCTGCCTGCCTGTGCACGTCGCCAAGAGTTTTCGATAACGCCAGGGCTTGTTGAAGCAGTTCCACGTCCGTTTTGCCCCCTATAAAGCCCAGCAAAATAAGCGCGTCCACTTCGCCATGTTGATCCCCGCAGGCGCGGCATAATGCCAGGCACTCTTCTCCCGTGGATCGCGCGAGCGTAGATTGTTCCATGCCATCCAGTATGTGACCTTGCGTGTTCAACGCTTTGATCCGCGCGTGCGGATAAGCATTTGATTCCGCTTTCCGGGTAAATTTATCCGCCCAGCGTTGCCCTTCCTGTAAATCGTAATACCAGAAACGCCCCAGCCTACCGAAGAGAAACAGCCCCGCTTCCACAGCATTGTTCTTATCAGCCCACTCCAATGCGGTGCGGATGTTGTCAAGCTCATCCTCCAAACGCGCCAACCACTCCGCCTGCGCTGGACCTCTCAACGCGGTTTCGGCTTGTTTCGAGACCTCCAGAAAATATTTCAAATGCCGATTTCGGATGTCTTCGACCTCACCCGCATCGACAAGTTTTTCACGCGCGTATTGACGCATCACCTCATGGAAGTGATACCGCCTCTCGCTACCCGCTTCCCTCACCTGCACTTGCGCCAGGTGCAAGTGTCGGTCAAACTCAGGGCGAGTCTGATCCAGCACAATGAGCGACTTCTTCACGAGGGAACTGGTCAGACCTAAAACCTCACCGTCACAGACCGCCCGCGCCGATTCAAGAGTCCAGCCACCTGCAAAGACAGAGAGTTGACGCATAAACGTTTGCTCCGATTCTGTCAGCAAGCCCCAGCTCCAATTGATGGAGGCGCGTATGGTTTGTTGGCGCGGCAAGGCAGTGCGACTGCCGCCTGTGAGCAGGTTGAAACTCTCCTCCAGTTGGTCTGCAATCTGCTTTGTGGAAAACATGCTCACCTTTGCCGCGGCTAATTCAAGGGCGAGGGGAATGCCGTCGAGACGGGAGCAGATTTGGGCGACGAAAGAGGCGTTGTCCAGCGTCAAAGAAAATTCCGTTTGTGCAAGTTGGGCGCGTTCCTCGAACAAGCGCACAGATTCGTAATCCTTAAAGTTTTCGAGTAACAGTTGAACATTGGGTAATTCAAGCGATGGGACGCGATAGATTGCCTCGCCTGTGATACCCATTGGCTCGCGGCTGGTGGCAAGGATTTTTAGGTTGGGACAATTCTTCAAGAGCGTATCGGCTAAGTGAGCACAGACATCCAGCAAATGCTCGCAGTTATCTAGGATGAGCAGGATGGTTTTCCCGCGCAGGAAGTTGACAAGTAATTCGATGAGGGGAATATCAGATTGCACGGCAAGACCAAAAACCTTGGCAACTGTTTGCGATAGAAGCGCAGGATCGCTGAGCGGAGCCAACTCCACCAGCCAGACACCGTGAGCATAATCTGCCAAGACCTGCCCGCCTATTTTCAGTGATAGGCGCGTTTTACCAATCCCGCCCGAACCTGTGAGCGTGACATGGCGATGCTTGTTAATGAGTGTGATGATCTCAAGCCCCTCTTTTTCGCGCCCGATGAAGGTGGTTATTTGAGCAGGTACATTTGTTATCGGGTTGGTTTGGAAAAAAACCGCTTGTTTAATAGGGAGATCAGTTAGACCGCGAGCAAAAGCAACCCATTGTGACCGTTCATGTTCAGGGACGCCAACTTTTTCCAGCAGAATAAGTGCCAGTTCCTTCGATGGCTTCAACACGTCAGCTTCAATGCGACGCAGGGTTATTCGGGCGCATCCAGCCTGGTCAGCGAGCACCTGCTGGGTCAAATCCAATATACGACGCTGTTGGCGCAGCCACGCTCCGAAAGTAATCTTTTCTGACATAGCGTTATCTATTGTATCCCTGTTTGTATCCCTTTTGGCATTACGTGTAATTTAGCAGTCTGATAAATTATACATACCCAAACGATACCCGCTCATACTTGTAATTGTGTAAATTTCAGAGTGCTGCGTAAATGTTTGAACCGCAACCCTGAATTATGAAGGCAATTGGCTAGATATAAATTCAGGAAAATTTGCAAGAAGCAGTAGGAGCGCTGAGCGGAGCATACCATGCAGAGATATGGTGTTTCTTCGCTATCAAATTTAGTAATAAAGGAGAATGAAATGAAATCAAAGTTTTTTTTGGCTGGTTTGCTGCTGCTCTCAATAATCCTTGCGGCATGCGGTTCCTCCGATAGCTCCAGGTTCCCAACTGGAAAATTCGTGAAATCGGGCAGTGGGAACTATGGGCTCATTTTCAACGAAGATGGAACCTTCTCTGTCTTTAGCGGCGGTATGACGTTGTTAAATGGCACGTACAGCGTGGATGGCGACATTTTCACCGAAGAGTCCAACACTGGCGGCTGTGTCTCTCCCATGAAGTTCAAATATACGTTCGATGAGACGAACCTTACCTTCAATTATATTGGCAATCCGGAGGATGACAATGCGTGCGATGGGCGCAAGGCTGATTTCAATAACCAGACCTACACCCTGACACAATAATACTTCCCTTATTTTTTAGGCTGGTTTCGTAAATAAGATAAGACGGCAGTCATTTTAGAATGCCCGCCGTCTTATTGAATCGCTCATTCCTTATTTCAACACATTCACAACATTCCTGCCGCTCGCCCCGCTAGGGTACAGTATCTTAATCCCCGTATAATCTTCTCGGTTGGGAAATTCATTACGATTATGACTTACGCAGTTCGCGAAAAGATATCAAAAATAAGGGTGATGTGCGCAGCACGTCACCCTTATTTTCGGGCTTCTCTCATTCAACTGCGTAACTCCTGACGATAATAACAATCCCAATAGCTAAACGCCCTTTGCCTTGTCTTTTCGTAGAAATCTGGATTCGCTTTCAAGAATTCCTTGTAGCAGACTATAGTCTGCATTCCGTGTAATCTGTGATTTACTGAAATTGCGAACCAACGCCTGGCCAGCTTGCCTGTCTTAACAAAATCGTTCTCGCCATGTCGGATCAGCAAAAAAAGCGGCATCCAGGGCTCCTATTTTTTCTGGCTGAGCGAACGGGAAAAAAGGTTTTTCGGTGAAGGAAAAACTCCCTGCTCCGTGGAACGAACCTCTTCCACCGAGAGGAAAGCGCCTGGCAACACGCGGTGGAAAATGTCGATCACCACTGGCAAGTCTTGCCGTTTGAGTGTCGTATAAATAATTTTGACCGTTCCTGTACTACCCTGACCGTCTACAGATGTAATCCCAAAACCGGCATCGTACAGTGTTTCGATCAGCTCTTTCGGGTCACGGCGAATGATCGCCCGGATCGTAACCGTCCCCATCGCTAGCTTATTTTCAAGGAACATGCCGACGAACGTACCTGTGGCAAAACCGCCTGCATATCCAACGTATGCAGCCACGTTTTGCGCATGTTTCACCAGCGAGGAGACAGCCACGATCCAGACAAATGTTTCGATGAAACCTAGCACAGGAGCCAGGTTGCGCAGGCCTCGCGAGGTAAAGATGATGCGCAAGGTTCCCAGCGTTACATCGAACACACGCGCCAGGAAGATCAACAGAGGCAAGCCAACCCAAACATACCAGTCAAAGTCAGATGGAAGTATGCTAAGAGAATTATCCATAAGCCAATTTTATCAGTCTAGAAGCCCTTCGCGGACAAATGCAGTTAATTCGCTTACGCTATACTGCTCGATGCCCAGCTTGTCCAGGGTACGGCCGCGTCGCCAGTAGTCGGTACGA
>Ga0105094_10001629_pt1 | contig 11784 bp, 11 predicted proteins | sample PPLLak1March2015_2_FD_87023 | JGI IMG/M metagenome (GOLD analysis project Ga0105094, IMG submission 87023) | Freshwater sediment microbial communities from Prairie Pothole Lake near Jamestown, North Dakota, USA - PPLs Lake P8 Core (3) Depth... | ecosystem: Environmental > Aquatic > Freshwater >...
AGAGAGAATTGAGGGATTGTGAATTAAGGAATTACGGATTGAGGAATTGAATTCGCAATCCCCTAATTCGAAATTCCCCAATTCCTAAATTCCAGAATTCTCTTTCTTGCCTTGTTCTTTGTTTTTCAACTTTAGACACTTTAGGCATTTTAGTGCACTTTAGGCACTTCTTCTCATCTTTCCACAATCTGATTTTCAATGCCTTTGGATTTGAGCTCTTCGTGCTGCCTTTTGGCTCTCTCCTTTTGCAGAAAGGCTCCAACAAAAAGTGCGTACTTGCCCTGCGGTTCTGCCACAGAGTAAGAAGAATAGCCCAATCCCATCAACCTCTTTTCCTGTCGTTGAAGCTCTTCTAATGAATCATAGACCCCAACCATGTTAGCATATGGGGTATTTCTTATGGTGGCACTGGCCAAGTCATTTTGCTTTTTGAAAGTTTCTGCCTTTTGTCGGCTTTCAAAACACCCCAGGTAAATCCAATATTGCTCTCCTCGGTTGAAGACCACTCTTACGTAATAGGGGGCTAAGCTTCGTTTACTCCAATGCGAAACAGTCTTTTTGGCAAGGTCAATATCAGGTACGGAACTCAGAAAGAGCGAATAAGGATAGGACGCTTTTCGAACGCTCCGGGTGTATGGCCGCGTAACAGGGTCGTCGCTTGCGATGTGGATCATCTCGCCTTTTTGCATCCCTGCAGACTCGCTATCCATACGTGGGAAGGGCAATTCGCCCACAGTCTCGCTCAAAGGTGTCTTTGGCGCTGACAGAGCAGCTTCTTCCTTGGGGGGCGGGACAGCGGCGATACTGCTATTTTCAGCGGCTGCCTGCGGATTGGGCTCGGGCTTAATCGGTAAATCCTTCGGCTCCTCGCGGGCTGCGGATCTGTTCTCGGCGACATCCACTGCAGGAGGTGCGGGAGGCGTGGGGTGTTCCTTGATCGGGATTTTCAGTTCCTGTTTGCCGCCGGAATTTTCTGAACGATTCGATGTGAAGGTGCCCAGCATGTTGTTCTGCGACAGAAGACCCGCAGCCACAAGGACGGCGGCCAGGATCAAGAGAGGAAGCCCCAAGGTTTTTTTCCAATTACGCCAACCCTTCCTTGCCCATCCCGCCACCTTGGCCGAAGGACTCGGTCCCAAAGTGTGCAGATTGATGTCTCTCGTATCCATGAGGGTTAAGCTTTTCTTCTTTCTTCTCTTTTTGCCTTCCTCCCCGTAGGAGTAGTAGTACTTGTAATGCTTGTAGTCCTCGAAATCGGGGCTCACCTCCGGCCTCATCCCGTTCAGAATAACGCCGATGACATTGGCTTTGACCTGCGTCAGTTGGGTGATGGCTCTCTTCAGCAGCCCTTTTGGCACTGTGCCTATTCGATACACCAGGAGCACGCCGTCCACTTTTGTCGCGAGGATGGCCGAGTCTACCGCAGAGAGGAGGGGGGCCGTGTCGAAAAGGACCATATCGTATTCGTCTTTTGCCTCTTCTATGAACTGGCTGATTCTTTGCGATTCAATCAGGTCGGCAGGGTTCGGAGGCACCGCCCCTCCCGGAATGAAGTAGAAGTTGTCAAAACCAGGGGTGATCATGATCTCATCAATGCTGATCTCGCCCATGAGGATGTCCGTGACCCCCCTGACCGTCTCCCGCCATTCGTAATTCCCGAGAAGGATATCCGAAAGTCCCGGAGAGGAGGCAACTCCGAAAACCCTGGCAAGCATGGGTTTCCTGAGGTCGGAGCCCACCAGAAGGGTCTTCAATCCGGACTGGGCCATGGTGATGGCCAGATTGAGCGCAATCAGGGTCTTCCCTTCATGGGGGGAGGTGCTCGTGATCGCCAGGGACCTTATCTTCTTGTCCGTGTCTTTGAAATGGATGTTTGTCCTCAGGGCCCTGAAGCTTTCAGCCATCATCGACTTAGGCACGAAGTGGGAAATGAGATTGACCCCCTGCTTCAGCGCATGATCCTGGACTCGTCCCGAATATCGCTCCCTGATGTTGTCCTGCATGACTCTCAAGTCCACGTGGGGAATCACGCCGAGCACAGCGATTCCGAGAGTCTGTTCCACGTCTTCAATTGCCCCAAGGGAAGTGTCGAAGGTCTCGACGACAAAGGCGATGATCAGGCCAAGAACAATCCCGATGATGACCCCCATGGCCCCTGTTGCAGCGGTCCTCGGCGGGTTGATGGGAGTTGTGGGCAGGAGCGCGGGTTTCACGATGTTCACTTCTTCCGGTTTTTCCGATCTCCGGATGAGGGCCTCCTGGTTTTTCCTCTCCAGGAGGGTCGTCATTTCCGTGTAGAGTTCCACCTCCCTCTTCAGCCGGCCATACTCCAGTTTCTTGTCGAGCAGCGCCTTGGTCTTCTGATCAATCTTTTCAAGTTCCTTCGACGAATCCGCATGCTTTCTCTCCTGGCCCTTGAGCTGCAGTTCGAGCATGAACTCCATTTTGCGCGCAGTCTCGGAAATCTCATTGCTGATCGCCACCACCTCGGGATGCTTGGGGGTGAAGTCTTTGAGAAGGGTTTCTCTTTTCAGCAGGAGTCCCACGAGCGCATCATTTGCGCTCTGGTAGCGGTTGTTGGCCTTGATGGAATCGAAATTGTGACCGGCGCCGACCGGGTTCTTGATGAACTCTTTCAATCTCTTGAGAAGGCTATCCAGCTCTGCCTTCTCCTCCTCCAGTTTTGCAAGCTCCCCCTGTGTCTCCTTGGTCTGCTTCAAAAGGGTTTCGCTCTGCAGATCGATGGAGATCAGTTCATTGTCTTTGCTGAACCGGTTGAAACGGTCCTCCGCGTCCCTGAGCCTTGCTCGTACCTCCTTCATTTGATCGTCGATGTAGCGGAGAGCTTCCTTGGTCCGTTTGGTCTGCTGCTCCCCATGGAGTTCTCTGTAAACAAGAGCCACAGTGTTGGCGAGCCTCTGGGCAAAAGCCGCGCTCTGATCCGTCACCTTGATGTTGAGGACGCTGCTGTACTTGAGGCGGGTCACTTCCACTTTGGATTGAAGGCCCTCGATGGTGGCGATGACATGGCTCTTCAGTTGGCTGTCACCTCTTAACGAGGGGGTTCTCGGGACGAGGCCCATGTGCTCCGCCACCTTTTCAAAAACCGTGTAGCTCTTGATCACCGCAATCTGGGTTTCGATGTCGTCGGAGTCATCCCACGCAATGGTCTTGGAATAGACCCCTTCGACGAGACGCTCTCTCTTGATTTCGATCATGCACTCGGTTGAATAAAGCGGGGCGGGGGCGCTCAGGATAGCGAAGGAGGTGCTGAAAATGCCGAGAATGACGGCAATGACAAGGACAATGAATTTCCTTTTCCTTATGATCCGCCAGTATTCCCTTAAATTGACGTCGTATTGAGCCAAGAGAACTCCCGAGATCTGCTGACGTCATTCGAAACCGTCGCAACCGCGGCGGCAAAGCTAAGGCTACACCTCTCCCTTCCCTTTCGGAGAGGGCAACCAAACGAGCATTGAATTGCTTAGCTTCAATTAGTTTCGCAATTCCCAGTGCTCTAATGGCTTAATATATCCAAAACGATTTAAGCAAAATTTAAACATATAATTCAACATTTGTCAATATATTGTATGAAAATTATAACAAAAGATATGTATTTATGACAAATTGGAGTACCGGAGTGATGGAGTATTGGAGGACTGCAGTAAAGAAAAAGTTGGTTCAAGGTGCAGGGTACACGGTTCACGGGTCAGAACCAGGACAACTCATTGACCGGACACCTTGTGCCTTGCACCTTGGACCATCACTCTGGCATTTCGTCCATTCTTCTCGTCACTCGTCACTTCTCACTGGATTTTCAAACTTTAGGCATTTTAGTTCACTTTAGCCTCCGGCCTGTAGGGCCTACGGCCCGGAGGGGCACTTCTTCTTGGTCTTTGCTCTTAGCTCCAAGCTTGCCTTAACATGCCAAGGAGCTGCAGTGCTCTTTTGCCGTAAAGCTGCCAGGGCTTGAGGTCGGGAGGAGTCGGGAACACCTGCCTCAGAACCTCTGTTCTGGGAAACAGGTTTTCAAAGAAAAACGCAAGGCGCTTTCCCCTCCCAAGTTGTGAGGAAAAGCGAAGCACTGGGCCCCAAGGAGGAAGCGCTCCTTTCGTCACTCTCTCCCGCAGGATCTTTCTCTCCAGGGGACCAAGCGTTTTTCTCTGAACAAGTTTAAGAGCATCCGGTCGAGCCCTGAAATGAAAGACCTGCTCGAGCAAAAAGATGATGTACATGAGAGTTTTTTTCTGGCCAAGGTCTTCAGCCCGGTGCACAAGCCTTTCCCAATCAGCGGCATTCCAGCGATCGAGGATCCGTTTGATATCCACCAACCAGATGAGCCTGTCCACACGATGTTTGAACGCATGAAGACTCAAATACAGGACCTGGTCATAAGGGCTCAGGCACAGCGCTTTTTCGCCCTCGACCTCGATCGCCCTCACCTCCTTGATAAGATGCTCTTCGCTTTTGCCGAGAAGCAGTTTCCTGGCACGGATGCGATCCGCCCAGAGAATATGGGTGTGGATGTCGAGGATGGTTGCCCCTTGTTTGAAGTTGGTAGGATAAACAGCGTCTCTTTCATAACCCAGCCTTCCAAGGGTTCGGACGAGCTCTTCATAATCTTTCTTCGAAACCCAAAGGTCAATGTCGGTCATAGGCCTCAGACCGATGTCCTCATAGGGCTCGTTCAAAAGGTCCATGCCCTGAAGAACGAGCACGGCAACTCCTTTTTGATTCGCTTGAAAGAGAACTTGCTTGAGAGCATGCATGAGCCGCAGATTCGCCCGAAGGGTTTGATAGTAAAAGGCTTGCAGGGTTTCCCTGTGGACATGTTCCAGGGATTCAAAGCGGCCGGAGGCGAGAAGGCTCTTGTAGAGGATCCCTGCCACCCCCTCTCTCATGGCCCGCTCGATCAGAACGCTGTCGAAGGGAATCAGATCCTTTGCGGGTGTTGAAGGGTCCAGCGATGCAGCAAGGGCAAGAGTTGTGTCTTTCAGGTCCTTCATGGTTTCTATTAATCATCCGTGCGGTGACTTTGTCAACCGGCGTTACGCTGCGAATCACAAAAAGGGAAACCGCTTGATCTCCATTCCGATTCATAATATCTTCCCAACCAGACTTCGAAAATCCGGCCCTTACACCTTCCATTCCTCTAATTAATTTCCCCTCCCTTGAGGGGAGGGGTCAGGGGAGGGTGGAGCGAGGCACAACTCGACAAATGAGAAAGCAGATTCCCCTACTCCTCTTGCTCGCAACCATTGCGTTCTTTCCCTATCTCAATCCCGCTCAAGCCGCCGACATCAAGACAGATCTCAGCCTGAGCACCGGCTTTCACGTCGATGATCTCAACTGGAATATTGCCGGCAACATCTCCGGCAACAATCCAAATGTCCTGTCAGAACTCACTTGGTCCGACCTGGAAACGCTTCAAGCCACGGTGAACGGAAAGGCCTTGATCAATGAATGGCTCTATCTGCGGGGATCCCTGGGCTATGGATGGACCTTCTCCGGGGATAATCTGGACTCCGACTTCTCAGGGAATGACCGCACTCAAGAGTACTCGCGATCCAGCAACAGCGCGGATGGCGGCAGGGTCCTTGACGGTGCGATAGGCCTTGGATACCAGTTCTCATGGCTCTCAGAAAAATTCAAACTCTCCCCCCTCCTCGGCTACAGCTACAGGGCGCTGAAACTCACGTTGAGGGACGGGGTGCAGGTTATCGCAACGCCGGGAAAGACGCCGCCTGCAGGCCCCATCCAGGGTCTCGACAGCACCTACGATGCCTCCTGGCTGGGGCCTTGGTTGGGAATCGACCTCTCCTTTGAAATCAGCGAAAAGGTCACACTCTTCGGGAGTCTTGAATATCACTGAGCGAATTTCGACGCGGAGGGAGACCTGAATTTGAGGAACGATCTGGCCCATCCGAGGAGTTATGAGCATGATGTGGACGGCAAGGGATTTCTCATCATGCTCGGCGCTGAGTATCTTCTGACCGGGCCATGGTCTCTCAACAGATGGACAAACGAAGGAGACAGAATACAAGTAGACTGGAGACAGAAGAAGGCAAGGGGAATAATGGAATGTTGGAATAGTGGAATAATGGAGTAGCGGCTCAAGACGCATAGCACACGGGACGGGAGTCAAGGGGTGAACGCTTTTGCCGTGAACCGTGCACTCTGTACCGTGAACCATCTTTTTCATTACTCCAATACTCCATCACTCCAGTACTCCAACGGAGTCACGATGTCTTTTCCCAACATTCCAAAATTCCATCATTCCAGCATTCCCTCGGCTGCCGTTCTCTTTCTCGGCCTCGTCGTAGCCCAGTGCATTGCCACTCTCCAGGTTTACCTGTCAAACGCCGAGCTTCACCGCACGCTCATTGTGATTAAAGAGGTCGGTTATCTGATCGTCCCGAACCAGCAGATTCTCCCCCGCCTCCTGAGCATCGACTCCGCCTTTTGGGGAGGGCTTTTTTTCACGCTCAGCATCGGAGTTTTTTTGACCTTTCTCTCATGGTCGGCAGTCTGGGCCTGGAATCGTCTTTTCAGCAGAAACCGACTGTTTTTCTATTTCTGTCTCCTGGCGTGGCTGACGTCCCTCGTCCTGGTTAACGGTCAAGGGGTTTGCATCCTCATCACGCTGTATTTCCTTTTTATCCCGGCGATCGTTTTTGCAGCAGCCGCAAAACTCTCACCCCAAGGGAAAAGCCCTTCTGGCTACAAATCATTGCTGCTCCTTGTCCCGCTCCTTCTTCTGGCCGTCTTGTGGGCAACTCAGGCGAACAGCCGATTTTTTCTTAATCTGAGAGACAAGCTCCTCTTGTCGAATTCAGTGGGCACAAAGGTCAACGATTTCTACTACGAATATGCCTATTATCCTGCTGAGGCATTCAAATCTCTGGATCAGAAGCTCCTTAAATCCTGCTCCATCGGAAGCATTCAGAGAAAACCAATTGAACAGGCTCTTGAAAGAACCTTGATTGCTTACGACTACCTCCCTGTGGACGGAGTTCGCCATCCTGTGGACCTGGTCGTGCGTGAAGACAACGGTGCCCTGTTCTTTCAGAGCGACGGAGAAACGATCGTACAGACCAACCTTCAGGAATTCCTGGCAAGCCCGGGCAAGTTGATCGAGGAGTTTTCTCGCAAGACAGACACGTGTTCCCCTTTTCGCAGTTTCACTTTTTTTGCTCTCCTGGTCAGTTTGCCTCTAGTGCTCTATGCCGCATGCTTCGGCTTCTTCTCCTTTGTCTGCTCCCTTTTACTCAGTCCGAAAATATCGGCTTGGGTTGCATCCATCCTTTGCCTCTTTCTGGGCACTGCGCTCTTTTTTTATGTCAATGGAAACGTGAAAGAGGATTCTATGGATCCGGGGCGCGCCTTGACCTCAGGCCACTGGGAGGCAAGAGTGGCTGGGCTCAAACTCATTGAGCAAAAGAGACTCGATGTCGGGGATTTTGAAGCCTATCCAAGGTTGATGAAGAGCCATCATGTCGCTGAACGCTACTGGTTTGTGCGCACTCTGGGGTCAAGCAGGCGGACAAGCACCTACAGGGACCTCCTCAGCTTTCTTGATGATCCGAATCCCGGCGTTGTTTCCATGGCCTTTTACGCCCTGGGTCAGCGAAAAGATTCCCGCGCTGTCCCGGAGATCTTGAAGCGCATTGAAACATCAGGCGACTGGTACAATCAGTGGTACGCTTACAGGGCTCTGAGGAATCTGGAGTGGAAGCAAAGCAAGTCCAGGTAAAGGCACTCATCCTGTCCGTTGTTGCTGTCGCCTTTGTGGAGGCAGGGCTTGTTTTTGCAAAGGCAGCCTTCAGCCCTATGCTCATACTCGGCGCAGCTCGGCTTCTTGAGCTTGGTTTGATTGTCTGGATAGTCTATGTTGTTGAGGGGAACGTTGTTGCCATAGGTCTTCATCGATCGCGATGGATTGCCGGCCTGAGACGGGGTCTTCTCTGGTCAGCAGGCTTCGGAGTCCTATCAGGAATTGCCTTCGGTATTCTTTTCCTAGCAGAGATCAATCCGCTGACCTTCATTCGAACAGCGCTTCCAAAAAGCTCACCGGATCTATTATTCTTATTTCTTGTAGGTGGGATTGTCGCGCCCGTGGCCGAGGAAGTTTTCTTCAGGGGAATTCTTTATGGTTTTCTGAGGCGGTGGGGAATCGCTGTTGCCCTTGTTCTGAGCACCCTCGTCTTTTCAGTCAGCCATGGTCTCGGACACGGGTTCCCGCTGACGCAGGTGGTCGGAGGAGTTCTATTTGCTGCCGCTTACGAAATCGAGAAAAACCTACTCGTTCCCATCACCATCCACTGCCTAGGCAATACAGCGATCTTCACTTTGTCGAGTGCTTTCTGACCACTCGCAGATCACCATAAGCACGAAATCCGAAATTCGAAATCCGAAACAATGACTCAATGACCAAAATTGAAATGGCCCAAACAAGACAAATTGAAAAGCCCCCCCATCACGAAAGCACGAAAAGGGGAAAGCACGGAAATAGAGAGAAGCACCCTTTCCCTTGATGGGAGAGGGTTGGGGTGAGGGTGAGAAAGCATCAGGTGTTTTCCCATTTTCGTGCTTTCGTGGCCAAATAGTTCTTGAATTTCTTCTCTTATTTGAATTGTTTGAAATTTTGAATTTTGGATTTGTTTCGGATTTCGAGCTTCGAATTTCGAATTTGAAAAGGCGAGCTTAGAAGACGGATCTATTCCCTACAGAATTATACCCAAGAATCTACTAGGGAGTTCCAGCGCTGGGATCCTGCCGCAAAACATCTGGGCACAGGGACGCCGCAGTTGGATCTGCCGGGGCCTATCTTGCCCGTGGTCTTGCAGAATCCCAGCACTGCGCACTTGGCATCCAGCTTCACCTTCTTCAGCATAGGTTTCTCATACTGCTTCTTTCCGCTTTGACCCATCACAGCCTCCAAGGGGGGAAAACTGGAATAATGGAATATTGGTGCTCTCGCAAAAAGTCCCGAAAGCCCTTTTTCCGTCATTCCGGCGAAAGCCGGAATCCAGCAACAATGGTCACTTCTGGACCCCGGCGACCCTGTCCCGGTGAAAACCGGGAGCCGGGGTGACGGCCTTGACGATTTCTCACGAGTCTATCGATATTGCTTAAATCAAAAACACTTTAGCACGAAATCAGGCAACCTGAAAAGCACAAAAACGTCATCCCTCGCCCGCTCATCCTGAGGTTGAGGTGGGGACCAAAATGTGAATGAAAGACGCTCGCCCGTTTCCTCACCTCTTGGCCCCACCACTCCCAATGATTTGAGCATTGGGACCCCCGCGCGGAGTTTCCTTGAATTTCGAATTCTGGAATTCCTCAATTCCCAAATCCCCCAATTCCAGAATCCCAGAATCCCTCAATTCCTGAATTCCTCAATTCGCAATCGCAGAGACAAAGCACCCACCCCCTCCGCCGCCTCCTGAGTCTCCCACACTGCGGGCCCCCACGGTCACCGTCATCTCCAGCGTAGAGGCGCTCTTATATCCGTCCGTGTCCACAGACTTCACCACATAATAGTAAGTCCCGCTCTGGACCGTGCTGTCCGTGTATTGGTTATTAGTGATCAGGGAACTGTTCAGTTTGGTGTAAGGTCCGTTAGGAGTCGTAGACCGGTACACATTGTACCCGGCCACAGAAGTTCCATTCGCATCACTTGATGCTCCCCACGTCAGGGTCACACTCTGCCCAGACACCTGACCCGTAGGTGCTGTCGGAGCCGTAGGAAGAGGAACCTTCAGCCTCATCGCAGGATCTCCAAAGAGCAGGAATGTCTTTCCTGTCTCCCCTAGCGCCACACTATTGGCCATCAGCTCCTGCTTCGCATACGAGATCGCTCGGCCCAGCGTCCGGTAATCTCTCCTGAAGATCCCCTCGAACAACGCTTGGTCCAGCACCCTCTGTGCCTCAGGCTCAGTCATCCCCGTGGACATGAACGCACCCACCGCTCCGTTGGTGCTATCCCTCAGCAGAGCCTCCGCCAGAGACGGCCAGTTCCACCCCTCCGGATACCCGAAGAATCCATTCAAACACGTCATGGCCAAAAAATGTAGTAGTTGTCATCCCTCTGGTTGGCGTTAATAGCAGCCCGCGTGCGGAACCACACTTGGGTGGCCGCTGAATTCCAGGATGATTGATCGTCTAGCCTGCGGTCCAGTTCTGTCCATGTGCTGCCGTTCCAATAGACGACCCGAATATCGTTGCCGCTCGAAAGGGATTTGGTGGCTGTCACGAGCGCCGCGTGATTGAACTGGATGCGCACGGAATACTGAGTCGGCACATTCACCGATCCGGCGGCAACGGTGATCTTCTCTCGATACTGATAGCTGCTGTTCCACCACTGATTACTCGGTGCCGCTGCCTCTGCTACTGAAGCCGCAATGCACAGGAAGAGGAAAGCCGTGACGGCAAGGAATGTTCCTTGATCGCGCATCCCTCGCATCGTAAGGCTGCTGAGCGACCTTGTGGTTTTGGGTATGCTCTTCATGGTCTCGACGCCTTATCCCTTTGAAAGTTTTGGCAAAACACTGCACTTTTGTCGTCGCACATCTCCAGCCGAAGATTGCCCCTTTATAGATTTGAGCAAAACCTGTGCCAGGGAGTGGACACGGCTTATTCCACGTGATTTCAGCTAGTTAATTAAAATGGATACTGATTCGCCTTGAGGAATTATGACAATTTTTGTCCATTTTGGAGCTTTTTCGGCGGATCCGGACAGATAGACCCTCTCCCGCGCTCGCCTGTCCCGAGCCTGTCGAGGGTTCTCGCTCATCTAGGGACTAGAGCCGCAGAGCTAAGAGAATCTAGCCACAGATTTACCCTGTTAAATCCCCGCATAGCGGGGTCAGCCGAAGGCGGAATTTAACAGGGCGAGCATAGACAAACACGGACTACTGCACTCAAGAAGGGAGTCGGGAGTGACGTTCTGAGCATTGGGAGTCCCCCTACGCGGGGCTTCTTGAGCGAACCTATCTGCGCCAATCTAATTAGCAACCACGCGCAGAGTCATGTTGACTGCCTTTCTTAGGAGGCGTATATTTTGTTCTATACTATCATTTCGAACACAGAGGATGACCGCTATGCGCGAGAATCTTATTGTTTCAGATCCCGACATATTGGGCGGCAAGCCCATCGTGAAGGGCACCCGAATATCTGTTGCCCTCATTCTCCAGTGTCTTGCCTCGGGCATGTCCAGGGAGGAAATACTTCGGGCCTATCCCACGCTGACAGCACAAGGACTTGATTCTGCGCTCGACTATGCTGCCCGCCAATTCCAGGGTGAAGAAGTTCGATTTCACGAAGGACACCCTCTGTGATCCGTATTCTTTCTGATGAGAACGTGCACGCGGACATCGTGTCCGGCCTTCGGCAAAAGGGTTTTGACGTTGTGACGGCAGTCGAATCGGGCTTCGCCGGACGCAAAGACATAGAGATTCTTGATCACGCCGAAAAACACGATCTGTTGGTATTGTCCGGTGACAAGGATTTCGGCGGACTTATTGAGTTCGGGAGTTTGTGGGGAAGGGGCCGGGTGTTGCTGCTCCGCTATCAACTCCTTAATGTCCGTAAGATTGTTGAGGATATCGCCCGAGTTCTTCGCAGTGAAACGGAAAACATTTCCCAGAGCGGCTCTTTCGTTATAGTGCTCTCGGAAAGCGGCTACCGGGTACGCAGGCCCAATCCATAAGAGTTGCCAAGCATGGGTTTCCGTTCTTCTAATCCGAAAGCCCCCATCCTCCAATCCCCCAATTCCCCAATTCC
>Ga0105094_10001631_pt1 | contig 11771 bp, 9 predicted proteins | sample PPLLak1March2015_2_FD_87023 | JGI IMG/M metagenome (GOLD analysis project Ga0105094, IMG submission 87023) | Freshwater sediment microbial communities from Prairie Pothole Lake near Jamestown, North Dakota, USA - PPLs Lake P8 Core (3) Depth... | ecosystem: Environmental > Aquatic > Freshwater >...
ACGGGTGGATTGCCCTTGTCAATTGATTTCACTGGCGGCAGCCTGCTGGAAGTTTCCTTTACAGATCAGACGCCTGAACCGGCAGAGATTATCGCGCTCTACGAAGACGCGAACATCAAAGACGTGCAGGTGCAAACCAGCGAAACAGGCAGCTACATTATCCGCTCGGAATTCCTAGAAAATGATGCACGCGATGCGGTTCTCACGGCGATGGCTGAACAGATCGGTGAACCGACCGTGGTGCGCTTCGACAGTGTCGGCCCCAGCATCGGCGAACAGGTGACCTCGCGTGCCGCGCTGGCCGTCGCAGTTGCTTCCATTTTAGTGGTCGTATTCATCGCCTGGTCTTTCCGCGGCGTCCAGAACGCCTTCCGCTATGGCATCTCCGCCATTCTGGCCATGTTGCACGACGTGGCCTTGATCTTCAGCGTCACCGCTATCGGCGGGTTGTTCTTCGGCTGGGAGATCGACTCGCTCTTCCTGACCGCACTGTTGACCGTGATCGGCTTCTCGATGCAGGACTCGATCGTGGTCTTCGACCGCATCCGCGAAAATGCCAATATTCACCGCCGTCTCGAGTACGAAACACTGGTCAACCACTCCATCATCCAGACCTTGCAGCGCTCGATTAATACGCAGTTGATGACGGTGGAATTCCTGCTGCTGGCGCTGGCTCTGTTCGGCGGCGTCACCCTGCAAGAGTTCGCCGTTGTGCTGCTGGTCGGCCTGATGAGCGGGACGTACTCGTCCATTTTCATCGCCGCGCCCATCCTGGTGGTGTGGGAAAACCGGGAATGGAAAAACTGGTTCCGTCGCAAGGAAGCCACGGCCTGATCCTCAGCTATGCTAAAATGGCGCATCCTCTTGATGCGCCATTTTTAAGATGGAAGTATGGCACTTAACCCAGTCCGCCTTCTGACCATTTTGTCTTTGACCATCACCCCGGCAGCCTGCAGCGCGCCTCCTGCTACGCCCCGACCTGCAACCATTCCCACGTACCAATCCGTTCCCGAAACTGACATTCCTGCCTCTGCGGAGATTCCTTCGCCAGATTTACCCATCGATGCCACCTGGCAAATCCAGTATTCCGGTCAGCTTGACCTGTCGCTCGATGTAGATGTTTATAATCTGGACCTGTTCGAGGTTACACCCGAAGATATCGCTGGCTTGCACACGCGCGGCATCTATGTGATGTGCTACTTCAGCGCCGGTTCTTGGGAAGACTGGCGCCCCGACGCGAATCGGTTCTCGGAAGAAATCATCGGAAACGACTACGAAGGCTGGCCTGGTGAAAAGTGGCTGGATGTGCGAGCCGTCAACGCGCTGGCGCCTATCATGGAAGCCCGCATCAAGCTTGCCGCAGAAAAAGGTTGCGATGGCGTAGACCCTGATAATGTCAATGGATACGAAAACGAGACCGGCTTTCCCATCTCGTACACGGACCAATTGAACTTCAACATCTGGCTCTCGAAAACCGCCCACGCCTTTAACCTGGATATCGGTCTGAAAAACGACTTGAATCAAATCAAAGACCTGCTGTCGTATTTCGACTGGGTCTTAAATGAAGAATGTTTTTCCTACAATGAATGTGAGCCTTTGTCCCCTTTTTACGAGGCAGACAAACCTGTCTTTGTGATCGAATACGAAACCGGACCTGCTGAATTCTGTCCAAAGGCAAAAGAACTGGACTTCAACATTATCCATAAAAATTGGGAGTTGGACGCTTACCGGGAGGCTTGTCCATGATCGGCCTTTCTGTTTTTTTACGGGGGTTGCTTATCGGCTTTTCCATCGCCGCGCCGGTCGGACCGATCGGGGTGCTCTGCATCCGGCGGACTCTGTCCGAAGGGCGGCTGGCAGGCTTCCTGTCCGGGATGGGTGCGGCCAGCGCAGATATGTTCTATGGCGCGGTGGCGGCCTTTGGTCTGACGGCCATCCAGGATTTGCTGCTCAGTCAATCCGACTGGCTGCGCATCGTGGGAGGGATCTTCCTGTTATATCTAGGCGGCAAAACCTTTTTCAGCAAACCCGCAGAGCAGGCGGCCAAGTCATCGCGCGGCGGGCTGTTTGGCGCATACCTGACCACCTTCTTCTTGACCATCACCAATCCGATCACTATCCTGTCCTTCATCGCCATCTTTGCCGGGCTGCGCCTGGGCGAGACAGGCGGGAATTACATCTCCGCAGCCTTCATGGTATTGGGCGTGTTCCTCGGTTCAGCAATCTGGTGGTTTACGCTTTCTTTCCTGGTCGGCTTGCTTAGACATCGCTTCAATGAAACATGGAAAATCTGGGTAAGTCGCATTGCGGGAACGATTATTTTCGGTTTTGGGGCAGTTGTACTTGCTATTAAATGAAGGCAACTTTCATCCCAGTTGCAACCCAATTAAAATCATTTTTACGGGTAAATCAGTTAAACTTACACAAATGAACTTAGAATTCATTAATAAGGTCGAATTTATACATGCCTGATGCCAGACTGCTGCTTGTACTAGATGAAACCTTCGCTAGTGAATTACAGGTACCTCTAAAAAGACTTGGCTATCAGGTTGTGGACAGTGTAGCGAACAGCCAACAAGCCCTTGAACGTGTTGCTGAACTCCGACCCGATTTAGTACTTGTTAGTATTCATCTCGATGGAGAACTTGGGGGAATCTCGATCTGTAAACAGATATATGACCAATTCGATCTTCCAGTTATCTACATATCTGATCAGTCTGGTCAAGCCACCATTCGACGATCGGGTGGTACTGCACCATTTGGTTATCTTTTTAGGCCAATAGACGAAAAACAAATCCTGGCTACCATCGAAGTCGCCCTCACCCGGCACAGCATGGAAAAGAAGGTGCGCGAGAGCGAACAATGGTTGCATGCAATCTTGCATTCCATCTCAGACGGTGTAATTGCTATAGACATGGAAGAACGTATTCGCTTCATTAACCCCATTGCAGAAGAACTAACCCGCAAGAAGCATCTTGACGCCATCGATAAGCCCTTGGGTGATGTTCTCTCAATGTATTATGCAAATTCCGAGGAGCGCGTCTCGATTTCCCATGCTCTGGCCTTTTTCCAAAGCCAGAACCTGCGGACAGGCTTTGAAGCGGTATTACTTCGCAGAGATGGTACTCAGGTTCCTGTTGAAATCTTCATATCGCCATTGAAAAACAAAGGTTTTAAGGTTGGGATGGTGCTGGCGTTTCGGGATATTTCTGACCGGAAACGCGCGCTGGAAGAGATTCGCCGGTATGCGATGCGCTCAACAGCCCTGCTCAGGGCTGCTGAGCAATTGAATGCGCGCCTAGATATAAAAGCAGTGCTTAATATGGTATGTGAGATTTGTAATAATACTCTTAATACAACCGCTACTTCAGCTTTTCTTTATGACCCTTCTCGAAATACCTTCATAAGCATAACCATCGCAGTAAATAACGAAATAAACAATTACACATTTGAGACACAAAAATTTCCTATACGATATGAAATCCCAATTGATCTCATATCAAATACCTTATCACAATCTAAACCAATTGTGGCGATTAGGGATATCCAAGCATTGGATTTTCCGGGCATCCCATATCTGAGTAAAATCAAGGAAATGGATGTCCGTTCGCTGGCAATTTCAGGCATATACCAAAACGATACCCTCACTGGTATTTTGGTCGCTCAAATGCATGGAACAATTCGCGAATTCAACCAAGAAGACTTGGAATTATTGCGCGGTCTTACCGATCAAGCGACAATTGCGGTGGGCAATGCAACCCTTTTTGAACAAGTGGTAGCCAGCCGCGAACGGCAGCAATCACTGACACGCCGTCTGGTTGGCGTACAGGAAGATGAACGCCGAAGTCTGGCGCGGGAATTGCACGATCAGATTGGCCAAATGTTGACCGGTCTGCAATTCTCCCTGAGCTCACTGCTACCCCAGGCCTCCAACGAACAAAAGGAGAAATTTGCCGATATACAAAAGTTGGTCAGCAACTTGATCGCGCAAACGCGTGAGATTTCCATAAATTTACGGCCGAGCATGCTTGACGACACGGGCCTCATCCTTACATTGATTTGGCACTTTGACCGCTATACTGCCCAGACTGATATCAAGGTCAATTTTAAGCATTACAATTTGCTAGACAAACGCTTTGAGACCGAGATCGAAACCACTGTTTTTCGCATTATCCAGGAAGCGCTAACCAATGTGGCCCGATATGCCGAAACCGATTCAGTCGAAGTTATGCTAAAACTTGAGGAGCAAATGATCACGGTGGAAATCAGTGACCAGGGTCAGGGTTTCGACCTCACCAGTATAGATATTTCGTCTCATATGGGCTTGAACAGCATGCGTGAACGGGCTTATGCGGTGGGTGGGCTCATGGATATTCAAACTGCGCCCGGTAGAGGCACTCGCATCCATACCGTTATTCCACTTTCGGGTAAGGTCGAGAGGAGGCAGCATGAGCGTCACCGTTCTGCTCGCCGATGACCATCCAGTCGTCCGACAGGGCATGCGGAATCTCCTGGATGCGGAAGCAAGCTTTTCGGTCGTGGGAGAAGCGGAGGACGGCCTACAAGCCGTCCAATTGGCTGAACAGCTTAAGCCAGATATCGTTGTCGTCGATATGATGATGCCACGTCTCAATGGATTGGAGACGATACGACAGATCACTGCACGTTTGCCAGAAACACAGTGCATTGTGCTTTCTATGCAGAGCGCTGACCCGTACATCGTGCAGGCGCTCAAGGCTGGAGCGTCTGGGTATGTGCTCAAGGACAGCGGTCCCAATGAGATTGTCACTGCCATACAACAAGTGGTGAGTGGAAAGCGCTATCTGAGCCCGCAACTCTCCGAGAAACTGATCGATCTCTTTATTGCAAAAGTTGAAACTGATGTGTTCGATCCTTATAACTCATTAACAGCCCGAGAACGTGAAGTTTTGCAATTAGCAGCCGAAGGCTTATCCAACAATAACATTGCTGAACAGCTTTCTATCAGCCCACGGACAGTAGAACAGCATCGCCAGAGCATGATGAACAAAATGGATTTCAAGAATCCAACCGATCTGATCCGTTTTGCGCTTAAACGCGGTATTCTTCCCTTGGACGATTGAATAATCATTCCTCAAGATAAAAACCCTGCCCTCCTTATCAGTTAGAAGGAGGGTTTTTTGTTCAAAATAATTGCGTAGAGTCCGCCATTGAAAATACGTAGGACTACGGATAGTAATTAGAGGTACTTGAGCGCATAATGCAAAATGTAAGCATACTATTTGAAAGATATTCTCGATCATCGGAGGTACATTATGTCCAGAAAGGGAAACTTATTCAATATCCTTCTGGCGCTCATCCTGACCTTCAGCCTGCTGGCGGTGTCTACCGGCTCCGCTTTGGCTAAGAAAGATAAGCCGCCGCGCATGGACCCGGATTTCTTGCAACTGGTCCAAACCTATCCCAACGCCATGTTCAAAGTCATCGTACAGAGAGATGTCAAGAACAAAGATCTGAAGGAAATGGAACTGGAAAAGTCCGTTCAGAAGGGTGGGGGCCAGGTCAAGAAACAACTTGACCTGATTGTCAGCTTCTCGGCCAAAATGACCGGCAAGGAAATCGAGAAACTGGCCAAGAACCCCAAGGTGCTCTGGATCTCACCAGACGCGCCAGTGGTGTCAACCGGCGATTTAGGCCTCTCGACCGTGCTGGATAGATTTGATCACACGAATTATTCTGGCAATAACGGTACAGAGCAATGGAACTCAAGTTGGCAGGAATTTGGAGATGGCGGCGATGGCGACGTTCCTGAAGAGAGTGGATTGATCCTTCTCAGCTCTAGTTCCTATTGCGAAAGCGGCGATTGCTTGCAGCTCGATTCATATTCCGCATTTGGCACTTACATCTACCGCCAAGTGGATTTGAGCAAAGCTGCCTCAGCCACACTGTCGTACTATCTTAACAACCAACTCGATTACAGCGGCGGTACCACTGGCGAGATCAGGGTAGAAGTCTCCCCTGATGGAGGAGGCACCTGGGCAACTTTGCAAACCTATACCAGCACAACCTTCCTCGGTCAAGGTGTTGACAGCTTCGATATCAAACCCTATATGAGCGCAAACACATTGATACGCTTCCTGATCAGTCAGCAACAGGATGACCACCGTTACATTTACTTCGACAACATTCAAATTGAATTTGCTTATCCGAGCCCATACCGTGCTATCGTAGGTGCCGAGGCACTCCAGGAGGTCAACTTAATCGATGGGCAGGGTGTTACCGTGGCCGTTGTAGATAGCGGTGTCTCTGACCATGTTGACCTGCATAGTTCTGATCCAAATATTTCACGTGTTATGGGTGCAGTCACATTTGGCGGGTACGCCACCCCGAATGATGAGTACGGGCATGGATCGCATGTGGCTGGCATCATTGCCGGTAATGGCACTGCCTCAAACGGTAAATATCAGGGTGTTGCCCCGGGCGTAAACTTACTCAATATCAGGGTGAGTAATGACCAGGGTATGACCTACACCTCGGATGTAGTGGATGGTCTGCAGTGGATCTATGACAACAAAGACGCCTACAACATTCGCGTGGTCAACCTATCGATCAACTCAACTGCGCCCGAGTCCTATCACACCAATCCACTGGATGCGGCGGTCGAGATCTTGTGGTTCAACGGCATCACCGTCGTGGTCGCGGCCGGTAACAACGGCACAGCCGATGGACCCTCTACGCTCTACCCGCCTGCCAACGATCCCTTCGTGATCACGGTCGGCGCAGTGGAAGACCGCGGTACAGTTGCCTTAGACGACGATTTTGTCGGCGCTTTCTCCGCCTATGGCACGACCGAATCGGGCTTTGCCAAGCCCGAGCTGGTCGCCCCGGGACGCAACCTGATCAGCCTGCTGGCCAGCACAGATGCAACAGCTTACAATGAGCACCCCAAACATCGTGTGAACGACTTCTACTTCCGCATGTCGGGCACGTCCATGTCAGCTCCGGTAGTAAGCGGCGTAGTTGCCCTGCTCTTACAGGACGAACCGGATCTAACCCCCGATCAGGTCAAGTATCGTCTGATGGCCACCGCCAACCAGAATTGGCCTGGCTATGATGCAGCCAAAGCTGGCACCGGGACGGTGGATGCTTATGCCGCAGTATATGGTAGCAGCCTTGATAGCGCCAATTCCGGCATTACCCCCAGCCAGATGCTTTCTACTGGCGAAGATGCCATAGTCTTCGACAGTGTGGGCTGGAACAGTGTTGGTTGGAACTCGGTCGGCTGGAACTCAGTTGGTTGGAACTCAGTTGGCTGGAATTCCGTAGGCTGGAACAGCGTTGGCTGGAACACATCAATGTGGGATGAATAATAGGAGATGTAACTAATGAAAGTATCTAGTTTGAATTGGCTCAATATATTAAGCATTTCCTTGCTCGTAGCCGTACTGGCCTTGCTGATTCTCGCTCTTACCTTATCAGCACAAATCCTGTTTGCCAGTGTCGGCTGGCACGAACTGACCAGTGTCGGCTGGCATGAACTGACCAGTGTTGGCTGGGTCAATTAATCTTCGTAAAACAAGGCTGCTCATTGGCCAAAGAAGGCGGTTCATTCAAAAGTCTGATCCGCCTTCTTGGCTAACAATTTTATTGTGCCAGGCTTACAATTCCAATAAGACAATATAGATTTCTTGATAAAATTAAGAGGTATTACCAAGGAGGCGCCATGAAGGAAATGACCATCTCTACCCGAATTTATTTATTCACAATTTACATTTTGGGAGCGGCCATCTTTGCTTGGAGCCTAGTATCGTGGCAGGTCAAAGAACCAGTTATGCTTGTCAGCTTATGTATTCTGGCTTCTTTAGCGTTGATTATCAAGGTCGAAGGAACGACCAATCGCTCTCACTATACCTTCAGTTTTATTGTATACGGCTTCGCATTCGCGCACTTAGGGATTCCACAAACTGTAATCGTTATCCTTGTTTCCAATCTAGTAGAGTGGCTGGTCAACCGTCCGCCTTGGTTTATCCAAGTTTTCAATTCAGCCTGTTATATCATCGTTATCCATATAGCCGGGGTTATCTTCTACCGGATCAACCCCAGCCTGTCGCTTACAACCCCCATTGGCATATTGGCAATAACTGTTAGTATGACAGTTTTTACCATCCTGAATCACTTGATTGTAGGGATCATCGTTTGGATGGCACGGGGTGAGAATTTCCAGCAATCAGGCATTTTCGACCTTCTCCCGCTCATCATTGATCTGACCTTGCTCTGCCTCGGTGCAATGCTGGTTCTCGTCTGGGAATACAGTCCGTTCGCATTGCTCCTATTTGCATTCCCGATTTACCTGATCTATGGCACCATGCGCGTTCCCGCATTGGAACGCCAATCCGAAACGGATCCAAAAACCGCCTTATTCAACCACACCTATTTCATGCAACATCTGAACAACGAACTTAACCGTGCCAACCGCTTTGACCGTCCCCTTACCGTAATCATGGCCGACCTGGATTTACTGCGCAACATCAACAACACCTACGGTCATCTGGCAGGTGACGAGGTCTTGATCGGGATCGCAAATATTTTGAAACATTCAGTGCGTGAATACGATGTAGTAGCGCGCTTCGGTGGGGAAGAATTTACCATCCTGATGCCTGAGACCACACTCTCCCAGGGCTACGAACGGGCTGAAGCCATTCGCCGGACAGTTGAAGATGCAGAATTCATCATCCCGACCAGCGTAACACCCATCAAAGCAACGCTCAGCTTGGGAGTCGCGAACCGGGAATATTTCGATCAATCCGGCCAAGACATCATCCACAATGCCGACACCGCGCTCTACCACTCCAAACTGAAAGGCAGGAACCGGGTTTATGCCTATACCCAAGAGGCATATACAGATTTTGAGGAGACGCAAAGAGAAGCGTTTGCCATAAAGGATGAATCAACATACAACACTATAGAGCAGGATATTAAAGTGCACAAAGCAACTACTCATCAAGCCGCGGATGCAAAGATGATGTCAGCACCTAAATCACAGTCATCCCCGCCGCTTGAAAAAGAACCCCAAGGTTCAGTGCCTTCCCCGTCAAGAAAAACGTCAAAGGCGCCCGTGTACTTTTACATCGGTGGGCTATTTACCCTCTCCCTTCTGCTTTTTAGCGGCCTGTATCTCTTTGCGCCCACCCTTTACACAGGCATCAGCATCCAATCCTGGCTGGGACTTGCCGGTTGTGCCATACTTGTTATACTGACAGAATGGTACTCGATCGACCTTTATACAAAACACACCTCTTTGTCCACTTCTGCGGTTCCTATTCTGACAGGCACTCTGTTGTTCGGTCCCATTGGATCATTGATTTTGAGCCTGACATACGCCATTAGCACGAGTATAAAACATCGTAGTCCGTTCAATCGCTTTGTATTCAACCTCAGCAATCAGTTGATTGTAGGTATGCTCTATATAACGCTCATTTATCTAACGGGAAAGTCCTTCGTCGAATTGTCCACGTTGATGCAACTGGTCTTTGCTGTTGTTTCCGCCGTCATTGTCTACGTGATCAATACCAGCCTGATTTCAATTGGAATGCATTTAGACTCACGTCAACCTCTGCTCCCGTTTTGGAAGGAGCACTACAGCTGGCTCTTCCCCATCTATATTGGCATGGGCATTGTCGCGGCCGCATTTGTATTTGGATTTAAACATGACCCTGTAATCGGATCTCTGCTAGTGATTGTTCCTCTTCTGTTGTTGCGCGTTAGTCAGGTTCAATATGTGGAACGCACACGGGAGATGGTTAGCGAATTGCGTCAGAAAAACAGCGCTCTTGAAAAATACTCAAATGAGATCACGAAATTGAATGAAGGTCTGCTGGACACCCTGGCAGAGATCATCGACTTGCGCGATCCTTATGTGCTGGGTCACTCCCGCGGCGTTACCGAGCTTGCGACCAAACTCGCAAAACGGTTGGGATTACATGAAAAACAAGTGGAACTGATTCGGAAAGGCAGCCTGCTGCACGACATTGGCAAACTGGGTATCTCACAGGATATCCTCGCCAAGCCCACTCACCTTACTTCCGAAGAATACGAAGTCATCAAAACACACCCCAATTTGGGTGCTACCCTACTTGAGAAAAGCCCATATCTTCGCCAGCTGATTCCTATCGTGCGTCACCACCATGAGTTTTACAATGGAAAGGGTTATCCAGATAAAGTCGCTGGCAATCAGATCGCCATTGAAGCTCGCATTGTCTCTGTGGCAGACGCGATCGAGGCCATGTCCTCTGACCGTCCTTATCGTAAAGCTCGCTCCATTGAATACATTATGGAAGAATTGCAGCGATGCTCCAGCACACAATTTGACCCTCTCGTCACGGAAGCAGCAATTAAGATCCTTAAAGAGATGGAAAGCGCAGAAATCACAGAAAAAGCCATCGAACATGCAAAGGCCCAACTTCAAAAATCTCCAACTCATTTGCAATCATTCGATGCAGCATAATCAACCCAATCCAGCAATCTAACATTTGACCTAGTGCCCGAACAAGGTGCTTTTGGTTGGTGAATGTTCCTTTGGCTTGGCAGCGCTCTTCTTATAGCTGCAAATTAGCGGCGTTATTCTTCAGCCATTTTCGGCAAGATTTGTAATCTGGCAAAATCATTTCCACCTGTGCCCAAAAGGATTCGGAATGGTTCATTTCTTTCAAGTGGCACAACTCGTGCACCACCACGTAATCGATGACTTCCAGCGGGGCCATCACCAACCGCCAGGTAAAGCTCAAGGTCCCTTTGGCACTGCATGAGCCCCAACGTGTACGCGCCGACGAGATGCGCAGTTTTCCGGGTTTAAAATCATGGTTACGCGCAAAGTATGAAACGCGTTCGGTCAACACCCTCCAAGCCTGCTGCCGGTACCAGGCAGTGAAAACGGATTTGGCTTTCGGCTGCGCAGACACCGTCAGCTTGAAAACTCCCTCCATAACGAGGGCAGACTTCTGGTTCCCCCTTCGGGGACCTTCGGCAGGGACGAGACGCAGCGGAATCTCTTCCCCCAGGTACCGGAACATTTCTCCGTCCACATACTGACGGGGAGCTCGCGCTTCATCCCGCACCCTGGCCTGCTTCCGTTTGATCCAGTCCGCCTTCGCCTCGATAAAACGCCGGATGTCAGCTTCCTTCATCCGCAGCGGTGCGCGGACAGTGAGAAACCCGTTTGTCTCGACGACCAATGATAGAGTCTTGCGTTTGCTGCGCACCAGCTTGTGGATTTCGATCATGACGGCCAACTATACCATGTACGGGTATAATCGCCAAAAACTTTACGGAGGGATTATGCGCCCTGACTGGGACTCATACTTCATGAAAATTGCCGCAGCCGTTTCCGAGCGCTCCACTTGCGACCGCGCTTTGGTAGGCTGTGTGCTGGTGCTCGACAAACGCATCCTGACGACCGGCTTCAACGGCTCGCCCGCCGGGCAGGAGCACTGCGACGAAGCCGGTCATCTGATAGTAGACGGGCATTGTGTGCGCACCATCCACGCTGAGACAAATGCCATCATCCAGGCTGCACTGCACGGCGTCTCGACACGCGGCTCAACTTGCTACGTGACCCACCTGCCCTGCATCAACTGCACCAAGGCGCTGATCAACGCCGGCATCACCCGGATTGTCTACGGAGAGGCCTACCGCATAGATGAAAACGCGATGGCGTTTTTGCAAGCGGCTGAGATCGAAGTGATCCAACACCATAATGGGATGGCAGAGATCCCAGGGCAATGAATCCAACCAGG
>Ga0105094_10001635_pt1 | contig 11748 bp, 17 predicted proteins | sample PPLLak1March2015_2_FD_87023 | JGI IMG/M metagenome (GOLD analysis project Ga0105094, IMG submission 87023) | Freshwater sediment microbial communities from Prairie Pothole Lake near Jamestown, North Dakota, USA - PPLs Lake P8 Core (3) Depth... | ecosystem: Environmental > Aquatic > Freshwater >...
CCGGGCCCGACCTCATCCTTGTGGCTGAGATACTGCCGCCCGATCCCTCCCAGCGCAGCGATGACGTCGTAGTCCGCGACCATGGCGGAGTTGTAGAACAGCACGTTGCCCTCTTCCCGGAGGAGCAAATAGGCATGCGTGGACATGTGCTCCCCGAAGGGATGCTCGGGCGTCGTCTGCCACAGGTCCGGATAGATCTGTCTCATGCTTTCGTCGAAACGGTGAGCTGCCCCGGCGTTACGCCGAGCACGCGTTTGAAGTGCCGCGTCAGGTGGCTCTGGTCGCTGAAACCCGCGGCGGCCGCCACCTCGGCCAGCGAGCGCTTCTCCGTGCCGAGAGCGAGAAGCGCGTGCGCGCTTTGCACGCGCACCTGAACCAGATACCTGTGCGGGGGCGTCCCCATACTCTGCTTGAACAGCCGCGCAAGATGATAAGGACTGACATTGGCGGCCTCGGCGATGTCGCGCAGGCTGATATCCTCCGCGTGGCGCTGGTGGATGTAACGCACCGCCCGCTGCACAGGCTCCGGTGCGCCGGTCCCCCAACGGGCATCGGGGTTGCGCACGACGGGCGCTAGGTGCGGTCCACCGCGGGTCCATCTGCCGTAATGACGCAGCAGATGCGCGGCGAGGATGTTGGCCAGCGATTCGAGATACAAACTGCTGTCTGCACCGCCCCGTCCCGCCTCGCGCCCCAGCATACCGAGCAGCGTCGCGATGCCGAAGTCGTGGTTGCGCTCGGTGGGCAGCAGCTCGAAGTCACCTGGAGCCGCGCCGTAGATTCGGCAGGCGACATAGTTCAAGAATCCCGGGTCCAGCGCGAGCACCGAATACTTCAACGGCGTGTGCCACTGCCAGCGAATCGGCAGCCCGGCGGGGTAGACCGCCACGGAGCCGAGCCTCAGCTCGCGCCTGATCGACTCGCCGCCGCGCTCCAGGTCGATGCGGCCGCGCCCCAGGCTGACGAAGACGAGGTGCTGGCCGGGGCCGGCGGGAAGCGACTTGCTGGCTGGTGCGACGTCGTGCCGCTCCAGCCTCAGACTCGCACGCCCTGCTGGGCGGCCGCATGCCGCCGGATGCCGGGTGGAAACCGCCGTCGAGCCGCCTGCGCAGGGGGATTGGTGAATCGACTCTGGTGCGTTCATTCGGACATCCTGAAAATCTGCTCGATGAACCGAGAGCAGCGCTCCCACTCGCTTCTTAGTGGCGGAAAGGTATGGGTGGCGCGGTTCGGTCGCGAGCTTCCACGGTAGCAGCGGCACATCCTCGGAGCGATTACCGGACAGGTAATGGCCGCGCTTCCGCCGCAGGGGAAAACCACGAACGCGTTCATGCTTCCTGTCCGCCGAGTGCTGGAATGACCCTCAGATCGGTCTGTTCTCCGTGCCCTCGCCCGGCGTCACGAACAGCATCCTGGTCGCGACCGACGTTCTGGCCGTGTGCCAGATCCCTTTCGGGACGACCACGTACGAGCCTGCGTCGCGCAAGTGAATCATCTCTTCGACGCCGTCCCGGTCGAGAAACATTCTCACGTCGCCCGACAGCAAGCACACGATCTCGTCACCGGCAGGATGGCGTTCCCACGTAGACCAATCCGAGTCGAAGCCGAAGCACGAGATCAGCACCCGTCCTTTGAAACAATCGAAGCGGTTATCGAGCTCCTCGTAGATGGTAGGAGTGACATCGACCAATGTCGCCGAGTGGTCGGGATGCAGCACCACGAACGTCGAGGTCAAATCGAGCTGCTTCCTGGGTTCTGTCATTTCACTCAGCTCCGAGCCGGGTTACGCCTGGACACACTTCATCCGATTCATCAGGACTGGCGGTTACGCCGCCCTTTCTGCGGCGTTCCTCGGATCCTCCGCGTTGGATTCGTTCGGAGCACCGGGGTTCGCACCAGGCTTCCTGCCAACCGGGGTGGTTGAAGACACCCGAGCGAGCATCCTTCGGTTCCAGTCCGAATGCTGAAATGCTCCGTGCTCCTGATAGATAGACGTTCGAGGAGGCACGATTTCGACACGGGGCCAATTAAAAAAATGCGCGGCGTGCAGCGACTGCGCGCCGGACTGCTTTGAGCGGTACGCACGGAGGGAGTGGTCTGGCTCCAAGACCCACCGTCCCGCAAGACCCGAGAGGGGCAAGCCAGGAGAACGCTGCGACACCGGGGTACAGAGCCTGGACGGAGGCAGTGTGGTCGGCATCACACGTTATCCGGCGGGACGTGCGCAGTATTGAAGGTTCTTGCGGTCCCTTGGGAGGTTCTTGTCAAAGCCGGAACCGGCGCAGCGTCGCACTTGTCACTAGATCAAGCTCACTGAAGATCGCGACGGGCACGCGCTGCGCCCCTGGCATCGAGCATGCCCGGCACGGTTAGAGCGGCGCTGGGCGAAACCGTATTTGATCCAGCCGATCGATAACCGAGGGATGTCGATTTCGTGAAGTCCCGTTCGACTAAGAGCTGGAGAGGTCGACACCCTCCTGATCTTGAACCCCAGACGATACGGAGACACGACGATGCGATTCATGATTGTTGTCAAGGCCACGAAGGACTCGGAAGCGGGCGCTATGCCGGAGGAGAAGCTCATCGCCACCATGGCGGCATACCACGAGGAACTGGCGAAAGCCGGTGTTCTCCTCGATGGCTCCGGCCTCCAGCCGAGCGCGAAAGGCTGGCGCATCAAGTACTCGGGAGACAAGCGCACCGTGGTCGACGGGCCGTTCGCCGAGACCAAGGAGCTGATCGCCGGCTACACGCTGATCCAGGTGAAGTCCAAGGATGAGGCGATCGCATGGACCAGGCGCTTCCCCAACCCGGCTGGCGACGGCAAGGAGGGCGAGATCGAGGTTCGCCAGCTGTTCGAGTTGGAGGACTTCGGGCCGAGCGAGGCGGTCGAACGGTTTCGCGAGATCGGGGTCGGGGCCCAGAAGTGAACCACGTCCTCACGCCACTCGCGACGATCAACCCCTGCACCTCTAAGGAGAATGCCATGCAAGTCCAACCCTATCTGTTTTTCGACGGCCGCTGCGAGGAGGCCATCGAGTTCTACCGCACCGCGCTGGGCGCGGAGGTGACGGCGCTGATGCGCTTCAAGGACAGCCCCGATCCCGCGTGCTCGCCCGGCGCGGGAGACAAGGTGATGCACAGCGCCTTGCGCATCGGCGACACGACGGTGATGGCTTCCGACGGTCAATGTCAAGGGCAGCCGAGCTTCCAGGGCTTCTCACTGTCTCTACCGGTGCCGGACGTTGCCGAAGCCGAGCGGCTGTTCGCTGCGCTGGGCAAGAGCGGGCAGGTTCAGATGCCGCTGAGCGAGACCTTCTTCTCCCCGCGCTTTGGCATGGTCGCCGACCGCTTCGGTGTGTCCTGGATGATCGTGGTAGCGCCTTGAGGAGTGGTGCCGGCAATCCTGGACAGGAGCAAGCACTGCTCGGTCAAGCCGATGGACGCGCCCGTCGAGCGGTAGTCGCTCCGTGCTGCCCGTTCGTCGCGTCTGGGTTGCGGCGGACTGCGCCCGGCGAGACGCCGAGGAAGCGCTTGAAGGCGCGGCTGAACGCGGCCTCCGACTGGTAGCCGAGGCGGGTCGCCAGCTCGCCGAGGGGCGAGTCCTCTTCTTTGAGCCGGACCAGCGCGACGTGCATTCTCCAACGCGCCACGTAATGCATCACGGGCTCGCCGACGAGCTCGCTGAAGCGCGCCGCGAACGCCGAGCGCGACATGGCGACCTCTGCCGCCAGCGATGCCACCGTCCACGCGCGCGCGGCATCGCGATGGATGAGCGAGATGGCTCGGCCAATCTGCTTGTCCTGCAGCGCCCCGAGCCATCCCGTTTGCGCAGCGGGGTCCTGCTCGATCCAAGAGCGGATGGCCTGGATCACCAGGATGTCGGCGAGACGGGTGATGACCGTCTCTCCCCCGGGCCGAAGCTCCTTGGCCTCGGCAGCGATGAACCGCACTGTGTTCTGGATCCAATCCGTTTGGGGTGAGCTCGACGCATCCACGCTGATCACTTTCGGAAGCAGCTTGACGAGGCGATGCGCGGCCGGGTGGTCGAAGCGGACGGCACCGCAGACGACATTCGTCGCCGCGCCGCCTCCGCCATGCCGGAGGATCTCGTAACGCTCGCTTACGAGCTCGCGGGGGAGATCGAACAGCTTCGCCGCCGCGATGCCAGGCTCGCTTGCCAGCCTGTGACCCTCGCCATGGGGCACGAGCGCGAGATCGCCAGGTTGCAGCAAGCGCGGTTCGGTCTCCTCAACCTCGAGCCAGCACCGACCCGATGTCACGACGTGGAACATCAGGCTGTCCGCCATCGCGGGCAGCTCCAGCGCCCACGGCGCGGTGAACTCGGAGCGGCAGTAGAAGGTCCCGCCCATCCGCAGAAAGTGCAGTGCTTCGCCGAGCGGGTCTACCGGAGTCCACGGGTCTTTCATCCCGGTGAGTATGCGGCTCGGAACATCTCACCGTCCAGTAGTCATGGACGAACGAGCATGAATCAGCGACCTGCAATCATTGCCACGCCCCTGCTTCGGCGCGATCCTGGACGTCACGCAAGCCAACTTGCGAGGAGCACACACCATGAGGGACAGCATGATCACGAAGGCGACGTTGGTTCTTGGTGGCACGGGCAAGACGGGCGGACGCGTCGTAAGGCGCCTCACGGCACGCGGCCTGCCCGTGCGCGTCGGTTCCCGCTCCGGCGAGCCGCCGTTCGACTGGGACGACCCGGCCACGTGGGCACTTGCGGTGCGCGACGTGGAGTCGGTGTATGTGTCGTACTACCCCGACCTGGCGGTCCCGGGGGCTGTCGACACGGTCCGTTCGTTCGCCAAACTGGCTGTGGAGAATGGGGTCACGCGCCTGGTGCTGCTGTCGGGGCGGGGCGAAGAAGGCGCCGAGCTCAGCGAGCGGGCCGTGCGGGACTCCGGCGCCGACTGGACGATCCTGCGGTCGAGCTGGTTCAGCCAGAACTTCAGCGAGGGCTACCTGCTGGACCCGGTGCTCAGCGGCGAGGTCGCACTCCCGGTGGGAGACGTGGCGGAGCCGTTCGTCGACGCCGAGGACATCGCGGACCTCGCGGCCGCGGCGCTCACGCAGGAGGGGCACGCAGGGCAGCTCTACGAGCTGACCGGCCCTCGGCTGCTGACCTTCGCGGAGGCGGTCGAGGAGATCGGCAGGGCGGCCGGCCGGGAGGTCCGGTTCGCCCCGGTCTCCATGGAGCAATACCTGTCCCTGCTGGCCGAGCTCGACGTACCCGCCGAGTTCGTGTCCCTGCTGACCTACCTCTTCACCGAAGTTCTGGACGGCCGCAACGCTCATCTGGCGGATGGCGTCCAGCGCGCGCTGGGCCGGACGCCTCGGGATTTCGGCGACTACGCGCTGGACGCCGCCGCCACCGGTGTCTGGGGCTCGGTCCAAGCACGGCGCCCAGATAGCGTCGCCGAGGCCATGTGCGGTGGGTCATGAGCGGAGCCGGTTGTCGATTTGGAGCTCCCCCAGACGACTACTGAGCAGCAACAGCCGATCAACCCTGTAGGAGAAGCGCGTGAAGTACCTTTGCCTGGCCTATTACGACGAGAAAAGATTCGGCGCCTTGTCCAAGGCCGAGGTTGACGCCCTGGTGAGTCAATGCCCGGCCTACGATGAGGCGCTGCGCAGCAGCGGCCACCTGATCGTGCAGGCATCCCTTGGACCCACGCAGTCGACCATAACTGTGCGGCCACGCAACGGCAGGCCTTCGATCACCGACGGCCCTTTCGCCGAGACCAAAGAGCAGGTCGGGGGGTTTTTCATCATCGAGGCGCGGGACCTGGACGAGGCCATTCAGGTGGCATCGAAACATCCGGCGGCGCACCTGGGCGAGCACGTGGGATGGGGCATCGAGGTGCGGCCGATCGAAGGGTTCGAGCAGCGATAGCCCCGGAGGCCCGACGCCCAAGGTTGTCGATTTCGGGCTGGTCCGTTCGACTATGCAGAGAAAGGAGGTGCCCATGTGCCCCGCCCTCACAAACGCAGCGCTGGCGGTCGCCGGCGATCGCCGGCGTGACCTCGAGGTTTCTTGAGAGGATGCGTTTTGCCGGAACCAGTGCGCCTCATCGGACATCAGGATGAAGGCAGGGCATACACCCGCCCGAGACAGCCCGGAACCCCGACTCCGAAGCACGAGCCAGTACTTCAACATCGAACGGGAGAATTCAATGCTTAAGATTATCGGTGCGGTCGTCGTCGTTCTCATCGCCGCCGTTCTCATCCTTGCCGCGACCAGGCCTGACACGTTCCGCGTCCAGCGCGCGGCGAGCATCAAGGCGCCGCCAGAGAAGATCTATGCACTCATCAACGACTTCGACCGCTGGGGCGTCTGGTCGCCTTGGGAGAAAAAGCACCCTGCGATGAAAAGAACCTTCGGCGCGGCGACGAGCGGCAAGGGTGCCACATACGGGTGGGAAGGCAACAAGGATGTCGGTCAGGGTCGCATGGAAATCGCGGAGTCGGTTCCGCCTTCCAGGGTCGCGATCAAGCTGGATTTCGTGAAGCCGTTCGAGGCCCACAACCTCGTCGAGTTCACGCTGGAGCCCCAAGGCGACGCAACGAACGTCACGTGGGCCATGCAGGGCGACACGCCCTACTTCGCGAAGATCATCCACCTGTTCTTCGACATGGACAGCATGGTCGGCAAAGATTTCGAGGCCGGGCTGGCCAACTTGAAGGCCAGCGCGGAAAATTAGGCCGCCAAGCACCCCCGAGTAGGAGAACGCGATGAAGTTCCTGTGCCTGATCTGTGCTGAGAAGGTGATGGAGCAGATGTCGGAGGCCGATGCGGAAAAGCACTACCAGGACTACGCCGAGTTCACCGAAGCGATCCGGCGCAGCGGCCATTTCATCGGGTGCAACCGGCTGCTGCCCCCCGGGGCTGCGACCACGGTACGCGTGCGCAAGGGCAAGATCTCGACCACCGACGGGCCCTACGCGGAGACCAAGGAACAGCTGGGCGGCTACTACGTCATCGAAGCCAGGGATCTCAACGAGGCGATACTGGTAGCCTCGAGGATCCCGGGCGCCTGGATCGGCTGTGTCGAGGTGAGGCCGATCGCCGAGGACGCGCGGACGCTGCGCGCGCTGGGGTTTCAACACGACGGGAGTGAGCGATGAAGTATCTGTGCCTGGTTTACCTCGACGAGAAGAGGCTGGATGAACTGCCCGACGAAGATTGCGTGGCCTACGACACGGCGATTCGGAGGAGCGGCCACTGCATCGCGTCGGAGGCCCTCCAATCCGTCCAGACAGCCACCACCGTGCGGGTGAGGAACGGCAAGGTGTCCATCACCGACGGTCCCTTCGCCGAGACCAAGGAGCAGCTTGCCGGGTTTTATCTCATCGAGGCCCAGGACCTGAACGAAGCGATCCAGCTCGCCTCGAAGATTCCGCCAGCGCACGTGGGCAGCATCGAGGTGCGACCCATCCGGCCGATCCGGGAGACGGTTGCGCAGGCCCGATCGCACCAGCAGACGAGCCAGTCATAGAGGAGCGAGTGATGGCACCCACCAGCAGGAAACCTGCCGTTCGAAGGCAAGGTCGAGCCACCAGCGCACGGCGCACGTCGCGTTCACGCTCGCCGCATCGTGTGCTGGTGATGGTCGCGACGCGCAAAGGAGCCTGGCTGTACCACAGCGATGCGACCCGAAAGACCTGGCGCACCGATGGGCCGCATTTCCTCGGCCACATCATCAATCATCTGGTGCTCGATCCGCGCGACGGGCGCACGCTCCTGGCGGCGGCCAAGACCGGGCACCTCGGCCCGACCGTGTTCCGTTCCACCGACCTTGGACGCACCTGGAAGGAAGCCGCACGGCCGCCCGCGTTCGCGAAGGCGGCCGAGGGCACGGAAGGCCGCGCGGTCGATCACACGTTCTGGCTCACCCCGGGTCATGCCGACGAACGGGACGTCTGGTACGCGGGGACCTCGCCGCAGGGGCTGTTCCGCTCCGAGGACGGCGGCGTCTCGTGGGAGCCGTTCTCCTCGATCAATGACGATGCACAGTACCGGAAATGGATGGGCACGGTGCAGGACGGAACCCCGGATGGACCGAAACTGCACTCGATCATCGTCGACCCACGCGATCCCGCACATCTGTACTTCGCCATGTCGGGCGGCGGCGTGCACGAGTCGACCGACCGGGGCCGCACTTGGGCGCCGATCGTGAAAGGGCTCGAAGTGGTCGAGGGGTTCGACCCGGCAGAGGTCACCTTCCACGATCCGCATTGCGTGCGGCTGTGTCCGAGCAACCCGGACCGCTTGTACCAGCAGAATCACTGCGGCATCTACCGGCTCGACCGACCCTCCGACCAATGGGTGCGCGTCGGCAAGGCGATGCCCAAGCGGGTCGGTGACGTCGGCTTTCCGATGGTGGTCCATCCCCGCGACGCCGACGCCGCATGGGTGTTCCCCATGGACGGCAACACCGTCTGGCCGCGCACGAGCCCGGAAGGCACGCCTGCCGTGTATGCGACGCGCAACGGCGGGAAGACGTGGCAGCGTCACGACGCCGGCCTGCCCGCGCAGCAGGCGTGGTGGACGGTAAAGCGCCAGGCGATGGCCGCCGACGCGGCGGATCCTGTGGGTCTGTACTTCGGCACGACCAGCGGCGAGCTGTGGATGAGCCGCGACGAAGGCCGCGGCTGGAGCTGCATCGCGCGACACCTGCCGGAGATCTACGCCGTCGAAGCGGCGGAACTGGCCTAGCGCGTGCCGGTTCGATGAAGGTGCTGATACCCAGCGCGCTGCGCTCGTACACCGAGCACAGCGAGGCCGAGGCGAGCGGCGCGACGCTCGCCGCCGTCCTCGCCGACCTGGATCGTCGATACGCCGGCATCCGATTCCGCATGGTCGACGAGCAGGACAGGATACGACCTCACATCCGCATCTTCGTCAACGGCGAGCAGGTGCGCGAGTTGTCGCATGCGCTGCGGGCGGCAGACGAGGTGGTAATCGTTCAGGCGCTGAGCGGCGGCTGACGGAGTGCGACTTCCGCGGGCGGCCCGTCGCGGACCGGGTCGCCCGGCAACAAGGACTGTCGAACTCGGGATACGCCGAACGACTATTCAATACACACTACTCAGGAGGCTGGACCATGGGCACGAAGATTTTCGTGAATCTCCCAGTGAAAGATCTGGAGAAGTCGATCGCATTCTTCACCAAGCTCGGCTTCAAGTTCAATCCACAGTTCACCGACGACACCGCCACCTGCATGATCGTGTCCGAGGACATCTTCGTGATGCTCCTGACCGAGGCCAAGTTCAAGACCTTCACGCCTAAAGCGATCTGCGATGCGACGAAGAGCACGGAGGTCCTCGTTGCCCTGGCGATCGAGAGCCGGGAGAAGGTCGACCAGATGGTTCGCACCGCGGTCGCAGCCGGCGCGACGACCTATGCCGAGCCCAAGGACTACGGGTTCATGTATCAGCATGGCTTTCAGGACCTCGACGGTCACATCTGGGAGGTTTTCTACATGGCTCCGAGCGCGATCGAGCAGGCTGGCGCTGCAACGGCTGAGCAAGAGTGAAGGAGCGTTCCCATGCGATATGTAGATGGATTCGTGCTGCCCGTGCCGAAGAAGAATCTGCCCGCCTACCGGCGGATGGCGCAGAAGGCGGGCAAGGTGTGGCGGGAGCACGGCGCGCTCGAATACGTCGAGTGCATAGCCGACGACGTGAAGCCGGGCAAGCACACGTCGTTTCCGCAGAGCGTCAAGCTGGAACCCGGCGAGACGGTGTTGTTCTCCTACATCGTGTTCAAATCGCGCGCGCACCGCGACCGCGTCAACGCCAAGGTGATGAAGGACCCGCGCCTAGCGAGCATGATGGACCCGAAGGCCATGCCCTTCGACGGCAAGCGTATGATCTACGGCGGCTTCAAGGTGGCGATCGAGCTGTAAGCCTCCCGGTGCGCAGCTGCAATGCAAGAATCTTCACGAACCAAACGGCAGGGGCCGGCACGCTGGTGCCCTGCTGCCAGATCTGAGGAGGTCGTTATGGGTAATCCCGTGGTTCACTGGGAACTGATGTCGAAGGATCCGGCGACGGTTGCGGCGTTCTACCAGAGAGTCTTCGACTGGAAGATCCAGCATATGCCGGAGTTGGACTACCGCATGGTGGACACCGGCGGTGAGGGCGGGATCAACGGCGGCATCCTGAAGCCGCAGCGGGAGGGGCCTTGGCCCGGCAACATGCTTTTCTACATCAACGTCGACGACCTCGCGGCCTATCGCAGAAAGGTCGTCGAAGCCGGCGGCAAGATCCACGTCGAGGAGCAGGAGGTCCCCGGAATGGGCGCGTTCTCGCTGTTCACCGACCCCGAGGGCCGCATGATGGGACTGTGGAAGGCGGCGAGAATGGGATGAACGGGAGCAGAACCGGCAGATGCGTGCCGGATCCCATGTTCAAGAGGGAGGTATGCGGCGCCGACGCCGAGGGCGATCTCAACTGGTCGGAGTACGGAACGAAGATGAGTCAGCTCGGTCGCGGTGATGCCGGCAAGGGCCGCCTCCGCATCCAGGTCGAAGCGATCAGAGACGAATGAGCTCGATCACCTACGCTGACTTGTCATGACAACTGCCGGCCACTTGCTCTTCGCCTTGACGCTTCTCGCGGCGCTCGGCTGTGGGCTCGTGGCCGGAGTCTTCTTTGCTTTCTCGGCGTTCGTGATGAAGGCCCTCGCTCGCCTTCCCCCGGGCGAGGGCATCGCCGCGATGCAATCCATCAACGTTGTCGTTCTGAATCGCTGGTTCCTGACGGCTTTCTTAGGAACCGCCGCGGCGTGCGTCCTCACAGTGATCTACTCGGTGCTGCGGTGGCATGAACCTGGCGCAGCCCACTTGCTCGTGGGCGGCATCCTCTATCTGGTCGGCGCCCTGCTGGTGACGATCATGTTCAACGTGCCCAGGAACGAGGCGCTTGCGGCGATCGCGCCGATCGACCCCAACAGTGCGAGCCACTGGGCCCGCTACGTCGCCGGCTGGACGGGTTGGAATCACGTTCGCACGGCAGCGGCGCTTGCCGCAGCGGCATCCTTCAGCTTCGCCCTTGGTCTCTAAGACGGGACACCGGGTCGCGGACCTGCATAGCACACCGAGCTGGCGAGGCAACATAGCCGAAGCAGCCTTGTGAGGGCTGCGTTAAGCTGTACGTTGCAGTCCATGCCGGGGTAACTCCATGCCTGCGGGAGTGTCCGCAGCACCGCAAGGGCCTTCGACCGGCTCGTCAGAGCCGAGATTCGACGCGTTCCTGAGTTACAGCAGCGCCGACCGTCCCCTGGTCCGCCGCATCCAGCGATTTCTCGAGAGCTATCGGCCGCCCGGGCGATCTCATCGCCTGAGGGTCTATCTGGACGAGATCGACATGCGCGGCGGCTCCCTTCCGGAAAACCTGTCCAGTGCACTGGCCGATTCCCGGTCCCTCGTGGTGTGCTGGTCCGATGAAGCCGCCCACTCCCGATGGGTGAGCTCCGAGATTGGGGAGTTTCGCAGATCGGGCAACGAGCGGCGGATCGCGATAGTGCATGTAGCGGGAGCGGGCCCGACAGTAACCCATGACGCATTCACCGGCATAGAGCCAGTCGAGCATTGCGCCGCGGTTGGCGAATCTGGTTGCCCACGCCCAAAGGTAAGCTCGAGTTACTGCGGTTGATCGCCTTCCTGACAGGCGTCGAGATGCGTGCCTTGCGCAATTGGGCACGCCGCCGTGCGTTGCGCAACG
>Ga0105094_10001636_pt1 | contig 11746 bp, 9 predicted proteins | sample PPLLak1March2015_2_FD_87023 | JGI IMG/M metagenome (GOLD analysis project Ga0105094, IMG submission 87023) | Freshwater sediment microbial communities from Prairie Pothole Lake near Jamestown, North Dakota, USA - PPLs Lake P8 Core (3) Depth... | ecosystem: Environmental > Aquatic > Freshwater >...
ACCGCCGGCGCGCCCAGCCTGCACATGTGCTTCACCGGCAATCCCGGCACCGGCAAGACCACCGTGGCGTTGCGCATGGCCGAGATCCTGCACCGCCTCGGCTACGTGCGCGAAGGCCATCTGGTGTCGGTCACGCGCGACGACCTGGTCGGCCAGTACATCGGCCACACCGCGCCCAAGACCAAGGAAGTCATCAAGAAGGCCATGGGCGGCGTGCTGTTCATCGACGAGGCCTATTATCTGTACAAGCCCGAGAACGAGCGCGACTACGGCGCCGAGTCCATCGAGATTCTGTTGCAGGTGATGGAAAACAACCGCGACGACCTGGTTGTGATCCTGGCCGGCTACAAGGACCGGATGGACAAGTTTTTCCACAGCAACCCCGGCATGCGCTCGCGCATCGCCCATCACATCGACTTCCCGGATTACAGCGCCGACGAACTGGTCGCGATCGCCAAGCTCATGCTGGCGGCGCAGAACTACCGCTTCAGTACCGAGAGCGAGAAGGCATTCGGCGAGTACATTCGCCTGCGCATGACGCTCGATCACTTCGCCAATGCCCGCTCGGTACGCAACGCCCTGGACCGCGCGCGCCTGCGCCAGGCCAACCGCCTGTTCGCCAGCGGCAAGAAAAATCTCTCCAGACAGGACTTGATGACGCTCGAAGACGAGGATATACGCGCCAGCCGCGTGTTCAGCGAAGGCCGGCTCGACCAGGAACCGGCCTGACACCGGCGGCGCGGAGACCAACGCCATGCAACTCACGGAACTGCTGCGGGCCATCGGCGTCGTGGCCGAGACCGGCGGCGATGCGGCGCGCTGCGAGGCGCTGGCCCGCGAGACCGAAAACCTGGCGGACATGGTCGGCTGGGCGGACGGCCCGATCGATCCCGGCGGCCAGTGGTTGGAACGCGTGGCCGCGCTGCAGGACGACCTGCAGCGGCGCCATGCGCAGAGCGGCGATACCGTCCTGATCGTGCTGCACGACGCGCTCACCAGCCTCGGTCGCGCGATCGCGCGCCATGACGACGACCTCGACGCGCGCAACGCCGATGGCGACGACGGCGGAGATTTTTCCTGATGCGATGCCGGTGACCGGATCGGCCTGAACGGACCATGGGGGACACGATGCCATTGGTTGACATGCACGACCTGCTGAACCATGCCTACCGCAACGGCTATGCGGTCGGCGCCTTCGAGCTCGCCGGCGCTGAATTTCTCGAAGCGATCCTGGAGGCGAGCGAGCGCGCGCGCTCGCCGGTCATCCTGACGCTTACCGAGGCGGGCCCCGGACAGTGCGACTTCGAGCTCGCCATGGCGGCTGCCGAGCGCGCCGCGCAGCGTGCCGCGGTTCCGGTCGCGATCCAGCTTGCCCACGGGGCGTCGTACGAGGCGGCGCTGCGCGCCATCAATCTCGGCTGCAATGGCGTGACGGCGAATGCCGGGCACGAGAGCTTTCCCACCAATGTCGCGCGCACGCGGCGCGTGGTCGAGATGGCGCATGCCTGCGGCGTGGCGGTGGAGGGCGAGCTCGGCGGCGTCCCCGGAGCCGGGCGCGGGGACGGCGCGAAGCAGCCCGGCGAGGGCGCCTTCACCTCGGTCGAGGAGGCGCGCGCGTACGTAGAGCGCACGCAGGTGGACAGCCTCGCGGTGTCGGTCGGCACGGCAGTCGGCCGCGCGCGCGGGCGACTGCGCCCGGACTTCGAGCGCCTGAAGCGCATCCATGAGGCCGTGAACATTCCGCTCGTGATCCAGGCCGGCGCCGGCCTGTCGGACGAACAGGTTCGCCGTCTGACCACCCTGGGTGTTGCCAAGATCAACTGCCACGCGGCGCTGACTGAGGCCGCGTATGGTGCGATCCGTGCCAATGCGCGCGGCAACGGCGCCGCCGGCTACGCCGGACTGTTCGCGGGCGCACGCGCGGCCATCGCCGCCGAAGTCGAACGCGGCCAGCGGCTGTTCGGCGCGGCGGGTCGCGCCGCCGAAGTGCTGGCGCAATGCCGTCCGTGGCAGCCGGTTGAGCACGTGATCCTGTACAACGTCGAGGGCGCAAGCGAGGCGCAGGTCGAGGCCATGATAACGCGCGGGCGCGACGTGCTGGCGAAGATCCCGGGCGTGCGGCGCGTGCTCAGCGGCTGGGCGGTGGCGGACAAGCCGAAGTTCCGGTTCTGCTGGATCGTGGAGTTCACGCACGAAAAGGTGATCGCGAGTTACCGCGACCATCCCGAGCATACGGCCTTCGCCAACAGCCTGTTTCGTCCCATGGCCGGCGAGCGGATCAGTATCGACTTCGCCACTACGGCCGGGGGTCCGGCCGTGCAGCCGGCCGATGTCGGGCCGCGCGTGCGCCGCGCCGCGGCCGGATCCATGAACGACAACCGCTAGCCGTTGCGTTTTCGACTTGCTGCGAGGCGGTCGCGATACGCGCAGACCGTGGCAGACGTTTGGCGACGCAGGTGATGCCGGTGACGGGGAAGACTTCCAGAACTGGAGCGCGCAAACAGGCACGGGCCGATGACCAGCTTACCCATCGATCGCCCTGCGCTGCGAACGTTTCCCAAGAGCATCGAGGCGCAGGATTTCAATCGCGTGCGCCTGGCGTTGGCCCGCCTCGCCAAGCCGTTGCGGTTGAGTCTGCCGGATCATCGCGGTCTGGACGCGATCCTGGACGACGACTGCTGGCTGGTGGTCGACAGCCTGAAGGACGACCAGCCGCTGCTGGCCTGGACCGCCTTCAAGCGCCCGCATGCGGCACTGCACGAACCGGTGACCTGCGAGCTGCGTCTGTATCACGTGCATGCCGGCCTGATCATGGGCACGGCACTCGATGCCCTGGTTGCCGCCGTGAGCCGGCAATCCTTGTCCGTGCGGGTCACGAAGGAATAGCGCGATGCGCGCGCCATGACCCTTGCAGGCAAGGGTGCAACGAACCGCTTGCCGTGATGGCCGCCCATGCCTTACCCTGCGGCCGCGAAATAACCCGGGACCCACCATGAAAGACCTCGATGATCTGATTGCTGGTTTCGGCCGGTTCCAGCAGCGCTTTTTCGGCGAACAACGCGAACTGTTCCAGCGTCTCGCCCACGGCGGCCAGAAGCCGCGCGTCATGGTGATCGGCTGCTGCGATTCACGCGTCGATCCCGCTATCGTCACCGACTGCGATCCGGGCGACCTGTTCGTGGTGCGCAACGTCGCCAACCTGGTGCCGCCGTTCGAGGAGGGCGGCGGTTACCACGGCACCTCGGCAGCGCTCGAGTTCGCGGTGCGTTGCCTGCACGTCCAGCACGTCATCGTGATGGGCCATGCGCGCTGCGGCGGCATCCGGGCGCTGCTCGGCGATATCCGTTTCGAGGGCGGTGCCGGGCAATTCATCACGCCGTGGATGTCGATCGTCGAGGAAGCTCGCCGCGAGGTGGCTGCCGAATACGGCAGCGGCGATGCCGAGATGCGCGCGGCAGCCTGCGAACAGGCGGCGGTGCGTGTCTCGCTCGGCAACCTGATGAGCTTTCCCTTCGTTCGAGAGGCTGTGGCGGCTAAACGCCTGCAGCTGCACGGCTGGTATTTCGATCTTGAACGCGGGGAACTGCACGGCTACCACCCGGAAACCGGCAGTTTTGGGTTGCTCGTGAACGGCACGGTGGAAAAGCCGGCCAGGGAGCGTAATGCGCCTCTGTGAGCGTGAGCGTGAGCGGAGCGCGAGGCCATCGCGGCGGTTCTTGTGACCGATGGCAGAACCGGTCGACGTCGACTTACACGACCTCCAATATTTGTGCCCCGAAACCACGAATAAATCGCGCGGCGCATGACGCGCGCGCGCCGCGCGGATAGAATCAGTCTGGTCACAGGAATCCCATGAGCCACACCAAACTGATTATTACCCGCCCGGACGACTGGCACCTGCATCTGCGCGACGGCGCGCTGCTGGCGGCGGTGTTGCCGGATACGGCGCGCCAGTTCGCGCGCGCCATCGTCATGCCGAACCTCAAGCCGCCTGTCACGACCGTCGAGCAGGCGCGTGCCTACCGCGCGCGGATCGCAGCGGCGCTGCCGAAGGGCGCGCAGTTCGAACCGCTCATGACGCTCTACCTCACCGATGTCACGAAACCGCAGGAGGTTGCCGCGGCCAAGGCGAGCGGTTTCGTGCACGCCGTCAAATACTATCCGGCCGGCGCCACCACCAATTCCGAGAATGGCGTGACCGACCTCCAGCGCGCCTATCCGGTGATCGCCGAAATGGAAAAGCACGACCTGCCGCTGCTGCTGCACGGCGAGGTGACCGACGGCCATGTCGATGTCTTCGACCGTGAGGCGGTGTTCATCGAGCGTCACCTGGTGCCGCTGGCGCGCGCGTTCCCGAAGCTGCGCATGGTGCTGGAGCATGTCACGACCCGCGAGGGCGTGGCCTTTGTCGAGCAGGCCGGATCAAGCATTGCGGCCACCATTACCGCGCACCATCTGCTGTTGAACCGCAATGCCATGTTTGCCGGCGGTATTCGTCCGCATGCCTTCTGCCTGCCGGTGCTGAAGCGCGAAGTGCATCGCGCCGCGCTGGTGAAGGCCGCCACCGGCGGCAATCCGAAATTCTTTCTCGGCAGCGACAGCGCCCCGCATGGCAAGCGCACCAAGGAAACCGCCTGCGGCTGCGCCGGCATCTACACCGCACACAGCGCTCTCGAACTGTATGCCGAGGCCTTCGACGCGGCCGGCGCACTTGACCGGCTGGAGGCATTCGCAAGCTTTCACGGCGCTGATTTCTACCGTTTGCCGCGCAATGCCGGCAAGGTGACGCTGGCGCGCGCGCCGTGGACCGTTCCCCGTGAGCTGGACTTCGGCGACGACACGCTGGTGCCGATGCGCGCCGGCGAGACGATTGCCTGGCAGCTGGTTTAGCCCGAGGCGGACATGGCCCCCGTGCCAGGCCACCGACGACGTTCATAGACAGTGGCGCCAGCCGCCGGGCTGACCTAACATATAGAAAATAAAAAAAACGGCACCGTACGGGATTGGAACCGCAGCGGAACGGCTACGTGCAAGACGTAGCATTCCGGCACAGGTGGCCCGCTCCGAGTGCCTTACGGGAGGGTCGGTACATGCAAACAAGGTTGTCACCCGGCAATGGGCATCGCGCCCGGGTGTGGCCATGGTTTGCGGGGCTGATGCTGCTGTCGCCCATTGTCATCGCCGCCGAACGCCCGGTGCTGGTGTTGAACGACACCAACGAGCCACCGTATACGACCCCCGACCGCACTGGCTTCCTGGACGTGATCGCAGGCGAGGCGTTCCGGCGCGCCGGGTTTGAACTGCGGTTGGTAAAGCTGCCGGCCGAGCGCGGCCTGATCAGCGCCAATGAAGGCAGCGAGGATGGTGATATGGTGCGTATCGCCGGGATCGAGAAGCGCTATCCGAATCTCATTCGGGTGCCGGAAAAGCTCGTGGATTGGCAGTTCTCGGCCTTCAGCATGGACAGCACCATTGCCTCTTCCTGGCCGGTGATCCGGCAACGCGCCGTCGGGCACATCAAAGGCTGGAAAATCTACGAGCAGGCGCTCGCCGGGGCCGAGCGCGTTACCACCGCGGACGATGCCGCGCAGCTCTTCCGGTTGCTGGCGCTGAAACGCATCGAGGTGGCGTTGTATGAACGCCGGCTCGGCTTGGTGCTGGTGAAGCAGCAGGGGCTGAAGGGCATACGGCCGCTCGCGCCGCCGCTCGCCACCCGCGAGATGTTTATCTACCTGCACCGTCGTCATGCCCTCCTGGCGCCAAAGCTCGCGGCGGCATTGCGCGCGATGAAGCGCGAAGGGTTCTACCAGCGGGTGCATGACCAAAAGCTCATGTCCTACCGCGAGACACCGGCACCGTGACCCGTGCCGGTGGCCGCCCCAGCCGGTTGCGCTCGCCGCTCGCGCGCCGACTGATTGGCGGCGTCGTCCTGTTCAGCGTCGCGGTCACCCTGGTCTCGACCGCCGTTCAGCTGTATGGACAATATCGTTACGAGCTGAAGTCCATTGAAGACGATCTTGCGCAGATCGAGCAGGTTCACCTCAGGGCGCTGACCCAGTCGCTCTGGGCGACCAACCAGAAGGAGCTCGCCTTGCAGCTCGACGGCATGGTGGAGCTGCCGAACTTCGAGTACGTCGCGGTGCACGAGGGCGGGCACCTCTGGGCGGAGTCGGGCAGGCGTGCCGCGCGCAACGTCATTGAACGGCAATATCCCATGCAGTACCGGCACCGCGACACGACGCGCGCGATCGGCATGCTCACCGTGGTCGCCAGCCTCGATGCCATTTATCAACAACTTCTGAACCAGGCGATCGTGATTCTCGCAAGCAACGCGCTCATGATCTTTCTGGTTGCCGGCTTCATTCTGGTACTTTTCCACTGGCTGGTAACCCGTCACCTGTTGACCGTGACCGGCTACGTGCGGGCGCTGGATCCGGCAACGGCCTCGGCGCCACTCGTGCTGTCTCGTCCGCCGGCGCGCAGCCCCGACGAATTTGACGAGCTGACGGCGGCGATCAACCGCCTGCACGAAAAGACGCATGCGGCGGTAACGGCCCTGGACGCGGGACAGCAGCGTTTTCACGCCATTGCCGACTACACCGCGGGCTGGGAGAACTGGATCGGGCCGGATGGCCGGTTGATTTGGGTCAACCCGTCGGTGCAGCGTCTGACCGGCTACACGCCGGACGAGTGTCTGGCCATGGCCGATTTTCCGTTGTCGATCATCGCCAGCGAGGACCGCGGGCGGGCGCGCACCGAGCTTGCGCGCGCGGTGCGCGGCGGCAGCGGCGACGACTTCGAATTCCGCATCCGCCACAAGGACGGCCTGCCGCTCTGGGTTTCGATGTCGTGGCAGTCGATCTACGGCCGCGCCGGTGAATTTCTCGGAAGCCGTTCGAGCGTACGCGATATCTCCGAGCGCAAGCGCATGGAACTGGACCTGCAGGACAAGGTCATGGAGTTGCAGCAATCCGAAGACATTCAGAAGCGTCTGGTCGCGCAGGCATACCAGGAGCAGGCGCGCATGACATCGCTGCTGTCGGCGATGAATATCGGCATCTTGTTCGAAGACGTGGAAAACCGCGTCACGTATTTCAATCCCGCGTTCCGCCGTATCTGGCTCATCCCGGACGCTGTCGATCTCGCCGGGCGCGCGACGCGCGATGTCATGGGCCTTTCGGCGAATGTGCTGGCGCGGCCGGATCATTTTTCCAAGCACATCCTGCACGTGCTCGACACGCACGAGGTCAGCGACACGTTCGAAATCGTCATGGCCGATGGCCGGGTGGTGACCCAGCTTTCCTATCCGGTGCGCGACAACGAGGGCCGGTTCATCGGGCGCCTGTGGATCTACGAGGACGTGACGCGCGAGCGCCAGACCGCGGAGCAGCTCATTTACCTGGCCGAACGCGATTCGCTCACCGGTCTCTACAACCGCCATCGTTTCCAGGAAGAACTCGCGCGCATGCTGGCGGACGTGGAGCGGCGCAAATCGCACGGCGCGCTGCTGTTCTTCGACCTCGACGAATTCAAGTACATCAACGACACCTTTGGCCACCGCGCCGGCGACGCAATGTTGATTCGCGTGGCCGGAGAGGTGCACGCCCTGGTGCGGCGCAATGAGGTCATCAGCCGTATCGGCGGAGACGAATTCGCCGTGCTGCTGCCGGATGCGACCGAGATCGACGCTACGCACCTGGCGGAGCGCATTGTCCGCGCCATTGCCCAGATTCCGTTCCGGTTCGAGGGCCAGAACCTGCGCCTCACCACCAGTCTCGGGATCGCACTCTACCCGCAGCACGGCGCGAACGCCGAAGAACTCGTCTCGCATGCGGATGCCGCCATGTATCAGGCGAAGGAGTCCGGCAAGAATGCCTGGCGCGTGTACCGCCACGATCTGGACGACTCACGCGAGATGCTGCATCGCCTCTCCTGGAACGACCGCTTGAGCAACGCGCTCGAGAACGACCTCCTGCGGCTGCATTTTCAGGGCGTCTACCACGCGGCGGATGGCAGCCTCTCGCATGTGGAAGCGTTGGTGCGCATGCAGGATGAGACCGATGCCGATCGCATCATCATGCCCGGCCACTTCATCCCGGCGGCCGAAAAAACCGGAAAGATTCTGGATATCGACCGGTGGGTGATTCGCGAGAGCATCGCCCTGCTCAAGCGTGTTCCGAATCTGCCGGCGATCGCCGTCAACATCTCCGGACGCTCGTTCGATGAACCCACCTTGCCGCGCTACATTGACGAGCTGCTGTCGGAGCAAGGGGTGCTGCCCAGGCGCCTGATGGTCGAGCTCACCGAAACCTCGGCGGTCTCCGACCTGCACGATGCGCAAAGATTCATCGAGGCGCTGCGTCAGACGGGTTGCCGGGTATGTCTGGACGATTTCGGCACCGGCTTCTCGTCGTTCGCCTACCTCAAGCATCTCAAGGCCGACATTCTCAAGATCGACGGATTGTTCATTCGCGACCTGCCGAACGACCACGACAACCAGGTGTTTGTGAAGTCGATCGTGGACGTGGCCCGCGGCATGAACAAAATCACCGTCGCCGAGTTTGTCGAGGATGCCGAGACCCTGGTCATGCTCAAGGCCTTTGGCGTCGACATGGTGCAGGGCTATCATCTGGACATGCCGCGCGCCAATCATCCGGCCCTCGATCTGTAAGCACGTGAGCGACCCGGATGTCCCGCCTGTCGTAAGGACTGGCTGAGAACGCCTTCACGCTTTATCGCGCGCGGGTGAGCTTCTCGAACAGGGTGATGCGCCGCCGCTCGACCTTGATGTAGCCCTTGTTGGCGAGGTCCTTCAGGATGCGGCTCACCATCTCGCGCGAGGCGCCGACCATGCTGGCGATTTCCTGGTGGGTGAGTTTCTGGTCGACAACCAGGTGCTGGTCCGAAGGCGTGGCCAGGCTGAGCAGGGTGCGCGCCACGCGCCCGTAGACATCGAGCAGCGCGAGGTTGCGCACATTGCCGGAGAGCGTGCGCACCCGCTGGGTCAGGGTGCGGATGAGGTTGTAGGCGATATCCGGGTGGCTGGCGAGGCAGTCCTTGAACGCGCTCTTGGTCATGATCGCCACGCGCGTGGACTCCATGGTCATCGCCGAGGCCGAGCGCGGCGCATCGTCGAGCAGGGCCATTTCGCCGAAGTAGTCGCCGGCGCCCTGGATGTTGAGAATCGCCTCGCCCCCGTCTTCGTCGCAAACGTAGATCTTCACTTTGCCGTACAGAATAATGTAGAGCGAGTCGGACTGCTCGCCCTCGCGCAGGAGGATGGCATGGGCGGGAAAGGTCTTGGCCAGCGTATGGCGGGCAACGGTGTCCAGATCCTTCTTGCCGAGCCCGGTGAAGAGTGGGATGTTATCGAACATGGCGGAAATCACTCTAGCACGCCCGGCGTGAAGCGCGAATGCAGCAGCGTATCGCAGAATTAAAACTGGTCCAGTCCGGCCCGTGTTGTCGGGACACACGATGATTCCCCGGCGGATTACTCAGGGGTTGGTCCTCGGGCTGCTGATCGGTCTGGCCGGCGCGCTCTTGAGCATTTCGCCTCCCGGCCTCGACCTCGAGGAGCGTTTCGGGCTCGACTGGCTGTTTCTTCTGCGCGGCCCGCGCCCGGCCCCACCCGAGGTGGTGGTGGTTTCCATCGACAAGGCCTCGGCCGGGCGTTTCGGTCTTCCGAATGAGCCGCGCAAGTGGCCGCGTGCCCTGCATGCGCGGCTGGTCGAGAATCTGTCGCGCGCCGGCGCCGCCGTGGTCGGCTTCGACATCAGTTTTCAAGAACCGCGCGATCCGCTCGAGGACCGGCAGTTCGTGCAGGCCGTAGGCCGGGCCGGGAACGTGGTGCTGTTCGAGTACTTGAGAAAAGAGACCGTGCCGCTCACCGATGCCGCCGGCGGTGGTGCCGGTGAGCTGGTGACCGAGCGTCTGATTCAGCCGTTGCCATCGTTAGCGCAAGCCGCCGCAGCGACCGCGCCGTTTCCCCTGCCCAAGGTGCCGGCCAAGGTAAGCCAGTTCTGGCTCTTCAAGGGGAGCGCCGGCGATTCCGCGACCTTGCCTGCGGTGATGTTTCAGCTGCGTGCGCTCGCCGCCTACCCGGATCTGTTGCGCGCCGCCAGCCCGGCGGCGGCCGGTCTGCCGGCCGACATCGAGGTCATCCGGCGAGAACGGAGCCTGCGTGCGGTCATGGAACAGTTGCGCACGCTCCTGCGGCAACCCGAAGTGGGCGAGCGTGTGCGCTCCCGGCTTGCGGACGACAGCACGCTGGCGCCGGCGACTCGCCGGATGCTCACGGCGCTGCTGCATGTTTACCAGGGACAGGACAGTCGCTATCTCAACTATTATGGTCCGCCGCGCTCGATCACAACGCTGCCGTACCACGCCGTCTGGCAGGCGGACGGAAGCCGCGCCGCGCCGCAATTCGATCTGCGCGGCAAGATGGTCCTGGTCGGTTTTTCCGAACGCCTGCAGCCGGAGCAGCAGGACGGTTTCTACACCGTCTACACGCAGGAGGCGAGCGGCCTGGATATCAGCGGGGTGGAGATTGCCGCCACCGCGTTGGCGAACATGGTCGAGGACAACCCGGTGCAGCCGCTCCATCCGGGCGCGCAACTCACTCTGGTCCTGTTATGGGGCCTGCTCCTCGGAATGTTGGCGATGGCCTGGCGCGCCGGCCGCGGAATCGCGGCGGTGGCGGCCGCGGCGGTGGCCTATCTGGTCGTTACGCTCCAGCTGTTTTCGGCGCAGGCCCTGTGGCTGCCGCTGGTCGTACCGCTCGCGATCCAGACGCCGACCGCGCTGTTCGCCGGGTTGCTGTGGCACTACCGCGACGTGAGCCGCGAGCGCAACCGCATTCGGCGGGCGTTCCGCAATTACCTGCCCGAGCGCGCGGTGGCGGCGCTGGCGCGCGACTTGAGCGCCGCGCCCGGTGGCGAGCTCCTACACGGCGTGTGTCTGGCCACGGACGCCGCGCGCTATACGACACTTGCCGAGCGCATGGCGCCGGAGGCGCTGGCCGCGCTCATGAACCGCTATTACGAATCGCTGTTCGAGCCGGTGCGCGTGCACGGGGGGTTCGTTTCCGACGTGATCGGCGACGCGATGCTCGCGGTCTGGGCGCAGGTGCAGCCTGACGCCGGCCAGCGGGCGCAGGCCTGTCGCGCGGCGCTCGACGTGGCGCGGGCGGCCGAGCGCTTCAGTCAGGCGCGCGAATCCGCGGGGCTGTCCACGCGCATCGGCCTGCACGCCGGTCCGATTCTGCTCGGCAACATCGGCGCGGCGGATCATTTCGAGTATCGCGCGGTCGGCGACATTGTGAACACCGCTACGCGCCTGCAGGCGTTGAACAAGCTGCTCGGCACGCGCGTGCTCGTTTCGCGCGAAACGGTAGACGGGCTCGATGGGTTTCGGGTGCGCGATCTGGGCATGTTCCTGTTACCCGGCAAGACCCGGCCGACAGCCGTGCTGGAGTTACAGGGTGTCGCACAGGATGCCACGGACGTTGAGCGCGAGCTCGCGCGGGACTTTGCCACGGCACTCCGGGACTTCAAAGAACGCCGTTTTGCCAGAGCACGCACCGGTTTTGTGCAATGTCTGGAGCGCCTTCCGCAGGATGGACCCTCCCGCTACTATCTGGCACTTTGCGATCACTATCTTGCCCGGCCACCTGCGCCCGCCTGGGACGGCGTCGTGAGCGTCGCCGACCACCAAGCTTTAATATAAGCGTGGCCTTAAGGGAACC
>Ga0105094_10001638_pt1 | contig 11744 bp, 21 predicted proteins | sample PPLLak1March2015_2_FD_87023 | JGI IMG/M metagenome (GOLD analysis project Ga0105094, IMG submission 87023) | Freshwater sediment microbial communities from Prairie Pothole Lake near Jamestown, North Dakota, USA - PPLs Lake P8 Core (3) Depth... | ecosystem: Environmental > Aquatic > Freshwater >...
AGCCGAACCACGGTTGACGCCAGGGATCTGCGCGCCAACCCGTTTCAGGTTTTCGCCATAGTTCTGCTGCGCAAACAACACATCTGTGTAGAAAAAGGCGAATACAACAACAAACAGGAAGTAGATCAACCAGTATCCCCAGGAATTTATACCGCTTGGATTAAAGAAACTCTGCGTACCAACAGCCAGGTTTTTGACCCATTCTGTTGGCGAATTCTGGAAGTAGCTGGCAATGATAGCCGGGAACTGCAATAAGGCGCTCGCGAAAATGAGCGGGATCATGCCTGCCAGATTGACCATCAAGGGCAAAGTGCCTTTGACCGGCATGGACATACGATTGCCCACACGCCGTCCAGGATACATCACCGGTACATTGCGACGACCCTGCTGAACGAAGACAATCGCAAAGATCGTGGCAATAATAACGACAAGTGTGAAAGCCAGTAAGAACCAGCGGTTCTGCTCATCAGCCATAATTATGCGTATATTGCTAGGAATCTGAGACACAATGCCTGCAAATATGACTAGCGAAAGGCCTTGCCCACGGATGCCGAATTCGGATATCAACTCACCCAGCCAGATGGCAAACATGGTCCCGGCAGTCATTGCCAGCAACACTGTGATGGAGGGTAATAAAGCTGAACCCGAAAAACCAAAATTGATCAATGGTTGTGTTGCGAGCGAGTTTATGATGTTAATCTGCCCGATCGCTGACAAAGCGGCCATCGGAACTGCCAGGTAGTAGGTCCATTTCTCCATCCATTTGCGACCTTCGCGCGGATCATCCTCCATGCGTCGTTGAAGCGCAGGGATGATGGGCGTAAGTAATTGCAAAATAATCTGGGCTGTAATGTATGGGTAAACACCCATCGCAAGGATGGAGAAATTCGAAACGGTGCCACCAGAAAGCAAGTCCAGGAATCCCAGGAAGCCACCTTGCGCCGACGCACTTTGCGTGAAAACGCGCAATGCCTCAGCATCCACACCTGGCGCAGGCACGTTGGCCGCCAGGCGATAAAGCGCAAGCAAGCCAAGAGTAATCAGCAGCTTGCGGCGAATATCATAGGATTTCCAGAGAAAGCGCCATCCTGAGAAGGTGGTTTTCATGGTTTTTCTCCTCGCTCCAAATGCTAACCGATAGTCTCGACGCTGCCGCCAGCCTTTTCGATCTTAGCTTTGGCGCTCGCGCTTACGCGATGGACACGGACCTTGAGAGCGACATTCAAATCGCCTCTACCCAAAATAACGACCGGGTTGCGCGAATCCCGAAGCAAACGCGCTGCTTCAAGCGATTCGGGAGTGACATCAGCCTCCGCTTTGAACACATTGTTCAATTGGTCCAGATTAACTTCGTTATACTCAACCTGATTGGGAGGGGTGAACCCTTTACCGCGCATAAAAGGCAAGCGCCGGAAAAATGGCAGATTGCCGCCCTGGCGATACAACTTGCCGCCCGAGCCGGAGCGAGACCCCTGTCCCTTGGTACCACGGCCAGCAGTCTTACCCTGACCGGCTGAAATACCCCGTCCGACGCGTTTACGGTTCTTTTTTGAGCCCGGATTGGGCACGAGATCGTGTAACTTCATCTTCTGTTCCTACTCTTCGATCTTAATCAAATGAATGATTTTGTTGAGCATGCCGCGTATGGCGGGGGAATCCTTGTGCTCAACGGTTTGATTCATGCGGCGTAATCCCAAGGCGCGGACAGTTGCCTTCTGGTCCACGGTGTAACCAATCGGGCTTTTTACTAAAGTCACACGCAGTGCCTTGCCGGGAGTTTCTTTCTTAGGCATTCTGTTTCCTCCGGTCCCAGAAGGGCAACAGTTCTTCAACTTTCTTACCACGCCGAGCAGCTTCCTGCTGCGGAGATTTCAAATGATCTAATGCATCGAATGTAGCCATCACCACATTCAAAACATTGGCGCTGCCCATCGATTTGGTAAGAATATCACGCACACCAGCCACTTCGAGAACAGCACGTACACCACCAGCTGCGATCACGCCCGTACCAGGCGAGGCGGGTTTGAGCAAAATGCGCGCACCAGCCACTTTGCCTAAAATCTCATGCGGGATGGTAGTCCCGGAAAGATTGATGGTCCGCAAGTCCTTACGTGCACGTTCGGAAGCTTTACGCATTGCATCCGGAACCGCATTGGCTTTTCCAACGCCCATTCCGACATTGCCACGTTTATCGCCAATCACGACCGTAACACGAAACTGGAAACGTCGGCCGCCTTTTACTACTTTCGCAACTCGTGCAATTTCGATCACACGCTCTTCGAACTGCTCGTCAAATTGTTCTTGATCAATTTTCTCAAAATTCGCCATTTCGTTCTCCACTAGGCCTAGAACTGCAGGCCATTTTCGCGTGCGCCATCAGCCAAGGCCTTGACACGGCCCATATAGCGGAAGCCACCACGATCAAAGATGACCGCCGAGATACCTTTGCTTTTAGCTCGATCCGCCACAGCCTGCCCGACCAATTTCGCTTGCTCGGTCTTGTTCAGGCCTTTCATCTTCTTGCGCAATTCAATATCTACAGATGAAGCTGAAACCAAAGTATGACCAGCCTGGTCATCAATTACCTGCGCATAAATATCTGTGATGCTGCGGAAAACATTCAGGCGCGGACGCTCTGAGGTACCGATAATATTTTTACGAACCCGAGCGTGCCGACGAATGCGCGCAACAGACCGATTCTTGTTAGCCATAGACTATTAGGCTCCTTTCCCAGCCTTACCAGCCTTGCGGCGGATGCGTTCACCCGCATAACGGATACCCTTGCCATGATAAGGTTCGGGCGGACGCACTTTACGGATATTAGCTGCAAGCTGCCCGACCTGTTCCTTGTCGTGACCCAACACCTTGATCTGACGCGTCTTTGCATCCGCTTCGAAGCTGATACCTTCAGGTGGTACCATTTCGACAGGGTGAGAATATCCGACATGCAAAACCAGATTTTTACCATTCATCTCGGCGCGATAACCAACGCCTTCAACTTCCAGCACAACTTCAAACCCTGTGCTGACGCCATAAACCATATTTGCCAAAATTGCGCGGGTGGTTCCATGCAAAGCACGTTCAGCAGGAGCATCAGACTTGCGCTCAACCGTGATCTGATTCCCATCCATTTTCAAACCAATCAATGGAGAAAATGTACGTTTCATCTCACCTTTAGGGCCCTTCACATGAACGTTCGAGCCCTTGATATCTACCTGCACACCACCTGGAACTTCCACAGGCATGCGTCCAACTCGAGACACTTCTTACCTCCTACCTACCATACTTTGCAAAGGATTTCACCGCCAACGCCCAGCTGGCGAGCGCGCTGACCGGTCATCACGCCTTTTGGTGTGGACAGGATGGCGACGCCAATACCAGAGAGCACCCAGGGAATATCCTGTTTCTTTGTATAGATGCGGCGACCAGGTTTGCTTACGCGCTCAAGACCGCTAATTACAGGGCGGCGCTCTCGTCGCTCGCCAACGTATTTGATCTTGACACGGAGCACCTTTTGCCCAACTCGCTCACCGTCAACCACTTCATAATTCTCGATGAAGCCTTCTTCCTTAAAAATCTTGGCTATTTCCGCCTTGATTTTGGAACTCGGCATTGCCACCTGAGAGTGACCAGCCATCACGCCGTTGCGGATGCGAGTCAGCATATCAGCAATAGGATCATTTACACTCATGCTTTTTCCTCCACCCGACTACCAGGACGACTTCGTCACACCAGGGATATTTCCCTGCAAGGCCAACTCACGGAAGCAAATTCGGCACAGACCAAAGCGCCGCATATAACCACGCGGGCGTCCACAGCGCTGACAACGGTTGCGCACCTGGACGGCACGACGCCTTCTCAATTCACGATATTGCATACATTTTTTCGCCATATTACGCTTCCTTCTTGAAGGGCATTCCAAGCAACTGCAACAAAGCACGTGCCTGGTCATCTGTTTTCGCTGTAGTTACAATCGTAACCTCCATGCCACGCAGCTTGTCAATCTTGTCATAATCGATTTCCGGGAAAATCAATTGGTCGCGAAGACCAAGCGTATAGTTCCCACGGCCATCAAAGGCATCGGCCGAGACGCCACGGAAATCGCGTACGCGCGGTAAGGCGATATTCATCAGGCGATCCAGGAAAGCCCACATCCGTTCGCCACGCAGAGTTACCTTGGTGCCAATAATACGACCTTCACGCAATTTAAAAGCAGCGATACTTTTACGCGCTTTGGTCATTACCGGCTTCTGTCCAGCAATCTGCACCAAGTCAGATGTAGCAACTTCTAATGCTTTGGCATCATCCATGGATTCGCCCAAACCAATATTGATCACAACTTTCTGGATACGCGGAACTTGCATTACATTCTTCAAATCGAGTGATTTAAAGAGGGCTGGCGCAATCTCCTTTTGATATCTTTCTAGCAATCGGTTCATAATCAATGCTCCATTGCCTAATCAATCATAGCCTGGCATTTTTTGCATACACGGTGGGCGCCTTCTTCGTCGCGCTGCACATTAACACGTGATGGCTCGCCACACTTCGGACAGACCAGCATCACATTCGAAACGTGGATCTTTCCCTCGAATTGGATACGGCCAGGATTGATCTGTCGTCCTGCCTGGGTCTGGACCTGACGTTGGTGCTTGGTGCGGATATTGACACCCTGCACAACTATACGGCCTTCATCCGGCAAAACGTTAATCACTTCGCCGCGCTTTCCTTTATCTTCGAGGCGCCCACTGATAATTTCAACAGTATCGCCTTTTCGAATCTTGACTCTCATTCCTTCACGCTCCCACGCTGGCCTAAAGCACTTCCGGAGCCAGCGAAACGATCTTCATGAAGCCCTTCTCGCGCAATTCGCGAGCCACGGGGCCAAAAATACGGCTCCCTTTCGGGTTCTTACCATCAGTATCCAATATCACCGCGGCATTGTCATCAAAACGAATGTAAGAACCATCTTCTCGGCGCCATTCTTTCGAAACGCGCACAACCACTGCGCGTACGATTTCGCTCTTCTTGACTGCGCCCTGCGGAGTGGCCGATTTAACGGTAGCAATCACAACGTCGCCGATTGAACCGTACTTCCGTCTGGAGCCACCCAATACCTGAATGACAAGCAGTTCACGTGCACCTGAGTTATCAGCCACCTTGAGGCGAGATTCTTGCTGAATCATGGTTTATTCTCCATTACCCTCATCAAGGCCTACGGCTGCGGTAGCTTCAACACCAGCATCTTCCGTGCGCACTTCGCGTTTAACGATGCTTTCTACTACCCAGTGCTTTTCCCGCGAAATTGGCTTCGAAGCAACGACTTGCACCTGGTCGCCAATCTGACAGTCCAATTCATCATGCGCTTTGACTCGCTTGCTGGAATGGACAACCTTTTTGTACAGCGGGTGACGGTATGTGCGAGAGATCTCAACTACTACCGTTTTGGTCATTTTGTTACTGGTAACAACACCGGTCATACGACGACGATTGTTCATGCTTCACCTTCCACTTCAACCTGCTGCCCACGCAAGATGGTTTCCATGCGTGCAATGTCACGGCGAATGATGCGCAGGCGGCTGGTATCGGTCAACTGACCGGTTACTTGCTGGAAACGGAGCTTCATCAATTCTTCGCGAGCATCCGCCAACTTAGAATTAATTTCTTCCGATTTTAGAGCACGGATCTCACTTGACTTCATGCCTGCTCTCCTACTTCATGGCGCGCCACGATCTTGGTCTTGATCGGGAGCTTGTATTGGGCATGCTTCAACGCCGAAACCGCGATATCGGCAGGCAAACCGCCAACCTCGAACATAATGCGACCAGGCTTTACGGTGGCAACATAGTATTCCACATTACCTTTACCTGAGCCCATACGGGTTTCAGGAGGTTTTTGGGTGTAGGGCTTGGCCGGGAAAATACGGATCCAAACCTTACCACGGCGTTTCATCTCACGGACAATGGCACGGCGGGCGGCTTCAATCTGGCGAGCAGTAATCCAGCACGGTTCCAGAGCCTGAAGCCCAAACTCACCAAAAGACACCTGCGCACCGCGCAGAGCTTTTCCTCTCATGCGGCCACGCATTTGCTTGCGCCATTTAACTCGTTTTGGCATCAACATAGCAACTAACCTCTTTTCATAGACGATCAGGCCGCGCGGCCTATTCGCTCACGTACACGCCTTCGGTCGTCTCGACTTTTTCTTCCACTTCAGGCATCTTCTCGCCTTTGTAAACCCAGACTTTGATACCAATCTGGCCATAGGTTGTCGTGGCCTCGGCGCGTGAAAAATCAATATGAGCACGCAAAGTCTGTAATGGTACACGCCCATCGCGCAACCAGACCGTACGAGCCATCTCGGCCCCAGCCAGACGACCTCCCACCATAATTTTGATCCCTTGTGCGCCAGAACGCATCGCCTGCTGAATAGCGCGTTTCATAGCACGACGATAGCTAATGCGGCGCTCTAACTGATCAGCAATATTCAAGGCAACCAACCTTGCATCCAAATCCGGCAAGTCAATTTCCTTAATATCCAGGTCAACTTTTTTGCCCACCAGGGTTTCTAAACCCTGGCGAATCTTTTTTACAGATTCACCTTTTCGACCAATTAAAATGCCAGGTTTGGCAGTGAAAATGACAATGCGAATCTTGCCTGGAAAGCGTTCGACTTCAATCCGCGAAACACCTGCACGGTTTTTCAATACAGCTTCGGGCATCTCCCTGCGCAATTTACGCGCTTCAGCTGAATAAGCAGCCCCACCCTTAGAAGGAATGCCCATCAATAAATTGCGAACAGCCAAATCCTGGTGCAACTGCTGACGATACTGAGTCCCCTCAGCAAACCAACGTCCTTGCCAGGTCTCATTCACGCCCAGACGCATACCTACTGGATGAACTTTACGTCCCATAATTTCTCCTTCGGATTCCTATCCTGTCCTGGTTATGCACCGCGCTCGCGCAACACAACAGTGACATGCGATGTACGCCGCAATATCGGCTTGAAACGACCTCGCGCGCCAAAGCGGCGCCAACGACGGGTAGGAGCCTCATCGGCAAAAATCGTGGCAACATACAGGTCGTCGCGGCTGATACCAAAATTTTCTTCTGCGTTCGATACGGCCGAAGCCAGCAATTTTCGGACTGGGAGTGCAGCACGTTTCTGAACAAAACGCAAAGTTTCCAATGCTTCCACAGCGTCCTTGCCGCGCACCATGTCAATCACAAGGCGGACCTTCTGAGCCGAAAGAGGAAGAAAGCGTAATTGTGAACGTATATCTTGCATGGCTTCCTCTTATTTCTTCTCCGCTAAATGACCGCGGAAAGTTCGCGTTGGTGCGAACTCACCCAGGCGATGCCCTACCATATTTTCGGTGATGTAGATCGGCACGTGACGGCGGCCGTCATGCACAGCAATCGTATGCCCCACCATCTGGGGGAAAATTGTGCTGGCGCGGCTCCAGGTACGGATGACTTTCTTCTCACCCTTCTGGTTCATCGCATCAATTTTCTTAAGCAGTTTCGGCTCAATGAACGGGCCTTTTTTCAACGATCGTGACATATCTGCTTACCTCATTTACTCTCAGCGCCTAGCGGCTCTTCTTGCTCCGGCGGCGCACAATATACTTATCAGTCCGCTTGTTACGGCGGGTTTTATAACCCAAAGTTGGTTTGCCCCACGGGCTCTTCGGGCCGGGGAGACCAATCGGTTGGCGGCCTTCTCCACCACCGTGGGGATGGTCACGCGGGCTCATGGCAGTACCTCGCACCGTCGGGCGGATACCCAGATGGCGTTTGCGTCCAGCCTTACCAAGCTTAACGTTGCTATGATCCACATTGCCGATCTGACCAATGCTGGCATAACATACCTGGCGAACCAGGCGCACTTCACCTGAAGGCATGCGTATTTGCGCAAAGTCGCCTTCTTTGGCCAGCAGCTGAGCGGAACTTCCAGCCGAACGGACCAACTGGCCGCCTTTACCCTCGCGCAGCTCAATGTTATGAATGGTCGTCCCAACAGGAATGTTTGAGATCGGCAAGGCATTACCAGGGCGGATTTCAGCATTTGGTCCAGATATCACCGCATCGCCAACGCGTAAACCCAGTGGAGCCACAATATAGCGTTTCTCGCCATCAGCATAGTGCAATAGAGCCAAACGGGCAGTACGGTTCGGGTCATATTCAATCGCAGCAATCTTCGCCGGGATATCACGCTTGTCCCGTTTGAAATCGACTATACGGATGAAACGCCGATGCCCACCGCCACGATGACGGACCGTTACACGACCATGCACATTGCGACCACCCTGCTTGCGCAACGGCAATAGCAATGAACGTTCCGGTTTGGATTTGGTAATCTCTTCAAAGGTGTGTCCGGTCATTCCACGTTGTCCGGGAGTTACCGGTTTATACTTTTTTACGGGCATTACTGCACCCCTTCAAATATCTCTAGGGTCTCCCCTGTCGCCAGGGTAACAATCGCCTTCTTAAAACTCGGGCGGCGCACCAGAAGGCGGCGGCTACGAGCGCGACGTCCGCGCTTGGCAGGGGCATTCACAATATTCACACGCACCACATTCACATCAAATAGCGTCTCAATAGCATCTTTCACCATCGTCTTGGTTGCTTTGTCAGCAACCACGAAAGAATACTGGTTCAATTTGCCAGATTGATAGCTAGACTTTTCAGTGATCAACGGGCGGACAAGCACATCATAAATCGTAGTCATGCTTCGTCTCCTATCCGAGGTGTGCCGTCAATACGTCAAGGGCTTTCAACGGCAAAACCACCTTGTTATATCCGAGTAAATCGCGGATATTCAAGTAACTCGCCAATAAAACCTTGGCGCCATCAAGGTTATCAGCCGAACGCATGACAGTATCATAAATATGATCTTTTTCAGGAAGTAGGACTAGAACACTGGATTCACCGACCAGCTTATCGAGAACATTGGCCATTAATCGCGTCTTCGGCTCAACCAACGTGATCTCGTCTACAACAACGATGCCTGCTTCCGCTGCTTTGGCCGAAAGCGCTGACCGAAGCGCTGCGCGGCGCATCTTCTTAGGCATAGCCTGTTCATAACTACGGGGACGAGGCGTATGAACACGGCCACCGCCCTTCCACTGCACAGCACGAGTGGAACCTTGACGGGCGCGACCCGTCCCTTTTTGACGCCACGGTTTGCGACCACCACCCGCAACCTCGCTGCGGGTTTTTGTTTTGTGCGTACCGAGACGCGCATTTGCCATCTGGCGAATATAAGCCTGATGCATCAAATCAACATTAATCGGCGCTTCGAAGACAGCCGCAGGTAATTCAACCTGCTTCACCTTCTTGCCTTCCATGTCGAAAACGTCTACTTTCATCGCTTTCATACTCCCATTCACAGCGCCTACTGCTTGCGCGCCTCTTTAATCATGATCAGGCCGCCCTTAGGCCCAGGGACAGCCCCGCGCACGCCAAGCAAATTGCGCTCGGTGTCTACTAGGACAACCCTAAGAGCCTGTACAGTCACACGCTCATTACCCATGTGACCGGGGCCACGCGAGCCCTTATAAACACGGCCTGGCGTGGTACCCGCACCTCGCGAACCCGGAGCGCGCAGACGGTCAGACTGACCGTGCGTTTTTGGACCGCCGCGAAACCCATAGCGCTTTACGCCGCCAGCAAAACCTTTACCTTTGCTGGTTCCGATCACATCCACGCGTTCACCAACGGCAAATGTTTCAACGGTCACCCTTTCGCCCACATTGATTTCCGCATTTTTGACACGAAATTCACGCAGGATGCGTAACGGAGGGATTTCATTGGCTTTAAGATGCCCCAATTCTCCACCTGTCAAGCGCTTGGGGTTAATCTCGCCAAAACCGAGCTGAACCGCCGAATAGCCTTCCCTTTCGGGGCGACGGATCTGCGTAACATAACACGGCCCAGCTTCGATGAGCGTCACAGGGTGTGCAACACCTTGTTCATCAAAGATCTGGGTCATGCCGATCTTCTTTCCAATAAGCCCTTTCAACATGCTCAGTTTTCTCCTTACTAATAGTATTTGTCGAGACTGTCAGCCTGGGCTTCGGCTGCATCATCTCCACACAGAACAGTCAACAGGTCCGACGCGACGCTCTTATTTTTGCGTCCACACACAGACGTATTCTTGTGCTGTGCTGTCTTGCCACACTAACAGGTCTGACGGTCGAGCGAGTCAGACCTGTTGAGTATCCACAACTAAATTTTAATCTCGATGTCCACACCTGCAGGCAGGTTGAGGCGCATCAGCATATCGATTGTCTTCGAGTCAGGGTCAAGTACGTCAATCAATCGATTGTGTGTACGAATCTCGAAGTGCTCGTGCGAATCCTTATCAATAAAAGTCGAGCGACGTATTGTAAAGCGTTCCAGCTTAGTTGGCAAGGGTACAGGGCCAACTACATGGGCGCCGCTGCGTTCCGCTGTCTCAACAATGCGCTTGGCAGATTGATCGAGAACGCGGTGGTCATAAGCCTTAAGCCGGATACGGATTTTCTGTTTCGACATTCTTCTCCTATTCGATGATCTTGGTGACGACGCCAGCGCCGACAGTCAGACCACCTTCACGGATGGCGAACTTCGAGCCCTGCTCCAACGCCACCGGTACGATCAACTCCACCGTCAGGTTCACGTCATCGCCCGGCATCACCATCTCCACGCCCTCAGGCAATGTGATGTTGCCCGTTACGTCCATCGTCCGGATGTAGAACTGCGGCCGATACCCACTGAAGAACGCCTTGTGACGCCCACCCTCGTCCTTCTTCAGCACATACACCTGCGCCAGGAACTTCTTGTGCGGCGTGATCGACTTCGGCTTGGCGATCACCTGCCCACGCTCCACGTCCGTGCGCTCGATCCCGCGTAGCAACAGACCTACGTTATCTCCTGCCATGCCTTGGTCCAGCAGCTTGTGGAACATCTCTACGCCCGTGCACACCGACTCGCGGCTCTTTTCCTGCAAGCCCACGATCTCCACCGGCTCTCCTACCTTGATCACGCCTCGGTCGATACGTCCGGTCACCACCGTGCCACGCCCCTTGATCGAGAACACATCTTCCACACTCATCATGAACGGCTTGTCCATCTCACGCTTCGGCTCGGGGATGTACTCATCCACCACCCGCAGTAATTCCTTGATGCTCTCGTACTCCGGCGCGTTCGGGTCCGTGCTCGTGCTCTCCAGTGCCTTCAGCGCACTCCCGCGCACAATCGGCGTTGTGTCGCCCGGGAAGCCATATTCGTTCAACAACTCGCGCAGTTCCAACTCCACCAGCTCCAACAACTCAGGGTCGTCCATCTGGTCGATCTTGTTCAGGTACACCACAATCGCCGGAACCTCTACCTGGCGCGCCAACAGCACATGCTCCCTCGTCTGTGGCATCGGACCATCCGGGGCGGCCACCACCAAGATCGCGCCGTCCACCTGCGCGGCACCGGTGATCATGTTCTTGATGTAGTCACGGTGTCCGGGCATGTCCACGTGCGCGTAGTGCCGCTTCTCGGTCTGGTACTCCACGTGCGCGATGTTGATCGTGATACCGCGCGCTTTCTCCTCCGGCGCGTTGTCGATCGTGTCGAACGCCCGAAAATCCGCTCCGCCAAGAAACGCGCAGTATTTCGTGATCGCGGCTGTCAGGGTCGTCTTGCCGTGGTCGATATGACCCATCGTCCCTACGTTCAGATGCGGCTTCGTCCTCTCAAATTTCTGCTTCGCCA
>Ga0105094_10001639_pt1 | contig 11738 bp, 10 predicted proteins | sample PPLLak1March2015_2_FD_87023 | JGI IMG/M metagenome (GOLD analysis project Ga0105094, IMG submission 87023) | Freshwater sediment microbial communities from Prairie Pothole Lake near Jamestown, North Dakota, USA - PPLs Lake P8 Core (3) Depth... | ecosystem: Environmental > Aquatic > Freshwater >...
CGCGAGCGTCCAAAAGAAGATATCGAACGCGTTGTTGGTGAGCAGATAGCCGAAATTGAGGATGACCGGCGAGAAGATCACGGACACCGCGGCCAGGGCCTGGGCCAGGCGCCCTCCTCCGAGCTTCCGCGCGATGAGTCCGGCCAGGACGACCGTCGCCGCCCCGGCCAGGGCAGGAAAGACACGCAGCCCCAGGAGCGAGTCGCCGAACAGGAGCCGCGAGATCTGAGCAATGAGGGGCGTCAGGGGCGGATGGTCGACGAATCCGAAGTCGAGCCGCTCGCCGCAGACGATGTAATAGAGCTCGTCGCGAAAGAATCCGTACCGCCCGTTGACGGCGAGGTGGATGAGAAGCTTCGCCGCGCCCAAATAGAGGAGAACGGCCGTCTCGCTCAGGAGCTTCGCCCGCGAGAAGAGCCTCGTCACGATAAGCCTCTTAATGATGCGCTTCCCGGCGATACGATGGGACCGCTCAGGACCTGCCGACAGACTACTCCTCTGACGTTCCGGGACGCAAGGGGCGAGGCTATTTCTTGATAAGCGTGCGGCTTGGGATCTACCTCAAATAGCCCAGCGAGCGGAGCGTCTCGATCTGGGCGGAGGTCAGGGGTAGAGATGACGATCGGGTGAAGGCCTTGGCCAGGCGCTGATGTTCTTTCCAGATCCCATCGATCATCTTCGTGTACTTCTCGACGAGGTCGGGCCGGTCCGCGTGGAGGCTCTTGAAGGCGTGCGGGTCCTCCCAGAGGTCGAAGACGAGGAGCGGGGCAGGACGATCGAATTCCTGGGGGCTCTTCTTCTCCTTCGGGCGCGGGTCGATCTCGAGCGAAGCGCCCCAACGGCCGTCGATAACGTCGACGGAACCGTAGAAATACTCATCATCGACGTAGAACTCGTCGAAGACGACGGGGCGAGGCGTCCAGCCCGGCTTGCCCAGCAGCAGGGGCGCCAACGACTGCCCCTGGGTGGTCTCGAGCGGTGGCAGCCCGGCGAGGTCGAGGACGGTCGGCAGCATGTCGATCATCGACACGGGCTCGCTGAAGCGCCGGCCTGGGAGGATCTTCCCCGGCCAGACGAAGATCATCGGGATCCGGGAGATTTGCGAAGCCAGGTTGGGCTCGAAATACTTGGCAGGCTTCTTCGGATCGAACAGGGTCAGCTGCGCCGACTCGTGCCCGTGATCGGCGGCGACGATGAAGAGGGTGTTCGCCCACTCCCCCCGGTCCTTGATCCTCTCGACGAGCCGGCCGATCGCCGCATCCTGATGGGCCATGCATTCGTCATACGCTTTCCGGCAGAGCTGCCAGAACAGGGCTTTGTCGACGCCGGACTTCGCGATCCGGTCGTCGAAGTTTGTCCACTGGATCTCTTCCATCTTCTCGAAGATCCCGTCGAGCGTCTTGCGTTCCTCGAGCGTCGAGAAGAGCCCGGCGAACGATCCGGCATGCTTCCAAGGCCAGTGGACGTCCGTGGTCTGGAAATGGATCCAGTAGGGCTCGATCGGGTAGGCCTCCCGTATCTCCCAGTAAGCGCGATGGAGCACGGCAGAAGACATCTCGGTCGCCTTCAAGCCGCCCGCCTCGGGATCCGAATCGCTGACGATGTCCACGCACCGGTCGAGGCCGCTCATCCGTCCGCAATAGGGATTGGAGGTCAGGATCTCGGTCAGGTAGCCCGCCTTGTGCATGCGCTCGGCCATGGTGACCGCCTTCTCGGGGAGGGGGTTGGATTCCACTTCGTCTCCACCTAGCACGCTGTTGTGGAGCGAGGTCATGAACGAGGTGACCGAGACCTGGGTCCAGGAGGAATTGCTGAAGGCGTGCTCGAAGACGGCCCCCTCGGCTGCCAGACGCTCGAGGCAGGGCGTCGTTCGCCGGTTGTAGCCGTAGACGCTCATGAGATCCGCGGACGCACCGTCGATGACATAGAAGACGATGTTGGGCAGGCTGGTCGCCCTTACGCCGTGGAGGGTCGGAGCAGCCCAAAAGGCGACATTCCCCGGACCCTCTGCCTCGGTCTCCAGGGCCAGGGTCACGGTCTTCCCTGACAGGGACAAAAGGTCCAGGGACCGCTGGGGGTTGGGCGCTTCGCCGGAAAAGGTCTCTTCCATGAGGACCCTGGGGGCGGCCTCCGCCCCTGTCTCGCGGGCCGAGATCTTGAACTTGACCGGTGATTTCTTCTTGAGAACTCCGAGGCCGAAGTCCAGGCGTCCTTTGTCCGGAATCACCATGTCGTACTCGATTTTCCCCGGGACATGGGTATAAAGCGCACGGCGGCCGGTCTCGCCCCAGGATTCTGTGAGAACCCCCGCGTTGGATCCGGCATAGGCCGCCTCCTTGGGGATCACCTTGACGGAAACGATGTCGACGGCTATCGGGCCCTTGAGCTGGCCGTCCTTATCTTTGCCACTCGCGCCGACGGCGATCCCGAGCTGCCGCAAGGGGCCTTTCAAACCTGAAGGCGAGACGCTCTCCATAGGCGCAAAGTAGGGATGGACCTCTCCGTCGGAGGCCAACTCCATCATATCTCCCCAGCTCTCAAAAGCGTTCTGCTTTCCTTGACCCTTCGTCCGTTTTTCGCTGAGGTTCAAGCACGGCATGAGATAGCTCGTGTCATCCCTGGATTTAACTTCGACGACGATAAAACCCCAGTCATCCAGGGACAAGTCGGGCAGGTCAACGTACAAGACACCCATCCGGTAGCCCCACCGGTTGCTGTTCTCCTTGGCCAGGGTCAACCTCAAGGCTCCGTCCTGATGGATCATCTGGGCTGGCTTTATGCCCTGCTTAAACGAATTTATACCCTGCTTAAACGGAGCCGTCACTTTCCAGCCCTGCGCATCTTTGTCGAAGCGCCATTCGAGGGGCTCCGGCAGGTCCTTCGGGACTTCCGAGCCCGTGATCCGGGCGGCGTCCAAGTGGTCCTCGAGATGGAGCGGCACCTCGGCCGTAAGGGCCCGGGTCGAGGGCGCGTGCCCCTTGCAGGCAATCGATGCCAGAAGGCAAACCGATAGGGTCAAAACCAGGCGTTTTGTGTTCACAGAGACCTCCCCCACAAGGCGAATTCGCTGTCCCTTTGCCAAGCCAATCCTAACGCCGGAGACGGAGCATGTCAACAGGCCCGAGGGCGGGACCAGCTTGCCAGAACGTACGCAATTTGGTACGTTTCTTCGAGAGGTTCCTCCGATGACGACCTTTACGGCCAGCCGGGCCAGGGCGCGGCTATACAAGCTGCTCGACCAGGCGGCCTCTTCCCATGAGCCCATCCAGATCACCGGGAAGAGGGCCAACGCCGTCCTCATCTCCGAGGACGATTGGCGCTCCATCCAGGAAACGCTCTACTTGCTCTCGATCCCGGGGATGCGCGAGTCCATCCGCAAAGGCCTGAAGGAGCCCGTCGGGAAATGCCTGGCCGAGCTCAAGTGGTGAGCTGGCGTATCGTCTACACGCACCAGGCCCGGCGGGACGCCAAGAAGCTGGCCGCGGCGGGTTTGCGTCCGAAGGCCGAGGCCTTGCTCGAGATCCTGGCGCGGGACCCCTTCGCGGATCCTCCCCCGTTCGAGAAGCTCGTAGGCGACCTGGCCGGCGCCTATTCCGGGCGGATCAACATCCACCAGCGTCTCGTGTATCAGGTGCTCGCCGATATCCGGACGGTCAAGGTCATCCGGATGTGGACCCACTACGAATGAGGCCGCTTACTTCTTCTCCGGGTAGAGCGTGACCTGGACGTAGCGGCCGGTGTCGAAGTAGGTCCGGGCCGCGCCTTGGACCGACGTGCGCGTCAGGAGCTTGAACGAATCGGGGACGCGGGCGATGGCCGCCGGATCTTCGCCGAGGCGGGAGCTCTCCGTGAGCTCGGCCAGCCACCAGCCGTTCTGCCGGCTGTCGGTCTCGTAATCGCGGGACTCGGCCAGGCGAACCTCGTCGACCTCTTTCTCCGCGGGCCCTTTCTTCTGAAGCGCCCTGATCTCGCGGAAAATGGCCGCGGTCATCTCGTCCATGCGGGCCGGGTCGGTGCCGAGGTCGATCGACATCCGGAACTCCTCGCGCGGGATCCGGCCATAGGACGGCCGGACGCTGACGTCATAGGTCCCGCTCAGCTTCTCGCGCAAGAGCTTCCGCAGGCGGGCTTCGAGCACCTGGGCGGCCGCCCGGATGTTGATGCGGTTGGCGGGGTTGTCCCGGAAGGGCCCGGAGAAGACGATGGCCGTCAGGCTCTTGGGCTCGACGCCCTTCTCGACGATCTTCTTGACCACGCCTTCCGGCGGCGAGACGCGCCAGTCCTTCCAGGATTCCTTGCGGTCGAGCGACGGCAGCGACGCCAGGTAGCGCGTGACGAGGGGCTCGATCGCCGCCATGTCCAGGTTGCCGACCAGGATGAACGTGAAGTCGCTCGCGTCGGCGAAGCGGTCGCGGAAGAAGGCCAGCGATTTCTCGAGGTCCATCTGGGGGATCTCGTCGACCGTCATGGGGCGGAAGCGGGGCTGGTCGCGCTGGAGCGTCGAGCGCAGGGTGTCCGAGAACACGGTCTCGGGGCTCTTGGTGCGGTTCTCGAGGTAGGTCTTGAGCTGGGCCTTGAGGACGTCGAATACGACCGGGTCGGGCCGCGGCTCCGTGAAGGTCAGATAGACGAGCTGGAAGAGGGTCTCGGCGTCGCGGGGCGAAGCGCTGCCCGAGAGGCCTTCCTCGAGCTCGTCGATCGACGGCCGGATGGAGACGGCCTTGCCGGCCAGCTTCTTCTCGAGGTCGACGACGCTGAAGACGCCGAGGCCCCCGGCGGGCACGACCTGGTCGGCGGTGTTGGCCGGCACGAGGTTGCGGTCCTCGGCGAGCGAGACCCCTCCGGCGCTCGTGGCCCGGAAGAGGATCTCGTCCTCCTTGAAGGCGGTCGGCTTGAGGACGACCTTGGCACCGTTCGACAGCGTCCACTCGGTCGCGCCGATCTCGGGGATCTCGCGCCGCCCGACGATCGCGCCGGGCGCGGGCTCTTCGGGTATGAGGGGCGCGTCGGTCGTCGTGTCCTCGTAGGCGGCGAGCGTCTCGCCCTTGACCTCGTCGAGCACGGCCTTGAGCCCGGCCTCGGTCGGGACCGGGACCCCCGGCTTTTCGGGGAGGCTGGCCATGACGACGCGGTTGTCGTCGGTCATCCATTCGCGGGCCAGGGCGTTGACCTCGTCGAGGGTGATGCCCGGCATGAAGATCTTGTGCATGTCGTATTCGTACTGGATGCCGGGCGTCGGCTCGCCCTCGAGGAAGGCCCGGGTGAACTCCTCGGCGTAGGCATCGGAGTCCTCGGTCTCCTTCTCGGCCAGGGCCCGCTCGAAGTAGCGCAGGGCCGTGGTCTTGCGGCGCTCGAGCTCGGTCGCCGTGAACCCGAACTGGGCCACGCGCTCGACCTCCGTGTAGATCGCGCGGAGCCCGCGGGGGATGCCGCCGTCGCCGACAAGGGCCGAAACGACATAGACGTCCTTGGAGCCGACGAACCGCCCCCGGCTCGAGAGCGCGCCGAGGAAGGGCGGGTCGGGCTTCTGGGCGATCTCGGAGAGGCGGTCGTTGAGCATGCTGTTGAAGAGCCGCTCGACGAGCATGCGCCGGTAGGACCCGACCGTGCTCTGGTCGGCCAGCGGCAGCTTGTGATAGACGGCGACGACGCTCGAGGACGCCTCTTTGTCGGCCGCGATCGTGAAGAGCGTCCCCTCGTGATCGGGGACGGGATAGGACGGGCGCGGCGGGGCGGCGGGCGGCACGGGGATCGGGGCGAAGCGCGTCTTGATCAGCTCCTCGATCTTGGCCCCGTCGAAATCGCCGACGGCGATGACGGCCATGAGATCGGGGCGGTACCAGGTCCGGTAGAAGCGCTTCAGCGTGTCGTACTTGAAGCTCTCGATGACGTCCTTCTTGCCGTCAGGCAGGCGCTCGGCGTAGCGCGAGCCGGCGAGCAGGACGGGGATCTGCTTGTCCCGGACGCGGGTCTCGGCGCCCTGGCCGAGGCGCCATTCCTCGAGGATGATGCCGCGCTCCTTGTCGATGGCCTGCGGCTCAAAAGAGACGTTGTGGGCCCAGTCCGCGAGGATAAGGAAAGCGGTCTCGAGGACGGCGGGCGTGTCCGTCGGGACCTTGAGCAGGTAGATCGTCTCGTCAAAGCTGGTGAAGGCGTTGAGGTCGGCGCCGAAACGCATGCCGATCGATTCCATGAAATCGATGAGCTTCTGCTGCGGGAAATGGGTCGTGCCGTTGAAGGCCAGGTGCTCGACGACGTGAGCCAGCCCGCGCTGGTCCTCGTCTTCGAGCACGGAGCCGGCGCCGACGACGAGGCGCAGCTCGGCCCGGTTCTTCGGCTCGCCGTTCTCGCGGATCCAGTAGCGGAGGCCGTTCGGGAGCTGGCCGACCGTGATCCGGGGATCGACCGGGATCTTCTGGTCGAGGGCGTATTGGCCGGGCGGGGGGGCCTGGGCGGGCGCGATCGCCTGGTCCTGGGCCCGGACGAGGGCCGGCGGGACGAGGAGGCCGGCCGCGAGGGCCAGCATGATCGAAACAGTCGCGAATGATGTTCTGTGCGGGTTTTTCATCCTCCCTATTATAGACGAATCGAGCGATTCTGGCCCGCGGCGGGCAAAGGCAGGCCGTTTATGGCCGTCCGAACGGCCGTTTTCCGATCTGAGCCGGGGGGCGGGGCGATTTGTCAAGAGCGGAGCGGCGGTCTATACTGGTTGCGATCTGAAAAGGAGTCCCGCCCATGAAGCGCCTTCCCTCGATATTGGCGGTCGTTCCGTTGGCCCTGGCCCTCGCCGCGGGGGGCTGCGCCACAAGCGACAACGCGCCGGACCCGGACCTCGTGGTCAATTCCCTGGAGGATACCGCCGCCCCGGCGGCCGGAACGATCACCCTGCGGTCGGCGATCGCGGCGGCGGGGCCGGGCGCGGCCATCACCTTCGACGCCGGACTCGACGGCGGAACGATCCTGCTCACCCTCGTCGGAGAGGAGCACTCGGTCCTCAAGGGCGAGGTCTACGTCAATAACGTGTTCTCCGGTTACCAGGAGCGCGACTACGGCCGGTCGGCCCTCTATGCCCACAAGAACCTGACGATCGACGCTTCGGCCCTTCCGAACGGGATCACGATCCGATGGAGCGGCGGCGCCACGCACGCCAGGGTCATGGCCGTCTACGGCGACCTGACCATGAAGAACGTGACCGTCGAGGCGGGCTATTCGGAAGCCGTGCCCATCGCCGGCGGGGCCCAGCCGTACACCCTGGCCCGGGGCGGCGGCCTGGCGGTCTGGGGCACGGCGCGTCTTTATGACTGCACGATCGCGGGCAACCGGTGCGTCGGGGAGACCGGGTCCGCACGGGACCGCGGCACGTACGGCGGCGGCATCTACGCCGACGGGCTCGACCTCAACGACTGCGTCATCAGCGGCAATACGGCGGTCGCCTACGGGGCCGGCGGCGGCGGCATCTATTCGGTCGGAGGCGGGGGCAATACCTCCAGCCGGGGCAACGACACGGCCCTGACGCGCTGCACCGTCAGCGGCAACCGGGTCACGGCCCAGCACGCCTACGGCGGCGGCATCTTCACCCTGTCCGGCGGGCCGAACAACCTGGCCACGATGATCCTGAGGAATTGCACCATCGCCCGCAACGTCGCCGAGGACCATCCAGACTTCGCCAACGCCGGGCAGTGGTATAACCGCGGCGGCGGCATCTACATGGGCGGCGGCTCGGTCTGGATGTCCGGCTGCACGGTCACGGAGAACGCGGTCACCGGCGAGCTCGCCTACTTCAGCGGCAAGCCCAACCTGGGCGGGGGCGGGGGCTGCGCCACGATCGGCAACGCCCACACCGTCGAGACCGTCTGGCTCCAGAACTCGATCGTCGTCGGCAACACGCTCAACGGCGCACCCGAGGACTGGTTCGCCGGGTCCCTGCTCGATTTCTACAGCAACGGCTACAACATCGTCGGCGTCGTCGACTTCAGCTGGATCCTCGTCCCGGTCCCCGACTGGATGATGTCGAGCCGCAAGCGCTGGCCCAAGCCGGGCGACCTGGACGGCATCACGCTGGAGCAGGCGCTCGACGTCGGGGGCGCGCAATTCCACGATACGGCGATATCCGCCGGGACCGACGCCGGCGGGCCGGCCGTTCTGTGGTATCCGCCGGCCGACCTGGCCGCGGACAAGATCCCCAACCAGGATTACGACGTGACCTACGTCAACGCCGGGTACTCGGGGTTCGGGGAGCCCACGGACGATTTCCTGAACCACGTCATCCTCCAATGCCGGAGCCAATACGGCACGATCCTGGGGCCCGATTTCGGGTCGGAGTTCGGCGACATGACCGGGACGACCTGGTACGGGCCGGCCCGGACCTGGCCTTCGAACACGCTGAACGCCGCCTGGATCGCCTTCTGGCACAACCTAGACGCGGCCATCGGCGATCGGCTCGGCATGATCCGTCTCGGCGACGATTTCTGGGGAACGTTCACGAGCGGGCCGCTCGGCGACCATGTCGCGATCAGCGTCTCAAGGACGACGAAGTCCTTCCACATGGAGAGCGTCGACCAGCTCGGCAACTCCCGCCCCCTGGGCGGGACGGGCGACATCGGCGCGATCGAGCGGTAGATCGGTCTCCCGGCGGCCCCGGCCGCACGGCCCGAGATGGTCCTCGTCCAGAACTGGTTCGAGGAGCTCAAGCGCCTCGTCCCGGTGAAATAGGGACGGGTTTATCGTTCCATCGGAGCGATAGCCTCCGTCGAGACACGGCGCAGTCCCGCAGGAAGAGATTGATCAGGGTCTGATAGGGAATCCCGGCGTCTTTGGCCATCTTCTTGAAATAGTCGATCGTTCCTTCATCGAGCCGGATCGTGATCTGCTTCTTCAGCATCCTGGCGTAGGGGCTCTTCCCCGCTTTCGCGAAATCGTATTGCTTTCTCATATCTGCAGCCTTTCCCAGTATTGCCGCTGCTCATGCCGCGTGGCCAATCTGGCTGAGATCACCCTGATGATCAGCTCATTTCTTCTGTAGACATGACAAACGACCAAGAGCCTGAACCTCGCACTGAGGCCCAGAAGAATGAACCGATCTTCCTCGGCCGAGTGGTCCGGATCGTGAATGAGCAGGGCGTTCTCATCGTGAAAGGCCGTTTTCGCCTCCTCAAAAGACACCCTGTGCTTTTTTTCATTCAGCCGGCTCTTCCGTTCTTCCCATTCGAACGAGTGCTCATAGATAATTACATTGTACTTATGTTTATCCACGGGGTCAAGCCTCCTCCTCTGGGCCAATACGCCCGGGTCCGCTGACCGATGACGCTACTGAAGAGACCCTCTTCATATCCAGAGACGGCCTCCGGGGCGTCGGTTTCTCAGTTGCGGGCTTGTCTCGAAGCGCGGGCCGAAATATACTCGAACCGGCTGGATCTGATGACCACGGTCAAAGGCGTTGCAGTCGGGTTCGTTCTTTTCGTGGCCGCGGCCTGCTCGGGCCCGGACATCATGCGCGGCGTCGACGGGATCGCCGGCTGGAAGCGGACCGGACCGGCCGAGCGCTACCACAAGGAGGGCCTCTATGGCCATATCAACGGCGGGGCCGAGATCGTCCTCCAGTACGGTTTCCACGAGCTCTCTGTTTCCAGGTTCGTGCCGGGCAGCCCCTCCCCTCTCTCAGCCGCCCCCGGAACGCCGCCATCCCCGAAGGAGCTCGTTCTCGAGATCTACCGGATGACCTCGGGCGAGGCGGCCTTCAGCCTCTACTCGACCAAGCTCGAGGGGGGCGAGAAGGGCTGGCCGGGGATCCCGGCCGACAATTGGATAAGCTCAGGGCAGGCCAATCTCGTCAAGGGCGGATTCCTGGTCAACATCCTCGCGCCCGGCTGCACCGAGAGGGAGATCGGCGAATTCATGGCCGCCCTCGAGCCGAAGATCCCGGGGCGCGGGACCGTCCGGCCCAAGGGATTGGGCCGGCTGCCGCTCGAAGGCATGATCCCCTCGAGCCGGCGATATATCCGAGGACCGCTCGCGGCCCAGAACGAGTCGCCCTTCCTCGAAGGCGACTTCTGGGGCTTTGCCGGGGCCGAGGGAGCTCAAGGCGCCACCGAGGCCTTCTCGGCCAAGTACGGCGGTGCTAAAGCGGTCTCGAAGCTCGTCGTCGTCGAACTCGGGAAAGCCGTCTCCGGCTCGGCGGTCGAGGAGGGAGTGTTCGCCGCCTTTAACGAATACCTCAAGGCCGTCCGGCGGGATGGCGCTCGACTCGAAGGACAGAACGAAGCCGGCCGCTGGTTCCTCTTCCGGCGATCCGGTATCTTCGCCGTTCTCGTCCTCGGCGACCCGGACCGCGCCTCCGCCCTCGCCCGCCTCGACTCGGCCCTCGGGCAAAAGCCTGCTGATCCGATCCGCTAGATCGATCTCGAGCCTCTTCCTTTGAGCTTGAAGCCGTCGCGAGAAATTGTCCCCCGTTTTTTCGTCCTTTAATAAGGGACCTCCTGAATCGGGTGAAGGGCCCTTCTATCGGGCATAATGAGGGGATTTGACATAATAGTATCATTTTAGTATCATCTATATGCCTAAAAAGATACGAGAACTGATCCGGGAGCTCGAAATGGCCGGTTTCGTCGACAGGGGCGGAAAGGGTAGCCACCGGAATTACGCCCATCCGTACGGTCCCGTCCTGACGATCTCCGGACGGCCCGGCGACGACGCCCTGCCCTATCAGGTCAAGCTCGTCAAGAAGAAGATCGAGGAAGCGCACCGATGAGGCCCCGCGACCGCTATCTCAAGCTGGTCACCTGGTCCGAGGATGACGGGCATTATATCGGATCGGTCCCCGGCTGGATCGACGAGTGCTGCCACGGGACCGACGAGGAGGCCGTCTACCGGGATCTTTGCCGCATCGTCGACGAGTGGATCGAGACCTATCGCCGGGACGGACGGCCCCTCCCCCCGCCCACGAACCGTGCCTACTCGGGCCGGTTCGTGCTGCGCACGGGGCCCGAGATGCACCGGGCCCTGGCCGTGCGGGCCCTCTGTGAAGGCGAAAGCCTCAACTCGTTCGTCGTCAAGGCATTGAAAAGGGCCGTTCGCCGAATCCAAGAATAGGGCCGGACCCGTCCTCTTGACACTGGACGAGGGGAGGGAGCAGAATCGGCCTGCTTATGCCCTATCGATCAGTTGCCGTGTTCGCCGCTCTCGTTATCATCGCAATCTCCTTCTCGGGTTGCCCGGGCCCGTCGTCGAAGCCGAAAACGTTCGTTGTGGTCACGTTCGACACCGAGGATTACATCACGCCGGCGGCCGAGAAGATCGACGACATCCCCAAGTGGCTGGCCGAGACCATGACGGAGGAAGGCGTCACAGGGACGTTCTTCGTCATCGGGGAGAAGGCCCGCTCGCTCAGGAAGCGGGGCCGGCGCGACGTCATCGCGGCCATGGCCAAGCACGACATCGGCAGCCATACGAACTTCGGCTCGGTCCACCCGACGGTCACGGAGGAGCTGGAGAAGGCCGGGTGGGAAGTCGGCGTCCGGCTGATGGAGAAGCAGGAATCGGCCGGCCTCGCGGGGCTGGAGCGGATCTTCGGAGTCCCCGTGACGACCCTGGCCCGGCACGGCGGGTCCTACGGGCCGCAGCTCGTCGCGGCCCTGGGCCGGCTCGGGGCAGGCTACCAGGGCTCGCCGGCGAGCCTCCCCGGGCACGACGTTGTCTGGTTCTGCAACGCCCTGAACTTCAGCGCCCAATACGCCGGATTC
>Ga0105094_10001642_pt1 | contig 11731 bp, 8 predicted proteins | sample PPLLak1March2015_2_FD_87023 | JGI IMG/M metagenome (GOLD analysis project Ga0105094, IMG submission 87023) | Freshwater sediment microbial communities from Prairie Pothole Lake near Jamestown, North Dakota, USA - PPLs Lake P8 Core (3) Depth... | ecosystem: Environmental > Aquatic > Freshwater >...
GCTTTGCCGGGGGACATGTCCCGGCCGAGATGCCCGACTCGGTAGGGAAGGGGCTGCGCTTGCTAAAGGCGGCGGCCGTCCCGTCCGGATTCAAGGAGAAGCCTCTCCTGGTGCTGAGAAGAACCGAAAGCGGGTTCGAGGACGTCAGCGAAATCGCTCTCCAACAGGGGTCGGCGGCAACACTTGGAAAGGGGGATTACTATATCTTTGATGTTCAGCAGGCGGCCGCGGAGGCCTGGTTCGGCGGGTACACTTATGTGGACCTTATGGACCGTCCGGTAACGGAAAAATTCCTGGACGTCACGCTCAATGGCTACAAGAAGGCATTCGGGAATGAGTTCGGCCTGACCGTCCCCGGGAGCTTCCAGGACGAGGCCCATATCGGTCCGGTGATGGGGCCGAACCTGATCAACTTTACGCCTTCGATTTTCGCCGCTTTTCAGAAGAAATGGGGCTATGACCTGAGGCTTCAGCTTCCTTCTCTCTATGAGGAGGTCGGCGATTGGTGGACGGTCCGCCACAACTTCTACGCGACGACGTTGGACCTGTTCATCGAGAACTGGGCGAAGCCCTACTATGATTACTGTGCGGCCAACAACCTCTGGCTGACCGGGCACTACCTGGAGCACGAGTGGCCCGGCCCGAATTATGGTTCCGATTATCTCGGCCTGCTGGCCTACTCCCACATGCCGGGGATCGACTGTCTCATGAACCAGTGGCAGACAGGCCCGCATGATCAGTTCGGCAACGCCCGCCCGCCCAAGATGATCCGGAGCGTCGCCAACCAGCTCGGGCAGCCGCGCACGATGTCCGAGACCTATGGCGCGGGAGGCTGGGATCTGAGTTTCCTGGACCAGAAGAGGATCGCCGATTGGGAGTTCGCGCTGGGGGTCAATTTCATTAACCAGCATCTCTCCTACATGACCATCATGGGCGCCCGCAAGCGCGACCATCCGCAGTCGTTCTCCTACCATGAGCCCTGGTGGCCCGCCTATAAAGTCATGGGGGATTATCTGGGGCGTCTGTCGGTCGTCACCAGCTTGGGCCGTCAGGTCAACCGGATTCTCGTTCTGGAGCCGACCACGACGGCCTGGATGCATTATGCCCCGGGGCCCCAGCCGGAGAGGCTTAAAGACATTGGGGATGGATTCGCTCGCTTCCTTAACCGGCTGGAAGCCGCGCAGGTCGAGTACGATTTGGGAAGCGAAGATATCCTGCGAAAGCATGGCCGGGCGGAAGGCCAGAAAATGGCGGTTGGAGAGCGGAGCTACGACGTCATCGTCCTGCCGGCCCAGACCGAAAACCTGAACGGACCGACATTGGAGCTCTTGTCCGGTCATCTCAAGGCAGGGGGCCGCGTTTTTTCCCTGTCCGAGGCCGTCCGCTATGTCGACGGCAAGTCTTCCGAGGCGGTGGAGAAGCTGGCTGCCGCCCAGGCTGCGAACTGGGTGGTTAAGTCGGAGGAAGGGATGATCGCGGGCCTGACCGATCTATGCGCCCCGGATATCCGGTTCTCCGGCCTCGACGGCGACCGGGCCATGTTCTTTCACCAGCGACGCCTGTTGGCGGATGCCGAGCTCCTTTTCCTGGCCAATATCAGCCCGGACAAGACGATGAGCGGCAAATTTGCAGGCAAAGGGAAATCGCTGGAGACCTGGGATCCTTTTAGTGGTGAGGTGTCGCCCTATCCGGGTGCGGCGCTCGAAGGAAAAGTCGAGGTGGCCTTCAACCTTCCGCCCGGCGGGAGCGCCCTGTTCTGTCTGCGTCCCAAAAAGGCCGATCGGGTTGAAAACCCTGAATACCGCTGGGGAGAGCTGGTCTCCGATAACGGTTTGATCATCAAGGTCGATTCCCCGAACGTCCTGACGATAGACCACTGCGACCTCAAGGTTGGAACAAAGAACGAGAAGGACCTTTATTTCTACGTGGCCCAGCGGAAGACATTTCAACACCATGGCCTGGAACGCGATCCGTGGGATAACGCCGTGCAGTACAAGACGAATATCCTTGACCTGGACAAATTCGGGCCGGATTCCGGTTTCGAGGCCAGCTTCTGGTTCGAAGTGGCGGCGGGCGTCGAGTCGTCCTCCTTGAGGCTTGCGGTCGAGCGGCCCGCCCTCTACGAAGTCTCTGTCAACGGCAGCAAGGTCGAACCGCTGGCCGGACAATGGTGGCTCGATAAGGCCTTCGGAGTATTCGAGATCGGCGGTCTCTGCCAGAACGGCCGGAATAGGATCACGCTCAGGGCCTCGCCGTTTACCATTCACACCGAGCTCGAGCCCGTCTATATCTTAGGGGATTTCGGCCTGGCAAGCGCCGAAAAGGGCTTCCTGCTTGTTCCCCCAGCCCCCTTGAATCTTGGCCTTTGGTCAGAGCAGGGGAGGCCGCTCTATGCGGGCGGTGTGAGCTATTCCAAGGCCTTTACGCTGAGCGCGCCGGATCCGGGGAAAGAGAGGATCCTCGTCAGGCTCGGTAAATGGAGGGGTTCGGTAGCCGAAATCAAGGTCGGCGGCAAGAGCGCCGGGTTTATTTTCGCGCCGCCCTTCGAGCTCGACATAACGGATTCCATTGGCCCCGGCCGGAACGAGGTGAGTATCACTGTCTTCGGGACGTTGAAGAATACTCTTGGGCCACACCACAACAATCCGCCACTGGGTACGGCCTGGCCGGGGATGTTCCAGAAGGGACCCGAAGGAGGCTACCCGGCCGGCTCTGCTTATAGCGTCATCGGCTACGGCCTTTTTGCTGATTTCAAGCTCCTCTCGAGGAGCTCCGTCGACTGATCATTCCTTCTGGAGCGGACAGGGGCGGAAAGAGGGGCGAGGAGTACTGAGGCGTGGGGCTCGACACCTGGCTGGCTGTAGTCGTGATCTCCATCTCTGCGGCCTTCGCTATCTCGGGAAAATACCAGAAATCGAAGTTCATCCATTACGCCTTTAAGCCTCTCACTATGATCATGGTGATCTCCCTGGCTTTTGAGCGGGTGACCATGCTCCCCTCGGTCTATGGGTATTTCATCCTCTCGGGCCTCTGCGTCTCTCTCGTCGGAGATGTTTTCTTGATGCTGCCGGCCAAGTATTTTAAATCCGGCCTTCTGGCCTTCCTGGCTGCTCAGCTCCTATACATCCTGGCCTTCACTCGTGGCCAGAGGGCCCTTTTTTTCACTCCGCTTCTCGTGATCTTGGTCTACGCCGGGCTGGTCTTCTTGCTGCTTTACCGAGGCCTGGGCAGGCACCGCTGGCCTGTCCTATTTTATATCCTGGCCGTCTCGGGCATGGCCTGGCTGGCCGTCTGTAGATATCTGGGACACCTCGATCGAGGCAGTCTTCTCGCCATGAGCGGCGCCCTCCTCTTCCTGGTCTCGGATTCGCTCAACGCCTTCAACCGCTTCAAGAAACCATTCGGCGTGGCTCACGTCCTGATCCTGGGCTCATATTTCGCGGCTCAGTTGCTTTTGGCCCTCTCCATCTGATATAAGTGCTTGTGCCAGCCGAGGCGAAAGCATGGAGAAAAAAATCGGGTTCGATAACGAAAGCTACCTGGCTCAGCAGACGGAGGCCATCCTAAAAAGGGTCGAGAAGTTTGACAATAAGCTCTACCTCGAATTCGGGGGAAAGCTCCTCTACGACTATCATGCCGCCCGCGTCCTTCCGGGATATGATCCCAATGTCAAAATGAGGCTGATCCAGAAGCTGCGGGACCGGGCCGACGTCCTCCTTTGCATTTATGCCGGTGATATTGAGAAGCGGAAGCTGCGGGCTGATTTCGGCATAACCTACGATGTCGATGCCCTCAAGCTCATCGACGACCTGGGGGACTGGGGTGTCGAGGTAACCGGGGTTGTGATCACCCGTTATGATGAGCAGGCCTCGGCCAGGATTTTTAAAAACAAGCTTGAACGCCGGGGAGTCCGGGTCTACACTCATCGCTTCACCCGCGGCTACCCCACCGACGTGGACCTTATCGTCAGCGATGAAGGGTATGGGGCCAATGAGCACATCGAGACCCCCCGCCCTCTGGTCATCGTCACGGGACCGGGACCGGGAAGCGGAAAGCTGGCCACCTGCCTCTCCCAGCTCTATCATGACCATAAGCGCGGCCGCCGGTCAGGGTACGCCAAGTTCGAAACCTTTCCCATCTGGAACCTGCCCCTCAAGCATCCGGTCAACGTCGCCTATGAAGCGGCCACGGCAGATATCGGGGATTTCAACCTGGTCGACCCGTTCCATCTTGAGGCCTACGGCCAATCTTCGGTCAACTACAACCGCGATGTCGAGGTTTTCCCCGTCCTCAAGAGAATCTTGGAGAAGATCACCCAAGAGCCCTCCCTGTATAAATCGCCGACGGATATGGGAGTCAACTGCGCCGGGTTTGCTGTAACCGATGACGGCCTCATCCGGGAAGCGGCCAAGCAGGAGCTGATCCGGCGCTATTTTCGCTACCGCTGCGAGTACGCTCTCGGGTTTGTCGACCGGGAGACCGTCCAGAGGGCGGAGCTTCTGATGAAAGAGCTTGGGCTGGAGGCGGAGCACCGCCTTGTTGTCAATCCGGCCAGGCAGGCAGCCGAGGAAGCGCGGGAAAAAGGGAAGGGGAACAATGGAGTCTTCTGCGGGGCGGCCATGGAGCTGCCCGGCGGCTGCATCGTCACCGGCAAGAACTCGCCGCTCATGCACGCGGCCTCCAGCCTCGTCCTGAACGCCATCAAGAAGCTGGCCGAAGTCCCCGACCGCATCCATCTTCTCTCTCCAGCCATCATCGACTCCATCCGGAACCTCAAGCAGAACATCCTGGGGGCAAAGGCGGTGAGCCTGGATGTCGAGGAAGTCCTGATCTGTCTCAGCATCAACGCTTCCTCGAACCCGACCGCCGAGCTGGCCCTGGAAAAGCTGACCGATATCCGGAGTTGCGAGGTTCATCTCACGCACATCCCGACGCCCGGCGACGAGATGGGGCTGCGGAGGCTTGGCGTCAACCTGACCAGCGATCCGACCTTCTCGAGCAAGAACCTGTTCGTCCACTGATAAAATGGCAGGGGTCAAGCCTCGGCTCTCACGATATCCGAGAGATCGGTGTTCTGGCCCGGTAAATTGAAGGAGGAATGATCATGCCCGGACACACGAAAAGCCTCCCGGCTCTCCTGGCCCTCTTGGGTCTCCTTAGCCTTGGTCCCGGGGCCGGGCAGACGGCGTTCGCTGAGCCTGAGTGCCGCCTCCGCTTCGGGGTCCAGTTTCCCGTCGAGCGGTCGGCCGCGCCGCTGGATGGCCGGATGCTGCTGCTCATCTCCGATGATGGGTCGGCGGAGCCTCGCTTCCAGATCTCCGACGGGGCCGACACCCAGATGGTCTTCGGTCTCGACGTGAACGGGCTCAAGCCCGGAGAGCCGGCTGTCTTCGACCGGACGGTCTTTGGCTATCCGCTGGAAAGCCTGTCCAAGCTTCCGTCCGGCGAGTATTGGGTTCAAGCCATTCTCAACCGCTATGAGACGTTCCGCTTGGCCAGCGGTCACACAGTCAAGCTTCCTCCGGACAGGGGAGAGGGCCAGCGCTGGAACGCCAAGCCGGGAAATCTCTACAGCCAGCCGGCGAAGATGCGTCTGGACTCGGGCAAGGACGAGCTGATCAGGATCGTCATCGACCAGGAGATCCCTCCCATCCCCGACCCGCCGGAGACGAAGTACATCAAGCATATCAAGATCCAAAGCGAGCGTCTGAGCAAGTTCTGGGGAAGGCCGATGTTCCTTGGCGCCCATGTTCTTGTCCCCGAAGGGTTCGACGAGCATCCCGCGGCCCGTTACCCGCTGATCATCAACCACGGTCACTTTCCCTACACCTTTGATGGTTTCCGGGAAACGCCGCCCGACCCCGACCTCAAACCCGATTACTCCCCGAGGTTCAGGGTCAGCGGGTACAACAGGATCCAGCAGGAGTATGCCTACGCGTTTTACAAGTACTGGATCGCCGAGGAGACTCCCCGATTCCTGATCGTCGAGATCCAGCATGCCAACCCCTACTACGACGATTCCTATGCGGTTAATTCGGCCAACCTGGGCCCCTACGGAGACGCCATCACCTATGAGCTCATCCCGGCCATCGAGAAGAAGTTTCGCGGCCTCGGCCAGGGCTGGGCCCGGTTTCTCTACGGGGGCTCCACCGGCGGCTGGGAAGCGCTCGGCGTCCAGGTCTTCTATCCGGATGAATACAACGGCTGCTGGGCGGCCTGCCCGGACCCGATCGACTTCAGGGCTTATACGATCGTCAACATCTACGAACACAAAAATGCGTATTATCTGGACAGCCGCTGGAAGAGGACCCCGCGGCCGGGCCAGCGCAACTACCTAGGCGAGGTCAGCACGACGATCGAAGACTCCAACCATCGCGAACTCGTCCTGGGGACGCATTCCCGGTCCGGCGACCAGTATGACATCTGGGAGGCCGTCTTTTCGCCGGCCGGCGAGGACGGGTACCCCAAGCGGATCTGGGATAAGATGAGCGGCGAGATCGACCCCGCTGTCGCCCGGTACTGGCAGGAGAACTATGACCTCCGCTATATCCTGGAGCGCGACTGGAAGTCCCTCGGGCCCAGGCTCAAAGGAAAGATCCATATCTACTGCGGCGACATGGACAACTATTATCTCAATAACGCCGTCTATCTGATGGAGGCTTTCCTGAAGAACACGAAAGATCCCTCTTATGACGGCGAGGTCGATTATGGGGACCGGGCGGAGCACTGCTGGAACGGAGACCACATCCGGCCCAACGCCATTTCCCGGCTGCGCTATCACCAGATGCATATCCCCAAGATCATCGCCCGGATCGAGGAATCGGCGCCGCCGGGCGCGGACCTGACCAGCTGGCGGTATTGACGATGGGCGCGACTCACCGGGCATATTACCATTCTCCGATAGGAATTATCGAAATACTCGGGAATGAGCAGGGCCTCCGGGCCGTGAATTTCGTGCGGCGCGGACCGCGCGGCGGCTCCCGGCCGGATCCTGTGCTCCGGCCGGCCGTCGCCCAGCTCGATGAGTATTTCCGGGGAGAGAGAAAGCGCTTTTCGCTGGCTCTGGACCTCGTGGGCACGGAGTTTCAAAAAAAAGCCTGGGAGCAGCTGGCCCGCATTCCCTATGGGGAGACCGCTACGTATACTGAGGTGGCCGCGGCGATCGGCAGGCCTAAAGCCGTGAGGGCAGTCGGCCAGGCCAACCACCGGAATCCCGTTTCCATTATCATCCCGTGTCATCGGGTGATCGGCAGCGATGGCCGTCTGGTCGGGTATGGAGGCGGTCTATGGCGAAAGCAGTGGCTTCTTGCTCACGAGCGAAGGGGTTCGGGGGGTGGAGGTCCGGCAGACCGATCATGGAGGGAGCGAACATGAAACTGGGAAAGCTGTTGATCCTCGTTTGTGTTCTAGCTTCGGGCTCGACGATGTTTTGCGGCAAGGCTTCCATAAAGGACCTGGTGATCAAGAAATACCCCTGCGACAGCCTCGACGGCCTCATCGGTCTTTCAGGCATCGAGGCCGACAGCCGGGTCAAGAACGAGGGGAAGGGATCATTGAAGATCAGCCTGGCCGAACCTGCGGTCATCCACCTTTTTGAGACGGGGGACATAGATATCGAAGATGCCGTCCTCGTTTATCAGGTCAAGTTGCGGACGGAAGGAGTTCAAGGCCGGGTCTACCTGGAGATGTGGTGTCATTTCGACGGCAAGGGGGAATTTTTCTCGCGCGGTCCGGACTCTTCGCTCAGCGGGACGAACAACTGGGCCTCCGCCGAGATCGTGTTTCCCTTGAAGGCGGGGGAAAACCCCGATAACGTAAAGCTGAACGTCGTCGGTGAGGGCACCGGCACGATTTGGGTGGACGACATCCGCCTGGTCAAGAGACCGCTATCGTAAGGAGTATTTTCGATCCTCAAGTCCAAGCCTTTGCCCTGGCTGCTGGAAAACACTTTTAACGGCCGACTTCAGGTGAACATCGAGCTGAACGGCAAGCCCAGCAAGTGGGTCACCTTGAACGCGCTCCGTGCCCTCCGAGCCTGCTTCGGTTCATGAAGAGGCCGCGACCATGACCCGGACCGATCTCTGCCTTGCCTGGAATTGGGAGTACGACGAGGGTTTCATTGCCATCCTGGAGGCCGCCTGTTCGGCCAAAGGCGTCAGCCTCTGGCAGGTGACTCCCGGCAACATCGAGGCGGCGCTCGAAATGCTGTCTGCGGGTGAGACGACGTTTTCTTCCTTCCTGGACAGGGCTTCAGAAGCCGATGCCCTGTTCCTTCCCCTGGTCGAATGGGCGGCGGAGCACGGGGTCTTCGAGATCAACCGTCGCGACCGGGCCGTCCACGCCGTCAACAAGGCCTCGATGCACCTGGAATTCATCACCGCCGGGATCCATACGCCTCACACGATCATCCTTCCTCCCCACTGTCAGCAGCCCTATCTTCCCTTCCTGGACCTCAGCCCCCTTGGCGAGAAATTTATCGTTAAACCGGCCCATGGAGGGGGCGGCGAGGGAGTCGTTCTCGAGGTCTCGACAATCGGCCAGGTCCTCGAGGTAAGGCAAGCCCATCCCTTGGATCATTACCTTCTCCAGACCCATATCGAACCCGTCCAACTGGCCGGCCGGCCGGCCTGGTTTCGAGTCCTCTTCTGTAGAGGCGAAGTCCACCCCTTCTGGTGGGATACGAGGACTCATGTCTATATACCGGTTGAGGCAGAAGAGGAAGCGCTGTTCGGACTGGCTCCGGTCAAATCCACCACACTGAAGATCGCCTGCGTTTGCGGGCTGGACCTTTTCTCCACGGAGATCGCCCTGACCGAATCCGGCGTTTTCGTGGTGGTGGATTATGTCAATAACCCGGTCGACCTGCGGCTCCAGTCAGCGGCCCATGATGGAGTGCCGGACAAAACGGTCCGTGACATTGCCGGGAGGCTGGCCGACCTCGTCCTGGAGCATCAGCGACCGCCGGAGCCCTGACCTTACGCGATCGCCAAGCCGGCTGGTCAGCGAAAGAACGAGCCGGCGGCCGCAAGAAGAAACACGGTGTCTGGTTCCGTCAGGGAAGGCTCCGGCTGAAGGCCCACAGACAAGCGATAATGTCCTTGTGCTCGAGAACCGTTCCGTCCTGGGGAGAGTCGATGATCCGGTAATCGAAGAAGGGGCAGTTGCCCTCATACCAGCGATGGGCGAGGGGTTTGTCCTCAGCCTCCCTCTTCTCCTCTTCTTTTTGATTCAGGATCCCTCCCAAACCCCTAAGGTTGACCCTCATTTCGGGGTCGACGCCCAATATGTACCTGCGGCCGCCGAAGCTCGTGATCAACAGGGAAAAACCTCTCCCCAGTGATGATTGGACGTAGTCGCGCCGGGACCACTCCTTGAGTAGGAAGCTCGTGGGATTCCGGACGATCAGACCATCGAGGCGGCGCCGCCCGGTGCGGTCGGAGAGGGGGAGGTCAAGCAGGATCTTTTCCGCCCGGCCGAGGTCACCAAGGTACTGGAAATAGTCGTTCTCGACCTTGCGCATCGCTCTCTCGTAGCGGTCGATCCCCGAGAATAGGCGGCGGTTCTCCGTGATCTCATAACCTTCTTCCGACTTGCCGTAAAGAAAGCGCATGAACCTCAGGCCTTCAGCCAGGCGGTCCTGGTTGATTTCGGCCTCCTCTTTTTTCGCCCCGGAAAAGAGCGCGCGGAGGATGGAGTAGGGGGTGGCTGACAGCTCGATTTCTTTGGGAAGGGACGCCGAATCCACCATTCGCGTGTACCGGGCGATCTTCTGGAGCGAGGGATCGACCTGGCCGGTCTCCAGCAGTTTGAGGGTCAGGAAGATCGAGGCCAGAGAGTCGAAATCAGGCAGTCGATGGGTGATGATGCGGAGTGGAGGCAAGGACTCGCCCGGCGCGCGGGAGCGAAACTGGCTGAGATGATCGAGGACGAGCTCCGGATGCTTGGCGATCAGGGAGGCCGTGCATTCGGGTTCGGCTTCAGGATGGTGATGGTCAATGACCCCGGGAACGGTTTTCATCCCCACGTCCAAGACGATCGTCTCCGGGTGAGGGTCAAACGGTTCACCATAGGGAACGAACTCGCAGATCATATCCATGGTCATCAAACCAGCGCGCGGCTGCGCTTCCCGCGGCTTTGGGCCTCCTCCAGGAACCGGACGATCTTGGCGCTTCCGGAGGGGAAGGGAAGGCTCTTCATGGCCCTGACGGAAACCCAGCGGCAGCGGCCTTTTTTGAACCTCGGGGGGCCGGAAGGCTCACACTCGAAAGCTGTAAGGGTCACTCGAAAGCGGGTGTAGGCATGGTGAACCTGAAGAAGCCGCCGGCGGATCCGCACCTCGATATCCAGCTCCTCCCGCAGCTCCCGGCGGAGCGCGTCCCGAAGGGTCTCTCCCTTTTCTCTCTTTCCGCCCGGAAATTCCCAGAGGCCGGCCATTAAGCCTTGGGCAGGCCTTTTCTGAACCAGGAAAAGACGTCCGTTCCGGATGATGCCGACGACGGCCTCGATCGTCTGAAAGCTCCTTTTCTTGGGAGCGGGGATGATTTCCTGTTCGCCCCGCTTGAAAGCGAGACAGGTTTTCTGGACAGGGCAGCCCGGGCAGGCCGGATTTTTGGGCCGGCAGACCAGGGCTCCGAGCTCCATCATCGCCTGATTGAATTCTCCCCCCTTCCGTGGAGGAAAAACGGCCTTGATCCAGTCGAGAAGGACCTTGTCAGTCCGCGAAGAGAGGGGACCGCGAATCGCCGCCAATCGCATCACCACCCGCCGGACATTGGCGTCCAGAACCGGAAAGGGCTCGTCGTAGGCGAAGCTGAGGACGGCCGCCGTCGTATATGGCCCAAAGCCGGGAAGAGCCAGGAGGTCTTCGTACTTGTCTGGGACCGTTCCGGCATTTGCCCGGCACATGATTCTTGCCGCCCGATGCAGGTTTCTGGCGCGCTCGTAGTAACCAAGTCCTTCCCAGGCTTTGAGGACCCTCTGGCGGGGAGCTCGGGCCAAGGCTTCCATGCTCGGGAAGAGAGCCAGCCACTTTTTGTAATAGGGAAGCACGGCGGATACCGTGGTCTGCTGCAGCATGACCTCGGAGATCCAGATCCTATAAGGGTCTTTGGTCTGCCGCCAGGGAAGCTTGCGCTGCCGGGCCCTGTACCAGGGGATAAGCTTTTTCAGCAATTTTTGGGGCGGCTTTATTCTTTGATTTCCTTCTTCTCTTCGGGCGGCGCGGGCCTCCAGTCCTCGGCTTCCTTGGGGAAATCGCTCAGGAAAGCGCTATCCACGCGGAAGAGGGTGTCGAGATCCGGGTTCTTCAGGACGACCTGTTTTTTCTCCGGGTCTTCTTTTCCCACCAGGATCCGGGATTCTTTTTCTTTTTCTCCGTCCTGGGTCCAAACCGTCACCTCGGCTTGAGGCTTATCCAGTCCGTAGGTGGAAAGTTCCGCCGGTGAGTCGATAAACTCAACAGCCTCCAGGCTTTCGATCTTGCGGATGAACGTCTCGACCCGGGAACCGTCGGCTTCTTCTTTGGCCGGTCCTTCGAAAAGCCACTTGTTATCCTGGCCTTTGACGACGGTCAGAGTGAACCCGCCTCTCTTAAGGTGGACTTTGTCCGCCTCCCAGCTGTTGAAGACGACGACCTGTTTCTCCCTGAGGTCTTCAGGTTTCTTTTCGATGTCCGTAAGGACCTGGTTTTCAGCCGCGACGATCTTAGTCGACAGGGAGCTCGTCGCATACA
>Ga0105094_10001643_pt1 | contig 11729 bp, 8 predicted proteins | sample PPLLak1March2015_2_FD_87023 | JGI IMG/M metagenome (GOLD analysis project Ga0105094, IMG submission 87023) | Freshwater sediment microbial communities from Prairie Pothole Lake near Jamestown, North Dakota, USA - PPLs Lake P8 Core (3) Depth... | ecosystem: Environmental > Aquatic > Freshwater >...
CGTTTTTTATTGCATTGCCGGGAATTCGAGAAATTTTCAACACTCAGCATCGCTGCCTGAGCAAACTTTTGACGCAGGCGTCAATATTGCTTTTTGACGGCAACACCAATGCATTAAAAAATCCATTTTTGCGTAACAGGCCCTGTTGGATGGAATTTGGGTCAAAAAAACTGCGAAAGTTAACTGAAATATTCAGGCTAATTGGTCACCTTGTCCAATATTGCCTTTGCGCGGTCAGTCACGTTTTTGTTGTCCGTGACCTGCAACACTTTTTTAAGGGCGTCGGCAACTTCGTCGGGCTTTTGCAGAACAATTTTTTCACTGATCGCCACGATTGCAAAGCTTGCCTCGTCCCTGGTTTGTGAGTTGTCCAGGTGCGTCATTGCCATCGATATTGCCTCGACCGCCGGTATTTCCCCCAGCATCCCGATAAGAAGTTTTTTATCTTCGTCGAACTGAACCAGGCCGTCAGCTTCCCTGGCCATTGCAAGTTTGGTCTCGGTCGAAAAGTCACTATCTCGAACCATCCTGATATAGCCTCGCAGGGCAGTAATCTTGTGAGACGGATTCGTTGAGTTTTTGGCCATTTCGAGCAAATCGAGTGCGGCATCCGCGGTCGGCCATTTGCACAAAGTACGGATTGCCGTGTCCTGTATTTGCGCATTGGCATCCGTGGTTGCGGCGCGAATAGCATTGAGCGCATCAGCACCGCCAGAGACACGCAGCAGCCGTAACAGGGCACACCTAGCGTCCGCGTTCGTCCGAGGCAGGGCCTCAAGGAATTTTTCGGTACAGGCCTGCTTGTCTGTGGAATTGCTGCAAATAGTTTTCATCGAGTTTTCCGCGGCAGTGAGTTCCTCCTCATTCCTGCGATTGACCAGGATTTCCACCAGTTCGGTCAATTCCCCGGTTTTACCCGTCTGTCCCATAGCATTGATAGCGGTAACGCGAATCTGCTTGTCTGGGTCGCTGGCGGCCCTTAATAAGTACGGATTGGCTGTTGAAGTGTGCTGCTGTGCCACGATGTCGATGGCAACAAGACGAGCATTCGACGTACCTTTTTCGATCATGGCAATAATCGCTGACTCGACGTTTTTGTGATTTGTAAGCCCAGCGAGCGTGGTTTTTGCGGTGTCAGCCACTTCTGGTTGCGGGTCAACGGCAGCTTCGAATAACGTGGAAACGACCGAGGCATTACCCAGTCGTCCCAACGCTTTGAGAGCCTCTACGCGTAGGGCAACATCTCCACGCCTAGTTTTTTCGATAATTGCCGGAAGTGCCGCTGTATCGCCGCGCTGTCCAAGTGCCTGAATGATAAGAATTTGATTGTCGGCGGTCAGTTGGTTCAGTTGTGCGGTCAATAGCCGCGTCACTTCGGGATCGGCTAATTCCTGTGTTGTATGGACGGCTGAGGAGAACATAATGAAGTCATCGCTACTTAAATATTTTCGCAGCAGTGACAGGCCGTCCCTGCCCCGGAGGAGAATTGCGCCGCGTAAAGCTCCGTCACGAACCTGATGCGGCGCCGGTGTGTCGAGCAATTGGTCGTAAATAGCGACGGCCTCGTTACTTTGTCCTTTGTCTGCAATCGCCTCGGCGCAGCGGAACAAGCCTTCGCACAGGTCGAGCTGATTGGCTGGTGGCGTTTTCAACAAGGCGTTTTGCAGCGATTTGGCCGCGGACAGGTTTCCGATTTTACCCAGTGCCCTCGCGGCGGCCTGAGCTACTTGTGCTTCGGGGTCCTGCAGCATTTTTCCCAATGGTTCGACCGCCTCGGCGTCGCGCCGCACACCGAGGCTGCCGATTACACCGATCAGCGGCTGACCTTTGAGTTTGGCCATTGCAGTACGCAAAGCGACATCCACGGCCGGGTCTGGAATAGTCTCAAGCCCGTAGCGTGCCATGTGCGAGAGTTTTTCGTCATCGAGCAGTGCGGCTAGCGTCGCTACAGCGTCTTTAGTGCCAATGACGGCCAGTTGACGACAGGCATCAGCCTTTTCTTTGTGCGATGCGTCCGACTTCAGAACGGCAATCAGTTCAGCCTCTTGCTGCTTTGTAGCCGGCGGGACGGTTTGCCCAAACGATTGAATAGCGATGGTGAACAGCAGCGTAACGGTCAGTATAAAGCTTATTCTTGACTTTGACATAGTTTAGATTCCTTTACGATTGAAATCGGTTTTTAGATAATCCACGGCTCGCGCATCGCCCGCGAGCGCAGCCGATTGGCTTGAGGGTCATCGATGAATTCTTCTTTGACAGGATCGTAGCGTAAGTTGCGTTTGAGCCACATACATATATTGGCCGCGTGCACTGTGGACATGGACCGGTGCATCACTTGCGAGTTGGCCACGGTGGAGTGGCGTGTTTTGACACAGTCTAAGAAATTGCGAACGTGGTTCATCGGACGTTGTGTGCGAGCCACGTAATTATCGACCAGCTTCTTGAAGTCGTCCATCAGTGCGGGTGATGAAACCTCCGGTTTCGAATATCCGTCGGCTGTCGATACCCAACCTTCGGCGCCTTCATAGCGGACACCACATGAACCGTGCCAGATTTTTTCTGCCATGTCACGTTCCAGAATCATTTCTATACCGTTGGCAAAACGTGTGACCATACCGTCCCCGGTGGGATTGTTTACGTATTCGTATTCGATTGCCGAGGTATTAGCGGCGTCAATCGCGACCTGGCACTGGGCAAACGTGTGGGCGCCCCATTCTCCGATACAACTGGTGTGGAAATCGTAGTAGCCCCGCCAGCTACCGCGTGTGTAGGCGGAATTGTAAGGCCGCCAGGGACACGGGCCCAGCCACTCGTCCCAGTACACCTCATCCCTTGGAGGCTGGGACTCTTCGGGCAGCCATTCGTGGCTCATTTCCGCCGCATCCCACGGGGCAATGTGGGCACGCACAGTGCTCACTTTACCGAGGCGACCGGTGCGGAGCAACTCATTGGCAAATGTGAAATTTCCCTCGCTGAGCCGTTGGGTGCCGGTTTGATAAATGCGCCGGTATCGTTTGGCGGTCTGGACCACAGCCTGTCCCTCGGCGATGGTCATGGATGACGGTTTTTCGGAATAGACGTCCTTGCCCGAGCGCATCGCCATAATGGAAGCGAGCGCATGCCAGCGGTCTCCGGTGGCGATTAACAGGGCGTCAATATCAGTACGTTCGGCGAGGAATTCCCGCATGTCACGGTATGTTGCGCAATCCTGGTTGCCGTAGCGGGTGTCCACGATTTGCTTGACGGCCTCGGCACGTTCCTTCTGGGCATCGCAGACAGCGACAAATTGCACATCCGACTCCGGCAGCATCCATTGCATGTCGTGCGTGCCCCGGCTGCCGAGGCCGAGGCCGCCCAGAATAATGCGTTCGCTGGGAGCGACCCTTCCTCCGCGTCCAAACACCGATGCGGGAACGATATACGGTGCCGCGGCTAAAACCGCTGTGCGTTTCAAAAACGCACGGCGAGTAGATGTCAAGTTTTTGTTTGGCATGTCAATCTCCATTTGATTTAGCTGAAACTTATCCAATTACGCTCGGTTAGTTACTATCTAAAGGTCAATAGTCGCGGTTTCAAAGGGTTTTGATGAGTATTTCACGAACGACAATTTTCATGGGGCCGAACTCCTGTCCCGGGTGGACCTGAAACCCGATACGGCCTGCATCCGTGGTGTTATCGTGTACATCAGCGACCTGGTGATCGTTGAGCCAAATCTGAAGGTGATCGCCCTCGGCGCGAATGACCATATTATTCCAACCATTTTGATTTACAATAGTTTTGTCCGTATTCATGGCCAGGAACATTTTTCCCGGGCAGTAGAGAGTGCCTGAATAACATTGTGGATTGGCAAACTCTAAGATATCGGCCTGGTAGGCTTTGTTGTCTGACTGATAGCGAAACCAGATTCCGCTATTGCAGGGCCACTCCACCCGATACGTTACTTTGAGAGAAAAATCTTTATAAATGGCTTGAGTAAAAAGATCACCGGGTGCGTTGTTATCTCCCTGTGTGCCGACAATACCGTCCTGTTGGACAGTCCATTTAGCTCCACCACTGGATTTCCAGCCGACGAGGTCTTTACCATTGAAAATTTTCTGATATTCTGCCTGGTGATTTTGAATATCTCTTCCGCAACCGCCAAAAAACACCAAAATCGATAAGATTACAGAGTGGGTGAAAAATTTTAACATTTTTTTACTCCTTCCAGATTTGTCAATTTAGATTGTGCCTTTCCTTAACGTCAAACCAGTTTATCAATTACCGCTACTGTACCATAGATGAACGGAAAGTCATCCAAAAAATGGGTTCTTACAAAAAAAGTCAGTAAAGTGCGATTTCGCACTTAAAATTTACCAGTTTCCGCTGGCCTTCCTTGTGTTAAACCAATGGTATTATGCTAACTTATTGAGAAAACGTAAGTTAAACGCAAATTTCTATACACTTTAATAAGGCCAAAAAATGATTGATATTCGGCTCAAGGCAGGATAGATTGTGTTTTTTGACGTCATGGCAAAGTGTTCCCGTTGGTCGCTCGCTAGAATGGTAAGATCACGAAATTAAAGAACGGTTTTAATGTAGGAGAAACATTATGAAGAAGATTTCAATAGGTACCTGGGCGTACACCATAGGGCCATACCGAGATCATCCGATACCATGGGAAGAGGTAATCAGCAATGTTAAGTCGTTGGGGTTCGATGGCGTTGAGTTGGGCGGTTTTCCACCGCATCCGAATCCGGACGATTTAACTAACAAAAAGCAACGTGACAGGTGCAAAAAGCAAATTGCCCAATTAGGTCTCGAATGGTCGGGCCTGGCTGCAAATCTATGGGGTGAACACCTGATTGACGCGGAAGATAATACAGCTTATTTGGAGACGTTTCGTAAGAACCTGCAGTTTTGCGTGGATTTAGGCATACCGGCGATTCGTGTTGACACAGTACAGCCGCCCACCATCTTTGAGAAAGTGAACCCGAGTACCGCCCTTATGCGGGTTGTCAATACCTGGAAGGTTTGCACATCTGAGGCTGCCGATAAAGGTGTCCGTGTGGCATGGGAATTCGAGCCGGGCTTTGCTTTCAACAAACCGTCAGATATAATTCGCATTGTCGAGGCAATTGACAATGATAATTTTGGGATAATGTTCGATACCTGTCATGGATATATGGTGGCGGTAGAGGGTTCCCGCCAGTGGGGAAAGAAGGAAATTCTTTCAGGCGGCGTGCTGGAACTGGCACAAAAGTTACGCGGCAAGATCAACCATATACACCTGATCGACTCTGATGGAACCCTGCACGATCAGGAAACGTCAACCCATGCCCCCATGGGTGAGGGAAAAATCGATTTCGACGAGTTGCTGCCCGAATTGGCAAAAAATGATATGGGACATAATTGGTGGACGATCGATCTGTGTTTCTGGCCCGATGCCTGGCCCGTTACGGAAAAATGCAAAAAGGCCGTGGACATCCTTAATGAAAAGTACGGCTGAGTCTAATAAATTGAATCCGGCTAAAGTTTGTTTAGGAGATGTAAGGTGAATAAATTAAGGATCGGTTTGATTGGATGCGGTTTTATGGGCCGAGCCCATTCGAATGCCTACCGCAAGGTAAATCAGTTTTTTGATCTCGGATACGAGCCTGTACTCCAGGCGGCTTGTGCCCGAAATGGGAAGAAGCTTAAAACTTTTGCAGACAATTGGGGATGGAAAAGCTACGAAACGGATTGGCGTAAACTCATTGGGCGGGATGATATCGATGCAATTGACATCTCCAGCCCTAATAATACCCATCTGGATATCGCCCTGGCGGCGGCGGCGGCTGGGAAAATGATACTTTGTGAGAAGCCCCTGGCGATGAACGCACAGGAGGGCGAAGCCATGACTGAAGCGGTCGAAAAGGCGGGTGTGGCGAATATGGTCTGGTTTAATTACCGTCGGGTACCCGCTATCGCACTTGCCAGACAGATCGTTGAGAAAGGCAATTTGGGAAAAATTTTCCATTATCGCGCTAAATATCTACAGGATTGGACGATTAGTCCTAAAGTACCTCAGGGAGGGGCTGCGCTCTGGAGGCTGGATATCGACGTGGCCGGCAGTGGGGTAACCGGCGATCTGCTGGCTCATTCGATCGATACCGCTATATGGCTCAATGGCCCACTCTCGTCCGTATGCGCTATGACGGAAACTTTCATTAAAGAACGCCAACTGCAGGACGAGCCAGGTAAAACGAAACCCGTAAAAATTGACGATGCCTGTGCCTTCCTGGCCCGATTTAAAAACGGGTCGCTTGGAACATTCGAATCGACGCGGTATGCCCGCGGCAGAAAGAACCAAAACACGTTCGAGATAAACGGTGAAAACGCATCGGTTTGTTTTGATCTGGAAGATGCTCATCGCCTGGGGTATTTCGACCATAATGATGAGGAGGGTTTGCATGGGTGGCGATCGATTCTTGTCACGGACTTCGAACACCCATATATGGACCGCTGGTGGGTGCCTGGGTGCGTCATCGGTTATGAGCATACTTTTATCAATGCGCTGGCTGATTTTTTGAAAGGTTTGGAGTCCGACAAAAAGTTATGCCCGGACTTCAAAGATGCACTCGAAACTCAATACGTCTGCGACGCGGTACTGTCATCGGCAAAGAACGGCCAATGGGAAACTCTCGAATAATCTCTAAATTACAAGGAAACAATGTCATGGCCACAAAATCACTGGCTGAAAGAGCTATGGAGCAGGGAAGAGGAATCTTGAGACTCGCCCCCAACTGGGTGTCGCGTTCATTTTGCGTTCCGGGGCGCAGGATTAAAATGCACCATGAAGATTGCTATGCCCTGGGCGGTGAACGGGGCGGCATTAACGAGCGATGGTTTTCTTCGACCACCCCTGCTGATAATGGTCCGTTAACCGGTCCAAACGAAGGACTCAGCTTTGTTGTGTTCGAGGATGGATCAGAGACTCAGGAGATTTTATTGCGAGACGTAGTTAATGAGTTGCAAGATTCATTGATTGGCGAACGTCTCTGGCGGGAGCATGGCCGTTGGCCGATTTATTCGAAGTTTTTTGACAATAAAGGCGCTCTGCCGCTTCATATCCATCATCGCAACGAACATGCCGAGTTAACCGGGAAGATTGGAAAACCAGAGGCCTATTATTTTCCCCCCCAAGTAAATAACTACGGCGGGGATTTTCCTCACACCTTTTTTGGTTTGAATCCTGGAACCACCAAAGATCAGGTGCTCCGCTGCCTGAAGGATTTTGACAAGGGCGACAACAAGATCACGAACCTCTGTCCCGCCTATCGCCTGGAAGTGGGCACGGGCTGGGACGTACCGCCGGGTCTTCTGCACGCACCGGGCAGCCTTTGTACATACGAGCCGCAAAGAGACTCCGACGTCTATTCGATGTATCAATCGCTCGCCGGCGATCAGATTGTTCCGAAAGAATTGTTTTGGAAGGATACACCCGAAGACAGAATAGGCGATGTGGACTACTTGCTGGATGTAATTGACTGGGATTTGAACGTCGATCCTGATTTTGTTACGAATCGCTTCATGCGTAAAAAACCGGTTCTGCCAGTGGATGAAATGGAAGCCGAAGGATATATCGATAATTGGATTTGTTACAAAGCCGAGGCCCTTAGTGCCAAAGAACTGACCGTTCTTCCGGGACGATCTGTAACCATTAAGGACAGCGCCGCATACGGTATGATCATGATGCAGGGACATGGCAAGATGGGGATATGGGATGTTGATACTCCCGTTATCATACGTTATGGCCAACTGACAAGTGATGAATTTTTTGTTAGTGAACAGGCCGCCATGGAAGGCGTCCATATCGTCAACCCTTCAAAAACAGATCCAATTGTGATGCTTAAACATTTTGGGCCAAATAATCCGGACCTGATACTCTGAGTCGATGGCATGTTATGTGATGACATTCACTGAACGAACAAACTCAATCGTTAATCAAAATACAGATATGGGTTAAAAAGACTGCGAAAGTTAACTATGGAAGAGTCCGGTTTTACTCATCTTCACGTACACAGTGAATACAGCCTGCTGGACGGCGCCGCCGGCATCAAGAAACTTGTGCGTTATTGTAAAGAACTGGGGATGGAGGCGTTGGCCATTACCGATCACGGTAATATGTTTGGGGCAGTGGCGTTTTACCGTACGGCCCTGGCCGCGGGTATCAAGCCGATACTTGGTATCGAAGCATACATAGCCCCCGGATCGCGTAGCGAACGCGATGCCAAGGGGATATCCGATGCCAGCTATCATCTGCTTTTGCTGGCACAGAACAATCAAGGCTATCGGAATCTGCTGAAACTGGCCAGTATCGGTTATCAGGAAGGTTTTTATTACCGGCCGCGAATTGATCGGGAGGTGCTGGAACAATATAACGAAGGTTTGATCTGCACATCTGCTTGTATGGGCGGCGAGATTCCCACGGCCCTGTCGCGAGGCGATACCAAAGTCGCCCGCGAATTTGCTGAGTATTACCTGAAACTTTTTGGCCCGGATCGGTTTTTTATCGAAATTCAATGGCACTGCCCCGATCAAAATGCCGTTACGCCGATGCTGGCAGATCTGGCCAATGAGGTGGGCGCGCCGCTGGTGGCGACAAATGATGTTCACTTTCTGAAGGCCGATGATTACCGTGCTCACGAGGTGCTCACCTGCATCAGTACCGGCAAAACGCTATACGACACCAATCGAATGGAGTATCCGCCGGAGCTGTACCTTAAGAGCAATGTGGAAATGCGTACCATGTTCAGTCGATGGCCCCAGGCGTGCGATAACACTCAACTTATCGCCCGGCAGTGTAACGTTGAGCTTGATTTCGATACTCAACATGCGCCGGTGTTCAAGCCTCCCGGCGAAAAGAACGCGAACCAGTACATCGAAGAGCTTTGCCTGGAAGGCATTAAGAAGCGATATGGCAGGATGAAAAAAGAGGTTAAGGAGCGGCTGTATCGCGAACTGGAAGTAATCGAGAGCAAGAACTTTTCGAGTTATTTTTTGATTGTCTGGGATTTTGTGCGTTATGCCCGTCAGCAAGGCATACCGGTAAACCCGCGAGGCAGCGGCGTCGGTACGCTGGTGGGCTACGTTCTGGGAATCTCCAACGTCGATCCGCTCCAGTACGGGTTGCTGTTCGAGAGATTTATGGATCCCGAGCGCAATGAAATGCCCGATATTGATATTGATATTTGTCAGGACGGCCGGGGCAAGGTGATAGATTACGTTCGGCAAAAATATGGTTACGTAGCCCAGATCATCACTTTCGGCACCATGAAAGCACGTGCGGTCATCCGCGACGTCGCTCGTGTGCTCAACGTGCCACTGTCCGAAGCGGATAAACTGGCCAAGCTCATACCCGAAAGCCTGGGTATCACCCTGGAACAGGCGATGGAGCAGGAGCCGAAACTAAAAGAATGGATCGAGCGTGACGATAAAATCCGTGAAGTGATCGAGATTGGTAAACGTCTGGAAGGACTGGCCCGTCATGCCTCGGTGCATGCCGCCGGTGTAGTGATCGCCGATGAGCCGCTGGACAACTATTTACCCTTATACAAGGCAGTAGATTCGAACGACACCATCACCCAGTTCGACGGACCGACCGTTGAGAAAGTCGGACTGCTGAAAATGGATTTCCTGGGTCTGCGTACGCTGAGCACCATCGAACGTGCTCGGCAACTGGTCAAGCTGGGTAAGGGTGCTGATATTGATCCCGATAAAATTGATCTGACCGACAAGAAAGTTCTGCAATTGTTTGCCCAGGGCCGTACGAAAGGTATATTTCAGTTCGAATCGTCCGGCATGCGCGACCTGTTGCAAAATATGTGCCCGGACTGCATCGAGGATTTGATTGCCGCTAACGCCCTTTACCGGCCCGGTCCGATGAAATTGATCCCCGATTATAACAGTCGAAAACACGGCCAAAACTGGTCCGTGCCCCACCCGATAATGAAAAAGGTGCTCAGGGAAACATACGGAATCATGGTCTATCAGGAACAGGTCATGCAGATACTCAACGGCCTGGGCGGCCTGCCCCTGGGACGTGCATATCGACTGATCAAGGCAATCAGCAAGAAAAAACATAATATCATCAAATCGGAAAGCGAGTCTTTTATTAACGGATGCGTCGAAAATGGAATCACCCATGACAAGGCCCAGGAGCTTTTCGAGTTGATCCAGAAATTTGCCGGTTATGGTTTTAACAAGAGTCATTCCACCCAGTACGCGATATTGGCGTTTCAGACCGCTTACTTCAAGACGTATTATCCTACGGAATTCATGGCCGCTGTGCTGACCTACGAAATGGCGTCAAAAGACAAGGTAGCCGAATATATCGACGAGTGCCGTCAGATGCAGATTAAAGTGCTGCCGCCGGATATTAACGAGAGTTTTTCAGATTTTACCGTCATTTATGATAAGGACGACAAATCACCCGACCAAAAAGTAACCGCCGAGCAGGACCATTGTGAGATTGCTACACCTCGAGGCGAAAGTATAAGTTTCGGTCTTGAGGCGGTCAAAGGTGTCGGCGGCCGAGCGGTGGAGGAAATCATCCGCGCCCGCCGGGAACACGGTCGATTCGAGACTATATTTGATTTGTGCGAACGTGTCGATAATCGTACGGTGAACAAGGGAGCGATGGAAGCGATGATCAAAGCAGGCGCAATGGATTCCCTTGGCGGCAGCCGGGCTCAAATGTGGGCGGTGCTGGAAGATGCCATTTCGATAGGCAACAAAGCCCAACAGGATAGACGTCAGGGACAGTTGAGCTTTTTCGACGCATTCGACAGCGATGAAGACGTAAAACGGGAAGCTGTGAAGCTGCCGGAAGTGCAACCCTGGCCGCAACCGCTGCTGCTGCAGTACGAGAAGGAAGTTTTAGGACTGTATGTAACAGATCATCCGCTGTCCGAGTTTGCCGAGAAAATACATTATTACAGTACAGCTCATTCGCATACGTTACGTCAGATGCCGGCCAACAGCGAAGTGATTATTGGCGGTATCCTCACAAGGGTACGATACTGCGTGACGAAAAACGGCAAAGGCAGCGGCGCCCGAATGGCAATGTTTACGCTGGAAGACCTGAACGGCTCGGTGGAGGGCGTAATATTCCCAGACAGTTTAGCACAGTACGAAAACCTGGTGCAGCCGGATCGCATGGTGTTTTTGCGAGGATCGGCGGACTTTCGTCGGGAAGACCCTTCCATACGCGTTAACGAAGTTTATGACATGACCCGAGCCCAGGAGGAACTGACCCATGCCGTTTATGTGCAGTTGTCGAGTGATAATCTGACTCAGGGCGAGTTGGAACAGTTCAAGTCACTTTGCCGTTCTCATCCTGGCCGCTGTCCTGTTTATGTGGAAGTGACCTCTAAACAAAACTTGCGTATCATAATGCAGGTTGATCAGAACGTCCTGCCGGACACGGAGTTTTGTCGCAAACTTGAAGCGATGGTCTCGGCCAACAATTACCAACTGCTCCGCCCCCACGATAAACTAACGACCGTCAGCAGCCATTGACAAAAGCAATTTTTAGAGGCTCCCTTATTCTTTCCTGACTTCGATCTCGAAACTTTCGCTTCCCATCACAACATAATCGGTTTTAATCTCGGCCGTCACCACCGACATACATTTAGTCACGATTATATTGAGAACATCCTCAGTCAACATCACTCCCTTACTAACATTCAGTCACGGAAACTCACGACCCA